>Ga0307414_10000130_pt1 | contig 51980 bp, 39 predicted proteins | sample DK1Ometagenome_FD_203804 | JGI IMG/M metagenome (GOLD analysis project Ga0307414, IMG submission 203804) | Maize rhizosphere microbial communities from greenhouse at UC Davis, California, United States - DK15-O-3 | ecosystem: Host-associated > Plants > Roots > Rhizosphere > Soil | place: USA...
TGCCTTGGAATCGGGTTGAACTTGCGATTCTTTTGTTGAAGAAGTCGCATTTCGGGACGCGGGTTGATGGGATTTCAGCCGTTTATCCAGTGTACGCAAGGAGATTTGCTAATGTTACACTTTAGCTCATTTTAGGCGGAATCAAGTGATCCCCATTCCCCCGGTTTTGCGAAGAATCGACCTCAAAGCTGATCCAAAGCAGCAGCAAAGTGCGCGAGGAGAACAGAAGTCTCTTCGGTTCCACAGGAAACGCGGATCAAATGGGAGGGCACACCGCAGCCCTCCGCCCAATCCAGCTCGTAATAGTGGGCAAGCAGGGTGTAAGGGCACGCCAAGGTGAAAGGAGTGCCGAAGCTCGGCCCCTTGGACACTTTCAGCGCATCAAAGACCTTTGGTGCCTTCTTGGGATTCTTCAGGACGAAGGAAAGCAAGGGACCATAGCCACCGCGGGGGGCCTTGACGCGATCGTAATTCTCCCGCGTGATCAGCGAGGGGTGCCAGACCTCTTCTACCGCAGGATGGCTTGAAAGCATCCAGGCAAGCGCCTCGCCATTGGCATTGTGCGCGACCATGCGATCCGGAAAGCCCTTCAGGTTTGAAAGCAGCACTTCCGCGTCCCCCACATAGAGCGGAGACGCCATCGCACTTTCTTCGGCGAGCGATGCCTGGAGCAGACCCGCGAACGGCGAGTCCGGGCGGACCACTGCCATGCCCGCCATCACATCCCCCGTGCCCGAGAGCCACTTCGTCAGACTGGTGGTGACCACGTCGGCCCACTTGAGAACCGAAACATTCGAGGGCCCGACCGATGAATCATCGATGATCAGTGGCACGCCGCCCTCCGCACACGCAGCCGAGAGGCGCGGAATATCAGCCGTGCGGAGCAAGGGATTGCTCGGCACTTCGGTAAACACGCCGGCAAACTCACCTTGGCGGATACGGCGCAGCGCTTCGTCGAAGGATTCGCCTTCGGATTGATTGAGGAAGACGACACCATTGCCGAAGTATTCCTGCACCTTCAGGGCATCGACGTAGGGAAACTCGATCTGAAGCGTCTTGCGCCCCTCCTTCACACCCGGCAGCGAGCGTAGCACCGCCGTGATGGAGGCCATCCCGCTATTGAAAATGTGCACCTGCTTCGGATCCACGCCGACAATCTTGCCAAGGCGGCGCTGGAGCAGGTGGGTCTTGTTCCCGCTGCGGGGCTTCCCGTTGATGATGTCGTCCGCTTGGCGGCTGCTGACCAGTTCGCCGGTGAAGCGCTGGTAATCGACGGCGACCTGCCGGGCCTTTGCCGGCACCGCGATCACGGGCATGCCTTGGAAGCTTTCATGACGCACGGCCACCTCGCCGCGCGGCTCGATCCAGCGCTGGGCACGCTGGGCTGCAAGCTTCGTCGGAAAGACGAAAAGCTCTTCCCCGTCGCCCGCAATCTCGGCCTCCGCCATCGCGGTCAGGCGCTTCACAAAGGGATGCCGGAAAAAGCGAGGGTAGCCGATCCGCATGCGGCGGACCACCTTGTCACGGGCTTCCTCGTAGCCAAGCACAGCCTTCCACGTGGGCAGGCAAACGGAACAGGCATGCGGGGAATCGGGAAGCGGAATTCCCAAGTCCTCGTCCTGCCAGGCCGGATTTGCCTTCAAGTCACGCATGCGCGCCCCCTGATTGCAGGCGGAAGGGGCGGGTCTGCAAGCAGGATCAGAGGAAATACCCGATTCGCGTAGGTCGAAGGCATGGGGGTTGCTTAGTCCCAGTGAGAACAACGTTTCCCACTAAATAATCGGCAAAACATGAAGCGGGAACGACTAACAACCGCTTTGAAACTGAATGGATTTCATCTCTCACCGGAGAAATTTCGCTTTGTGTAACGCATTTTTCCTAGATGATCCCAAACTCAAGTTTTTGTATTTACAAAACGATGTTTGATCATACTTTTCGCCCACTGAACGTCATGAAACACACCTCTTGGCAGAAAAACAAGCATTTGAGAACATTTCTGCATAAGCCTCGAAACCGAGGTTTTGCGCTGGTGATCGCGATCTCCCTTATGGTGCTTCTGACCGTACTGGCCATCGGGCTGCTGACCCTCTCCACGGTTTCGCTTCGCGCCTCCACGCAAAGCGAAGCGATGCAGGTAGCGCGTAGCAACGCCCGGATGGCGCTGTCCCTTGCGATCGGCCAACTTCAGAAGACCGCGGGCTCCGACCAGCGGATCACGGCTCCGGCGGTGGTGGAAGAAGATGCTGCTCCGCCTTGGCTTACGGGCGTCTGGTCGGGTGTCCTGCCGACCGCCAGCGACCCGGTGCCTGAGAAAGGCGATCATTTCCTCGGCTATCTAAGCTCCGGGAATGAAGGCGCGCAGAATCCTACTCCGTCCGCTCTCCCGGATGTGAGTTCCGGCGCGGTCCTGATGGGCCAAGGTTCCTTGGGCGAGAATGCCGATGAGAAGTCCTGGGTGCGGGCGCCAAAGGTGGAATCCCCCGGGGCCGGCCGGGGCCTCGATGGCCGCTACGCGTGGAGCGTGCTGGACGAAGGGGTGAAGGCGAAGGCCGACGTCGTCCGCAAGGAGGCTCAGTTCGCGAACGCAAGCCACCAGGCTTCGATGGGCGCACCTGCCCGCTTCGGCATGGAAGCGATCCAGAACTTCAATGGCTTCGATTGGTTCTCCGGCACCGACCAAGCCAGGCTCTACACGATCCCGACCTCCGATCTGATCGACAAGATGCCGGAACTGAAGAAGTACCAGCACGACGTGACCACGGTTTCGCGCGGTCTGGTGACCGATGCCGCCCGCGGCGGCCTGCGCAAGGACCTGAGCCTTCTCTTCGAGGGCTCCACCCTCCCTTCTGATTACTCCTCCAAGCGCGTGTACGACGAGGAGAGCGTCGTCGGCGACATTCCGAACCCTTACTGGAGCCAAGTGTTCGAGTATGCGAACCTCTATCGCAACCTTACCGGCACCAATCCGACCCTGAAGGCTGCCGTGCCTTCGGGTTACACGCCCGTGAAGTACGACGCCCGCTCCCGCACCTACAAGGCGAACCCGCAGGCACCCAAGGGTTTGCTGCTGATGCCGGTGGTGGCGAAGGTGCAAATGCAGTTTTCCATGGTGGCAAAGGACGCCCATGGCGTCTGGTCAGGCGGCTTGGACCGGAACACCGCCACCACGCAGGACAATTACATGGTGTACATGGTCTATTCCCCCATCGTCACGCTCTACAATCCATACAACACGGCGATCTCATTTGATCAGTTGCGTATCGACTTCAAGGACCTGCCCGTAGGCTTCCGTTTCTATCGCAACGGGCAACCCCAGACCTCGCAACTTGCTCACTTCAACCAGCTCTATGTGGGGCATCCCGGCGACTCGAAAAATCCGAAAGCCTTCGGGATCAACGTTCGCAATACCTTTTCCGGGAGCGTGACATCACCGGTGGTTCTGCAACCGGGCGAGAACAGGGTTTTCGGAGAATCCGTGGATGGCAACTGGACTTGGGCGAGCAATTCCACCTCGTTCTTCGACTACCAGGACAATATGACGACGAGCATCAATCTTGCTCCCGGCTACCCTTCGCAGGGTGTCGGCTTCTGGATCGACTGGCTCACTCCCCAGCACATCAAAACCGCGTCCGATGACAACCAGGGGATTTTCCCGATCGCCTTGACTGATTCGGTGGACGTCGGCTTCGGCCCCCTTCCTTCCGAAGTGTCGGGCAACCGCCTCTCGATCGAGTTGAACCTCATGAAGGGCAGCCAAAAGATCCGATCCGGCACACTGGATCTGGACTACGGCGATGCGAGCCGCCTCCGGACCGCCTTGAGCCGCGATCCCGATCATGCCTTCCCGAACGGTGAAGCCCGCCTCCAGCGTCCTTACACGGGGAACGAAATGTACGAGACCCCGACCACGCCTCTTAAGAATTTCACCCGTGCGAAGGCCTTTGCCCAATTCAGCTACTACGCCAAAACGACGCTTGAAGCAGACTCCCCTTCCAAACCTTGGGTGCAGGGCGGTCAGGCCACGAGCCTCTCCGGTATCGAACTGGCCAAGGAGAGCATGGGTGTCCATCCTTTCGAAGCCTCGTTCAAGCGGGTGGCCCCGGGTTACAAGTTCCCTTGCGACAGCCAGAACCGTGGCATGTTTTTCACGGGGCATACGGATACCAATGGCACGCGCATTGCCCCGCAGTATGAAATCCCGCAGCTGCCGCTCCAAAGCCTGGCCCAACTGCGCCACGCCCAGCTGAGCAACCAGGGTTTCCTCCCGGGAGCAGCTTACACGGTCGGCGAGTCCTTCGCCACGGCGATGATCGCGAGCAACAAGGTGGCCGCAACGGGCACCAAGGAATATCGCCTGCTGGACCACGCTTGGCTCGCCAACAACGCGCTGTGGGACGGCTACTACTTCTCCACGCTTGGCTCCTATTCCGGCCCCCTGCTGAATGCGCGCAATGCCAGCACGGTGGCGGAGGAATTCTTCAAGGGAACCGGTCCGCTGCTCAACCCGCGGATGATCCCGGCCACGAGTTCGGCCACCTCCCAAACCGTGGCAGAGGTGAACGAGAATGACGGCTACAAGAAGAGTGCGGCCCACCTGATGATCGACGGTGCCTTTAACGTGAACTCCACTTCGGTGAACGCGTGGATGGCCCTGCTCGGCTCCATGAACAAGGAGACGGTCGACTACTCGCACCTCACGAACGGTGCCGCCGCTCCTGCCGCGGGAACGGTGAAGGAAGCGTCCTTCCCCTTCAGCCGGATGCGCCGTTCGAACGGCCCTGCAGTGGAATCCGTCAATGCCCTCCAAGGCCGCCACGCCCGCTGGACGGGCATGCGCACGCTGAGCGAGGACCAGATCCAGGAACTGGCGCAACACGTGGTCGAACAAATCAAGGAGCGCGGCCCCTTCCTCTCGCTCGCGGAGTTCGTCAACCGCCGTCCTGAAAACGACCGTGACATGGCTCTGAAGGGCCTGCTGCAGGCTGCCATCGATGAGACGTCGACGATCAACGAGCGCTTCCAGGCGGACTCCAAGATCAATGCGGTGGCAGACATGACGGCGGACGGCTATGCCTTCCCCCAGGCCATGGAAGGCCTCAGCGCCACCGGTGCCCCCGGCTTCCTGACGCAGGGCGATATCCTCTCCTCCGTCGGTTCGGTGATCGCGGTCCGCTCCGATACTTTCCGTATCCGGGGCTACGGTGAAGCGATCGACACCGACAAGAACATCCTCGCCCGCGCCTGGTGCGAAGCGGTGGTGCAACGGATGCCCGAGTTCGTGGATCCCGAGGATCTTCCGAGCGCCGACATCGCCACGGCCAAGGACGTCAACAAGCGCTTCGGCCGCCGCTACCTCGTGACCGGCTTCCGCTGGCTGTCCCAGGACGAAGTCTGACGACCCTCTCCCCTACCCAATCGCCCGCTTGCCAAAGGCAACCGGGCGATTCACTTTCCCGACACCATGCTACGCCTCGCATTTGCCATTCTCTTGACCCTCGCCGCGCCTCTGGTCGGCCAGGAGACCAAGAAGATCACGCTCCGTACCCTTTGCTTCACGCATGTGGACGGCATCAAGATGCTGTATCTGCCGGGAGAGAAACCCGGCGAGATTGCCGAGGTGCCGCTTTTCACGGAAGTGTTTTCTTTGCCCGTGGTCGCCACCGCGACCGGCGGCAAGGTCACCTTCCTCTTGAGCAAGGAGCCGCCAGCTCCCGGCAAGACTCCGCCTTCGCTTCCGGCGGTCAGCATTCCGAACAGCTCGAAGGTCCTCTTCCTTTTCCTGCCGAATCCCAAGAAGGACACGCCCTACCTGATCGTCGCAATGGGTGACGACGAAGCCTCTTTCCCGCTGGGCACCACGAAGGCGATGAACCTGACCCCCGCCACCCTCCGCTTCGATCTGGGTGAATTCGCGGAGGAGAAAGGCATCCTGGTGGGTCCCGGCAAGACCGCGATCATCGAACAGGTGCGCAAGGTGAACCACCTCAACCAGTTCGACGCGAAGGTGCTCTATGAGACCAAGCCCAAGGAGTTCACGGCCTTTTACAACTCCCGCTGGCGCTCGGTGGCCGGCAAGCGCGACATCGCGATCGCTTACCTCGATCCGGCGTCGAAACAGCCGATGGTGAACCTTTATGAGGATGCCCCCCCGGCGGTGATCCCGACGGCTCCGCGATAATTTCCGCTACCGGATCGGGCCGGGCGGGTTTATCAGGAGGCATGAACGACGGAAAGCAGCGCATCGTCATCCTTCTGGTGATTCTGGGGGGAGGCGCGGCCGGCTGGTGGCTCACGCGTTCGACGCATGATTCGAGCGCGGCACCGGTCGTCGCCACGCCGGTGCCCCGGGCTTACGTTCCCATAGATACTCCGCCCAAGAGCAGCAAGACGACGGAACGGCCGAGCGGACTGGTCAAGGACCGTGAGGCCGCCGACACCGGAGCGCTGCAGAACCAGCGCTCGCTGCGTTTTTCCGATCGGGCGGCGATGGAGCGTTTCCTCGAAGCGGCCAAGGGCAAAGGGATCGCGATTCTTGGAAAGATCGATCGTTTGAATGCCCTGCACGTCGGCTTCCTCTCCGCGGAGGATTTGGCCTCGCTGCTGGATGGAAGTGAAGAGAGCGGGTTTATTTACCCGGTGACTCTCCCGACGCCGAAGACCGACGGGGTGCAGGACGGGGCCCTGGGCTTCGGCACTTCGCTGCTGGCATGGCTGGGGATCAGCGGGGACAATTCCGCGTTCGGTGCGGGGGTAAAGATCGGCGTCCTCGACACCGGTTCGGCCTTGGCGGGAGTTCAAAACTACTACCTGGTGGATCCACCGGCCGATGCCACGGCACTGAATGGCCACGGAACGGCGGTGTCCGATCTCATCAAGCAGATCGCTCCCGCGGCGGATCTGAAGTCCTGGCGCATCGCCAACGATGCCGGCCAGTCTAACAGCTTCCTGCTCGCTCAGGGCATCTTGGCCGCCGTGGACGCGGGAATGGACATCATCAATATCTCAATGGCCTCGTACGGAAACTCCGCGTTGCTACATGATGCGGTGAAGGTGGCGCAGGCGGCGGGCATCAAGATCTATGCCTCCGGGGGGAACGAGGGCTATGACCAACTCGCCTATCCTGCCGCCTATGAAGGCGTGGTCGGCGTGGGTTCGGTGGATGCCCATGGGAACTATTTGAATTTTTCGAATACCGGCAATGTCACCATGACCGCCCCCGGCTTGGATCTGGTGACGGCATGGACTGGCGGGCAAAGCGTGTATTTCACCGGCACCTCCGCGAGCTCACCCATCGGCGTCGGCGTCCTGGCTGCGGCGATGTCGAATAGCGGGAAGCGCATCAGCATCTCGAATGCTTACGAAAAGGTGATCGGCAACCTCAATGAAGCCGGGGCACCAGGTGATGACAATTTCTACGGCGGCGGCACGGTGGACTTCGGGCGGATCTTCCGCTCCGGCACCACGGGTATCAGCGATGCTGCGATCGCTTCGAACTACGTCACCTCTACGACTACCGGCCAAAACCAGCTGCAGGTCACGGTGGAAAACCGGGGGACCGCCGTAATCTACAATGCCCCCCTTCAGGTGACGACGTCCGCAGGCACTTCCACCATGACGATCACGTCCTTGAAGCCCGGCGAGATCACGACCTACACGCTGCCTTTCAATATCCCGGAGAACGGGACCACGGTCCAATCCCAGATCACGCTTTCAAGTGGAACAAGCGACCTGAAGCCGTCAAATAACCGGCGCACCGATGCCTATGCCGCGCCCCCGCCGAATTGAAGCCTGCCTGATCGCCCTGATCGGGACCTGCGCTGCTGCCGACATGCGGGAAGCACCGAATGCACAGGCGGCACCGGTTAATCAATTGAGCATTTCCGGGAATGCCTGCGGCCCGGCGGCGCTGCTCGCCTCCTGCCGTTTCGGAAACGAGAGTTGGCAGGCCTCCGCGAACTCTCTGGCGGGATCCACCGACAAGGAACGCCTGACCCAATGGATCAAGCGCCACGGGCTACGCCCGTCCGCAACCTTGAAGGGCCGGATGCGCTGGAATTCCGGCGGGATCAACGCCGAGGATCTGGTGGCGGCTGCGAATGAAATGAATCGCCCGCTTTATCTTCCAACGCTCGCGCTCGACGACCTCTTCCGGCGCAAGGGAGAGAAGCCCGCAGCGCTCTTGAAGCGAACACGCGATTGCATGGACCGCTCTCTCTCGAGGGGCTTCCCGCCCGTGCTGAGTTTGCGGCGATTTGTCCTGCGGGGTAGCGTCTGGATACCCGTTCAAGGCCACTTTGTCACCGTCACCGGAGTCCAGAAGAAGATTGCGAAAGGCGAAACGGGCATCCGGATTTCCTACATCGACCCGTGGGGAGGCAAGAAATTTGAAGGATTCCTAAAAGTGGCGGATCGTGCCATTTTGGCTGGCGACGCCGGAGCAACCCCATGCCTCGTCGCCGAGGTTTCAGCTTCCAACATCGGGAAAAATGAGGTGAAGCGCGGCGAGGAGACCGCAGTGGTCCCGGCGGCGGTAATCGGCCGCTGGTAAGCGTGGAATGCACGGCAAAGATGCTTGAAATTACTGCAAGCTTCTGTTATACAACTTATTGCATGCAATAAGGTTAGCTCGTATCCCTCTAACGAGTTTGACGTTTTTTGCCAAAAAAGGGGAGGGCGACCTACCCCTTTTGAGTGGGTGGATACATTATGTATTTACAGATTTAAATTTGCGTGGCTAATTCTCAGCACCGTCATGAAACCCAATTCATCTCCGGAAAACATGCGCAGAAAAGCCCGGCGACAGCGCGGTCGGGGCTTCGCACTGGTGATCGCCCTTTCCCTTATGGTGCTTCTCACAGTCCTCGCGATCGGACTGCTGACACTTTCCTCGGTATCCCTGAGGGCATCCGGCCAGAGCGAAGCCATGCAAGTGGCGAGAAGCAACGCCCGGATGGCACTCTCGCTGGCGATCGGCCAGTTGCAGAAGTCCGCCGGCCCGGATCAACGGATTACCGCGCCTGGCACCCTTGCGGCCAATGGCGCGTCCAAAGGATTGACGGGCGTTTGGAAAGGCGTGCTGCCGACCGCCAACGAACCCGCTCCTGACAAGGGAGAGAATTTCCTCGGCTATCTGGTCTCGGGGAACGAAGGAAGCGGTGATAGCAAGCAACTGCCCGATGTTTCGTCAGGTCCCGTGCTGTTGGGCGAAGGCTCGCTCGGCAAGGGTGCCAGCGACGAGGACTTCGTGCGTGCGAAGAAGGTGGAATCTCCCGCCGGCGGACACGGCATCAACGGTCGCTATGCCTGGAGCGTGCTCGAAGAAGGCACCAAGGCGAAGGCGGATCTGGTGCGTGAAGAAGGCGAGTTCGGCAATGCCAGCCGCCAGGCTTCCATGGGAGCACCCGCCCGCTTCGGCATGGAAAGCATCGACACCTTCGATGGCTTCGATTGGTTCGAGGGAACGGAGCAGAGGAAGCTCTACACCATCCCGACCGCGGCGCTCATCGACAAGATGCCGGAACTGCAAAAGTATCAGCACGACGTCACCACGGTCCACCAAGGACTGGCGACCGATGCCGCCCGCGGCGGCTTGAAGAAGGACCTCAGCCTGCTTTTCAGCAGCAGCTCGCTTCCTTCCGAGTATGCATCGAAGCGCGTCTATGACGAAGAGTCGGTAACGAACGACACTCCGAATCCCTATTGGACGCAGCTCTTCGACTACTCCAACCAGTATCGCAATTTCACGGGGACCAATCCGACCGTGAAGGCAAACGTCCCGACCGGCTACAACCCGGTCAAGTACGATGCCCGCACCCGCACCTACAAGGCAAACCCGGTGGCCCCCAAGGGTCTGCTGCTGATGCCGGTCGTGGCAAAGGTGCAGATGCAATTCTCGATGGTGGCGAAGAATGCCCACGGCCCATGGGCTGGCGGGGTGGATGGCAACACCACCACGACCCAGGACAATTACATGGTTTACATGATCTACTCGCCGATCGTGACCTTGTACAACCCATATAACATCCCGCTTTCCTTCGACCAGCTTCGCATCGACTTCAAAGACTTGCCAATCGGCTTCCGCTTCTACCGCAACGGGCTGCCGCAGACGACCACGCTGGCGCACATGAACCAGTTGTATGTGGGCCACGATACCGGTTCGGGCACGCCGAAGACCTTCGGCATCAATGTCCGCAGCACCTTCTCCGGATCTGCTCCGGCGATCGTGATGCAACCCGGGGAGAACAGGGTTTTTGGCGAGTCGGCGGACGGCAACACCAGTTGGGCTGGCGGGGAACCGCCGTTCTTCGATTGGACCGACACCAAGACCACCAGCCTCAATCTGGCCCCGGGCTATCCTTCGCAGGGCGTGGGTTTCTGGGTGGACTGGCTGACCCCGCAAAGCATCAAAGCCGCCGGGGACGACGGACGCGGGATCCTTCCCTTGGCCCTGAGCGATACCATCGACGTGGGCTTCGGACCGATGCCGTCTTCGGTCTCCAACAACAGGCTCTCGATCGAACTCAACCTGATGAAGGGAAGCCAGAAGCTCCGTTCCGGCACGCTCGATCTCGACTATGTGAACGCGGCGAAGCTGACAACCGCTCTGAGCCGCGACCCTAGTACCACCTTCACGGGTGGAGAAGCTCGCTTGGATCGGCCTTACCTGGGAAGTGAGATGTATCAGGCCCCGGGTGACAAATTGAAAGACTACACCCGGGCCAAGACCTTCGCCCAATTCAACTTCTACGCCAAGACGACGCTGGAGTCGGACAATCCGGCCAGACCTTGGGTGCAGGGGGGCCAAGCATCCAGCTTGGTCGGGATCGATCTGGCGAGGGAAAGCATGGGCGTCCATCCCTTCGAGGCCTCCTTGAAGCGCATTGCCTCCGGCTACAAGTTCCCCTGCGATATTCAAAACCGCGGCAAGTTCTTCACCGGTCACAGCGAACAAAACGGCACGCGGATCGCGCCGCAGTATGAAATTCCGCTGATGCCAGTGCAGAGCCTCGCGCAGTTGCGCCACGCCCAGCTGTGCAACCAGGGATTCCTCCCGGGAGCGACTTACACGGTCGGAGAGTCTTTCGCCACGCCGATGATTTCCTCCAGCGACATCGCCGCGACCAGCACGAAGGAGTATCGCCTGCTGGACCATGCATGGCTCGCCAACAATGCGCTGTGGGATGGCTACTTCTTCTCCACGCTCTCTCCCCATTCCGGTCCTTTGCTGGAAGCCCGCTCGGTGAGTTCCGTGGCGGAATCCTTTTTCAAGGGTGAGAAACCGTTGCTGAACCCGCGCATCGTTCCGGCGGGCAATGCTTCACCGCAGGAAACGGTGACGGAGCTGACCGACTCGGAAGGATACAAGAAGAGTGCCTCCCATCTGATGATCGACGGTGCCTTCAATGTGAACTCCACCTCGGTGAACGCATGGATGGCGCTGCTCAGCTCCTTGAACCACGAGACCGTGGAATATTATCACCTCGCCGATGGCGCGGCCACCGTCTCCTCCGGCACGGTTCAGGATGCCTCCTTCCCCTTCAGCCGCATGCGCCGTGCCACCGGAAATTCGGTGGACAAGGCCGGCTCGCTGGGAAGCCGTCATGCCCGCTGGACGGGCATGCGCACGCTGAACGGCGATCAGATCGAGGAGCTTGCCCAGCACATCGTGGAGGAGGTGAAGAACCGGGGTCCCTTCCTCTCCCTCGCGGAGTTCGTCAACCGCCGTCCAGGCAGCGATAGTGAGATGGCTCGCGAAGGCATGCTGCAGAAGGCGATTGAGGAGACCAAGACCATCAACAGCATGTTTGGTGCGGACTCCCGCATGATCGCGACCAGCGACGTGACACTGGATAACTACGCTTTCCCGGAAGCCATGACGGGAATGAGCGCGACCGGTGCTCCGGGCTATCTGACCCAAGGCGATATCCTCTCCGCAGTGGGTTCGGTGGTGACGGTTCGTTCGGATACCTTCCGCATCCGCGGCTACGGTGAAGCGCTGGACCCCGACAACAAGGTGGTGGCGCGCGCCTGGTGCGAAGCAGTCGTGCAGCGGACACCGGAATTCGTCGATCCTTCCAACGCGCCGAGCATCGATCTGGAATCCGTAACGGACGCCAACAAGCGCTTCGGCCGCCGCTTCGTGGTGACCAACTTCCGTTGGCTCGGCCAAGACGAGGTGTAACGCCTATCAAGCTGTCAAAAGCGAAGGAGGCAACCGTGATGCGGTTGCCTCTTTTTCATTTTCCCGGGAAGTTTGAGGAGGTCCTCCCCGCTCATCATTTCCGCGGGACCCTGCCCTTCGGCCACCAGAAGGAATTCCATAGGGCACGGCGGACGGCGCTGCGCGGGACCTTGATCCGGGTTCGCGGAACCTCTCCGTGAGCGGCGAGAAGAGTGAGCGTATCGGTACCGATCAAGGCCGGAAGGACTGAGGCGGCGCGGAGACGAAGAAGGTTCAAACGGGAAGCATAGCGACGCCCGGACTCCAGCCACACCACAGCATCCTTCTGCCACTCACGATGGGCCGCCTCGAGCGCTTCCCGATCGCTGGGATTGGCGACGGGGAGATAGCAGCGGCCGTTTGCAAGATCCTCCGGCATGTCGCGGAGGATATTCACGAGTTGAAGACCCATGCCGTACCGGACGCCGAGGGCTTCGAGATCCTCTGGCGACGAATCAGAAAAGCGGCTCCCCAAGGTGAGCAAGCCGATGCGCGTCCAGAAAGCCCCGACACAACCGGCGACGCGGTAGCAGTAGTCCTCCAGATCCTCCTCGCTGCGCAGCGTCTTTGGATTGTCCTTCCCCGCTTCATCGAAGCGTACGAGATCCAAACGCTGGCCGCTGATGATCGTGGTCACAACATTCCGGACGGCATCCGCCTGAAGCTCATCAAGATTGGCAAGGGCATCGAAGCATTCGTCCAATCGCTCCAGCAGCACCCGCTCGCTTTCATTCTCCTGGCGCGGGACGAAGCGCTTGATCGCGTCGCGCCTGGGTCCCGATCCTTTCCCGGCAAGTTCGGCCGAGAATGCGTCCAAGAGATCCAAGCGGTCGTCCACGGGAATCACGGCCGTGTCGGCGATCGTATCGCTCGCACGGGCCAGTAGATAGCCGGTGCCCGTGGCCGGACGCATCGGCGCGGGCAAGAGACGGAGACTCACGTAGAATGAACGCGAGACGCTTTTTAGCACTTGCCGATCGATCTGGGGCACCGGGGCGAGCGAGCCTCAGGCGGAGCGGGCCATCAAGCCCCAATCACCGGAAGATCCGAGCCTTTTGGTGGATAACGCCCCCCACGGAACGCTAACCCTTCCGACCTGCCGGATTGGCATTCGACTGAGAAACCACCTTACAACTCCTTAAGTCTCTGCTGACTCCACGCAAGTCCCTCCTCGTATTCCTCGTTGTGCGGGCGTTCGCGGGTCAAGGCGGACCACACATTGACCGCCTCGCCAAAAGCGGCTTGGGCCAGCTCATGATTCTCCGCGAGCTGCGCCGCGTGCCCAAGATCCCCTAGGATATACCCCAGCGAACGCCGGATCTGCTCGCTGCGGACCAGGCCGTAGTCACTGACGGCAAGCTTCCGGAGGATGTCCGCGGCCCGGGTCTCCAGCGCGATCTCATCGGCGCGTTTGCCCTCTGCCCCTTGCAGGCGGCCTTTCTGCCAGAGCAGCAGGCCGAGACGGTATTTCGCCACGGGGTCACCGGATTCACCAACGGCGATTCCTTCGACAAGGAGCACACCTTCATCCACCAGACGAGAGGCGCCGGCTGAGTCACCCCGATCCCTCAGGATGCCGGCCATGAGTCCCCGCTGCGCGGCCAGCAGCGAGCGGACCTCCGCGCTATCCGGACGTTGGCGCATGAGTTCTTCCAAGAGCTGTACCGCTGCCTTCGACATCGATTCGCTGGAGGCGATATCACCGGAAAGCATGGCGGTATCCGCCATGGCACCATAACAGCCGGCGAGCGCGAAGCGGAGATCGAGATTGCCGGGATCCTTCTTGAGCAGCTCCAGAAGTTCTTCGGAGGCCTGCGTCCGCACTTCGCGCGCGCTGCCCATTTCCCCGATGCCATCGAGGATGGTGGCCGAGGACAGGTAACACTCGGCGAGCTCCGAGCGCAGCACCACCGAGTCCGGGCGCTGGATCACCAGACGGTTCAAGACCTCGGTCGAATTCCGGAGCTTCTCAAACGCCTCCGCATCCTTGCTCTCCGCCGCGAGCAGCTTCGATTGGTGATAGCCGAGCACGGCGAGGAGTTCCTGCAGCCGGTCGGCATCGACATCGGCTTGAGGCACCGCCTCAAGTGCTTTCCGCGCGACCTCGAAGGCGGCAACGGAACCAGGATCATTCCGCTCCTGAAGCAGCAGCGCCATGAGCAAGCGATCGGTGGCGAGGCGAAGTTCAAGATCCGGGCCGGCCGGAAGATCGGCTGCGGAAGCCAAGGCTTCTTCCAAGCGCTGCGCGGCCACCTTCGGGTCCCCCTTCGCCAGCGTGATCTCGGCCAGTTGGAGGCGGGCCCGGGCCCGTTCCTCCTTCAATGCAGGAATCTCGGCGGTCCGGGTGATGAAATCCTGGAAATAGCGCTCCAAGCGATTGAGGCGCTGCTCGCGTCCGTCGAGCGGGGGCAGGCGGCGGTGGCCCTTCTCCATGGCCCACGCGAAAAGATGATCGCCCATGGACCGGGAGGCTTCCAGGCGGGCAAGCCACATGTCCCTGTCGTACTGGAGCGTTTTGCGCTCCTCCTCCGCCTTCCCCTTGATCAGCGCTTTCTCCGTCTCCGAAGCATCGAAGGCAGCCTGCAGCCGCTCCACGTCCGTCTTGCGACCGATCTCCTCCGCTTTCACCGCGGACTTCTTCATCTGCAATAGGCCGGAAAGAATGATCACGCCCGCGGCGAGGATGCTCGCGGCGACATTCGCACGCCATGCGCTGCGTCGGGCGCGGCGATGCTGGTCCAGGATGGAGTCCCTCTGCTGCTCGTTCGCCAGCTCCCGATCGGCGGAGTGAAAAAGCTGAAGCACTTCCCCGGCATTGGCCGGGCGGGCAACGTGATTGAGAGTGAGGCAGCGGTCCAGGATGGCACGATACGCCTTCTCCAGCGGCGTCGCTGGAACGTCCGGCCAGGTGACATCCGGCTGGGATTCCACCGATTTCGCGATCCGTCTGTGATTCGCAGCGATGCCTTCCCGGCGGGTCTTGCCCGCTTCGGGAGCAACTTGATCGAAGGTGGCGGTGCAGCGCGGGAAGGCACCAGTGAGGAGACGGAACGCCAGCACTCCGAAAGCAAAGATATCCCATCGATAGCCCTTTTCCCGGAGGAAACCCTCGGGCTCGCGGAGCTGGTCCGGGGGCTGGTAGAGGACGGCGTCGGTATAATCGATCGTTCCGATGCCAGGCATGTTTCCGAGCGCCCAATCGGTCAGGCGGACACGTCCCGAATCGTCGAAAAAAACATTGCCCGGCTTCAGGTTGCCATGGGCCACCCGGCGGTCGTGGAGGTCCGCGAGGGCGGTGAGGATTTCCAGCACCACCGGCCACGATTGCTCCCCGGGGAAGCGGTCCAGCCGATGCTGAAGGGAGCGCGGGGTCCAGACACCGCCCGACTCATCGGCATACAGCTTTGAGACCCTCAGGATCTGCTTCCCGCGATAATCGGCGGAGTATTCCTCCACGGCATTGTTCGGCCAAGGTGCCTCCTCCAAGCGGGCGGCGGCCTCCTCCAATAGGGCGCAGTTGACGGTGGCTGGATCAAAAACCTTCACCGCCAGCGCACGTCCGGCGGAGTCGCGGGCGCGATAAACTTTCCCGCAGACTCCGGCCCCGATGAGGCTGAAAACCTCAAGTTCACGGGTATCGGGGGGCTGCATGCCAACAGGATGCAACAAGCCCCCGGCTTCGCCAACCCCTCAGTTTTATTCTCAATTCGTTTCGTCAGGATGAAATAAAGCTCATTCATTCCGGCGTAAGGCGCTTGATAACCCCTTTCCGCCCATGAAACCGATCTGCCCCGGAAATCCGCTTGATCGCTACACTTCCCGCCGCGAGTTCCTCCATGTCGGCCTCTTGGGCGGCTTGGGACTGACGCTGCCACAGTTCCTGACGCGGAAGGCACTGGGAGCCCAGAAATTCTACGAGACCCGCGAGGGCGTGGCTCAGGGGATCATCCACATTTTCCTGCCCGGGGGCATCGCGCATCAGGAGTCCTTCGACCCGAAGCCCTATGCTCCGGCGGAATACCGAGGGCCCTTCGGCGCGATCAACACGAAGATCCCCGGCGTGCAGTTCGGCGAGAAGCTCCCGGAGTTGGCGCAGATGGCGGACAAAATGACGATTATCCGGTCCATGTCGCACGGCGAGGCGGCGCACGAGCGCGGCACGCACAACATGTTCACCGGTTACCGCCCCTCCCCTGCCCTGGAGTATCCTTCCTATGGGTCGGTGATCTCGCACGAGATGGGCTCGAAGAACAATCTGCCGCCCTATGTCTGCGTGCCTACCGTGCCAAACGAATACGCAGGCTCCGGCTATCTTTCCTCCGCCTACGGCCCCTTCGCGCTCGGCTCCGATCCGGCGCAGGGCAACTTCCAGGTGCGGGACCTGAATCTGCCCGACGGCTGCGACGAATTCCGCTTCAACCGCCGCCGCTCGCTGCTGGAGACCGTCGATTCGCATTTCCGCGCGCTGGAGAAGTCCGACGCGATTGATGCGATGGATGCCTTCTATCAGCATGCCTACAAGCTGATCTCTTCCGAGAAAGCGCGCGAGGCCTTCAACTTAAAGGCGGAGCCGGATGCGCTGAAGGACGAGTATGGCCGTAACCCCGCCGGCCAGCGGATGCTGCTGGCGCGCCGCCTGATCGAAGCCGGGACGCGCTTCGTCTCGCTCACGGTCGGCAGCTGGGATCATCACGACAACATCAAGGGCGCGATCGAGGGACAGTTGCCACCGGTGGACAAGGCGATCGCCACGCTCATCCGTGACCTCGAACGCCGCGGCATGCTGGAGTCAACCCTGGTGATGGTGACCTCGGAGTTCGGCCGTACGCCGAAGATCAACACGACCGGTGGCCGCGACCACTGGCCGAGCGTCTTCTCCGTGGCGATGGCCGGTGGCGGCTTCAAGCAAGGCTATGTCCACGGCTCCTCCGACGCCCTCGGGGGCGGCGTGGATACCGATGGCATCACCGTGGAAGACCTTTCCGCTACCATCTACAACCAAATCGGCATCACCGGCGACAAGGAGCTGATGGCTCCCGGAGGACGCCCGATTGAGATCGTTGCCGACGGTCAGGTGCTGGACGCGCTGCTGGCGAAAAAGGCCTGAGCTGGGGAGGAAATGCCGAATGACGAATTTCCGAATGTCGAATGAAGTGTTCTAGCGTTGCGACTTTGGCGATGATGGTGGGCGGGACGGCATTTGCCGGATTTACGCCGACGCTCAATCTCATCGAGCCTCGCGGTGGCCAGCGCGGGGTGGAAATGGACATGCACTTCTATGGCGAGCGGCTGGATGGCATCCAGGACGTGATCGCCTACGAGCCGGGCATCGAAGTCCGTTCCTTCTCGGTGGAGAATGACAAGCACGCCTCCGCGAAGATCTTCATCAAGCCGGATGCTCCGCTGGGGGAGCACCAGCTGAGGGTTAGAACCAGCGGTGGTGTGAGCTATCTGCGTTCTTTTTTCATCGGGCAATTTCCCGTGGTCAACGAGGCCGATCCGAACGACACGCCGGAGACGGCGCAGAAGATCGAGCTGAATACCACGGTCCAAGGCGTGGCGAAGCAGGAGGACCCGGACTACTACGTCTGTAGTTTGAAAAAGGGCCAGCGCTTCACGGCGGAAGTCGAGGCGATGCGCCTTGGCCGGACGATGTTCGACGCCTATGTGGCAATCGTCGATCCCAAGGGTTTCGAGATCGCTTCCTGCGACGATGCCCCGCTGCTGAGGAATGACTCCTTCGTTTCCGTAACCATCCCCGAGGACGGCGCCTACAAGGTGCTGGTCCGCGAGGCCGCGTACGAGGGCAACGACAACTGCGAGTATCGCGTGACCATCGGCACCTTTCCGCGACCGAAGGCGGTCTTTCCCACGGGAGCCAAGCCGGGCGAGACGGTGGAGTTCAAGTTCATCGGCGATGCCGCCGGGGACTTCACCGAAACCGTGACCATCCCCGCGGATGCCAGCGGACGCTTCCCGCTCTTCCCTTCGCGCGATGGCCTGCAGACGCCCTCGCCGCACTGGATCAAGATTTCCACGCTCGCCGCCACCAACGAAGCCGAGCCTAACAACGGAACCAAGGAAGCCACCAAGCTGACCGAGGTCCCTTGCGTTGGCCACGGGATTATCGGCGGGGAGAAGGATGCCGACTTCTATTCCTTCACCGCGAAGAAGGGCGAAAATCTCACGCTGAACGTGGTCGCCCGCGAACTCCGCTCCCCGCTTGATGCAGTGCTCGCGATCCGCGACCCGAAGGGCAAGAACCTCGCGAACAACGACGATCAGGGAGGTCCCGATCCGGTGCTGCAATGGACCGCGCCCGAGGACGGGCAGTATTTCGCCGTCGTCCGCGACCAGCTCCAGCGGGGCGGTCCGGACTTCACGTATCGCTTGGAAGTCCTGCGTCGTGACGCCGCCATCGCGGCATCGCTGCCCGTCGTGGAGCGCGACAACTCCCAGAAATGGAAGATGATCGTGATCCCTCGCGGCAATCGCTACGCCGCGATGGTCAACGTCGCCCGTGCGCAGATCGGCTGCGAGCTGAATTTCGAGGCGGAGAGCCTGCCGGCAGGCGTTTCGATCAAAGCACCGCTGATCCATCCCTCCGTGAATGCCGCGCCGGTGGTTTTCGAGGCCGCGGCGGATGCGCCGGTGGCAGGCAGCCTTTATCGCTTCAACGTGAAGTCCGCAGGCGATGCTCCGCCGGTGACCGGCGGCCTGCGCGACACCATCCATCACATCGAGATCAACAACCAGGGCCCCTATCATTCCTTCGACAGCGACCACGTGCCGGTAGCGGTGATCGATGAGGCTCCCTACAAGCTGGAGCTTGAGACGCCCGCCGTGCCGATCGTGAAGAACGGCACGATGCAGCTCAAAGTCCGCGCGCAACGGCAGGAAGGCTACAAGGAAGCGATCAACCTGCGTTTCATGTGGAATCCACCGGGTATCGGCTCGCCGGCCACGGTGACGATGAATGGCGATCAAAGCGAAGCGCTCTACGAGATCAATGCCAACGGGGATGCCGCCGTCGGCGAATGGCAGATCTGTGTGCTGGGTGAGGCAAACACGCCACAGGGGCCGGTGCTGGTTTCGACCGGCTTGGCGCCACTGAGAATCGCGGAGCCTTATCTCGGCATGACCATGGACATGGCTGCCACCGAACAGGGCAAGCCCACGACGATGATCTGCAAGGTGGAGTATCCCGGGAAATTCGAGGGCAACGCCACGGCCGAACTCTTCGGCCTGCCGCACGGGGCAAAGGCTGCACCGGTGCAGTTTCCGCATGGCCAAGCGGAGATCCATTTCCCGGTGGAGATCGCGGGAGATGCCACCGTTGGAAAACACACTGCGCTCTTCTGCCGGGTGAATGTTCCGGAGAACGGGCAGATGATTCTTCATCAAGTGGGACAAGGCGGCACGCTGCGGATCGACAAGCCGGCGGAGAATGCGCCGCCTCCCCCGTCCCAACCGGTGGCGCAGGCGAACAATACCGCTCCAGCGCCACCGGCGGAGAAGCCGCTCTCCCGGCTCGAGCAATTGCGGCAGAAGAAGTGAGGGCGTTGTCGCGCCAAGCTCCGCCTGAGTGGATTTAAATTGCCCTCGGTCTGTCGCGGCTTAACCCTCAGCGCATGAAAAAGCTCATCTTTGCCATATGCCTGCTCCTCGCCGCCCGCGTTTCAGCGGACGATCTGACGCTGGCAAAGGAGATATTCGGGAAATTCGCCGACTATCAGAAGAACGACGATCCCCGGATTCTGGACCTTGTTGCAGCAGATTGCTCAGGCCGGATGGTCCAGTCGGACGGAACGCTCGAGATCGTTACCTTGGTTCCTCCCGGACGGTTCCGGCAGGGGATCGAAGCCTCTTTAAAGAAGAAGGAAGGTAATCCGAATCCATACGAAGATGTTGAATACAAGGCCCACAAAGATTCCGTCAGCGTTTCCGGCGTCGTTCAATTCGTGAAAGACGATTTCGAGGGACCGTTTCAGATGACGCTCAAGAAGGACGAAGGCGGGGCGATGAAGATCCGCTATGCGATGATCACCTTCCCCTTGGGTAGCACCCCGATCAAGAGCCATGATTTGTTCGAGTTCGTAATGCCCGGAGAATGGAAAACCAAGGCGGCCAAAAAGCTCGATATCGGCGAGGGGCGGACCGTCTATCCCGGTGGCGCTGTCTCGGATTCAGGAAGTCTTGGCTATACGGCTTTCGAGGATGGGAAGACCAAGCCGGAGGATCACGATCTCAAGGAATTCCCTTGGGTAGTGGCCGGGCCGCTTCTCAAGAAGGCGAAGCAGGGAGGCGGCAAGGAGATGCCCCCCTTCATCGGCGAATTGACTCCGGGGAACAAGGATCAGGTCTATTTCATCTATCCGGTGGAAGGCCCTGACAAAGAGGTCATGCGCATCCACGGGATCGTGATGCGCACCGATGCCAGGATCTACACGATCTTTGCCAAGGGAACGGCCACCGTGAACAAAGATCTGTGGCTGGAGGTGGCAAAGAGCTTCAAGGAGCTGTGAATGCCTTCACAAGCACCGGAGCATAAGGATGGAGTGGGGAAAGCTTTAGCCCGCTCGGCAGCGTGAATCGGGATAATTGCACGATGCCCGGAGGTCGCTTTCGATTGACGAGCGTCGGTCTAACATCGTCTAAGAGAGCCAAGGATGCGTTATCTGACTTACCGGCCAGCCAATGGATTCAAGCGGGTGATGGCCTACATGATCGATGTCTTGCCGATCAACCTGCTCCTCTATCTGGTTTCCACGAAGCTCTTCGGCGTGAGTCCGATCGTGGATGAGTTGCACACGCCCGATCAAGCGCATCAGGCTCTACTGGCACGGTTCGCGATCTCGGTGAGTTCCTTCACCATCTGGGTGATCTACTGCGCGATCTCCGAGCTCTCGCCTTGGCGCGGTACCTACGGGAAGGTGATGATGGGAATCCGGGTCCGCGGGCTGGACCGCGACAATCACCGCCTGACCCTGAAGCAGGTGACCATCCGGAATGCGACGAAGTTTCTGTCGGCAATCCCTTGCTACCTCGGCTTCTTCTGGGCCTTCTTCACCAACGGCAACCGGACGTGGCACGACTCGCTTTCGGAGACGGCGGTGGCGGAGCGCTGAAGAGGGCTACCCGAAGCGTGTCGGCGGATAAGAAACGAATGAAATGCGTTTCATGAGTGCGCCGTAATCGTTTCATGCGCCGCGCCGCCGCTTTTCCTGCCCAAGGACTCTTCACAGGCTCCCTTGCCGTCGTTTCTGCCGGCAGTCTGCTGCTTTCCACGGGCTTTGGAGCAGGCACGACCTCGTTCGAGGCCGCGCGGAAAGTCTTGGAAACCAAGTGCCTGTCGTGCCACTGCCCGGAGAAATCCAAGGGCGAGCTGCTACTAACGACCCGGGAAGGCTTCTTGAAAGGCGGCGAGTCCGGAGCGGCCATCCATCTGGAGCAGGTGGACAAATCCGAACTCCTCACCCGCGTGAAGCTGGATGAGGACGATGACGAAATCATGCCTCCCAAGGGTGGACCGCTAAAAGCGGAGGACATCGCGGTGCTGGAGACTTGGCTAAAGGAGGGCGCTCCATGGCCGGAGGGAATCATGCTGGCCCCGCGCCCGAAGACTGCTCTGCCGGATTGGAACGCCGAGCCAGATCCGGCCATCGGGTCGATCGAAGCTTTTCCGAAGGCCGTGGCGCTCGAAACCTCGGCGGATTTCCACAAGGTGCTGGTGATCGCCCGTTTCAATGATGCGGCGACGCAGGACATCACCCGCCAGGTGACGGCAAGCGTGGGGGATCCATCGATCGCCAAGTTGGAGGGCACACGACTCACCCCCTTGAAGGACGGTGCGACCACTCTAGTGATCGAGTATCGCGGTCTGAAGACCGAGGTGCCGGTGACCGTGAAAGATGCGGCCAAACCGCGGCCGATCTCCTTCCAGCTCGATGTGATGCCGGTGCTGACTTCCTCCGGTTGCAACACGGGATCATGCCACGGTTCGGCACGCGGGAAAGACGGCTTTCACCTGACCCTCTTCGGCTTCGATCCGCAGGGCGATCATTTCCGCCTGACCCGCGAGAACCCGGGACGCCGCATCAATCTCGCGATTCCCGAGGACTCCCTGATGGTGACGAAGGCCACCGGTGCAGTACCCCACACCGGCGGCAAGCTCTTTGAAAAGGGCAGCGCTCCTTACAAGGCTCTCGTGGAGTGGATCCGCAGCGGGGCGGAGTATGACCAGGGTGAGATCGCGAAGCCCACCGGCATCGTGATCGAACCGCCGCAGGTCGTGCTGAAGGGTGAGGACTTGCAGACTCCCTACACGGTGACGGCCACCTTCTCCGATGGCACTGACCGGGACGTCACCGCGCTTTCCTCATTCTCCACCTCCAACGATAACTCGGTGTCGATCGACCCACGCACGGGGATGTCGGTTTCGAAAAACCGGGGCGAGGCGTTCCTGTTAGGCCGCTTCATGACCTTCACCGAGGTCGCGCAGTCGATCGTTATCCCGAAGAAGCTCGACTACACGCGGCCCGAGCTGCCGGAGTTCAACTACATCGACAAGTTCGTCTACGACAAGCTTCACAAGCTGCGGATAATCCCCGCGCCGCTGTGCGATGATCAAACCTATCTGCGCCGTGTGTTCATCGATGTCGTCGGCCGCCTGCCCGATCTCTCGGAGCGTGAGAAGTTCCTCGCAAGTCCGGATCCAAAGAAGCGCGAGGCCCTGATGGACGATTTGATCGCGCGGAAGGAATTCTCCGAGATGTGGGTGATGAAGTGGGCGGAGCTGCTGCAGATCCGCACCTTCAATAACGGCCCGCAGCAGGTCTCCTACAAGGCCGCGCTGGGTTACTACAACTGGCTGCGCGACCGGATCTCGGGGAACATGCCCTTCAACCAGATCGTCCGGGAGATCCTCTCGTCCGAGGGCGGAACCTTCTCCAGCCCGGCGACGAACTTCTTCCAGATCGAGCAGGACACCCTGAAGCTCACGGAAAACGTCGCACAGGTCTTCATGGGCACGCGCATCCAGTGCGCGCAGTGCCACAATCATCCTTTCGACCGCTGGACGATGGATGACTACTATGGCTTCGCCTCCTTCTTCGCGCAGGTGAAGCGGAAGAATGCCGAGGACCCACGCGAACGCATCGTCTTCGACGGCAATGGCGAGGTGCCGCACCTGGTGACGAAGCAGCCGGTGAAGCCACGCTTCCTCGGCACCAAGACACCGGAGGACTTCGGCAAGAAATCGCGTCGCGAGGCGGTGGCGGAGTGGCTGACCTCGACGGACAATCCGTGGTTCGCGCGCAACGTTTCGAATGTCGTGTGGTCCCATTTCTTCGGCGCGGGCATTACCGATCCGGTGGACGATGTCCGCATCTCCAATCCGCCCTCGAATCCCGAGTTGCTCGCCGCGCTTTCGCAGAAGTTCGTGGAATACAACTACGATCTCCGCAAGCTGGTACGGGACGTCTGCAACTCCCGGACCTACCAGCTTTCCAGCGCCACGAACGAAACGAACCAGACCGACCAGCGGAACTTCTCCCGTGCCCTGCTGCGGCGCGTGAGGGCGGAGGTGCTGCTGGACTGCATCTCACAAGCGACGCAGACCCCGAACAAATTCAAGGGTCTGCCGCTCGGTTCGCGGGCCGTGCAGATCGCGGATGGGAATACTTCCACTTACTTCCTCACCACCTTCGGCCGCGCCACCCGTGCCACCGTCTGCTCCTGCGAGGTGAAGATGGAGCCGAATCTCTCCCAAGCCCTCCACCTCCTCAATGGCGACGCCACCCACAACCGCATCCAGCAGGGCAAGGTGGTGCAGACGATGGTTGAGGAAAAGAAGACTCCGGAGGAAGTCATTCGCCATCTTTACCTGAGGACGGTGAACCGGGAGCCTACCGCGGAGGAAATGGTCAAGCTGTTGGCAGCTGTCGAGGAAGGCAAGGAGCCGAAAGAGAAACAGCAGATCCTGAACGACGTCTTCTGGGCCCTGTTGAACTCCAAGGAGTTCATTTTCAATCACTAGGGCAATCCCGACCCGCGCTACCCGGTTCGAGGACCTCCGCTCAGCGAACCAGCGGACCACATCTGCACGACACCTGAAATGCGGATCCGTTCAAAAAATTTCACATTTCTGGATTGTCTACCTACGCGATCACGTGTAGTAAGACCTTCATGCTGTCCCACCCAGCCAATCAGGAACCCGAAGAGGCTACCGTCGCCACGGCCACTTCGCTTCTGCGCCAGACGCAGGGAAATCGCAGGCGGCACAGCGAGGAAGTCGGGAACGACTTCTTCCGCAATTGGTTCATCAACGGCCCGAAGCTGCTGATGAAAGGTAAATTCAGCCGCCGTGCTGCAGTCTTCATGGGATTCGCCGCTATTCCCGCGATCGCTGTCGCACTCTTTCTGACGCTGCCGGCGATCCTCTTCCCGACGCCCCAGCACAATCAGTTTTTCCACTTCGCCAAGACGATCAACGGCGATGCCGCCACCTTGATCCCCGTGGGAATCGGCATTCTCTCGTCGATTTTCTGCCTTCGTTTGCCCCTCGGCCCCTGAGGCCGGGAAACTTTGAGTGTGTTTCTTGACGCCTAGAAAAACCCGGCACCGCCAAGTGCCGGGTTTTTCGTTTTCCGGCGCACGAAGCCCTCGCCGCCCTAGTTTATTCCCGCGACCTCGAGCTCCCGCTTCGGCCCGAAGAACTCGAAATGGACCTGAGACCCCGGAATCCCCCAAGCGAGAAGCTGCCGGTAGATTCCTGCCATGAACGGCTTGGGACCACAAAAATAGTAGTCGCAGTCCCGGCGGGGAACGACGCGCTCGATCAGGTCCGCGTCAATGAACCCCTCGCTATCGTGCCATTTCCCGGCTCGATCTAGTTCTTCCGGCTCGCTGTAGCGCACGTGCAGTTTGAGATTCGGATGCTGAGCCGCCAGATCCCGTGTCCGCTGCCGGAACGCATGGGTCCGTGCATTCAGGGCACCGTGGATGAAGATCACTTCGCGCCGCGGTTGTGCCGTCAGGACGGATTCCAGCATCGCCAGCACCGGGGTGATGCCGACACCCGCGGATAGGAGCACCAGCGGGCGCTCATGGTGCTCGCTCAAGTCCAGGAAAAACTCACCGCAGGGCGGGCCGACCTCCACTTCTCCCCCTTCATCCAGACCGTGCAAGAAACCTGAAACCATGCCGCCCGCTTCGGCTTTCACGCTGATGCGAAAGCAGTCTGGGCAGGGAGCACTGGAAAGGCTGTAATTCCGCATGGTGGTGCTGCCGTTGCCATCCGGCACCCTGACCGTGAGATACTGCCCGGGCTTGTAGGACGGCACCTTTCCTCCATCGGCGGGCTTCAAATAGAACGAAACGATCACATCGCTTTCCGCCACTTTCCGAACCACCTGAAACGGTTTGAATCCATTCCAGCCGTGTTCGGAGCGGGCCTGCACCCGGTAAATATGTTCCTCGCGGCCGATCAGGATGTGGGCGAGAAAACCGTAGGCTTCCGCCCAGGCATCGATAATTTCATCCGTGGCCGCCTCTCCGAGCACCTCGCGGATCGAAGCCAGAAGGTTCGCGCCCACAATGGGGTAGTGCTCCGGAAGGATGCGGAGGGCCGCATGCTTCTGGGCGATCGTTTCGACAGCCGCTCCCAGGACTTCGAGTTGGTCGACATTGGCGGCAAAGGCGCAGATCGCGCCCGCAAGCGCGCGCTGCTGGGTGCCGCTGGCTTGGTTGGAGCGATTGAACAAAGGTGCGACCTCCGGATTTTCCCGGAACATCCGCTCGTAGAAGTGGCGAGTCAGAAGTTCCCCGTTCTGTTGAAGAACCGGCGCGGTGCTCTTCACTACCGCAATCGTCCGTTCGCTTAAACCTGTCTTGTCGTTTGCTTCCATACGACCGAATAATCCGACCCGCAGCCGGGCGGTTCCACTCGCTTCGCGGACGCTTTTGATCTGGATCAAAAAACCTCTTCTTTGCCGATGGCCGCACCCGAATCGATCCGCCTCGCCGCCCTGGCGTCAGCCCTTCGCCAAACTTCGATTTTCAGCGGGCTATCCGATGCGGATCTTTCCGAAATCGCGGGCTATTCCGAGCGCCGCCCGCTCGCCAAGGGAGAGATCCTGTTTCGCGAAGGAGATCCGGTCAGCGGCTTCTATGTGGTGCTCAAGGGGCTCATCAAAGCCTACCGCGTGGATGAAGGCGGAAGGGAGCAAGTGATTCATCTGATCGGGGCGGGTGAATCCTTCGCTGAGCCCGCGGTGGCGGGTTTGCCCGGTTACCCCGCCCATACGGTCGCCTTGGAGCGATCAGAGGTCGCTCTGATCCGCGGCGAGCCGTTTCTCGACCACTTGCGTGTTCGTTCCGAACTCGCGATCCGGATGCTCGCCTCCCTGAGCCGGCACCTTCACGAACTTGTATCCACCATCGAGAGCTATCGCCTGCGCGATACGGAGACGCGGCTCCTTCACTGGCTCATCCGCCGCTGTCCCGAGGGAGACCAGCCCGCAGAGATCCTGCTGGGAACGTCCAAGGGAGTGCTGGCGTCCGAACTGGGGACACGGCAGGAAACCCTCTCCCGCCTGCTCGCCAAGCTGAGAAAGGCGTCAATCCTCACCGTCAGAGGCCGCATCATCCAGATTGCTGACCCGGCGGGCCTGCGTCGCTTGTTCGAGGAATCGCTTCGGCCCCAAGGCGCAGGAAACGATGACCGGTGACATATGCCACCCCGATTTCCGGCAACGGCACGCAGCCACGGCATTTTTCCAGCAAGAATCGATAAAGGCCGACGCGTATCCGTTACGTTTTGGTGAAATCCTCTTACACCCTTACGACCGGCTTCACGATCGCGGTGCTGCTGCCCCTCTCCCTTCCGGGCGCGGACAAAGTCACCTACGATGATCAGGTGCTGCCCCTGTTCCAGCAGAGCTGCTTGAACTGCCATAACCCCGACAAGGCGAAGGGAGGCCTCGACCTTTCGACCTTCTCCGGGGCGATGAAGGGTGGCTCCGGTGGAAAGATCGCGGAACCCGGGGACACCGGCTCGAAGCTGATCGTGGTGGTGACCCATTCCGCCGAGCCAAAGATGCCGCCGGAAGGCGAGAAGCTGGGCGGCGCGCAGATCGATATCCTGAAGGCGTGGATCGAAGGCGGACTGCTTGAAAACAAGAACTCCTCCGCCCGGAAGCCCTCGAAGCCGAAGTTCGATACCTCCATCGCTTCTGCTGCCGACACCAAGCCGGAGGGCCCGCCGCCGATGCCGCAGGATGTCCTGCTCGATCCGCCAGTGGTGGCGGCACGCGCGTCGTCGGTGAATGCGATGGCTGCATCGCCATGGGCACCGCTGCTCGCGGTGACGGGCCAACGCCAGGTGCTGCTTTTCGATACGAACACGCTGGAGCTCGCCGGCATGCTTCCTTTCCCGGAGGGAGACCCGGTGTCGCTGGCTTTCACACCGAATGCGCGATACCTGATTGTCGGCGGCGGCGTGCCCGGGAAATCGGGGGTGACCGTGACCTTCGATGTCGTAACCGGCGAGCGCATGCTGGTGGCGGCGAAGGAATTCGACAGCGTGCTCGCGGCAGATCTGAAGCCGGACCTTTCCATGGTCGCGACCGGCTCCCCTTCCCGCCTGATCAAGATCTGGAATGCGGAGGACGGATCGCAGAAGGCATCCATCAAGAAGCACACGGATTGGGTCACGGCGCTCGATTTCTCTCCTGATGGCATCCTCCTAGCGACCGGTGACCGCAATGGCGGCGTGTGGGTTTGGGAAGCCGATACCGGCAATGAATTCCACACGCTGCGCGCGCACCAGGCCGGCATCACGGCGGTGGCTTTTCGCGCCGATTCGAACCTGCTCGCAACGGCCTCCGAGGATGGGAGCGTGCGCTTCTGGGAGATGAACGGCGGCACGGAAGTGAAGAAAATCGACGCGCATCCCGGCGGCGTGCTGGCCTTCGCATGGGCACGTGATGGCTCCTTCGTCACCTCGGGCCGGGACAAAGTGGTGAAGATCTGGAAGCCCGACTTCAACCTTCTGCGCGAGCACAAGGATCAGCCGGATCTACCGGTGGCAGTGGCTTTCGACTCGGAGGGCAAGCGCGCCTTCGCCGCGGACTATCGCGGGCCGGTCACGGTGTGGGACGTAGCCAGCGGAAATCCCGCGGGAAGCCTCGATGCGAATCCGCCGTCGATCGAGCAACGTCTCGTTTCGCTTCGCGAGGAACTACGCAAGCATCCGGAAGCGGTCGCAGCGGCGGAAACGGGAGCCAACGGTGCAAAGCAGAAGCTCGATGAAGCGAAGAAGCGCTTGGCCGATGCCGAAGCCGGGGTCAACCAAGCGAAGGAAGCGCATGGCGCGGCGATGAAGCTGAAACAGGAGACCGAGCAGAAGCTCGCTCAGGTGAACCAGCAATTGCCCAGCAGGAAGGAACAAGCAGCCCAGGCACGGGGGCGCATGGATAGCACGAACAAAGAAGCCGAAGCGAAGCGTGCGGCCATCGCCGCCGTCGAGCAGAAGATCGCCACCGCAAATCAGGAGAACGACGCCGCGGCCGCAGAGCTGAAGCGCCTCGAAGATGAACTCGCAAAGGCCCGCGCGGAAAATCGCAACGATGCGATCGCAGGCCTCGAAGGAGCGGTGAATGGACAACGTCCGAAGGTCGAAGCAGCAGCGGGTGCGCTGGAAGCAGTGCGCTCCGAAAAGGGTCGCGAGGAAGGTGTGCTGGCAGAAATCGAAACGCGGAAAAAGGCCGCGACAGAGGAAACCGCGCAGCTTGATGGCGAAGTGGCCGCTCTTTCCAAGGAGGCGGAGACTTTGCCCGGTGTAATCAACGGAGCCAATCAAGCGGCGGCAGATGCCGAGGCGAAGATCAAGGAACGGGAGGCCGCGGTGCAACCGGCGCGCGATGCCATCCCGCCGGTGGAGAAGGCGGCGAATGAAGCCGAGACGCAGCTTGAGCAGCGGAAGCAGCGGCTTCCGTGGTTACAGGATCGGGAGCGCCACTGGATTGCAGCGCAGGTCAATGCACAGGCGCTGAAGGCGAAGGCCGAAGCAGACGCCCAAGGCGTCGAGGCCGAAGGGCTGGTCGCGGATTTCGAAGCGCTGGCCAAGGCGGCAGACGAGCAGACGGCCGCCCTCGCCGAGGCGCGGAAACAAGTCGCCGAGCTGGAAAGCAAGCATCAGGCCCATTTATCGGCGCAAGCTCCGGTGGATGCAAAGGCCGTGGAGGAATCGGAAAAAGCCATTGCGGCAGCGCGTGCGAAAGTGCCGGAGCTTGAAAAGAAGCTCAGCGGGATCTCCACGGAACTCGCGATGGCAAAAGCCAAGGTCGATCAAATCCTTCCCACTGTTCATACGCTACGTGCCCAAGCCGATGACCTCAAGGCCCGCTATCGGGCGATACATACGGGGAAGTAGGCGCAGACCAGGTCAGCGGGATTTCTTCAAATGCACCGCGACACATTCGGTATCCGGCAGGATGAATTTCTCCACGGTGACATCCACCACGGCAGCGAGCGGATCTGTTAGAATCAGATCCGCGACATCCGACGCCAGGGTCTCGATCAGGTGCCGCGGCTTCTCGATCGCCAGGGCTTGGATGCCGGTCGCGAGCGCCGCGTAGTCGATGGTCCGGCTGATCTCGTCTTCCATCGTGGAGAAACCATAGCGCGTCGAAATGCGGACCGTCACCCGCAGTTCCTGCCCGGTGGCACGTTCTTCATCCGGCACCCCGATGAAGGTCTTCACCCGGAGCCGGCGGATTTCGATCTGACAGGTTTCGTCCATGAACTGCTCCGGATCGTGGGGCCCTCCGCGCCATCGTCAAGGCCGCGCGACAGCGTGCGCACTTGACCCTTCGCCACGCCTCCCGCATGTCAACGGCGTGCCCTTCTGGAAATCACCGGCGTTCATCATCATCGGGTCGCAACTGCTCTTCTCGATCTCCGACTACCTCGGGGCGAAGGCCATGAAGGCCCAGGGATTCACCCTCGCGTCCTTTTTCACGTGGTGGTTCCTGACCTACACGGTGATCCGGCAGATCGCGGTATTCGGGCAGCTTTACATTTACTCCACCGTCGAGCTGGGCCGCAGCGTCGCGCTCTTCGGAGCAGGCTCGATCATCATCGGGAATCTCATGGGGATTCTTCTGCTGAACGAGCGGATGACCGTACCGGCCTACGTCGGCGTCTCCCTCGCCATCTGCGCGTTCCTCGCGCTCGCCTTGCTGCCCATGGGAGCGAAAGCTTGATTCACGTGATCACACTCATCCTCATCGGCGGACACAGCAGCCGCATGGGCCGTGACAAGGCGACGATCGTGCGACCGGACGGCCGGAGGCAGATTGATTGGCTGGGCGATCTGGCGCGGCTTGCCGGTGGCGAAGTTGTCCTTTCCGTGCGCCAGGATTCAACGCCACCCGTGGACCTGCCGGTGGTCATCGACGCACATCCCGAAGCAGGCCCCCTCGCTGCCTTTGCTGCGTTTCACCAACACTATCCGGAAAAGGCCGCATTGGTGCTGAGCTGCGATCTCTTCCTTCTCGATGAGGAAACGGTGAAGCATCTCCTGGCAGGGAGGGATCAAACGCGCCCTGTCACTTGCTTCGCCAATCGTCTCGACGGTGTGCCGGAGCCGCTCTGCGCGATCTACGAACCTGCCGCGCTATCCCAAGCGGCGGGATGGCTTGCCCGCGGCGAACGAGGAGCGCGGAGATTCGTTCAAGCGCTCGCTCCCCGCGTGCTTGATCTCCCCTACCCCGCTGCGCTCGATAGTGCCAATACCCCACATGAACTCGCGGAGTGTTTCTCGAAGCTCCAGCACGGAGTGACCGGGAAGACCGTGAACGTGAGCTACGAAGGATCGCTCAAGGAAAGCCGCGGGGCCGATTCAGAATCCGTGATGACACTCGCGAATACGATCGGCGGGCTCTACGAGGAGTTGCGCTTCCGCTTCCGACTATCGCGCTTGATGGAACAGGTGACCGTATCGAGAAACGGAGTCGCTGGCGAGACAGCCGACAGGATCGCTGAGGATGATCGGATCACGTTCCGTGACCGGACGTAGTGGGTCCCGGCCGCCGCAGCGGAGGCCCGGGAGGCGATGCGGGTTTCCGGAAAGGATCATGGCGCGAAAATGCCAGGAACTTCGAAATATCCGGGAATTTCCCCGATCGGCTGACACCTCCAACCGCCGCTCCATGGCAGGGAGACGTCGCCGCCGAATTCCTCGGGTTGACAGGGGCCCGTATCCCGCCATTGCTTCCGCCGCCGTGAGTCCCGAATTCATCAAGGAAGCCCTCCGCAACGTCCGCTATCCCGGCTTCTCCCGGGACATCGTCTCCTTCGGCCTGGTCAAGGGCATCACCCATGAGAATGGCGTGCTGCGCGTTCACATTGAGGTCGCCACGAAGGACCCCAAAATCCCGGAACAGCTTTTCAAGGACTGCCACGCGATCCTCGATCCCCTGCCGGATGTGGGCACTGTGAAGGTGGAAATCGAGGTAAAGGAACCCCAGGGTGCCCACGGCGGCAGCTCGGAGGCGATCCAAGGCAAATCCTCCATTCCCGGCGTGAAACGCGTCATCGCCGTCGCTTCAGGAAAGGGCGGGGTCGGCAAATCCACCGTGGCGGGTAATCTCGCCGTCGCGCTCGCCCGCACCGGGGCGAAGGTCGGTCTCTGCGATTGCGATCTCTATGGGCCCTCCGTCGCCCAAATGTTCGGCAGCCAAGAGCGTCCGATGGCGAACGAACACGATGAGATAATCCCGATCGAGGCACACGGGCTGAAACTCATGTCGATGGGCTTCCTGTTGGAAGACCGATCGCCGGTGATCGTGCGGGGACCGATGGCCACCCGCTACACCCAGCAATTCCTCCGTCAGGTCGCATGGGGCGAACTCGACTACCTCATCCTCGACCTGCCACCCGGCACCGGCGACATCCAGCTCACCATCGTACAAACGGTGGCCGTGGACGGCGCGGTGATCGTGACCACGCCCCAGGAAATGGCACTCATCGATGCGCGCAAGGCAGTCTCCATGTTCGCCAAGGTCAACGTCCCGATCCTCGGGCTGGTCGAGAACATGGCGTGGTTCGAGTGCGATCACGGCCAGCGTTACTACATCTTCGGCGAAGGCGGCGGCGTGCGCGAAGCGCAAAGCCTGAACGTGCCCCTTCTCGCCCAGATCCCGATCGATCCGCAGACCCGCGAGCGCGGCGATGCCGGGACCCCGGTCGCTCTCATCCCGGCTGCGGAGCATCCCGTTTCCGCGGCCTTCCAGAGCATCGCCCTCAACTTGCGCGAACGGGTGCCCGTCCGCTAGTATCCCGCATCATGCTCCGCACGCCGCCGCAACTTTTCGAAGATTACGAGGCCGGTCTGCTGACGCGGGAGCAATTGCATGCCGCCATGGCTTTTCACGCTCGGAACCTCATCGAGGAGGTCGTGGAAGCGAGCGAGAATCCGCTGGCTGCATGGTGGGAAGGGCTGCTAGCCAAGAAATCCGCCTCACGTCTTGCCGCCCGGCATGGCGAGAAACGGGTGCGCGCGATTTTTTCCGCGCTCGCGGAGATTCCGGATTTCCTCCCTGCCCAGTGGCTGTGGAACGCCCATCATCCGGACGTCCCCCTCTTCTGCTTCCTCCGCCTCCGCCGCGAACCGATTTTCCGCCTGCTGAATGTGGCAAACGAAGCCGGTGTCGTGACGGTCTCCATCGAGTACGGCTCGACCGACCGCAAGGACGCCACGCGCGAGGAATTCGTCCTCAGGCACAAGCGCCACGGCGGGCTGGAAGTCACGGAGCGACGCGCCCTGTTGTAGCCCGTGTCTAACCCGATCGGGGTGTGAGCAGGCACCTTGCGGCATGCCATTCCGCCAAGGCATCCTCTTCCCATGAGATGCATCACAGCACTTCTTCTGCTGCTCCCCTTTCTGGCACGTGCGGAGGAAAAGAAGCCGAACGTCCTTCTCATTATCTCGGACGACATGAGAGCGGCACTCGGCTGCCAAGGCAACCCGCTCGCCCGCACGCCGAATCTCGACAAGCTCGCCGCGAGCGGTGTCCTCTTCGAGAAGGCCTACTGCCAGTTTCCTCTCTGCAATCCCTCGCGGGCCTCGATGCTCACAGGCCGCTATCCGAAGACCACCGGCGTGCTCGGCAACCGCGATGACTTCCGCAAGCTCCATCCCGATTGGTCCACGCTGCCGCAGTGGTTCAAGGATCACGGCTACATCTCCGCGAAGACGGGAAAGATCTTCCACGGGGGTATCGAGGACGACGTCTCATGGAGCGAAGACGCAATGGCGGGTGTGAAGGTGGACAAACGCCCGCGCCAAACGACTTGGCCACTCCCCGGCGATGACAAGCTGACGAAGAACGAAAAGAGCGATCGCCGCATCATCCTCGAAGGTAACGGCGACGGTCACCCGGAGAACACCGTCGCGGACCGCGCTATCGGCTTCCTCCGGGCAAAACACGACAAGCCTTTCTTCCTGGCCTGCGGCCTTGTCCAACCCCACAGCCCGCCCACCGCTCCGCGCAGCTTCTACGATGCCTATCGTACTGAAGACATCCCCTTGCCTCCCGATTTCGCACCGCGGCCAACCGTCCCGGAAGGATTTCCGAAAGCGGCCATCCGGCCGCAGAATGCCGATCTCTTCGCCGGCCGGGATGCCAGCGAAGGCGAAGCCAGGGAAATGATCCGCGCCTACCACGCCGGCATCTCATGGACGGACTGGAATGCAGGCCGCGTGCTCGACGAACTCGAACAGCTCGGGCTGGCTGAAAACACGATCGTCGTCTTCTGGAGCGATCACGGCTACCAGCTCGGCGAAAAGGGCAAATGGTCGAAGGCGGGATCACTCTTTGAAGCAGGTGCCCGCGTGCCGCTCATCATCCGCGTGCCCGGTGGACTCGCGAACCGGAAGTGCCAGCGAGTCGTGGAATCGATCGACCTTTTCCCTACCCTCACCGCACTCTGCAAGCTCCCCGCCTCTGCGGGAACCGAGGGCCGCGATCTCAGCTCTCTGCTCAAGGAGCCCGGGGCACAGTGGGACCACCCCGCTTTCACCATCTGGAGCGAGGACGGGAAAACCGCCACTGGCACCTCCATCCGCACGGAGAAGTGGCGCTACGCCGAATACACGGCTGGCGGGGCGATGTTGCTCGATCCGGCAGCGGATCCCCATGAGATGAAAAACCTCGCGGATGATCCGGCCTTCGCCGGGGTCCGGGCCGAACTTTCCGCAAAGATCGCCACTTTCCGGGGGACGAAACCTGAACGAACTTCGGATTAACGCCGAAAGCCCGAAAAATGCGGGAATTCGAAGCGTTTAATATCCTCTGATGAATGCGATGAAATCCCAATGGATCTTGAGCGCGGGCGGTGCCGCATTGGCGCTGGGTGCCGGTGTGATGATCGGACGGATCAGCTCTCCGGCCGCGGCAAGCAACTCAACGGGAAGCGACGCCACCTCAGGAAAAGCCTCCGAACGTTCGAGCGATATGGGCCTGAGCCTCGCCGAGCGGATCCAGCGGAAGAAAGACGCTGCCGGCCGCGAGGGCAGTACGGCGAAGCCGGTGGACAAGGATCTTAAGTCGATCATGGAATCCACCAGCCGCCTTGATCGCACCCAGCGGCTCCTCGCCTTCCTCGATCGCCTGCCTGCGGACCAGTTCGCGGCGGTTTACGACGAATTCCGCAATAGCCCCGGAGCCAATCTCCGCGGTTCCGAACGCTCGCTCATCCTCCAGGCATGGGCAGAGCGGGATCCCCACGCGGCACTTGGATTCCTGCAGCAGAGCGGCGCTCAGGATTGGGAACGTGAAACCGCCGTCGCCACGTGGGCAGCCAATGACCCTCAGGCGGCCTTTGCATGGGCATCCTCCGCTCAAGATGAGGGAGATGTGAACAATTGGCTACTCGGTGCGACGCGTGGCATCGCCACCACCAATCCGGAACTTGCCCGGGATTTCATCGCACAACTGGAAGGCCGCACCCGCGATCAGGCTCTCGATGCGGTCCAGCCCTACGTGGTGCAATATGGCTTTGAATTCGCGAAGGATTGGATCGCGGGTGTCACCGATGAGGAGGTGCGGAACCGTGCTTCCCGCTCGATGGCCCGCGATCTCGCCAATCTCGATCCTGTCCAAGCCTCGCAGTGGAATGCCTCGATGACGGACGTGGAACTGCGACGCGACGTCTCTGAAACCGTCGCGGACCGCTGGGCCCGCACCGATCTCGCTTCCGCACGCCTCTGGGTGGAGGGTCTGCCCGACAATACCAAGTCCGAAGCCGCCGAAGGGGTGGCACGCCAGTTTGCGCGTGAAGATCCCGCCGCCGCCGCGAAATGGCTGGCCGGACTCGGCGATAATCCGGATCTCGACGGTGCCCGCCGCATCTTCATCGAGGAAAGCTTCCGCAATTCCCCACAGACCTCGCTCGAGTTTGTCGCAAACCTTAGTGATCAGCGCGCGCAGCAGGAAATCTACTGGCGCTACCTGCCCAACTGGATTCGCCGGGACGAAGCTGCCGCCCGCCAGTGGATGAATAGCCACGCCCAGAGCCTCCCGCCCCGGGTCGTGGAGCGCCTCAATCGGCCGCCGCAATAGCTCAAAAAAATCGCCTCACCCGCTGAGCAGGTGAGGCGATGGAATGAAATCTTTTCCGCGCTCCCGGCGATCAGTGCGAGCAACCGCAACCGCCGCCGCTGCAGCAACCGCCATCGTCGGCCAGTTCACTCTCCGTCGGCACGCGGCCGATTTCAAGGGTGGTCGTCACGTACTTCGCGATGGTGCGCTGGAGAGCCTCCAGCTCGCCTTGCGCGTCGAGGAAGGCACTGGCCACCTCGTTGCGCATCAGTTCGTCGCGGGCGGCCTCGAACTCCTTGATCTCGGAAGGCGCCAGCTTGATGCCCGCGTGCTGCTTCTGGTGCAGTTCCTCGCCCCGCTCGTGGACGGTCTGGTACATCAGGCGCGCGGCATCGTCGTCCAGAAAGCGCTCCACGTCCTTCTGGAGCTGGGCGAACCGGGCATCTCCCGCGATAGCGGCGCACAGTTCGCGGGTTTTTTCGATGACGGGAGAGGTCTCGGCAAGCAGAGTCATGGGATTCCCCTAGTGCCACCGGAGCGGGCTGGCAAACGCGATCTTGCGAAATCGCACAACTTGAGGCGGTATTTCCCCAGCGCTCGATGATCCGCATCCGCCGATATTTCATCCGCTTGGTGGTCTTGCTGGGGATCTTGGCCGCGATCCTCCTTGGCGTCGTCGCGTGGCATGGCTCGGAGCGCTTGGTTTCGCCGCAGCGGAGGGCGCTTCAGGACTACCACCGGGACATCCTCGGAAATCCCGACAACTACGGGCTTCAAATCCAAACTTTCACCGGTCCGGAGCAGACGCCCTGCCTGCTGGTGACGGCTTCCGCAAATCCCGGGGAAGCGAAGAAATCCCGCATCGTCCGCGAGGAACTGACGCGCCGGGGCGTTTCCCTGCCCCCTTGGGGCCCGCAGATCGGCACGATCGTGCTGCTCTACGGCCATTCCGGGCGGAAGGAAGATCATCTCCCGATCTGTGAGCGCTTCACCGCCGCTGGCTTCCGGTGCGTCCTGATGGACATCCCCGGCCAAGGCGATCACCCGGCGACCTGCGGCACCTTCGGCGTCACGGAGGGAGCCCTCGTCGAAAAGGTGCTCGCGGAGGCAGCGACGAAGTTCGCCTTTGCCCCCACGCCCGTATGCCTGTTCGGGGTTTCCCAAGGCGGTGCGATCGCGCTCCAGACTGCGGCCCGATCTCCCGGGAAATGGGCTGCCATCGCGAGTGTCGCGACCTTCAGTTCACTGGATCGCCCCGTGCTTAGATCGGCAGAGGAAATGGTGCCGGAGCACTTTCACTTCTGCTGCCCGCTTGCCGCCGTATGCGTCGGCTGCGGCACCCGCGTGCGGGCAGGCTTCTGGCCGGAGGACGTGCGTCCGGTGGATGCGGCGGCGAAGCTGAACATGGCGGTCTTCATCGCCCACGGCGATAGCGATCCCTACATCGGGATCGATCAGGCGCGTGACATCTTCGCGGCGGTGCCAGGAAGCAAGAAGGCCTTCCGCGTGGTGAAAGGCGCCAATCACAACAACGTCCTCGCGACGGGATCGCACGAGCTCTATGCGGACATCTGTCAGTTCTTCCTGGAAGCCGTGCAGCATCGCACCCCGGCCTTCGAGAGGGCGGAGTGAAGCGCACCGTCTTGAAGCGCCGGCTCCTAGTCTCCACCGCCACCCCCTCCGCACCCGGAAGAACTGCATCCGGAAGACCCGCACCCGGAAGAGTCGCTTTCCGAACTACTATCCCCACCGGAGTTGTGGGACGAACCGCATCCGCTTGAATCCGAACCGCAGCTGCTCCCTCCACAGCCAGCGGAGTTGTCGCTACGCCTTCCGGTCCCATGGCCCAGTGCCTTCGCGATCTTCGCGACGAGGAAGATTGCGAAGAACATCAGGCCGAAACACAGCAATCCACCCGGCTCAATGTCGGCCATCAGCGGAGTGCAGCCGGCCAATACCGGCAGCGCCGTGATTGCCACCGCTCCTGCCACCCACCGGATCACGCTTCGCTTTGACAGGATCCAATGCGAGCGGGAATCCACCCTGCGTTCCTTCACGGGCTGAAAGCGTTCTTCAATCGCAGGCCAGATGTCCGCGGGAGGTTCTTCGGCAAAGTGGAGCCGGTAGCTCTCCAAGGTCTTCCCATACCAATCCGCGAACTTTGCATCCTCCGATTCACCACCTTCCGTGGGGCCATGATGGAGCGGCTTGCCGAGCAGCTGCCCGCACATCTCATCCCAGTAGGAACGGGTATAGCAAAGGTGGAGGTGCCATGCCTCATCCACCTGCTCGGAAGGCGTCACCGGGTGGCCCGCACGCATGGCCAGCCAGACAAAGCGGAGATACTCGCGAACCACGCGGCGGGAGTAGCCGCGGTTCCAGCCGTTCTCGCGGGCCAGACGGGCACTGAAGGGGAATGCCACCCCGGGTCTATCGATTTCGAAGGACTCCAATCGCAGAAGCAATTCGTCACTCATGCAGTCGCATCCGAGCAGGTTGCGGGGGCTTCGTCGCCTTGAAAAATCGCGCCGCTGTGTAGCTGCAAGGAACGCCGGAATCCGCTGGGATGGCACGACCGGGACCTCCCATTTTTAACGCGAGGTAAAAGTCCCCGTCCGGATGTGAAGGAAAGGTAAAGTTCCTCGCCCTGTCGCCGATCGCGCGCCTTCAGTGACAGCGTGAAAACGCTCCTCCTTTTCGCCGCCCTCACTCTCCCCGCCGCCGCTCAAACCGCCGTCGAGATCCCTGCCGAGTCCGCCACCGTGGAAACCCTGCCCGGAGAAAACGGCCTGATCCTGGAAGTCCAGGATCCCGGCAACCACTCGTGGATGCTCCAGAGTTCCCCGGATCTGAGCCAGTGGAACAACGAGGGCACCCACCGCGTTTTCAACGGCCTCCTCCGCATCCCGGCTCCCTCGAATGGTCCCGCCCGCTTCTACCGGCTCGATACCGAACAAGCGGGCAGCGTCTCCTCTTCAGCGGCCAGCGCCCTGATCCTTCCGGCCTCCGCATTCAACTACGCCAATCCCACCTTTCCCGCCCATCTGCTCACACCCGCGATCCTTGCGCAGGACAACACGCCGGCCAACAACCCGACCACCGATGCCGGTGCCGCGCTCGGCCGGGTGCTTTTCCACGACAAGCGCCTCTCCGCGAATCAGACCATCTCCTGCTCATCCTGCCACCAGGCCGAACACGGGTTTTCCGATCCACGCCAATTCAGTGTCGGCTTCGAAGGCGGACTGACCGGTCGCAACTCGATGGGACTGACCAACGCCCGCTACTACCTGCGCGAGAATTTCTTCTGGGACGAACGCGCGGCCACCCTGGAAGACCAGGTGCTGATGCCGATCCAGAACGGAGTCGAGATGGGCATGACCCTGGACCTGCTCGTCACGCGCATCTCCGCCGAGCCCTTCTACACGGAGCTTTTCACGGCCGCCTTCGGCTCGCCGACGGTGACCAGCAACCTCATCTCACGGGCACTCGCCCAGTTCGTGCGATCCATCGCCTCCGGCAACTCGAAATATGATCAAGGCGTGCCGGTCAACTTCACCAACTTCACCGCGCAGGAGAACCAAGGCCGCATCATCTTCCAAGGTCCCGCCGGCGGATGTGCGACCTGCCACGGGAGCGACAACTTCGTGCCCGGCAACAACATCTTCAACAACGGGCTAGAGAACCCTTACATCGACAAGGGGGTGGGTGAAATCACCGGCCTCGCAACGGACGAAGGCTTCTTCAAGGTGCCCTCGCTGCGGAACATCGGGCTGACCGCGCCCTACATGCACGACGGGCGCTTCGCGACGCTGGAGCAGGTGGTCGAGTTCTACAATTCCGGCGTGGTGAATCACCCGAACCTCTCTCCACAGCTCAGGCTGCCCCCCGGCCCACCCGGATCTCCTCCGCCTCCCCCACGCCGCCTGAACCTCACGGATGCGCAGAAGGCCGCACTCGTCGCCTTCCTGCGGACCCTAACGGATACCAGCGTGACCACGGATCCCAAGTTCTCCGACCCCTTCCGCTACGACGCGCAGTAAATCGAGTTTTCCCCCGGACCCCCGATCTCCCCCAGAGACGAAAAAAGAAAGGCGCGGATGGCTTAGCCATCCGCGCCTTTCAAATGAAACTGTCGGTAGCCGATCAGTACGACGACTCCACCCGCTGGGCGACGTCACGATAGCCGTAGTCGACTTCGTAGATCTGCTTGAAGCAATCGAGTGCGCCTTCCTTGTCGCCCATCTCCTCGTGGATGAGGCCCTTCTCGTAGAGCACTTCCTTCTTGGTGTTGTCCATGCCGACGAGGTCGCCGAGGGCATCCGCCAGCTGCTTGGAGGCCATGTCGAGCATGCCCTTGGCCTTGAAGGTCCGGCCGAGGAGCAGTAGCACCTTCGACTGGATGTGCGGGTTGCGCTTGGCCTGCTGGAGCTGCGGGATGGCACCGCTGTAGTCACCGGCATTGTAGTAGGCCACACCGAGTTCGTAGCGGAGCGTGGGGTCGGTCGGGTTGACCTCGACGCGCTTCTTCGCTTCTTCCAGAGACTCGGCAACCCGGGCCGCCCGCCGCTCGGCAAGCATGGCCTGCACTTCCGGATCGTCCGGATTCTCCTTGGCGCGCTTTTCCAGCTCTTCCATCTGCTGGTGAGCCACCTTGTCCTTCATGTGGCCGGCCTTGGTCTGCAGGGCCACGTCCCCGTTGCTGAGGCTGAAACCCCACGAGTAGAAGGTGAAGGCATTCGACCAATCTTCGAGCTGCTCGAAAACGCCCGCGAGGTCCTTTACCACGGGGAGTTGGTTCGGGTCGTCGTTATACTTGAGGATGAGACGATCGCGGCGGTCCTCGAGCTGGTCGCGGGTCAGACCGGACTTGGCACCTTGGTCGAGCTCGGCGGCTTCGCCCTTGTTCTTGAGCAGCGACTTCATGTCGGCCTGCTCGCTCCAGCCGCCCTTCTGCATGGACGCACGCGCGGTGCAGTCCTTCTCCCCCTTGATGGCGGCGGAGTCGGTCGGGTGATGCTTGATGATGTCGCGATAGACGTCGGCGGCCTTCTGGGGCTGCTCGAGGGTGAGATAGAAGGAGGCCAGCTTGTGCAACGCCTTCGAATTCTCGGGATGCCCCTTGCGCACGGTTTCCAGCGCGAAGGCGGCACTTTCCGGCAGTTGGAGGGCGTTAAACGCCTCGAAGAGCAGGTCGTTTGCCTCGACGTTGTAAGGGTCCTTCTCCAGTTCCTCCTCGATCATCGGGAGAGCCGAGAGCGGATCCTTCTTCACTTGGCTAGCGACCTTCATGAGGCCCATGCCCCCGGTCTTCATGCCAAAAAGGCCCTTCCCGGACTTCACCCCGCCTTGGACGATGTTCTCGCATTTGCGCAAAACCTGGCGGCCTTCCAGAAAGAAGGGCGCATCCTTGAGGACGGACTGAAGCAGTTTCACGGCGTAGCCGTGGTTGTTGGTCTGAACGGCGCTAAGAGCCTTGAGCCACAAGGCTTTCACGTTCGGCGCGAGTTCCGATTCGGTGATTTCGGGCATGGAGCGGAAATGGATGTTTTTTTGAAGGTTCCAGGACTTTCCCGAAACCGGCGGGACAAACTGAGACCTGCAAGCGGATTTTGGCAAGCCCCGGAATGGGTAGGGCCGCAGAATGACATCCGCGGCCCCCTGAAAGCGCTGAAATTAGCTCAACGGCCCTTCACAAAACCCTTCGGACGAGAGCTGGCGCGGCGAACCCCGCCCTCTTCTTCGGACACGCTGTCTCCCGAGAAGCCTCCGTTCTTCCCCTTGTATTCCAAGACCGTTTCGCTCTTTGCCTCCTTGGTCGGGAGCACCCCGGGACCATCGATGAATTCGCGGTTCTGGTCGTCGATCTTGTAGCGGTTGTCGATGTCCACCTGGGCGTCGTAGAGGGAGCTGCTGTTGTTGATGATCTTCGGCTGGATGAAGATCAGCAGTTCCTCGCGCTCCGAGCCATTCGTGGTCGTCCCGAAGAAGCCACCCACAAACGGGATCTGGCTGAGAATCGGGATGCCGGAGCGCACCTTGCGATCGCGGGTCGTGATGAGGCCACCGAGCACGATGGTCTCGTTATTCGGCACCGTCACGGTGGTCACCAATTCACGGGTCGCGATGTTCGGCACCTCACCCACCCCTTCGATGACCTGGGTGCCCAGCACTTCGTCATTGAGCAGGTAGATTTGCAGGGTGACCTCATCCGCGGAGTTCACCAGCGGGATGACCTCGAGGGTCAGCACCACGTCGCGGTATTCGATGTTCGTGCTCTGCCCGGTCGAGCCGCTATTGAAGCTGTTGGTCGGGACGGCGATGCGCTGACCGCTGGAGATCGTGCCCTTCTGATTGTTCGCCATGAAGACCGTCGGACGGGAGATCACGTTGAACTTGTCGGAAGATTGCAGCGCCTGAAGGTAGAGATTCATGTGCTCGCCGATCTTGCCGTAGATGCCCAAGCCTGCGGCGGCCGCGAGGTCACCCGGATCAAAGGCAGTGCCATCCAGCGGCACGAGAGGAGCCCCACCGCTGCCGCCACGCCCCGCGACTGCATTGTCACCGCGGACATCGAGCGTGCGAAGGTAGTCGATGCCGTAGTTCAGATCCTTGCCCAGCGAAAGCTGGCCGAAGACACAGGAAATCATGACCTGCTCCGCCTTCACGTCGATCTCGTCGAGCAGCTTGGTAATGATTTCCAAGCTGGCCGGAGGACCTTGGATGACGATCGAGTTGGTGATGTTGTCGGCGACCAGCAAGGTGCGGCCGACAAGAAGGGACTCGGGAGCGCTGTTCACGTCCGGTTCTCCCAAAGTTCCGCCGCCGCCGGCACCGCCGCCACCGCCACCGGAGCTGCCACCGCCGAAGCTGCTGCCACCGCCGCCGAAGGAGCTGCCGTTGTTCGCGGAGGTGCCTGAACCACCGCGAGCCGAGCCCGTGGTGCGGGAGCCTCCGCCACCGCCACCGGGGTTCGAGCCGGCCGAGCGTCCGCCTGCACCGCCACCGGCCCCGCCAGCGCCACTTGCAGCACCACCGGTGCCACCGAAGGCACGCTGGAGGGCATCATTCGCCACGGGCAGGAAATCCGCCACGGCGAGGAACTTCAGCTTGCGACGCAGGAAGTTCTTCTGATCGGTCGGCGAATCGAAGCCGCGGACGAGGCTCTCCACGAAGACGATGTCCACCGGACGGCCCATCGCGAAGATCTCATTGGTGCGGGTGTTCGGCACGATCTGGACCGGAATGTCCTCACCCGCGCTGCCACCGCCATCCCCCCCGGCGGCACCACCCGCATTGGCCACGGGGATTCCAGGTGTCGGCACAGCCGGAGCGGCATTGCTCTGAACGCGCTGCAGCCCGGCGGAGCGCTGCTGCTGCTGCTGGGTGTTCAAGATCTCATTCAGCGTCTCGGAAAGCTCCTGGACGTCGGCATATTGCACCTTGATGAAACGGGTCGCGACCTGTTGCGAAGGCACATCGATCGTGCTCTGGAGTTCGATCAGGCGGCGGATCAGTGAAGCATTCTCCGTAATAATGACGGAGGAAGCGTTCGGCACCGCGGAAATCGAGCCGAAGTTGCCGAAGCTCTTCACCACTTCCTGGAAGGTGCGGGTGACCTCCTGCGGCTTGATGTATTTCAGAGACATCACGTAAGTGACCACTTCATCGCCTTCCGGAAGATCCGCGGGATCGTTGATGATGGGCAGGTCTTGGCTCTGGGGAACAGGGACGCTCTGGGTATAGACCAGTTTGTCGTGATTCTCGCCGGAAGCGATGAAGACGAAACCTTCCATCAAGGCCGCCACCTTCAACAGACGCTCGGCGTCGGCGTAAGTGATCGGCCCCTCTTGGACGAACCGGAACTCGGCCGCGATGGCGGCGTTGCTCACGGTCACGCGGCGACCGGTGATTTCCGTGTAGAGTTCAGCCAAGCGCTCGCCGTTGATCTTCGGTTCCGCATAGCCATCCTTGTTGATGGCATTGGGATCCGGAGCTTTCTTCAATGCCTGGGCACCCGGAGCCACAACCCCGGGCGGGACTGGAGCACCGGCAGGCGGCGGCACGGCAGGATTTTGAGCGACTGCGAGGCCCGAAAGGATCAGCCCGGCAAGCAGGAAAGGCGTTTTTGACAACATGGGAGACAGAGCGTGGACGGACTATCGTTGAGCGGGTGCAGGGGTAGGCGGAAGGACTCGCTGGCGAGGCTGGCGACCGCCACCGGGACCGGGTTGATTCGGCTGCTGGCCGGGTGCGGGTTGGGCCCCGGGCTGAGGTTGCTGCCCCGGTTGTCCCGGCTGGCCGGGTTGTCCTGGGCGGCCCTGCGCAGGAGCGGAGGCCTTCGGAACCAAATTCTTTTCGTCGAAGCGGACGATCCCCGACTTCGCGCCGGCGAGAAGATGCACCTCGGTGCCCTTCCAGCCGCCCTTGCCGCGTTCGACCCGCTCGAGCTTGAAAGTGCCGGGAGCACCGGGCGCCAGCCACTCGATCTTGTCTGGAAAGATCTTCTGCACCCCGCGTGGGCGAATGATCTGGCTCTCACCCGCGTTCTTTTTGTGGTGCAGCGTGATCATGTAGCCGCCCTCGACCGCGGAAACGCCACCAAGCGTCCAGTCCGCAAGGGCGCTGTCCTCTTCCTTGGCTGCCTGCGGCGGCGGCTTCGTCGTGAACGGCGAATTACTCCAGAGCGGCGAGTATTTCGCCAGCGGCGTCTTTTGGGGCGCTGCCGCGAAGGCAAGGCTCCCCGAGAGAATGATTGCCAGGATGGAAAAAATCGAAGTCTTCATCATTGTTCCACAGGTTGCGCACCGCCATCCGGTGCAGGGTTTGCGTCCGGCGTCGCTGCGGAATCTCCATCGCTTCCTTCGGTGGGAGGAACGTACCACTGCTCCGCGGTGACGGTGCATTCGATCAAAGTATCATCCTTCGGGTCCGGGGAGAGACGCATGTTCGTGATGGCGCGGAGCTGGTCCGGCGCTTGGAGTTTGTCCAGCCAGCGGTAGAGCGAAGCCTCGCTGCCCGTGACGTTGAACTCCACCCGGGCACGGTGGAATTGAGCACCCGGAGTCTCGACGTTCGGGAGGATCTTCGGACGTTTGACCGTGAGCTGGTTGGCCGTCGCCTGCGTGGAGGCGAATTGCTGGAGCTGCGCCTGCACCGTCTGGCCGGCCTTCGGCTCGGGGAAATGATCACCGAGCCAGATCATCTCTTCTTCGACGTTCCCGTAGCTGGAGGCATAGGTCTCCGCCACCTGCACCTCGGACTCCGCTTTCATCAAGCGTGCCGAAAGCTGCTTTTTGTACGTCTTGAACCAGTTGATGCCAAAAACATTGAGCAACACGAAAGCCGCGAGGCCGAATAGCAGGACGAGTTTCTTTTCGCGGTCGCTCATGAATCGAGGAATCGGAAGGGAAAAGCCACTGGATGGGTTTTTTGTCGGTAATTCAAGGTGCCACCAATTCGGCAAGGGTTCCGTTGAATTGGAAATCCCATCCCTTCGTGCTGTTGGAGGCCGGCGGCGTCTCCCACTTGTAGTGGGAAAGTCCGTAGGAGGACTTCTTCAGATTCAGGTCAAAGGTCGAGATCGGTCCAGGCTGCTGGGCTTCACCCACCAGGCGGATCTCATTTCCGGAAATTTCCGCGGTTTTGAGGCGCAGCCCGCTGTTAGGAGGAATCGCCTTCGCGACCCGGGACATGAGCTCGACGGGGAATTTCTCGATATCCACCACCGGCTCAAGCTCGCTCCACAGCCGGAGATGCTCCTCATAAGCAGCCACTTCGGACTTCGGCGCGATGCGTTCAGCCTCGGCGCTCAAATCCTTGATCTTCTTGTGATCCTTCCAAAGGCCGAAACCGAACCAACCGGCGATCCCGAGATAGGCGAGCAGCACGGCGGCAACGGCGGCGATTTTCTGCTGGCGGGCCTTGGCGGCACGCCGGGCGGCGCGGACGTCGGCCGGGAGAAGCTTGCTGCGGGGCTCCGCCAACACCGGGTCAGGACGCGGGGTAACCTTGGCGGGCACTCCGAGTCCGCTCGCCAGGCTTCCGGCACCACCCGCATCGCCATCCGGCGACCAGACGTGGATCGCCTCGGGCCGCAGCGCGAGTCCTTGGATCGCCATCTGGCCGAGTGCCAGCTGGATCTCCCTCAGGCAGGAGGCATCCGGCTCGGGGCTACTGCTGGAGGTCGCCTGCGAATAGAGCAGTTTCCCGTTCCGGAAAAAGGCGAACACCCAGCGGTCGAATTCCTTCCAGACCGCGATGGCCTCTCCGCGCACCGGATAGGAGCGGGCGGAAAGATCAAACTCGCGGGGGCTGCGCGGCGGCAGGTCGCCGTCACCCGGCGACTTGAGCACCACGCAGAGCAAGGTGGCCGTCTCTTCGTCCTTGGTGATGACAAAGGTGTCCGAAAGCTGGCCCGCCATCGGATCCGCACGGACGCCAAGGCGCTCCGCGTGCATCGCCGCGAGATCTTCAAAAAGCGAATCGTCCGTGCTGGAAGCCTTGAAGGGCATGGCATGCATGCCACGCACCGGGAAAAGCATGACGAGATGGCCACCCGGCAAGCCCGTCAGATCCGAGGCACGGGCAGGACCGTCCGCCGACTGGAGGACAAAGCCTCCGGCGCTGGACTGCTTCCAAATTTCCCAGCCCCGGGCACCCGGGACCAGCAGCATCATTTCCTGTTGTTTGCTCAAGGCATTACCTCCTCGGTTCGTTCCAAAACCGCCGGTCGCCCCGTGCGGTTGCGCACGATGACCGTGATTTTGCGTTTCGCTCCAGCCACCATCCCAATGCTTTCGATCCGGGTGGTGGTATCATTCACAGTCATTCGGGCGGAAATCTCGGGCCGCAGGGTGGCGTCCACGCCCAGAAGTGCAAGCGCCGTGGCGGCGTCTTGAAACGGGGCGTCATCTTCCGTGTCGCGCAGGCCGTCCGGGCCGCGCACGGTTTCGGGAATCACATTGGCCTCTTCCACTGAAACCTCGGCGGCCGCAGCGATGAGCTCGGCCGGCGCTTCGTTCAAATCGAGCGCGCCCGCACTCCAGATCGTGAACCAATTCCGCCAATCCGGCTTCAGGGCTTCGATCATCTCCATGCCACGGACGAGGCGGACCTCGTCGAGATTGTAAAAGGGACGGTTGAAGGGTTGGTTGAGCCGCCCTTGCTCGGTGTACCATTCGGCTTCGGCCCCGTTGAGACCGGCCTCGTCGTTGCCATCCACCCAGTCGATCAAGGCGTCGGTCACGGACTGCGCCTGGTCGAGGTCCAGCCCCCAATCCATGAACATGGATTTCATGAGCTGTTCGTCCTGCTTCAGGACGATGGCGTTGATGTTGAACTTCTCGCCCTCGGAAATCAGCCGGGCTTCGAAGCCCTCGCCCTCTTCTTCGGACATGTGCCGCAGCAAGGGATCGGTCCTCTTGACGGCAGGATTCGCGGCGATCGCAATGCCCATCTCCGCAAGCTGGCGGGCACGGAATCCGTGAACCCGGGACGTCGCGAGATCGACATCAAAGGACACCACCCGGATCGCCGTGATGCACGCCATCGCAAGGATCGCGATCAGGAACAGCACCGCCACAAGGGCGGAGCCGTTAGATTTCGATCGAGGAAGTGCCGTCTTCATTCAACCGGAATTGGATTGGGGCGAATCTCCCTGGGTTGCTCTCTAGGCTGACCTTGACCTCCCCCGCCGCCCTGCCCCTGCTGGAGCTGGCGCATCATTACCTCGGGATCCTGCTTGGGCGTGATCCAGAAAATCTGGCGGATGAAATCTCCCTCCGCACCCAGGGCGATGGTGAGTTCCATCTGGAGCGGCAAACGGCCGACGAGATCCCAATCGTAGTTCCACTCCATCGTCCGGCCGTCGAGGACACGCCATTCGAAGGTGCGGACGTCTTCCAGCAGCACCACTTCGGCAAAGGGCTCCACGCTCGCGTTGGTTTGCTGGTTGTCGCTGTCCTGAAGGATTTCCTCCTCATAATAGCGGAGGACGATGTCCAGGAATCCATCGCGCCGCTGGACGGTGGAGAGCTGTACGGCCTTTGCCACCTTCTCCGCGCCACCCCAACTGAAAGCGAGCGGCACGTTCTGAAGGGTCAGATCCGAGAGGTAATGGCTGCCCGCGTCGTTGGACTTCAGCTCCATGCGGGTATTTCCCGGGAGCGAGCCGAGGCGATTGTTGAGGAGCTCGAAGAACGCGGTCTTCACGCTCTCCTCGTTCTGGCGCTTCACCACCGTATTGCTCAGCTCCATGTTCGCCGTCGCGGTGCCGAAGATCATCCCGGCCAGCAAGGCCATCACCAGCATCGCGAGCACCAGCTCCAGCAAGGTGAAGCCGCGGCGCCGGGCCGGACGATGGGAAGAAAGTCTCATGGCTGGTAAAGGCGGGAGTAGCGCCAGGTTTCGGCGCCTTGTTCCTGCTGCACGGCATTCTCAAACCAATAGGCCTTCACCTCGACGCGGTACATCTCCTGGAGAAGCTGCCCCTCCTCGTTCTCGATTTCGGGAAGGAGTTCGATGGTGGTGTCCATCCGCATGTCGTATTCGGACATCTCCTCGACCGCCACCGACGTGGTCCCCTCCTCAAGCACGGGGTAGGACATGGCCTCGGCCAAGGCGCTCTCCAGCAGGCGGGTAATCCTCACCTCCCGCTGGGCGGAAGCCGCCAAGTCCGCCGTCCGGTGAAGGGCCACGGCAAAGCCGGTGGCCGCGATCCCGAAGACGCCCAATGCGAGCAGCACTTCCAGAAGCAGGAAGCCTGATCGCCGGTGCCGCAGGGTGCGGCGGGGATTCGGGGAGAGTTTCATTTTGAAAGGTCAGTAAGCTTCCATCGTGGAATCCCGGATGCCCCCGGTAAGCGGGTGGAATTCGGATTCCTTCCAGCTTTTCCCGCGCTCGATCCGCACGCCTACCGGCTCGCAGAAGCCCTCGGGATCGAAGCGCCAGACCTGCCGGGTCTCGGAATTGATCGGGATCCAGGCGTCGGTCGCCCAACGGCGGACGAAAAGCCGCATGTCCTCATCGAGTTCCCATCCGGCATGGACAGGCGAAAACGAGCTAACCGGGACGTCTGCGGCGGCCTCTTCCGCGGCGGCAGCTTGGGCCGCGATCGCTTTCTCACGATCGGCGGGCTCCAGCATCGCTTCGGCAAGGGGCATCAGGCTCACGCGGTTATTGAAGAATTCGAGGGCGTAGGGACGCTGCTGCAGGGCGGAAATCGTGCGGGCGCGCTTGGCGAGAACCTCCACCTCCACGGAGGAGCGGTTCAAAGCGCGCTCGTCATCCGAGATGATCATGAAACCAACCGCGCTGCCGCCCAGCAAAGCGACAACGAGAAGGACGATCACCATTTCGAGGAGCGTGAAGCCCCCCGGATGGCGATTATTCGTCCTGGCTGCTGAGATCGTCATCCGTGCCTTGCGTACCATCTTTCCCGTCGCTGAAGATTTCGTATTCGCTCGGATCCTTGGTACCCGGGAACTTGTAGCGGTAGTTGTTCATCCACGGATCCTGCGGCAGCTTTTTCATGACCTGCGTCCAGCGCTTCGGAACCGGGGTGCTGGAAGGCTTTGTCACGAGGGCATCGAGGCCCTGCGAGGTGGTCGGGTAGTTTCCGGCGTTGATCTTGTAGCTTTTCAGCGCGGAGCCGATGGCATTGAAGTCGGCCGAGACGCGCTGGAGTTTCGCGCTATCGCCCACACCGCCGATCAGGGCGATCGAACCGCCCAGGAGCACGGCGATGATTCCGAGGACGATGACCATTTCAAGCAGGGTGAACCCTGCTGCGACGCGCTGGCGGATGGAGCGTTGGTATTTCATTGAATGTATGGCTCGGTTGCTTGGAAGAAGCCTTACGGGGGAGAAAACACCGCGGGAATCAAAAGTTGTCTGGAAAATCTGGCACAATCGCCGTCGCCTTCTTCCTTGCGCCTGAGGGCACTTTCCCCCACCCCTTCCGCAGCATTCCCATGAACAAGGTCCTTCTCATCGGCGCCGGAGGCGTCGGCAGCGTCGTCGCCCACAAATGCGCCATGGTTCCCGAGGTTTTCGGGGAAATCACCCTCGCATCCCGCACGAAATCAAAGTGCGATGCGATCGCGGCGGAGGTGAAGAAGCGCACCGGCCGCGATATCGCGACCGCCCAGGTGGATGCCGACGATCCGATTCAAACGGCTGAACTCATCCGGGAAACGGGAGCCACGCTGGTAGTGAACGTCGCCCTGCCCTACCAGGATCTCACGATCATGGACGCCTGCCTCGCGGCGGGTGTCGATTACCTCGATACCGCGAACTACGAGCCGAAGGACGTCGCGAAGTTCGAGTATTCCTGGCAATGGGCGCTTCAGGAGAAATTCGAGAAAGCCGGCCGATCCGCGCTTCTCGGCTCCGGCTTCGACCCCGGCGTGACGAACGTCTTTACCGCTTGGGCGCTGAAGCACCATTTCGACGAAATCCACACGCTGGACATCATCGACGTGAACGGCGGCAACCACGGCAAGGCCTTCGCGACGAATTTCAATCCGGAGATCAACATCCGCGAGGTGACCGCCGAGTGCCGCCATTTCGAGGACGGCGGGTTCGTCGAGACCGCGCCGATGTCGAAGCACCAGCCCTTCACCTGTCCGGATGGCGTCGGCACCTACGAGATCTACCGGATGTATCACGAGGAGCTCGAATCGCTCGTGAAGCACATTCCGACGATCAAGCGTGCCCAATTCTGGATGAGCTTCTCGCCGAACTACCTGAAGCATCTTGAAGTGCTCCAGAACGTCGGCATGACCCGGATCGATCCCGTCATCTACAACGGCGTGGAGATCATCCCGCTCCAGTTCCTGAAAGCCGTGCTGCCGGACCCGGGGGAACTCGGTCAGACGACGAAGGGCAAGACCTGCATCGGCAACGTCATCACCGGCGTGAAGGACGGGAAGACCAAGGCGATCTACATCTACAATATCTGCGACCACGAGGCCTGCTTCGCCGAAGTCGGCAGCCAGGCCATCTCCTACACCACCGGCGTCCCGGCGATGATCGGGGCCAAGCAGATGCTCGAAGGCAAATGGCGCAAGCCGGGGGTCTGGAACATGGAGCAATACGACCCCGATCCTTTCATGGCCGATCTCAACGTCCACGGCCTGCCCTGGCACTTCATCGAGCTGACGCCGGAACAAGCGGCGGGGCTTGAGGTCGCCTGAAAGCCTTTCATCCTCCGCTCCCCCCAATGATCCGTCCCTTGCTTTTTTTCGCCTCCACGGCCTGCCTTGGCGGTGCGCAGGAATTTCAAGCCATCGTGCTGGAGATGCCGAATGAGAAAGCGGATGCTTGGGTGAAGCAGGTCAAGGAAGAGAAAACCACGCCGTGGAAAGGCCTCGTCAACGAGCAGGGCACTCCTCTCGACGACAAGGCAGTCAAGCTAATCGCCCGGCTGAAAGTGGCCCAGGAGAAGGAACGCTCCGCGAGCCAGGTGGTGAAAGAGGAAGCTTCCAAAACCCTGACCCGCCACTACGGCTACCGCGTCACGCCGGGCAAGGAGGGCCAGCCTCCTTCGCGGAATATCTCGATCTTCCTGATGCCGACCGAGGACGAGAAGGCACATCGCCTCGACCTCTGGGCGATCGATCTTGCCGCCTCCGTGGGCGGGCATTGGACTTTCTCCGCCCGCCACCGGAAAAAGGAGACCTCACGCATCGTGCTTGAAAAGACCTCCGAGCCCACCGAGGGAGTGAAGGAGGATCGCTGGTTTTCGCTCCGCCTGATTGAAGCCAAGAGCACGGTGGCACGGCGCACGGAGAAGCTCGGCAGGAATGAATTCGCCGTGAATCCGGACGAGTTCTACCGGACGGAATGGCGCTACCCGGAAGGGCGCTGGCATCTCGTCCAGGAGGACACCGTGACTCCCCGCCAAAGCGTGATTGATGCCGCCGACTCCGGCTTGTCGATCGGTCAGGGCGAGCGGATCACCTTCTCGGTCCGGGAAATGGGGATCGAATCCGACATCGATGTCCGGAGGAACTTCGAGTTCAAAGGGAAGAAGCGCAGCTATTTCAGCACCGGCTGGCCCTACGAACGCGACGACCGGGTGAAGTTGCCACCTTTCGCGATGCAGAAAGTGTTGGCGGAATCGAAGGTGGTTTTCAAGGACGGGACGGGGATCT
>Ga0307414_10000132_pt1 | contig 51807 bp, 44 predicted proteins | sample DK1Ometagenome_FD_203804 | JGI IMG/M metagenome (GOLD analysis project Ga0307414, IMG submission 203804) | Maize rhizosphere microbial communities from greenhouse at UC Davis, California, United States - DK15-O-3 | ecosystem: Host-associated > Plants > Roots > Rhizosphere > Soil | place: USA...
CGCCGCTACCTCGTAATCCTGTCTTTCCTGCTGACCGCCTGCAGCGGCGATCCTGCTGCACCGGCATCGACGGCACCGCCCACGGAGGCGCAGGCCTCCCACGAGTTGTCGGAATGGAAGTTGCCGGTGTCTGGCGGCGCGGCACGGCCCGATCTGGTCGTCGCTGCCGATGGACGGTTGCTGCTGTCCTGGATCGAGACCGGAAACGGAAGCACGCATGCACTGAAGTTCGCATCGTTCGATGGCAGGTCATGGAACGAGCCCCGGGAAATCGCCCGTGGCGACGACTGGTTCGTCAACTGGGCCGACACGCCGCACATCGCGGCCACCGAAGACGGGGCGCTGTGGGCGCACTGGCTGCGTCGATCGGCCAAGGCGACCTATGCCTATGACGTAGTGCTGTCGCGGTCCGGCGACGGCGGCAAAACCTGGTCGCCGGCACTGGCGGTCAACGATGACGGCACGCCCACCGAGCATGGTTTCGTCTCGCTGTGGCGGCAGTCGCGTGATTCCCTCGGCGTCGCCTGGCTGGACGGCCGCAACACGGCCGGCGCAGGACATGGCGCTCATGAAGAACACGGCGGCGGTGCGATGAGTTTGCGGGTGGCAAGCTTCGATCCCGCGTTGCGCAAGTCCGCGGAAATCGAACTCGACCCGCGCACCTGCGATTGCTGCCAGACCGATGCGGCGATGACATCCCAGGGCGCACTGCTGGCCTACCGCGACCGCGACGGTGATGAGATCCGCGACATCGTCACCATGCGCTTCGACCACGGGGCGTGGACCTTGCCGCGCAAGGTCCATGACGATCGCTGGAAGATGCCGGCCTGCCCGGTGAATGGCCCGGCCATCGCCGCCAGCGGCATGCAGGCCTGGGTGGCGTGGTACACCGCCGCGAGCGACACGCCGAAGGTGCGCGTGGCCCGTTCGCAGGACGCTGGCGACAGTTTTTCCAAGCCGGTCGAGCTGGACAGCGGCATGCGTGTGCAGGGACGGGTCGGCGTGGCTGTCGAGGACGACAATGTGTGGGTGAACTGGACACGCGAGGATGCGGGGGGCCAATCGCTGTGGCTGGCGCAGTACGACGCCGACCTGTCGAACGAAGTGAAGCGCATCGAAGTGTCGAAACTGCAGGGCAGGGGGCGTGCGACCGGCTTCCCGCAGATGGCCGCCCGCGCGGATGCCGTCTATCTGGTGTGGACGGACGTGATCGACGGCAAGCCCGCATTGCGAGGCGCACGACTGGCGGCGAAGGAAGATCCTGGTATTCCTTCGCCAGCGGAGGAATAAGGTTCTTCACGCACTACCGTCAGATCCGCCAATCGGTGGAAAACCTTGCTCCAAGGGTTGCCCGGGCCCTTGATACAGGCAGGGGCGACACGCAAAGTCATTCCGCCTGTTGTGACCGGACCGGCACGCCCATGAAATCGCCATAACGGCGCATGGCGTTGTCCAGCGCCTTCAGCTCCTTCCTGGACAGTGCACGGAACGGCCTGAGTTCGATCACGATTTCCGTCTTGTCCAGGCTGCGCTTCCAGGTGCCCACGACCCGGCCCTCGACCACGACGCTCGCATTGAACAATCCATTCACGCCGATGAGCTGGCGCGCATGGCGTGCGTCCAATGCATCGCTGCGATCCTTGTAGGCGACCAGATACTCATCGAAGGCGGGCAGCAGGTGCGACGCAGGCACCTGTTCACCCGGGGCGCCTGTGTCGCCAGCGTGCAGGTAAACCTGGCCCTCGATGCTTTCCGGTTCAAGATCGGCGCCGGCGAGCCGTATCGCCAGGCGCACGTCCTTGAGCGTCAAGCCGGACCACCACGCGAAATCCCGCTCGGTGGCCGGGCCATGGCTGAAGAAATAGCGGCGCGCCAGTTCTGCCAGCCCCTGCTCGCGCTCCATGCTCCGATGGGCGACGACCCATTCGTCCAGCAGCACGAAAGTCGGTTGCTTGCCCGCGCGCGGCCCGAGGCACAGCAGGCCTTCCTGGGCCAGGCTGCCGGTGATCTGGATGCCGCGCTGTTTCGCGGTGGCGATGCCGGCTTTTTCCAGGGTCGCGTAGAGATCGTTGCGGGTGAGCGATCGTCCGTCGCGAAGCGCGCCCACCAGCACTTCCCGGCAGCGCGCAAGCACGGCATCGTCCAGGTCGAACTCGCGTCGCAACCGCGCCTGGTTACCGGCGATGACACGCGATGCCATCAAGGCCGACATCCAGCGCACATCTTCAGCGGCGACGAAATGCAGGGTGCCGCGCATCGGCCAGGTGCGCACGATGCGACGTTCGGCGATGGCCTGTTCGACCATTGCCTGGGTCGCCTCGCGCATGCGCAGGCCGATGGCCCATAGGGCGGACGCATAGTCCTGCGCCTGGATCGCGCCGAGCCATGAAACCACTTCCACCGGCGAATCGAATTTCGCGCCGACGATGCCTTGCCGCTGCAGGCGGAGCTGCGCGATCCGGGAAACCTTGCCGCCAGTCGTTGCCAAGGCGGTCTACTTTTCCTTGCGCCAGTTGATCGAGCCGCGGGTTTCCACCGTGCTCGATTCGATCTCGGCGTCGAAGCCCTTGCGCAGCAGGTATTTCAGGGTGATCGCCGAACCGCTGCCGACCATCGACACGCCGTAGCTGACGTAGAGTTTGGGCGACAGGTACTTGCCCACGCCGAATACCGACCCACCGAGGGTGCGCGATTCCAGCACGCCGGCGTCGTCGAGGCCGATCTTCGCGCCGAGCTGCGAAGCCAGCAGGCCGGCGCCGGCAGTCAAGGCGGTGGATGCGGCATTGATCTTCTGGCTTTCGTCGGTACTGGCGGTGTTGAGCGAACGCCCCAGCACCAGGTAGGCCAGCGCTTCGGATTCGCCCATCGCCGGATTGGACCAGACCGTGGCCTTGGGGCTGCTCGCGCGTCCGGTCACGTCGATGCCGGCGGTGACGCTGGAACTCACCACCTCGCGTTCGGCGCGGATGTTGATGCGCGGGTCGGACACCGCGTTGTTGCTCCATACCAGTTCGCCGCGGGTGATCAGCAGTTTCTGTCCGTAGGCGGTGTAGCGGCCGTCGACATCGAGGCGACCGGTGGCGACCATCTCGCGGCCGACCCGCGAGCGCACGTTCATGGTCCCGGCCAGCGAACCGTCCAGGCCATAGCCCTTCAACTTCACCGCATCGCCCAGGGTGATGGCCATGTCCAGGTCCAGGCGCGAGCCCGGCGTGCGCTCGGGATCCACCGGGTCCAGCACCACCACGTCTTCTGAAACCGACACGCCATCATCGAGCTTTTCCACGTCGATGCTGGCCGAGGGCACCACCACCTGGCCGCGTACCTGGATGGTGTTGTCGGCGAACTGCACCTTCAGGTCCGGCGAAGCGACCGCCTGCAGTTCGATGGTGTCGGAGATGAGGAAATCCTTGCCGCGGATGTTGAACTGCAGTGGCGAGCCTTCCACCTTCCAGTCCAGCGCGCCATCGACGCCGAGGGTACCGCCGTTGGCGGTGCCGCCGGTGGACGAGATCGATTTGAGCGTGCCGTCGATTCGCGCGCTGCCGTCGGCCTGCGCGACGAGATTGGCCACGCCATCGGTCAGGGTGATACCCAGTGAAGGCAATTCGCCCTTGAACTGGGTAAGTTGCGCTTCGCCGCTCAGCGCCGGCGTGCCGCGGGTGCCGGCCAGGCCGACGTGGCCATGCAGGTCGCCGGTCGGGCGCACCAGGTCGGGCGAGAACAGCTCGAGCCAGAACAGGCGCGAATTGTTGAAATAGATGTCGCCCTTCAGCGGCGAGAAGTCGTCCCAGCCGGTGGCGATGGTGGCATCGACATAACCGTCGCCCTTGAAGCCGGTGCCGAGGCGGCCCTTGATCGCCTGCGGATCGAAATCGACGTCCAAGGTGAAGTTGTCGTAGCGCACGATCTCGCCACGCGCGTTGTTGCCCAGCTTGAGGCCGCCATCGAGCGACGCCAGGTGCACTTCGCCGATCCAGGCATTGCCGGCAGGCCTGACCGATGCATCGAGCCTGATCTCGCCACGCAGCGTGAGTGGGCGGCCGTTGCTCGGCGGCAGCCACGGCTGCACCAGGCTCAGCGGCAGCGCGTCGGCATGCAGCTGCAGGCCCTGTTTCGGCCAGTTGGCCTCGGCGCATAGCGCGCCGCCACCGCTGGCGGCGAGACAGGCTGGCGACAGCGTGAAGCCAGCGCCGCTCTGCGCGTAACGCGCGGGCTGTTGCAGGCGCCAGTCGCTGCCCTTCGAGGGCGTCAACTGCAACGCGTCCAGACTGCCTTGCCAGTTCGTACCGCGCTTGAGCGCGGTACCCGCCAGCGAAACCGAACCCATCGCATTGCTGGCATCCCCATCGAATTGCAGGTCCTCGACCGCGCCGCGCGCGTCCACGCGCACGCTGTCCAGGACCATGCCCACGTCGACGGCGGAGCCGCGGATCGCCAGTTCGCCATTGCCGCCCCGCCACGGCAGGCGCCCGCGCACGCTGAGCGTATCGGCGGCGTAGCCGCTCCACTTCAAGCCGCTGCCGGAAAGATCGGCATCCACGTTCGGCGCGTTGCGCGCGCCGGTGAGCTTCAGGCTGCCGGCGATGCTGCCGCTTGCATCCGGCAACAGGTCGTCCAGGTGCAGCGGCTGCAGGGTCGCGTCGATATCGATTCTGTCGCCGACCTTGCCCTTGGCATCGACGCGGCTGTTGCCCAGCGCGAGCGCGATTTCGCCCGCGCCCTCGTCGCCATGCAGGGCGAACTTGCCGCGGCCGTCCAGCTTGCGTCCGCGCAGGCTGCCGCCGAGTTTCGGAACATCGAGCGTGGCATCGAAGCCGCCGGTCTCGCGCGCCTGGCCCCTGCTGGCGAGATCGCCGGAGACATCGCCCTTCCAGTCGGCGAGGAAATAGCCCGGATCGAAACCGGCCAGCTTCGCACCCAGGTCCCAGCGCAACTGCGGCTCCCAGCCGACGGTGCCGGTGGCGTCCAGGGTGCCGCCCGGCATCTTCGCCTGCAGCTTGTTCAAGACCAGCTGTTCGCCGTTGCCGGCACCGTCGAAATCAACGGTCGCGGCCTGCTTTTCGCGAACCAGCGTCGCCTTGCCGATCGCGGCCCACGCTTCCATCTGGCCGGCGAAACCCAGATCCGCATCCGCCGCGATCTGCGTTGCTGCGTCTTCGCCCCAGCGCACCCCGCGCGTGTTGATCGAGAATTTGAACCGCGGGTTTTCCGGATCCTTGAAATCGGCGCGCCCGCGCAAGGTGGTGAGTCCCTCCAGCGCGCGCACCGCCAACGGTTCGACGGTCAGCACCTCATCGGCGATACGCAGCTTCGATGGCTCGATCACGGCGGAGAAATCGCCTTGGGCGACGCGCCCCTGCAGGTCCGCCGCGCCGCCCGCCCCGTTCGCCTTCAGGTCGAACGCCAGCGGCATGCTGGTTCCGGAAAGTCCGAGTAACGCCAGGTCCAGCGCCTCGCTCTTGCCGCTGAACGCCCAGGTGGGATTCTCTTCACCACGGACGCCCAGCAGCACGCGTACCGGCGCGGGCGCATTGCCGGCCAGGCCGATGTCCATCTTCATCCGGTCGCCGCGCGCCACCAGCCCGAGCCGCGCCGGGGAGCGACCCACTTTTGCCGGGAATACCGCCGTCGCCACCACATCGGTACGGTAGCGGCTGCGCGGCTCGTAGCCGCCATGCAGGGCGATGCGCCCGCGATCGCTGTCGATGGCCAATCGGGCCGCCTTGAAATAACCGTCGCCGATATCGATGCCGCCATTGGCGCGACGGATGTCGATCAGTGGTTGCGTGCTCTGGGTGATCCGCAGGCCATCGATGGTGAGGGTGTCGGCCTGGATCGCAATCGGCATCTCGATCTGCGGCAGCAGTTCGGGCCAGGTGGGCAGCTTGAATGGCTCGTCGCTCTTCGGGATGTCCAGCGTGGCATGGGTCAACTGCAGCGCATCCAGGCGCAGACGCTTGCCCAGCAGCGGGCGCAGATCGGGATCCAGGTAGACGCGTTCGGCGGTGAAATGGATTTTCCCGTAGCGGAAATCGACGCCATGCAGGGTCAGCGGTCCGGCCAACGGGCCTTCCACTTTCTGCCAGGTGAAGGAAGAGCCGGCCGGCAGGCGCGCGATGATCTGGTTCAGCAGGACATCGCGACCCGCCACCGTCTGCAGCAGCCAGTACAGCGCGATGGCCAGCACTACCAGCAACGCCGTCGAGCCGATCGCGCTGCGGATCGCCAGCACGCGCATGCGCGCGCGGCGGCGCGCGCGCAATTCGGCGATGCGCGCCTCGCGTTCTTCCGGCGGCACATCGTCCGCGATGCGTTTGCGCCAGGGAAGCATCAGAATTCCGCCCCGATGCCCAAGCCGATGGTGAAGGAAGAATCGGGCTCATCCAGTCCGCGCGCGATGTCAACGCGCACCGCGCCGACCGGCGATTTCCAGCGGATGCCAACGCCTACGCCGGTGCGCCAGTCCGCATCCTTTCCGTCGAACGCGCTGCCGCTGTCCACGAATGCGGCGGCGCCCCAGCTGGCGTTGAAATAATGTTCGTATTCGGCGCTGGCGGTGACCACATTCTTGGCACCTACCGAATATTCCCCCTCGTTGGTCTCCACCCGCGGGCCGACTTCGCGGTACTGGTAGCCGCGGATGCTGTTGTCGCCGCCGGCGTAGTAACGCAGGCTTGGCGGCATGTCGTTGAGCGCATCGGTGAAGGTGTGGCCCAGTTCGCCGCGCAGGATCAGGCGGTCGCTGCCGCCGATGCCCTTGAACCAGCGCGCCTGCGCATGCAGCTGGGCGAAGCTGGCGTCCGAGCCGGCGCCCTCGACCCCGCCACGCAGGGACATGGACCCGGCGATGCCGCGGCGCGGGAAGGTGCGTTGGTCGACGTCCACGTAGTCGGCGGCCAGCTCCGGATAGGTGAAGGTCGCGTAGCGGTAGACGAGCGGCGCCGGCGTGCCGCTGCCATCGTCGGCGACGCTGTAGGCCCAGCGCTCGCGCACGGTGTTGAGCGAGGCGATCGCCCGCAGGTGATCGTTGATCTGTCCGCTGCGGGCGGCGCTGAACTTGACCAGGCGGGTGTCGATGTAGTCGGTCTGCTCGTCGTAGAGCTGGGCCGCGATCGTGTACCAGCCATCCAGCCACTTGAACGCGGGGATGCGGTACTGGGTGATGAAGTTCTTGCGCTTCTGCGCATAGTCCAGTTGCGTGGACAATTTATGTCCACGCGAGTTCACGTAGCGCCGGTCCAGCCCGAAGCGCACGCCGGCGCCGCTCTCGGTGCCATAGCTGATACCGGTGGTATAGACGTCGCGCTTGGCCAGGGTCAGGTTGACCTCGATCGGCACGCGCCCGTCGACCGCGTTCTCCGGCGCCGCCTGGATGTCGACGTTGTTGAAGTAGTCCAGTCCGACCAGCGATTCGCGCAGGCGGTCGAGCTTGCCCTGGTGGAAATAGCTGCCTTCTTCCCAGTACACCAGCTTGTCCAGCAGGCCGGGCCTGAACTTGTCCTGGTGGAAAGTGGTCGGGCCCATGTCGTAGCGGATGCCGCTGGCCCAGGTCAGGTCGATGTCGGCGGCGCGCTCGGCACGGGTGACTTCGACCCGGCGATGGATGAAGTCGGCATCGAAATAGCCGCGATCAGCCAGCCGGCGTACGATCTGGGTCTTGCTGATCTCGTAGGTGGTGTGGTCGAAGATGTCGCCGACCTGCGGATGGAACGCGGCGAGGTCCTCCTTGAGGTAGCGGTCGCTGCCGCCGGCGCCTTCGATGCTCAGGTCCGAGTGCCGCACCCGCACCGGTTCGCCCTTGTCGACATCGATCACCACGGTGATGCGTTCGTTCTCGCCACCCGGGCGCGCTGCATCCACCTTGATCTCCGGCGAGTAGTAGCCGAACGGTTCCAGCGCCTCGCGGGTCTCGTTCTGTGCTTCGGCCATCAGGTATTCCAGCCGCGACTCGCCCTGGCGGCGGCCGATGAAATCATTCAGGGACAGCGCCACGCTGATGTTCTCGACCATCAACGCTTCGGTTTCGTTGTCCAGGTTGAAACCACGGATCTCGACCTTCTCGACGGTGGCCGCCGCATGGGCCTGGCTGGTGATGGCGCACAGGACCGCGGCGGCGGCGAGACGGGGGAGTGGTCGCATGCGGGAAGGATACCGGGCAGGCGGTGAATCGGGTTAACGGAGGGTGATGCGTGCGTCCTTTCCTTCTCCCTCCGGCGACCGCAGGGAGTGCAGGGCTGAGAAGGTGGCGCGTAGCGAGGGAAGGAGAATGATGCGTGGTGAAAGATCGGGGCAAGCGGATCTTCCTCCCTCATCCGCCCTTCGGGCACCTTCTCAGCCCTGCACTCCCTGCGGTCGCCGGGGGAGAAGGGAAGCCATCAGCCTGAAAGATGCTCGATCGCCGCCACCGCGCGGAAACGGTCCGCCAGCCGCTTGAGCAAGGCCAGTCGGTTGGCGCGGACCGCCGCATCGTCCACGTTGACCATCACGCTGTCGAAGAACGCATCCACTTGTGGGCGCAGCAGCGCAAGGCGGCTGAGCACGCGGATGTAGTCGTGATGGTGCAGGGCTTCGTCGGTGTCGCCAAGGGCCGCTTCCACGGCTTCGGCCAGCGCGCTCTCGACCGGGTCGTTGAGCAGGCCGCGGTCGATGGCGTGCGGAATCTCGATGTCCGCCTTCCTCAGGATGTTGTTGATGCGCTTGTTGGCGGCAGCCAGCGCTTCGGCCTCCGGCAACGCCGCGAACTGGCCGATGGCGTCGAGGCGGGTGTCGAAGTCGTAGAGCGAATGCGGGCGTAGTTCGGCGACGGCGTTGAAGTGCTGGGTCGGCACGCCCTTGTCGGCATAGTAGCCGCGGAGGCGGTCGAGGATGAAGTCGTAGAGCTCATCCAACTCTGCAAGTGAAGTCCCGCCTGTCGGGGGGATCGTCCTAGCTTCCAAGCCTCGCTTGTTGGCAATCTCGGCTGCCTGATCCCGCTTCTTGCTTTCCACGATGGTCTTTGCGAAAGCGACCTGATTCTGAGCCTTGTCGAGCAAGGACCGAATATCCAAACCGAATCCGCTTTCGATCAGAGTGCGCGCCAGCCCGAGGGCGTTTCGCCGCAACGCAAACGGGTCCTTGTTCCCTGTCGGCTTCAAGCCTGCAGCGAAGCCGCCGGCCAGCGTATCTAAGCGCTCGGCAATTGCCAGCGTCTTACCCAAGGGCGACAGCGCGATATCGTCGCCTGCGAAACGTGGCTGATAAGACTCGTCAATCGCCAGCGCGATTTCCTTCGAGTCACCACCAGCCAGCGCGTAATGGCGGCCGGCGATTCCCTGCAATTCCGGGAACTCGTTCACCATCCGCGACTGCAGGTCGTTCTTAGACAGCTCGACAGCGCGTCGTGCCAATGCTGGGTCGGCGCCGACCTCTTTCGCAATGATTTCAGCGAGCGTCGCGACGCGCTGCACCTTATCTGCGACTGAGCCGAGCTTGGCCTGATAGGTGACGGTCTTCAAACCATCGCCCATGGAGACCAGTCCCTGCTTCAGATCTTCATCGAAGAAGAACTTTGCATCGGAGAAACGAGGACGGATCACGCGCTCGTAGCCCTTGCTGACTTCGCCCACGTCCTGCGACTCGATATTCGCAATCCCGATGAAGTGCTCGGTCAGCTTGCCGCCGTGATCCAGCACCGGGAAGAACTTCTGGTTGGCTTCCATGGTCGCGATCAGCGCTTCCTGCGGCACCGCCAGGAATTCCGGCTCGAAACTGCACAGCACCGCCGACGGCCATTCCACCAGGCAGTTGACCTGTTCCAGGTTGTCCTCGGTGATGCGCGCCACGCCGCCGGCCTTGGTCGCCGCTTCCTGCACCTGCTGCCCGATGCGCGTACGCCGCTCGTCGGCGTCGACCAGCACGTGCGCGCCGCGCAGCGAATCGACGTAGTCGCCGGGGTTGCCGATCCACACCGGCTTGTCGTGTTCGAAACGATGGCCGCGGCTCATGCGGTCGCTGCGCACGCCCATGATCTCGATATCGACCACGTCCTTGCCCAGCAGCAGCACCAGCCAGTGCACCGGGCGCGCGAATGCGTAGTCGTGGTCGCCCCAACGCATCGGCTTGGGGATCGGCATCGCCGCCAGCGATTCGCGAACGATTTCGCCCAGCAGGTCGGTGGTCTTCGCGCCCGGCTTGTTGGAGCGGTGCACGAAGCGCTCGCCCTTGGCATCGCTGGTGCGTTCCAGCTGCGACCAGTCGATGCCGGCTTTGGCCGCGAAACCCTGCAGCGCCCGGGTCGGTTGGCCTTCCGCATCCAGCGCGATGTTGAGGTACGGACCCAGCACTTCCGAACTCTGTTCGGGCTGCTCCGTCGAAACACCCGGCAACAACACCGCCAGCCGGCGCGGCGTGTACAGCGGCTTGGCGCCGGTGCGGTCGAAGTCGATGCCGCGCTTCTGCAGCGCGTCGATCACGCCGTCGAAGAACACCTGGGCCAGGCCGGGCAGCGCCTTGACCGGCAGTTCTTCGGTACCGAGTTCGATCAGCAGGGGTTTTTGTTCGCTCATGTTGTCAAGCCTGTTTTTTGCTTTTGCCCCCTCCCCCGCTTGCGGGGGAGGGTTGGGGTGGGGGCATGGGCGCCGAGGCTGCCCCATCCGCCCTTCGGGCACCTTCCCCCGCAAGCGGGGAAAGGGAGCTGTCACGCGGTTTCTTTCTTCAATCCCGGGAAGCCCAGCTTCTCGCGCTGGGCGAGATAGGCCTCGGCCACCGCCTGCGCCAGTTTGCGCACGCGCAGGATGAAGCGCTGACGTTCGGTGACCGAAATCGCGCGGCGCGCATCCAGCAGGTTGAAGCAGTGGCTGGCCTTGCACACCTGTTCATAGGCCGGCAGCGGCAGACCGGCTTCGACCAGCTTCACCGACTCGGCTTCGCAGGCGTCGAAGCGATGGAACAGCTCCGCCACATCGGCGATCTCGAAGTTGTAAGTGCTCTGTTCCACTTCATTCTGGTGATAGACATCGCCGTAGGTGACGATCCCTTGCGGACCCTCGGTCCAGACCAGGTCGTAGACGTTGTCCACGTTCTGCAGGTACATGCACAGGCGCTCGAGGCCGTAGGTGATCTCGCCCAGCACCGGGCGGCATTCCAGGCCGCCGGCCTGCTGGAAATAGGTGAACTGGGTGACTTCCATCCCGTTCAGCCAGACTTCCCAGCCCAGGCCCCAGGCGCCGAGGGTCGGCGATTCCCAGTTGTCCTCGACGAAGCGCAGGTCGTGCACGCGCGGGTCGATGCCCAGTGCCTTCAGCGACTCCAGGTACAGTTCCTGGATGTTGTCGGGATTGGGCTTCATCACCACCTGGTACTGGTAGTAGTGCTGCAGGCGATTGGGGTTTTCGCCGTAGCGGCCGTCGGTGGGACGACGGCAGGGCTGCACGTAGGCGGCGCTCCACGGCTCCGGTCCCAGTGCGCGCAGGAAGGTGGCCGGATGGAAGGTGCCGGCGCCGACCTCGATGTCGAGCGGCTGGATCAGCACGCAGCCCTGCGCCGCCCAGTAGGCGTTGAGGGTCTGGATCAATCCTTGGAAGGTTGGGCCTGTCATCGGGATTTATTGCACTGCGGAAAAGCGGGCTAGTATAAGGCGCAAGCCACTGACCGGCCTCAAGTTGCGCCCGTGAACATGCTCCCGTGAACACCTCCCACAAAGCTCCCTTCCTGATCGTCGAAACCGGACAGCCGGCCCTCCGTCTGCGTCGCTATGGCCGCTTTCCGCACTGGATCCGCGTGGCTGCGGGGCTGGAAGCCAGCGAGGCCGTGGTGGTCAACGTGGAGCAGGGCGATGCCTTGCCACGACGCGAAGGCTTCGCCGGGGTCTTCGTCACCGGCTCGGCGGCGATGGTCACCGACAAGGCCGAGTGGAGCGAACGCAGCGCCGACTGGCTGCGCGACGCCGCGCACGAAGGCATGTCGCTGCTCGGCATCTGCTACGGCCACCAGTTGCTGGCGCACGCGCTGGGCGGCGAAGTGGCCGACAACCCGGCCGGACGCGAATCGGGCACGGTGCGCATCGACCTGCATCCGCCGGCGCAGGACGATCCGCTGTTCTCCGGCTTGCCGCTGGCCTTTCCCGCCCATGCGACCCACGTGCAGACCGTGCTGCGTCCACCGGCTGGCGCCACCGTGCTGGCGAAATCCGAACAGGACCAATGCCATGCCTTCCGCTGGCGCGACCGCGCCTGGGGCATGCAGTTCCATCCCGAATTCGCCACCCACCACATGCGCGGCTACGTCGCTTTCCGCGGCGAAGAACTGCGCAAGGCCGGCCGTTGTCCCGACACCATCGCCCGCGAGGTGACGGCGGCGCCGCAGTCGCGCAAACTGTTGCGGCGTTTCGTCAAGCACGCCCGGGGTCTGCACCTGGGCTGACTTCGCAACGCTTCCCCCAAGTTTCCTCCACAAGAATCATCGGAACTCCCTGGATGTCGACGATCAAGAAAGTGCCGGCCGGTGCTGGCGCGGAATGGCTGCTGGGCGCATTCGCCGTGCTTCGCAAGGCGCCGCTGGCGCTGGGTGTGCTCGGCATGATCTGGGGCCTGCTGTCGATGCTGGCGGTGCAGGCGATGGTGTTGAATGCGAGCGTGGGCATGTTCCTGCAACTGGCGTTGGCGATCCTCGCCCCGCTACTGTTCGCGGGCATGCTCTGGGCGGTCAGTGAAGTGGACCAGGGCCGGCCGGCGTTGCCGTCGCACCTGTTCCGCGCGCTGCGCAGCGAACAGGCCGGCAGCCTGCTGGCGACGCTGTTGCCGCAGCTCGCCGCCGCCGCCGCACTGGGATTCCTGTTGTTCGCGATGATCGGCGCGGATGGATTCCAGCAACTGCGCGAAGTGATGGGCAAGCTGCAGGAGACCGCGGCGGCCGGCGGGCAACCGGATCCGGAGCTGGTGCGCAGCCTGCCGGTGGGTCGCCTGTTCCTGTGGATGCTGCTGCTGTTCGCCGCGGTGATCGTGGTCAGCCTGGTGACTTTCGTCGCCGTGCCCGACATCGTCTTCGGCGGCAGTCGCGGCTTCGCCGCCATGCGCAACAGCCTGCGCGCCTGCCTGCACAACGTGCCGGCGATGCTGGTGTTCTACGTCCTGTTGTTCATCGCCTTCTTCATGATGAGCTTCGGTATCCAGCTGCTGTCGATGGTGGTGCAGCTGGTCGCGGGGCCGACCGCGGGCATGTGGGTATCGAACCTGCTGCTGATGGCGGTGCTGATGCCGGTGATGGCGGGCGCGGTGTTCCATGCCTGGCGGCAGATGCTGGGCCGCGATGCGGCGGCGGCTCCAGTCACACAGACCCACCTCGAAGCCTGATGTGTAGGAGCGCCCCATGGGCGCGAGCTCTCCGGCCCGATTGCGGAGATCCACCCAAAGAGCTCGCGCCCATGGGGCGCTCCTACGTGGATTCTTTCGACTCGCGTGGCGTGACCCACTTCGATGCCACGATCCCCGCTTCGTACAGCAGGTACATGGGAATGGCCAGCAACAGCTGCGAGACCACGTCGGGCGGCGTGATGATCGCCGCCAGCACGAAGATCCCGACCAAGGCGTAACCGCGGGATTCTTTCAGCTGCGCCGGCGTCACCCAGCCCAGCAGGACCAGGATCACCAGCGCCACCGGCAGCTCGAAGCTCGCGCCGAACGCCAGGAAGATCACCAGCACGAAATCCAGATACGCACTGGCGTCGGGAGTGACCGAGATGACTTCCGGCGTGAAGCTGATGACGAATTTGAACAGCGACGGCAGCACCAGGAAATAAGCAAACGCGCAGCCCGCATAGAACAAGGTCACCGCCGAAGCCAGCAACGGAAACGCCAAGCGTTTCTCGCGCTGGTACAACCCGGGCGCCACGAACGCCCAAGCCTGGTACAACAGCCAGGGAGCGGAAACGAACAAGGCCACGAAGAACGCCAGTTTCACCGGTGCGATGAAACCGCCGGCCGGGTCCGTGGCGATCATCGACTGCCCCGCTGGCAGCCGCGCGATCAGCGGCTCGGCGATCCAGTTGTAGAGTTTGCTGGTGAAAGGCAGCAGGCACAGCAACACCACGAACACCCCGGCCACCCCACGCATCAATCGCGAACGCAGCTCGATCAGGTGGCCAAGCAGGCTCGACTCGGCTTCGGGCTCAGGCGTTGCGCGGTTCATCGCTCTCGCCTTCGGGCCGGGTCGTGGGTGTGGAGGACGTGCTTGCGTCGTCGTCGACGATCGGCGCCTCCGGCTCGGGCTCGGACCTGGAGGCGACCGAAGCGCGCATCTGCTCGAATTCGCGCTGCACCTCGGCGCCGCCGTCGCGGATCTTCTGTTCGGTGTCGTGCAGGGCCGACTGCGCGTCGTGCAGGCTGCGCTTGAGTTCCTCGGCAGCCAACTCGCGCTCCAGCTCGTCCTTTACCGAATGCCACTGGTTGCGCGCGCGTCGCACCCACATGCCACCCAGGCGCGCGACCTTGGGCAGGCGCTCGGGTCCCAATACGATCAAGGCGATGATGGCGATGAAGAAAAGTTCGCCGCTGCTGATGCCGAACATGGCCGGATGGCTTCTACCGGGCGATCAACGCGCGTCGCGGTCGCGTTCCTTCGACTCGCTGGAAGTTTCGTCGCCGCGCGACTGGTCGCCGATCTGGCCGGCCGGCTTGTCCTCGTCCTTCATGCCCTTCTTGAAGCCCTTGACCGCCTCGCCCAGGTCCTGGCCGGCATTACGCAGGCGCTTGGTGCCGAACACCAGCAACACCACGACCAGCACGATGATCCAATGCCAGATGCTCAAACCGCCCATGACGTACTCGCAGGAAAAATAGGGGGCTCAGGATAACGCAGCGGCGGGCCGGCGATTGCGAAACCGGCCCGCAATCCGCTTGACCGCAGGCGGATCATGGCGTGGTCTGCAGCGGCTCACTGCGGATTTCGCCTTCGGCCACCGGCTGGAAGCCCTGGGTCTGGGTTTCCGCCGCCTGCGGCGGGGGTGCGGCCGTGGAAGATCCGGTCACCGTGACCGGCGCGGCCATCGGTGCGCCAGCGGGCAGGGTCGCCGGGGCCGGCGCTTCGTCCCCGCGCGCGGCACGGGCGATCGCGGTGGCCTCCTCCAGCTGGTCGCGGAAGCCGACCACGGCATCGGAAGGCGCGCCGGCGCGGCCTTCGAAGATCGCGCGCGGGGTGGCGGCGCTGCCGTACACGGCCACGTTGGCGTCGTCGTCGATCTGCAGGACACCGCCATCCAGGGCCACGCCGGCGAACAGGCCGCGCGCGCGCGACCACGACCAGATCTCGGCCTTCAGCTGGCCGTCGGTGGACGCCGAGGCGTTGCGTCCGACCGGGCCCGCGGCGACGCCGGCATCGGCGCCCAGGGTGATCTTGCCGTTGACGATGTTTTCCAGGTTGCGGTCGTTGCGGAACACCATCACCACGTCGGACGACTGCACCCCGGCCTGGAAGCCGACGCTGCCGCCGGTAAGCTTGATGAACACCGGTTGCGACCAGCTGCCGTCCGGACTCTTCACCGACATCAGGCCATGGCCGCGACGGCCGCCCACGACCAGGCCGACCTTGAGCGTGTCGGGGATCACCACCACCGCGCGCCCTTCATCCAGCAGCTTGTCGGGAATGCCCTGCTCGGGAATCTGCTGGATCTCCTTCAGCACGCGGACCGCATCGCGGGCACGTTGGTCTTCCTGTTCGCCGGCCATCGCCTGGCCCGCAAGCAAGGCGATGGAAAGGAATAGGGCGAGACGCGGCAGGCGTGATCTACGTGGGGAATTTCCTCGCGGGAAACTTCCTTGAAGGAAACTTGGGACAGGCATGGGAGGCTCCGCAGTTGGCAAGGTAATGGAACAGGAACATGCGCCAAGGCATTGAAAGAGGAGACTAGGCGCGGCCGCGTGAATCGGTGATGAGTCCTGCGGCATGCAAGGGAGCGGCGGTGGGAGCGGCGTCCCGGCGCGAGCTCCTGCTTGCGGAAGCACTTCAAGGCCGGGCAGGACCGGAACGGATCCAGCCGGAAGTCCGCGGCGGGAAGCCGCTTCCACAAAGCCCACAAGAGCCGACGCCACGGCAAAAACCGGCCTTCTGTCATCATATCGGGATGCCCGCAACCGACGACCGCTCCGCTTCGACCACCCGTGCCGGGCATCCGGCAACCACGCTGCTGCTGGTCAACCTGGGTACGCCCGAAGCGCCGACCGCGCCGGCGGTGCGCCGCTACCTGGCCGAATTCCTCCACGACCATCGCGTGGTACAGCTGAGCCGCTGGATCTGGTGTCCGCTGCTGCATTTCCTGATCCTGCCGCTGCGCGGGCCGAAAGCCGCGGCCAAATACGCCAAGATCTGGCTGCCGCAAGGCTCGCCGCTGGCCGTATACACGCAACGCCTGGCCGAGGCGATGCAGTCGCGACTGCCCGGTTGGCGCGTGGTCCACGCCATGCGCTACGGCCAGCCTTCATTGAAGAAAGCGGTGGCCGAGCTTGATCGCCAAGGCGCCGGCCGTGTGGTCGTGTTGCCGCTGTATCCGCAGTACTCGACCACCACCACCGCATCGATCGAAGACGTGATCGCGGCCGGGGGTAAAGGCCTGGCGTCGAGCCTGATCGACGATTATTCGACCGATCCACAATGGGTCGCGGCAGTGGCTGGATCGATCCGCGCCTGGCGCGAGCGGCACGGCAGCGGCGAACACCTGCTGTTTTCCTTCCACGGCCTGCCGCAACGCATCGCCGATGGCGGCGATCCGTATCCGCAACGCTGCGCAGCCAGCGTGCACGCGATCACCGCAGCGCTGGGCCTGGCGTCGGGAGAGTGGACGCTCGCCTACCAGTCGCGTTTCGGCAAGGAACGCTGGCTGGAGCCGTCCACCGACAAGACCCTGGCCGCCCTGGCCGCACGCGGCCTGCGCCGGGTCGACGTGGTCTGCCCGGGCTTCGCCGTGGATTGCCTGGAGACGCTCGAGGAAGTGGCGATCCAGTTCGCCGGAAATTTCGCGGAACAGGGCGGTGAGCTGCGCTACATCCCCTGTCTCAACGATTCCGCCGCCCACGCCGATGCGCTGGTGGCGCTGGCGCAGCGCGCGCTGGACACCCGCGCATGAGCGCGGGCGAAGTCGGTTTCGATATCCCGCTCGGACGCATCACCGGCCTGCGCAGCGGGACTGCGGAAGGTCCGAAGGTGTTGGCCCTGCATGGCTGGCTGGACAACGCCGCCAGTTTCCTGCCGTTGGCTCCGCACTTTCCGGAACTGGACCTGGTGATGCTGGACCTGCCCGGCCATGGCCGCAGCGCGCATCTCGGGCCCGGCGCCGACTACAACCTGCTGGTGACCGTCAACGCGGTGCTCGATGTCGCCGATGCGCTGGGCTGGGAACGCTTCGCCGTGCTCGGGCATTCGATGGGTGCGGGCATCGGCAGCATCCTCGCCGCGTCGCTGCCGCGACGGGTCACGCGACTGGTCGCGATCGAGGCCCTGGGCGCGCTGGCCGAGGACCCTGGACGCACCACCACCCGCCTGCGCGAAGCGGTCGCCGCCGCGCGCGCGCTTTCCTCGAAGAAACTGCGCGTGTTTCCCGACCTGGCCGCGCCGATCCGCGCGCGCATGCAGGCCAACCAGCTCAGCGAGCCGAGTGCGCGGCTGCTGGTGGAGCGGGGCGTGGTGGCCGTGGACGGCGGGTTCACCTGGAGCAGCGATCCGCGCCTGACCCTGCCGGCGATGCAGCGCATGACCGAGGTGCAGGTGCGGCAACTGATCGCGGGGATCGAGTGCCCGACCTGCGTGGTCTTCGCGGACCCGCCACAGCCCTACCTGCCGGAACCGCTGCGCAGCGAACGGGCCGCGCTGCTGCCGCGAGGTGAACTGGTGGTGCTGCCCGGCAGCCATCACCTGCACATGGAAACTCCGGCGGCGGTGGCCGCAGCGATTGGCGGCTTCTTTCGCGATAACCGGTAGCCGGTAGCCGGGAAACGGAGAGCCGAGAGCGGTTCTTGATTTCCGGCTACCGGCTACCGGCGCGGCCACCATTCAATGCAGGGTGGAGTCCGCGCGCGCGGCAATGGCTCTGGCCTTCTGGAACGCGAGTACCAGGGCGACGTCGTGCTGGCTGATCGGCGCCGGGTCGTTCCACCAGTCGTCGATCAGGTTCCCCAGTTGGGGATCGGCGCGCGCCGCACGCTTCATGGCCGCTATCTGTTCGGCGCTGGCGGGCTGCCGCCGCGCCGGGACCTCCTGCATGCCGGCGCGGCTGGCGATGCCGAAATCCAGCAGGGTCGCCAGGGCGATGCAGCCGGCGAGCACCCCGACCAGCGCGCAGGCGAAGCCGGCCAACAACAGGGACTGGCTGGCATACATGCTCCCGGCATAAGCCAGGATCGCCCCAAGACTGGTCGTGATCACCGCCAGCGCAACCCGCTTGGGGATGCGCGTCTGCAACGAAACGTTCCTGCGCTGCTTGAGCAGGGGCTGCGAGGCGTCGTGCATCAGGCTGTGGCGATAGCGCAAGGCATTGCGCGCGTCGACGACGTTGATCGGTTCCGGGCCGGTATCGGCCGGAACAGTTGCAGGCCAGGATGGTTCGCTGGATTCCGCAGTACGCAACCGGTCCATCCAGTGGCTGGATTCCACGGCCATGCCGATGCTCCCGGTCCGCCCGTGATCCGGTACGGACGTTAAAGTGTGATCCCCTGCACAAAAATAGTACTCCGGAATCGGCGCTCTGGGGCGCTCGATCTTCCTGAGGGGTGATCAGGAGTCCAACAGGCGGCGCAGTGTCGCCTTCAGCCGGCGGCCCTCGGCATGGAAATAGTCGCGTTCTTCCCGCCAGGCCGGGGATCGTGCCTCGACCTCCCGCCAGAATGCAGCGCCGTGGTTGGCATGCAACAGGTGGCAGAGTTCGTGCACCAGCACGTACTCGAACGCGGAGGCCGAGCCCAGCACCAGGGCCAGGTCCAGGGCCAGCGAACCATCCGGGCTCAGCGAACCCCATTGCGAGGACATCACCTTGAGCCGGATCCGGGCCGGAGCCCGCGGCAGGCCGGGCAGGTATTTCGGCAGCCAGCGGCCGATGTCGACGCGCGCTTCGGCTTCATAGAATTCGCGCAGGGCACGGCGCAAGGTCGTCTCGCTGGCGCGCGCGGACGCGTGGAAATGCAGCAGGCCGTCGGCGTCGCGCGCGAGTCGCGTGTAACGGCCTTCGTGCCAGTGCAGCGGTACCTGCCCGCCACGCAAGGGCAGGCTCGCCGTCAGGTCGCGCACCAGCCCCGGCAGGTTGTCGTCGCTTGAATACTTTTCCAGTTGCATCGACAGCCACTGGCGATGCTCGTGCAGGAAGCGGTCGCCCGACACCAGGCTGGCGCGCAACGGCAGGGTCAAGCGCGCGCCGCGCTCGTCCACGCTCAGCTTGATGCGCTTGGCACGTGGGTCGCGCACGCGCTGGATGTCGACGCTGCGTCCATCGTGGAGGGTGTGGGGGATCGAATCGCGCTCGACCGCTCGGGGCTTTGGCGCGATCAGGCGTTGGAACAGGCCGGGCATGGGGGGATGGTAAAGGGAAAAGTGCCAAGCAAGCGGGTGCGTGCCCGCTGAGACCGGTGGCGAAGACAGGAAAATCCTGATCGCGGCCACGCAACGGGCGGTTGTCTTTCGCCGTTCAGGGCCTGGTCTTTGCTGGATTCCACGCCGCTCCAGGCACCGCGAGAGGACGCTGTACCTCGCGCCGCCCTGCGCGCCGGGCTCGGCGGGAAGCTACTGCATCGGCCACGACCCTGGGAAATGCAAAAACCCCGCGCGTTGGCGCGGGGCTTTGTACGGTTCCAAGGGCTGTTGGCTTCAGGCGGTTTGTTGGCTGGCTATTGCCTTTATCCTCGCCTCCCGGCCTGCAGCTTCTTGCGCATCTATCGCGAGGCGGGGCGGCTTGGAGTGCTCACGGGGGAGCTTGGTGGATACTTGGGAATACCGCGTAGCGCCAGCGCATTGGGCTTGCTGTTGTCGATCACCACGCAGTCCTGTCGCGAATTGGCCGGGTCCTCGCACCTCGCCTCCTCCTGCCACCGCGCCAGCAAGCCTTCGCACTGGCCGGCGAGCCACTTGCGCGAAGTCGCCTTGGCGAAGGACTCGTCGGAGCACTGGCTGGCGAATTTCTCGCCGGATGGGGTCATGGTGCCTGGCAGTACCAAAGTTTGTGGCTTATTTGATTCGGCCGCCATGGCCATGGCCGGGGCGAGCATGATGACGAGGGTCGTGCAGGCTAGCAGCTTCATGAGCATTCCTTTCCGTGGTAGACCGGAATCCAACCTACGCCGGGTGCGTGGCCTTGTCAAAACCCGGCATGGCAACGGTCTGCGGGCGGACTGCATGGCGCAGGCCACCCGAATGGATCAGCGACTGCCGCCGACGCTGGACAGCAGAGGAGCGTTGCGGAACGCGGCGACCGTGTCGAATGGCAGGCCGGCATCGCGGTCGGTGGAAGTGGTCCCAACCGCCACAAGCCGCGGATTCAAATGCCGCTGGACGCGCAGATCGGCTTGTTCGTGCCACCAGGCCAACAGGCGGGTGCATTTCCTGGCCAGCCGATCCTGGTTGTCGGCCCTGGCGAATGCCTGGTCGCTGCATTGATTGACGAACTTGTGGCCTGCGCTGGTCATGACGCCGGGCAGGGCCGGCGCGTCACTCCTGGCCTCTCCGGCCATGGCGAAGGCAGGAACCAGCAGGCACAACAGGGTTGCGGATTTCAGCGTGGTTTTCATCGGTCTGTCTCCCTTGGTGTGGTTCGGAATCCAAAATGCTACGCCGTCGGGGGCGGAAGCGTTGCAACGACGTTCTCGTCAAGCGTCCGCCCTGCTCAACTTGAGTGCGGCTTCCAGCACCACGAACAGGCGCCTCACCTCGCCGCTCATCAGCGCGAAGCGCGCGGACAGTTCGGCGCGCAGGTCTTCCTGCTCGGTGTTTTCCAACTGGTCGACGACGCCGTCGAGGAACTTCAGCTTGCGGATCACCAGGTCCTCGCCGAGGACGAAGGACAGGTGATCGTCCAGGGTCAGGGCCAGGCGGGTGACCTGCTTGCCGGCTTCCAGGTGCTTGGCGATCTCGTCGCCCTGCAGGTCCTGGTTCTGGCACTTGACCACCGCGCCGCCGTCCATCGCGTCCTTCAGTTCGCATTCCTCGCCCAGGGCCAGGCCTTCGGGCAGCGGTTCGCCGGCGATCCAGCCGGTGAGGATCGAGCGCGGCGCGACTTCCGCATTCAGCGGCAGGGCCGGGAAGCTGCCCATCGCGTGGCGGATCTCCGAGACCACGGTCTCGGCGTTCTTGCGCGAGGAGGTGTCGACGGCGACGAAACCATGCTCCAGGTCGAGCATGGCGTCGGTGCGCGACGGCTTCACGAACGCGCGCGGCAGCAGTTCGTGGACCAGGTCCTCCTTGATGCGCTTGCGGGTGCGGCCACCGGGCTTGCGGCCTTCCTTCTCCTCGATCTCGGCCAGTTTCTTGGCGAGCAAGTCGTTGACCACCGAGCCGGGCAGGATCTTGTCCTCGCCGCCCACGGTCAGCCACAGCGACTCGCCGCTGCGATGCGCCAGCACGTCATCGCCGCGACCGAACGGGGGGACGAAGCCGCGCGAAGACATTTCGAGTGCGCCGACAGGCTTGAGGACCATCTCCGGAAGCAGGCTGTCGAGCTGGGAGAAATCGAGGGTGGTGGGGAAGCGGAACAGGGTCAGGTTGCGAAAGAACATCTAGGGTCCGGGGAGGTGAGGAGTGAGTGGAGAGGAGTGAGGAATGAGCAAGGACGGGAGGAATGAATCTTCAGGGCGTTGTTCCGGGTTGCGCCGGGATGGCCGCTTCATTGCTGGCGCCAAGACCAAGGAAATCGAACAGCTTAGGATCCGCCAGCTGCGATGGTTCCACCCGCGCCAGGGCGCGCGCGATCTGGTCGATGCGACCGGGCGTTTCTGCTTCCCACGCGGCCATCATCTTCTGCACCTGCCGGCGTTGCAGGTTGTCCTGCGAACCGCACAGGTCGCAGGGGATGATCGGGAAGGCCATGGCCCGTGCATGTTCGGCGATATCGGCTTCGCTTGCGTAGGCGAGCGGGCGGATCACCACATGCCTGCCGTCGTCGCTGAGCAGCTTGGGTGGCATGCCGCTCAGCTTGGCGTGGAAGAACAGGTTGAGGAAGAACGTGGCGACCATGTCGTCGCGATGGTGGCCCAGCGCGATCCGGGTGAAGCCGTTGGCCTCGGCATGCGCGTACAGCGCGCCGCGACGCAGCCGCGAACACAGCGAACACATGGTGCGGCCTTCCGGAATCACCCGGCTGACCACCGAGTAGGTGTCCTGTTCGATGATCTGGAACGGGACCCCGAGCCCACGCAGGTAATCGGGCAGAACCCGGGCGTCGTAGCCCGGCTGCTTCTGGTCCAGGTGTACCGCGACCAGCTCGAAATCCACCGGCGCCTTCTTCTGCAGGTGCAGCAGCACGTCCAGCAGGGTGTAACTGTCCTTGCCGCCGGACAGGCAGACCATGACCTTGTCGCCGGCGCCGATCATGCCGTAATCGGCGATCGCCTGGCCGACCTGGTGGCGCAGGTGCAGGGCACGCTTGGCATCCACGCCGGACGCATGACGGGTGGAGGGGTCGCGCAGCGCGGCAGGTGGTGACAGGTCGGCATTCATCGAGCGCTCCATTGTAGCGGCCGGGCCCGCGATGACGGCCGCAGCCGCTGCGGTGTACGCTGCAGGCGTGGAATCCCTGAGTCTTTCCGAGATCAACCAGCGCGTGTCCGAGCTCAGGCTCGAGCACCGCAGCCTCGACGCCGAAATCGATCGCCTTATCGCCGATATCCAGGCCGACGAGCTGTCGATCAAGCGCCTGAAGAAGCGCAAGCTGTGGCTGAAGGATTGCATCTCGCGCCTGGAAAGCGCGCTGATTCCCGACGAGCCCGCCTGAAGGCCCCTCGCGCACGGCACGCATCGGATCCCGCCGCACGCATGCGCGTTGCTTATTGACGTAGTGCGTCACCCTCGCCTGTGTGGCCGTTGCGACGCCCGACGCCCGGCATCTGCCGGAAGACACGCGGTTCGCCCGAGCCCCCTGGAGTTGGCCCGATGCTTGCGTAGTACTGGCAGGTGAAGCTGGCCCTCGCGGATGACGGTCCGCAGGCAGGCTTCCTGCACAGGGGAAAACAGGTGAATGACAACACTGCATCCACGCGCAGGCTGGCCGTGTCCGATTGCGGATATCGCGGGCCGTCGCTCGTGATGGAGCCACGGGACCCGGCGCTGCGGGTCCGACGGATCCTGCCCGGCGAATCGCTGGGCGACGTGCAGCGCCTGCGTCGCGAGGTCTATTTCCACGAACAGGGCCAGCAGCGCGAGGACAGCCGCGGCATCGTCGACGGCCTGGATGGCAGCGGCACGGTAATCGTGGTCGAAAGCGGCGCGGAGGCCGTGGGCACCTTGCGCATCCACGATTTCGACGCGTTGACGGTACAGGTGGAATACGGTCGCCTGTTCCAGATCGACGATTTCGCCCGCGCCTGGCCGCTGTCGCAGGTCGCGGTCGGCACCCGCCTGGCGGTGCAGTCCGAGCAGCGGGTCAAGGGCACGGTCGATTCGCTGATCGGGGAAACCTACCGCTATGGACTGGAGCACGGGATCCGCTTCGGCCTGGCCGCCTGCGCGCCCTCGTGGCATGGCCTGTTCGAGTACTACGGTTTCCGCGAATACCTGCCGCCGGCGATCCTGCCCAACGGCGACGCGGTGCTGCGCATGTTGCTGGTGCTGGAAGATGCCGCGCACCTGCGCGAATGCGATTCGCCGCTGCAGCACCTGGTCCGCGATCCCGCCGCGGCCGACGCCCCGTTGGCCTGGATGCGGCGGACCTTCAAGCTGGCCCACTGAGCCAGTTCGCTGCGGCTAGCCGCCGATCATTCCTCCAGCACCATGTGCCGGTAGCCCAGGGTGATGTTTTCGCCGGACAGGCGCGAGACGTAGGTCCCACCCGGCAGCGCCTCGATCACCCGTTGCTGCGCCGGTGCGGCTTCATCGACCACGACACCCTCGGGCAGGCCCGCGCTGACGCGGGTCTCCCCGATGACCTGCGGGTCCGCCCCGGTTGATCCGATCACGGCCGCTTGCGTCGGCAAGGCCTGCAATCCTTGCGCGTCCCCGGGCGCCGCCAACGAATGCCGGAGCAGGGCCTGGACCATTTCCCCAGCCTGTTCGAGATTGCTCTGCAGGGTCCTGTTCAAACGGGCGCAATCCTGCTCCGACCACAGAGCGGCGCGACGCATGGCGGTACTGGCCTCGGACCAGCCCTCGCTCCTGGCCTCGACCAGGTTTTCACGATGGTCGCTGGCCATCAGCAGGGCGCGCTTGCGATCCTTGCGCGAGGCATTGGCGCCGGCGGCGTTTACTTTTTCGATCAGTTCGTCGGCGCCACTGGCGGCATAGCGTTGTTGTTCGGCGGCCAGCATCCGCTCGATGTCCACCTGGCTCTTGGCCGGCAGCCACAAGCCATCGGAGACTACGACCAGCGAATCCTTCCACGCGGCATTGCGGCCGGCTTTCCTGCCCGCATCGGCCACATAGGCCGCAGTGTCGATCGTGGTGATGAGCGCCGAGAAATCCGCAGCAAGGCTGGTCGACAGGGTGAACACATAGCGGGGATCGTCCTTGGCGGCGACATCGTCGCCGTCCTCGCCCGGCTTGAGTACATGGCCGGCGATCGGGCCGAGCTTGCTCCATCCGGCATGTTGCAGGGCATTGGCTATTGCGGCCTGGTGGGATTCGCCTAGCGGCAGGTCGCAGCGGGCCTGTTCGATCAGTTGGTAGGGCCGGCGCACGGCATTCTTGGCGGCTGCTTTCTCGGCGCCGTTGATGATCGCCCCTGCGATCAGGCCACCTACCAGCCCTGCGCCCATGGCTTGGCCGTAGCCCACGCCCCCACCACCGTAGAGGCTGTTGCCGGCATTGATCCCGGCCAGCGAAGTATCCAGATAGTTGTAGCGGAACTGCGGACGCAAGCGTGGCTGCATCACCACCACATGCACCGGCAGGTCCCGGGCAACCCCGTCGTCTTCCGGCAGCAGGCCGCGCTGCTCCTTTGCGCAGAGAGAGGCGGCAGGAAGCAACGCGCAAAGCAGCGCCCCCGTGAGCAGGCGTTGGATCGGCATGGATGGGTCCCCTGTGGCGTGACCAAGTGTAGACGCAGCCAGGTGCGCCAATCCATACCGGGCAGGTCAATCCTGCGTCGTTTCCAGTTCCGGCTTCGCCGCTTCCGGGCTGACCCGTTCGATGGTGTGGCGCAATTCGCGGCCGAGGATGACCTTGGCGTCCTTGGCCCAGGCATCCAGGCGTTCGTCGAACACCAGCTTGCTGTTCTCGTCGGTCCACACCAGTTTCAACTCGCGCAGTTTCTGGATGAAGCTGCGGAACAGGGTCTTGTCGAAGAATTCCGGCGCCGCCGGCGCGTACAGCAGGCTCAGGCGCTGCGCGGCCTGTTGGCACAGGCTTTCCAGTTCACCCGTGCCGAGCACGCCCGGCCCGTTCTTCACCAGTACCGAGATCGCGATGTAATAGCGCTCGAAGGCCTGCTGCAGCGAGTGGCCGATCGCACGCAGGCGGAACACCTCGTCGGTCTGCCCGGCGTTGCGCTGCAGGATCCCGCCATCGTCCTCGTTGACCTGTTCCAGCAGGCCTTCGCGCACGAACACGTCGATGGTGCGGTCGATGCGTTCGGCGAATTCGTCCTCGCTCCACGGCAGGAACAGCTCTTCCTGCAGGAACGGGTACAGCGTGCGGCCCAGCTTGATCACCCGTTGCCGGATCATTCGCCGGTTGTTCTGGAAGCAGCAGGCGATCCACGCCGCCGCGGTGAACAGGTGCAGCACGTTGTTGCGGTAATAGCTCATCAGCACCGCGGTGTCTTCGCTGACCACGTCCAGCACGTCGCCCAGCGGATGCTGGATGCGTTGCAGGACGTTGATCTCCACGCCGTGGGCGATGATCCGTTCGGGCGAATGCGGGGTCACGGTGACCCGGTCCGAGTACGGCATGTCCGCCAGCAGGGTCTTGCACAGCTCGATCTGCGAGATCAGGTCGGCCTCGCCCATCGCGTGCTTGGGCGTGGACAGCAGCGCCAGCGCCAGCAGGTTGATCGGGTTGACGTCGGCGGCGCGGTTGATGTTGATCTGGATCTTCTGGGCGAGGGCGTCGATGGCGGCGGACAGCCAGGCCGGCTTCTCTTCCTCGCTCACCACTTCGCCCTGCCATTCCGGGCCGTGTTCGGCCAGCACGTCGTTGAGCAGGATGGGTTCGCCGAAGTTGACCACCACCTGGCCGTAGTTCTGCCGCAACACCTTGGGGATGCCCCACAGCAACGCCCAGATCGATTCCTTCTCCTTGGGCTTGCCGGTGAGCTCGTCGAGGTAGCTGTTGCCCTCCATCAGCTTCTCGTAGCCGATGTACACCGGCTGGAACAGCACCGGCCGGGTCGGCTGGCGCAGGTAGGCGCGCACGGTCATCGCCAGGGTGCCGCCCTTGGGCGGCAGCAGGCGCCCGGTGCGCGAGCGCCCGCCTTCGATGAAGTATTCGATCGAATAGCCACCGGAGACCAGTTGCGCCATGTATTCGCGGAACACCGCCGAGTACAGCGCGTTGCCGCGGAAGCTGCGGCGGGCGAAGAACGCGCCGCCCTTGCGCAGGATGCCGCCGATCACCGGCAGGTTGAGATTGATCCCGGCGAAGATGTGCGGCGGCACGATGCCGCGTTCGTACAGCAGGTACGACAGCACCAGGTAGTCCATGTGGCTGCGGTGGCAGGGCACGTACACCACTTCATGCCCGGGCGCGGCTTCCTTGAACTTGTCCAGGTGGTGGACCAGCATGCCGTCGTAGATGCGGTTCCAGACGTGCGACAACAGGAAGCTGGCCGAGCGCACCACCGGGTTGGAATAATCCGCGGCGATTTCCCAGGCGTAGGCATGGGCCTTCTTCCACGCGTCCTCGGGCTTGCTGTTGTCGCGCCGGGCCTGGCTGGCGATGGCCTCGCGCACCGGGTCGGCGGCCAGCACCTTGTCCACCAGCAGGCGCCGGGTCGACAGGTCGGGGCCGATCACCGCTTCGCGGATGCGGTGGAAGTGGGCGCGCAGCACGCGCGAGAGCTTGCGCACGGTGCGTTCCGGCGGCAGGTCCTCGGCGAGGCTTTCGCGGATCGACACCGGGGCGGCGAAACGCACGATGGTGTCGCGGCCGTTCAACAGGATCGCCAGCAGTCGGCGGAAGCGGCCGACGATGGTCCAGTTTTCCGAGAACAGCACCGAGAACCAGCCGCTGGCCTTGTCCGGGGCGCGGCCGACGAAGATCGACACGGGGACCAGTTGCACGTCCAGCTCGGGCTGGGCGCGATGCGCCTGCAGCAGCCGGGCCAGCGAGCCGGAATGGGTCTTGTGGCTGCCGGGCTCGGGGATCAGCGCGCTGGCATTGCGCCGCGATAGCGCCACGTAGGCGCGCTTGCGCCCCAGCGGGTCGCCGGGCAGCGGCAGCAGCGGCGAGGGCAGGCCGGCATCGCGACAGGCGCGGTCCAGGATCAGCGCATTGGAGAGGCCGTAGTCTTCCAGCACGTAGCAGACCGGGCGCGCGTCGACTTGCTGGCGCGGATCTTCCGGTTCGATATTCAGGGTCAGCCAGGGATCGGCCAGCTTGCCCATCAGCCTGGCCCACAACGGTCGCTTGGCCTGGCGGGCGGGTACGGGCGACACCGCCAGCGCTGTCTTCGGCTCTGGTGCGGGAGACTCCGGCGACGGCGCGGGCGGCGGCGAGGAGGGCTCGTCCGGAAAGGGCAGCGGATTCTGTTCAGGCATCGGCGACATTATGGCCCAGTGGTCCGGGTGGGAGCGGCTTCCAGCCGCGGGCGCCCGCTCCGGTGGGTTGGCTAGTTGGGCTGTGCCGGCGCCTGCTGGCTGTCCCCGGCCGGTGCCGCCAGCGCCTGCTCGGCGTGACGCAGATCATCGGCCAGGTACCAATGCCCGTCCCGGCGCTGCAGGCTGACCACGGTGTCGATCTCGCGCTTGCCCAGCGGGTAGTGGATCCGTACCCGGGCCTGATCGCCCTTCTGCTCCACCAGTTCGGTGCGCAATCCGGACAAGCTGCGGTCCAGCGACAGGCCGTAACTGGCCAGCGTGGCCTTGGCCTGGGCGAGGAGCGGCCCCAGCCGGCGCAGGCTTTCGCCCATGCCGGCCTCGCGTAGCGCCTGCTCGCTGGTCAACCCGGTCCTGCGCGCCGCTGCCGCCAGTTTCTGGATTGCCGTCGCGCCGCGTTTCGGGTCGCCCAGCGGCGCCTGCGCGGCCCATTCGCTGAGCGCGGTGATCACCTGGGCGTAATGCGCGCGCTCTTCGGCGGTATAGACGCCCTCGCGCTTCACGTACTGCACGCCGAACGAGCCCAGTGAGCGCGCGGCATCCCGCAGGTCCTTGTCCTGGTTGGCGAAATTGCGCTTGAACCCCTGTTTCAGGCGGCGCTCCGAATCCGCTGCGGACAGGGTGGCCAGCAGCGGCTCCAGTTGCTCGTCCAGCGGCAGCTCGGTCAGCGGCCAGCGGCTGCGGCCTTCGCGCCAGGCGGCTTCCAGGGCGGTGTAGTCGGCGGGAGGGACGGCGTCGCGGGCGAAGGCCACCAGGTCGTTGTCGTGCAGGTGCCGGGCCAGGCGCTGGACTGCGGCCGCGGGCTCGCTGACGGTCACGGCAGGCGCAGGCGTGGGCGCGCGCTGACAGCCGGCCGCGGCCAACAACCCGCACAGCAACAGTGTCCCGATTCCCCGCAACGGCATGCTGGTGATTCCCCTTGGTGCCCGGGCATCTTGGCGGCATGGGCCCGATGGGGCAAGGAAATGGAGCACGGCTTGACCGGACGATCCTTGGCCCGCTCCTGCGACGCCAGGCAACAAAAAGGGAGGCCTGTTGGGGCCTCCCGAAGCCGGCCGAAGCCGGAAGACATTGTTGTGGCACAGCTCCGGCCGAAACCGGATGCAGGCATCCTAACCTTCACACAAACCTAATGCAATACCTCAAGTAAATTGACTCAACTCGTTGATTTATTTGAGCGTTGAGACGATTTGAAGCTGAATCGCTTCGGCGGCGGCGCGCGGATCGGCGGCCTGGCTGATCGGGCGCCCGACCACGATGGCGTCGGCGCCACGGGCGAAGGCCTCGGCCACGCCCACCGTGCGTTTCTGGTCGTCTCCGACCGGACCACCCGGACGGATGCCGGGGCAGACGATGGAAAAACCCGCTCCACAGGCCGCGCGGATCAGGCCGGCTTCCTGGCCGGAGGCGATCACGCCATCGATGCCCGCATTCTTCGCGGCCCAAGCTCTTTCGACGACGATGTCGGCGGTTTCGCCGGCAATTCCCAGTTGTTCAAGGTCGTTGCGATCCATAGAGGTCAATACGGTGACCGCGAGCAGGCGCAGTTCGCCTTCGCGGGCTTCGGCAGCGGCCTGCATCATCCCGGCGTGCCAGCCATGGATCGTGCAGAAGGTCACCGGCCAGCGCGACAGCCCACGGATCACCCCGGCTACCGTCGCCGGGATATCGAAGAACTTGAGGTCGACGAAGATCCGCTTGTCGCGGCGGGCCAGTTCGTCCAGCACGGTGAAGTAATCGCCCGAGGCCAGCAGCTCCATGCCGATCTTGTAGAAGTCGACCGCATCGCCCAGCCGGTCCACCCAGGCCAATGCCTGTTCGCGGCCGGGTGCGTCCAGGGCGAAGATCAGGCGCTCGCGCTCGCCAAGCTGCAAGTCGGCGCGCCTGCTCATGGCGCGTAGTCCAGCGCCTCGCGCTTGGCCTGGCGCCGGGCTTCCTTCGGTTGCGCCCAGTCGTTGTTGAACAACGCCGGCTCCCACGAACCGTAAGTGGGATTGGGCAGCATCCACCAGCGCTCGCCGAACCAGTCGTGATATTCGCCATACAACTGGTCGCGGCCCTCGCGGGTGTTGGCGACGACCTGGACGAAATCGCCGATCTGGTCGCCGAACTGCATCAGCACCCGGTATTTCCGCCCGGCCAGCCTGCGACGGCAATCCTTCTCGCTGCCGTTCTGTTCGCAGCCTTCGACCACGGTGCCCAGGCCGAGGAATACGCTGTCGTCGGCTACCGGCAGGCCCACGGCTTTGAGGTTGGCGAGCGTTGCTTCCTTGAGATGTACCGCGCGGTTGGAGATGTACAGCACGGTCACCCCTTTGGCGTTGGCGGCTCTGGCGAAATCGACCACGCCCGGCACGGGCTTGGCTTTCTTCTCCGCCACCCACTGGTCCCAGCTGACTTCGTCGTAATCGGCGCCGTCGCGGACCAGTCGCGCCTGGTAGGGCGAGTTGTCGAGTACGGTCTCGTCCACGTCCATCACCACCGCCGGCTTCAGCCCGGTCGCAGCGTTGCCGCGCTCGCCGGGCACCAGCGCATCCCAGTGCTTTTCCTTCAACGCCTGGTCCAGGTGGTCGGCGGCGGCACGGTAGGTCTGCTCGCTGAGCGCCCTGTATTCCACCGACGTCTGCACCCAGGCCACGGCGTTGAGATTGTCGTGAGGTGGATTGGTGGAAGGTGCCGCTGCCGGGGCAGGAGTCTGCGCTGGCGCTGCAGTCGCCGGCGCTTCGGTGCGCTTGCAGGCGGACAAGGCGAGGGCGGTACAGGTGGCGAGGACGAACAGGCGCATGGATTCGGTTTCGGCTGGGGGAACCCGCGCAGTTTAGCGGCTGCGGATGACACGAACAGTTTCGCGGGATGAGAGCGAGCCTCAGCTGCGAGCTCCCACGAGAGCTCCAGGAGCTCGCGACGGGACACCGCTCCCGCGGGTTCTGCGCCCACTTCGTTATCCTTGCACGCTGTTCAAGGGATGCCTGCACATGGAAAACACTGATGAAACCGCAAGCCTGGTACTGACGGTCGCCGAGGCGCGCGTGCTCGGTTGCCTGATCGAGAAGGAAGCGACCACGCCCGACGCCTATCCGCTGACCGTCAACGCCGCCCAGGTCGCGGCCAACCAGAAGACCGCGCGCGATCCGGTCATGGCCCTGAACGTTGGCGACGTGAACCACGCGTTGCGCCAGCTGGAAGCGAAGGGGCTGGCGAAGCAGGTGTTTTCCTCGCGCGCCGAACGCTACGAGCACCGTGCGGACAAGGCATTGGACCTTTCGAAACAGCAACTCACCCTGGTCGGCCTGTTGCTGCTGCGCGGCCCGCAGACCGTGCACGAACTGCTGGCGCGCAGCGAGCGCCTGGCCACGTTCAACGATGCCGAGGACGTGCGCCACCATCTTGATCGCCTGATCCAGCGCCAGCCGGCGCTGGTCCAGCAGATCCCGCGCGGCCCGGGCCAGCGCGAGGACCGCTACGTGCACCTGCTGAGCGGTGCGGTCGACGTGGCGGCGGTGAGCGCGCGCATTGCCTCGTCTTCCTCTTCGTCATCGGCTGAAACCGCGTCGCCGGCGCTGGAGGCGCGTGTGCAGGCACTGGAAAATGAAGTGGCGGAACTGCGCGCGGCGATCGCCGCCTTGGGTGCGGATCGCGACGTCTGAAACGCGCTCAGTCCCCGGCTTCATCCGGAAGCAGCGCCCGCAGGTCGGTTTCACCCACGTCCACGCCGGACTGGCTGAGCAGAGTGGTCGCCTGGCCGCGGTGATGGGTCTGGTGGTTGAAGAAATGCAGCATCAGCAGGTCCATGCGCTTGCGAAATGGCGTGCCGCGCGTGTCTTCATGCGACAACACCTGGCTCCAGCCGCCTTCGGGCGCGGTCCGCGTCCAATCGACGATCAGTGCATCGAGCCATTCCCGGTGCGTCCGCAACGCGGCGAAATCGGGAAACGGAACAGCATCCAATGCCATGGGTAAAGGCACTTCCGCCAAGGCATCCAGCGCCTGTGCATGCGCCGGATGCGAGGCGAAGCGCTTGAGCCAGATCGTGTCGGCGACGACCAGGTGGTTGAGCGTGCCCAGGACCGAGCCGAAGAATGCGCCGCGATCCTGCGCCAGCGTATCCGCGTCCAGGGCCGCGGCCGCTGCGTAAACTTTCCGGTTCATCCACCGGTTGTAATCGGCCAGCAGGGCGAAGTGGGATCGCTCGGTCATGGTTGCAGGCAGCGGACGCGGGAAGGCTAGAAAAGAAAAACCAAGGAAAGTGCCAGCCCGGCATAGAGGATGATGACGCACCAGAAATAACGCGGCGATTCGTCGCGAGCGACGGTGCGTGCGCCGGGTCCTGACTTGGCCACCACGTCGCCCCTGGCCACGGCGTAGATCGTGTACAGCGCCACCAGCGCACCGAGGAGCTTGAACATCTCAATCCGGTCGCTTGCTGCTGCGAAGCAGGAACAGGCTGCCCAGTAGCGTGCCGGGCAGCGCGCAGGCGAGGCCCAGCCCGGCCGCGACCGCGATCTCGAAGGGCCACAGGTTGTGCGACGCCGGATCGCGGCCGGCTTCCACGATCACCCGCGCCAGCACCGCCAGCGGCACGGTCGCGGCGATCAATAGCCACACCTTCCAGAACCGCGCCAGACCGAACGCGCGCGCCATCAACGCGACCACGCCGACGGCGACCAAACCCGGCCCGTACAGGGCGTCGGGCAACGATAATTCAGGGTAGGGAATCTGCCAGTAGCGGAAACCCACGCCGATGAAGGCGATGAGGAAGGCGATCAGCAACCAGGCGGGACTGGATCGGGTCATGGCATTCGCGCGACCGGTCGACGAGGGCGTCCAGCGTACCGCAGCGATGGTCGAATGCTCATGGGTTTGCCCCCCAAGGGCTTCCTTCGAGGCGTAGAGCCGAGCTTGCTCGGCTGCTCCTGGTGCTCAATCAAAAGCAGCCGAGCAAGCCCGGCTCTACAGAGGTGCGGGTTCAGTCGAACAACGCCTGGATCGCCGCCAGCCCCGCGCTCGCCCGTTCCTTCTTGCCAGCCGCGTCGGCTTCCGGGTCGGCGCCGTCGCGCTGCAGTTCCGACTGCGGCAGTTCGTCGAGGAAGCGGCTCGGCTTCAGGCGGATGCGGTCACCGAAGCGGCGCGTCTCGCGGTTGTGGCTGAGGTACAGGCCCTGCTTGGCGCGGGTGATGCCCACGTACATCAGCCGGCGCTCCTCGGCCAGGTTGCCTTCCTCAAGGCTCATCTCGTGCGGCAGCGTACCGTCCTCACAGCCGACGATGAACACGTAGCGGAATTCCAGGCCCTTGGCCGCATGCAGGCTCATCAACCGCACCTGGTTGCCGCCGTCGTCCTTGTCGTTGCGCGACAGCAGCGCCAGTTGCGCGGCCAGGTCGCCAGCGCTGCCGCCGCCACGCGCGCCCTCGAACCAGTCGGCGAGTTCGTCCAGGTTGCCGCGCCGGCGCGCGAACGAAGCTTCGTCCTTGCACTGCGCGCGCAGTTCGGCGAGCAATCCGGAGCGTTCGCTCAGGCGCCGCACCAGGTCCGCGGCCGAAAGTTGCGTGGAATGGTTGCGCAGGTCGCGCAGGATGTCGACGAAGGCGTTCAGGCCATTGGCCGCACGTGGAGTCAGCGCTTTCAGCGCGCCCATCGATTCGGCCGCGCGCGACATCGGCAGGTGCACGTGCTGGGCCATTTCCGCCAGCTTCGCCAGCGAGGTCGCGCCGACTTCGCGCTTGGGCGACTGCACCGCGCGCAGGAACGCTGCATCGTCGTCGGGATTGACCACCAGGCGCAGCCAAGACAGCGCGTCCTTCACTTCCTGGCGTTCCAGGAATGCGGTGCCGCCGGTCAGGTGATAGGGAATGCGCAGCAACTGCATCGCCTTTTCCAGCGGGCGCGACTGGTGGTTGCCGCGGAACAGGATGCAGAAATCGCTCCACGGCGCATCGCGCGCGGTGTGCAGGAAGGCGATCTCGGCGGCGACTTTTTCCGCTTCGTGTTCGTTATCGCGGCATTCCCATACGCGGATGCGTTCGCCATCGGGCTGGTCGCTCCACAGTTTCTTCGGATGCTCGTGCGGGTTGTTGGCGATCAGCGTATTGGCCGCGCGCAGCACGCGGTTGCTGCAGCGATAATTCTGTTCCAGCTTGATCACCTGCAGTGCCGGATAGTCCTGCGCCATCTGCAGCAGGTTGTCCGGATTGGCGCCGCGCCAGGCGTAGATGCTCTGGTCGTCGTCGCCCACGCAGGTGAAATCGCCGCGCGGCCCTGCCAGCACCTTCAACAAGCGGTACTGCGCATCGTTGGTGTCCTGGCATTCGTCGACCAACAGGTAACCGATGCGCTCGCGCCAGGCGGAAGCGATTTCCGCATCGTTCTCCAGCACCTGCACCGGCAGGCGGATCAGGTCGTCGAAATCCACGGCATTGAAGGTGGACAACCGCGCCTGGTAGCGCGCATAGAGTTTCGCCGCTTCCTGCTCGCGCGTCGTCTTCGAGGCCGCCAGCGCCTCGTCCGGCGAAAGACCGGCGTTCTTGGCGCGCGAAATCAGGTTTTTCGCCGCCTCAACCGCATCGTTCTTCGCGCCGGGCATCAGGTCCTTGATCTGCGCGTTGCTGTCGTCGGCGTCGAAGATCGAGAAGCCGCGCTTGAGACCGACCGAAGCGTGTTCGATCTGCAGGAACTTCAGCCCCAGCGCATGGAACGTGCAGATCGTCAGCCCTTCGGCGGCGTCGCCCTTCAGGCGCCTGCCCAGGCGCTCGCGCATTTCCTTGGCGGCCTTGTTGGTGAAGGTGATGGCGGCGATGCGCTTGGCCGGCATGCGCCCGGAAGTCACCAGGTGCGCGATCTTCTCGATGATGACCCGGGTCTTGCCGCTGCCGGCGCCAGCCAGGACCAGCAGGGGGCCGTCGCAGTGCCTGACCGCGTCGCGTTGGGGAGGGTTGAGACCTTGCATGGAAACCGCCTGCGGGGCTGCGTATTGTACTGAAGCCCTGGCTTCCTCCACATGTGCCGGCGGATCCGCACCATGGATGGCGGTGCGCCGTGGCCGGACAGCACTGTTACTTGCGTCACTGGCCGGATTCGACCTGCGCGGCCACTCTGGGATGGCGGAAGGTGCCGGAATCGTTCCGGCAGCCTGTCCACGTCAGGGGATGCGACGAAGACCATTCGTGCGCCGTATCCACTGGAACCCGCATGCCGACAGTGCATGCCATCGCGGATCGCCGCACCGGCCACGCAAGCGAACCAGGAAGGAATCAGGATGAAGAAATACCTTGTCGCCACGATGCTCGTACTGGCGTCCGCACAGGTGCTCGCCGCGCAGCAGGAGGGAACCCAGCCCCCGAAGGCCGAATGGCAGGGCCCGGTCGAGCGGCCGAAGCAGGGGAATTTCGTCGGCGAGCCCGGGATTTCACCGGAGCTGATGACCGAAGGTTTCCTGTCGGCGCATCCCGACCTGCGCTGGCGTCGCGAGGGCCTGCATTCCTACGCGAACCAGCGCTATGCGGAAGCGATGGACTATTTCCTGCGCGCTGCACGTTATGGCGACAAGCCCGCGCAGGCGATGATCGCCGAGATGTACTGGAAAGGCATCGGCTTCCCGCAGGACAGGGCGCTGGGTTATGCCTGGATGGACCTGGCGGCGGAGCGCTTCTATTCCAACTTCCTCATCAAGCGCGAGCAATACTGGGAATCGCTGGATGAAGCGACGCGCCAGGCCGCGATCGAGCGTGGACAATCCCTGCTGGCCGAATACGGCGACGACGTGGCCAAGCCCCGCATGGCCAAGATCCTGCGCAAGGAGCGCGGCGTCACCGGCAGCCGGGTCGGTTTCGTCGGCAACCTCGAGATCATTCCCTTCACTGGCCCCAATGCCGGCAGCGGCATGACCATCCGCGCCGACGAATACTATTCACCGAAATACTGGCAGGCCGACAAGTATTTCGAATGGCAGGACCAGGTCTGGGATGCGCCCAACACGCGCAAGGGCCGGGTCGAAGTGGGCGAGGTCGAGCAGGCGCGCAAGGTTGGCACTCCTGCAGAACCTTCCCCGTGACCGGCGATAGCGCATGATTCATGCCGGTTGATCCAACGATCCCGCGGCTGCGGAAGCAGGATCGAAACGCGAGAGCCATGGTAAGTTGGGTGAGATCACCAAAATCCGCGTGGCGTGATGGCACGCTGGATTAAAGTCGAAGCGTGTTGCCCTGCGTCGTCAAGGGAATTGAATGCCATGAACGGAAAACGGAATTTTTTTCCATGGGCGGTTGTTGCGCTCCTGGCATGTGGCCTCACAGTTCCCGCCTCATGGGCAAGCGACGATCCCCGTGATCTGAGCTACAAGGAGCAGGTCACCCTGAACAGCCAGACCTTCCTTGATGCCCACCCCGACATGAAATACCGCAAGACCGGGTGGGAGGCGTATGAGCGGCAGGATTACGTCGTCGCGCGCGGCGAGTTCACAAAGGCGGCGAGCTATGGCGACAAGGTTTCGCAGGCGATGCTTGCGGAGATGTCGTGGAAGGGCCAGGGCGCGCCAGCGGATCATGTGCTGGCCTATGTGTGGGCGGATCTGGCGGCCGAGCGTGGCTATCCGACGTTCCTGGCGCTGCGCGAACTTTACTGGCGGGAATTGAATGAAGGGGAGCGTGCCGACGCGCTGGTCCGTGGACGCCCGCTGCTGCTGGAATATGGCGCCGACGCAACCACTGATCGTTTGACTCGCCATCTGCGCAAACATCTCCAACGCATCAAGTTCTCCTCGATGACGGCCGCTCCGCCAAGGGAGGTTCGAATCGTCGATTACCATGGAAGCGTCGTGAGGATCGACGGCAGCAGATTCTTTGCGCCCAAGTTCTGGGATCCGGTGAAGTACCAGGCCTGGCAGGATGCGCAGTGGAAAGACCTGCCCGAGGGAAAGGTCGATGTCGGTGATGTCGAACCCGTGCGGTCGGTGCAGCCATAGGGTTCCAGCCAATGCGGAAGTGGAATCCCGGCATAGCCAAGGTCCACTTCGCAGCAGGCGATGATCGACGAGAGGTTGTGGGCGTGGCGTGGCGATGGGTAGTTCCCGGGCCTGCGCGAGCAGCACTGGCGGCAGCTCGACGCCGCAGGCGATATCCAGGGTGGGCGATGTCGGGCAGGCACGCGCAACAGGGCAATGACCTCGTGCCATCGCGACGATAGAATCCGCGCATGGCCAAGCTCTATTTCTACTATTCGGCGATGAACGCCGGCAAGACCACGACGCTGCTGCAGTCGGCGCACAACTATCGCGAGCGCGGCATGCGGGTGATGATCCTGACCCCGCGCCTGGACCATCGCGCCGGCAGCGGCAGGGTCGCGTCGCGGATCGGACTGAGCGCGGAGGGCACGGCCTTCGATCGCGACGCCGATCTCGAGCGATTGATCGGCGATGACATCGCCGCGCACGGCAAGCTCGATTGCGTGCTGGTGGACGAGGCCCAGTTCCTGTCGCGCGCGCAGGTCTGGCAGCTGAGCGAAGTGGTCGACCAACTGCGCATCCCGGTGCTGTGCTACGGCCTGCGCACCGACTTCCGCGGCGAACTGTTCGAGGGCAGCCAGTACCTGCTGGCCTGGGCCGACGAACTGACCGAGATCAAGACCATCTGCCACACCGGCAAGAAGGCGATCATGACCGTGCGCGTGGATGCGCAGGGCCGCGCGGTGCACGACGGTCCGCAGGTGGAAATAGGCGGCAACGAGCGTTACGTGTCGGTCAGCCGCGCCGAATACAAGAAGATCGCCCGCGGCGAGGGCAGCATCGATCCGCTGCAGGCTTCGCTGTCGTTCTCCCCGCCGTAGGCAGGGCGCGCGGCTTCAACCGCAGGCCGCGCGGATCGCCAGCGTTTCGCGCGTGATCACGCCGCCGTCGGGCCGCTCGGCGCGCAATTCTTCGATCAATGCATCCAGTTCGCGCCGCGCCCGCACCTGCTGGCCGGTCCTGCAACGCACGTCGCCGGCGTGGGCCCGCGCCATCCAGTGCAGTTTGGGGATCTCGCTGCCGGTTCCGGGATGGACGGCCAGCGCATCCAGCCGTTCGAGAGCCACGGCGGTCTGGCCCAGGCGCGCGAGGTGGCGTGCCATCGACACCTCCGCGACCAGGGTCTTCGGGTTTTCCGGCCCGTAACCCACGCGGGTCAGCTTCACCGCGCGGTCGAAATACGCGGTGGCTTCGGCGACCTTGCCCTGGCTGGCGAGTACTTCGCCGATCATGCGGTCGGTGTCGCCGATGAATGCGTGGCTGGCGCCGTATTGCGCGACGCGGATTTCACGCGATTCGCGCAAGGCGGCGAGCGCTTCCTCTTCGCGCCCGGCCGCATGCAGGACCATGCCGTAGACGAACAGGCCGCCATGCAGGTTCTGCGACCCGTTCGGGCCGCGCCAGATCCGCACCGCCCGGCCGACATCGGCGACCGCTTCGTCGAGGCGTCCGCGTTGCCAGGCGATCACTCCGTGGGTATTCCACGCCAGCCCGGTCTCGCGATGGGCCGGGCCCAGGGCTTTTTCGGTCAGCTCCAGCAAGGGCATGATCTGCCGTTCGGCTCTGGCATAGTTCTCCTGGTCGACCTGCAGCGCGACCAGTTGCCGGCGTATGCCCAGGGTCACCGGATGCTGTTCGCCGTGGACCTCTTCGGCGATGGTAAGGGCTTCCTGGAAGGTGGCTTGCGCGGCGGCGGTGTTGCCCCGCGCCCGCAGCAGGCGCCCCCTGCTGTCCTGGATCCTCGCTGCCAGCGCGTTGCGGGTGCCGACATGCCTGGACAGGTGGGCCCAAGCCAAGTCGTAGCCCGCCAGCGCCTGCTCGCCGCGGCCCAGATCGTTTTCGACCTGGGCCAGGTCGTACAGGTTCTCGGCGACCCCTCTCTGGTCCCCGGCCGTGCGGCGCAATGCCAGTGAACGCCCGTACAACTGTTGCGCCGCCTGGCGTTCTCCGATCTCGCGTCGGCAGCGCCCGTACTGGGACAGGAAATCGGCTTCCTGCAGCGCCATCTGCGAAGCGAGGCGGGAAAGACCGGCTTCGGCGGGGGCCATCGTGGCCAGGCAATCGCGCGCGCGGTCCAGCAGGTACAGCGCGCGGCCGCGTTCGGTCACCGTTTCCAGTTCCAGCGCTGGCGGGACCGGGCCGAGTTGCGCCAGCAGCACGCCCTGGCGTTCGAGCAACTGCAGCGCTTCCTGGTAATCGCCCAGGCCCAGACGCAAACGCGCGATCACCCCGAGCAGTTCCGCATGGGCCAGCGGCTGGCCGGCCAACTCGCGCTCGCCGCGGCGCTCGCCGGCGACCAGCAGCTTGCGCGCATCGAAGATGTTGCCCTGCTGCGCCACGCCGGCGTTGTCGAACAGGCCGATCACGAAATCCTGCATGGCCTGCGCGCGCGCGGTTTCGCGCATCGCCTGGCGGCCCTGCCAGACGCTGACGGCCAGCGCGGCCAGCAAAACGCAGCCGGCCATGCCACCGACGGCCAGCACCCAGCGATGGCGGGAGGCGTATTTGCGCAGGCGGTAGCCCCAACTCTGCGGCCGGGCATGCACCGGGCGGCCCTGCAGGTGCCGCTGCAGGTCCTGGGAAAACGCTTCGACCGAGGCATAGCGCTGCTCGGGCTGCTTGGCCAGCGCCTTGAGCACGATGTTGTCCAGGTCGCCACCAAGCCGTCGCGCCTGGCGTCGCGCCTCCGGGCTGTTGTCGCGGCTGCCGTCGGTGGCGCGCTGCGAGGCGATCGAGGGTTTCAGCGGCTCGACGGCGAGGATCGCCTGCTCCCACTCGGCATCGGTCTGGCGGCGCAGCCGGTAGGGCTTGGTCCCGGCCAGCAGTTCGTACAGGACCACGCCCATCGAATACACGTCGGTCATGGTCGTGACCAGTTCGCCGCGGACCTGTTCCGGCGCGGCGTAGTGCAGGGTGAAGGCGCGCACCTCGGTGCGCGGCTGGGCGGGTGCGGGCTCGGGATCGTCGAGCAGCTTGGCGATGCCGAAATCGAGCAGGCGCACCTCGCCGGTGGGCGTGACCAGGATGTTGGAGGGCTTGAGGTCGCGATGCACGATGAGGTTGGCGTGGGCGTGGCTGACCGCTTCGCAGACCTGCAGGAACAACTTCAACCGGGTGTCCACCGACAGGCCGTGGGCCAGGCAATAGTCGGTGATCGGGAGGCCTTCGACGTACTCCAGGGCGAGATACGGTTGGCCTTCGCTGCCGATGCCTGCGTCCAGCAGGCGCGCGATGTTGGGGTGGGCCAGCCGGGCCAGGATCTCGCGTTCACGGCTGAAGCGCAGACGCAGGTTGGGGTCGGCCAGGCCGGGACGCAGCAGTTTCAGCGCGACCTTGCGCTGGTACAGGCCGTCGGCGCGCGCGGCCAGCCAGACCATGCCCATGCCGCCTTCGCCCAGCAGGACCTCCATGCGGTAAGGCCCCACCAGGGTGTCGACCTGCGGTGGTCCCGGCCTCTCCAGCAGCGGCCGGTCCATGAAATCGCCGCTGCCGTCTTCCAGCGCCAGCAACTTCTCCAGCTCGTCGGCGATGGCCGGGTCCTGTTCGCGCAGCAGTTGCAGTTGCGCCAGGCGCGCCTGTGGTTCCAGCTCCAGCAGCACGTCGAGCAGCGGCGACAGTCGTTTCCAGCGTTCGACGTCCATCGGGTGGTGCTCGCCGCGCCCGGTCAGTCTTCCTGCATCGCCGACAACAGGAACAGCCGCGCCTTCTGCCAGTCGCGGCGGATGCTGCGCTCGGAACGTTGCAGCAATTCGGCGATTTCCAGTTCCGACAGGCCGGCGAAGTAACGCATCTCCACCACCTGGGCCAGGCGTTCGTCGGCGGCCGCCAGCTTGTCCAGCGCATCGTTCAGGGCCAGGGTGTCCTCATCGATGCGCAGCGGACCTTCCACGTCCTCGGGAATCTCGGCCACGCGCTTGAGGTCGCCGCCGCGCTTGCGCGCCAGGCGGTTGCGCGCGTAGTCGACGACCACGCTGCGCATCGACGAGGCGGCATAGGCGAAGAAGTGCGCGCGGTCGTCGAACCTGGCGTTGCCGCTGCTGCCGATCAGCTTCAGGTAGGACTCGTGGACCAGCGCGGTGGCGTCCAGGGTGTAGCCATGCTGGCCGGACAACTGGCGGCGGGCCATGGTGTGCAGCTCCTGGTAGAGCGTGGACAGCACGTGATCCAGCGCGGCGCGGTCGCCCTTGCGCGCCGAGTCCAGCCATACGGTGATGTCCGCTGCGTCCGCCATCGTCCTTCCCCGGGAAATGCAGGGGGGAATATAGCCCATCCGCCGGATCGCACGTGGTGCCGAGGCCTTTGGGGGAGTCTGAACAACTGTCGGTCCCCGCTGGGTAGCCGTGAGCCGGTAGCCGGTAGCCGGAGAGCAGCTCTTGATTTCCAGCTAACCGGTTACCGGCTCATGGCTGCCGGCTCCCGCAGGAACTTCCGCAGTCCAGTGGCCGCGAAACAAGGAATTGTCCAAAGCTTAGCGCTGGCAGTGGCCGCACCAGACGCTGGCGCGTTGGCCGATGTCGGCGGACCTGAGTGCGCGGCCACAGTTGCGGCAGGGTTGTCCGCCACGACCATAGACCGACAGCTCCTGCTCGAAATAGCCGGGCGCGCCATCGGGGTTGATGAAGTCGCGCAGGGTGGTGCCGCCTCGGGTGATCGCGGAAGCGAGGATTCCCTTCACCGCCCGGCCCAGCAGGGCGTAGCGTTCGCGCGAAACCTTGCCTGCCTCGCGCAGCGGCGAGATGCCGGCACGGAACAGGCTTTCGGCGGCGTAGATGTTGCCGACGCCGACGACCACGCGCTGATCCATCAGGAAGGTCTTGACCGGCGCGGTGCGCCCGCGGCTGCGTTCGAACAGGTGATCCCCGTCGAACTCTTCCGACAACGGTTCCGGCCCCAGCGCCTGCAGCAGTTCGTGGGTTTCGCCGGCCGGCTGCCACAGCAGGCAGCCGAAGCGGCGCGGATCGTTGAAGCGCAGCACGCGGCCGCCGGCGATGGCGATGTCGACATGGTCGTGCGTCGTGACCGGGGTCTTCTCCGGCAGCACGCGCAGGCTGCCGCTCATGCCCAGATGCAACAACGCGCTGCCGGCCTTCGTGTCGATCAGCAGGTACTTGGCGCGCCGGCGCACCGCGTCGATGCGCTGTCCGGGCAGCGTCTCCACCACGTCGTAGGGAATCGGCCAGCGCAGGTCCGGGCGGCGCAGGACGACGTGGCGGATGCGCTTGCCCACGAGGTGCGGGTCGAGGCCGCGGCGCGTGGTTTCTACTTCGGGGAGTTCGGGCATGGGGGAAGGGCGAGGAGTGGGGAACGAGGAACGAGGAACGAGGAACGAGAAGCGTAGTCCCTTTTGCTCGTCATTCCCGCGCAGGCGGGAATCGCTCTTGCTTTGCAAAGACGAGCAGGCCCGGTTCCACAAGAAAACAAAAGCAGTGGAGCAGGAGCGATTTCCGCCTGCGCGGGAATGACGAGCAGGGAGGCGGGGATCTCGGCAGCCGAATGGCCGATCATGACGGTCCGCCATCAACCACCGATGGCCGAATACGCATCCCCTTCCCGGCGAACCCGCAGCGGCCCGCCGTAGGCCTGCGAAAGCAGTTCCGAGGTCAGTACGTCCGCGCGCGTGCCGTCGGCCAGTACGCGGCCTTCGCGCAGCAGGATGACGCGGTCGATCTCCGGCACGATCTCCTCGATGTGGTGGGTCACCAGTACCAGGGTGATGCCCTGCCGCGCCAGTTCGCACAGCAGGCCGATGAACTGCTGCTGCGCGACCAGGTCCAGTCCGGTGGTCGGTTCGTCCAGCAACAGCGCCTGCGGGCGATGCACAAGGGCGCGTGCTATCAGAACGCGGCGCATCTCGCCGGTGGAAAGTTCGGCCACCTGTCGCGCGGCCAAGGGGGTCGCGTGCACGTGGGCCAGGGCTTCCTGCGCACGCTCGCGCATGCCTGGGGTTACCTCGCGATCCGGCGGCAACATGAAGCTGGCGAAGAAGCCGGTGAGCACCGCATCCTCCACGCCCAGCCCCGGCATCTCCAGCAGATCGCGGCCCAGGTCGCCGGTGACCACGCCCAGTTGCGTGCGCAATCCGTTCACGTTCCAGCGATCGCGGCCCATCACCTTGATCGGCGACTCGCCTTCGCGCGCCAGCGGATACAGCTCGCGGTTGATCAGCTTGATGAAACTGGACTTGCCGCTGCCATTGGCGCCGAGGATCGCTGTGTGCTGGCCGGCGACGATGCGTAGCGACAATGCGTGCAACACCGCCGCGTCACCGCGCACCACGGTGGCGCGGTCGAGTTCGATCAAGGGGACGGACGCGGTGGCCAGCGGGGGGGAAGTCATGCGGGAGGAGGTTGGGGCTCGGCGGAGCGCAGGCTTGGCGCAGTGGAGGAAAACCGTATGCGAGCGAGCGGAGAAGGTCGCCGGAACAGGCCTCATTATGGCCGCATCGACGCCGGGACACCCATGCCCACTTCGCTTGCCGGGCCGGGCGAGCCCGGCCCTACAATGCAGGGCATGCACGTCCCCATGACCCTGACCCTCCTGCTGCTGATGCAGGCACCGGCATCGACGCCCGCCTTCGCCCAGGTCAATGCCACCAGCGACTACCTGGCGCGCATGGACGGTGACGGCGACGGCCGGGTCGGCCTTGCCGAATACCTGGACTGGATGAGCTACGCCTTCGATGCACGCGACCTCGATCGCGATGGCGTGTTGAGCGCGGAGGAATTGCCGGGCGGCAAGGGCCAGGCGATCACCCGCGAGCAGCATCGCGAACGCCTGGCGGCCACGTTCAAGAAGCAGGACGTGAACCACGACGGTTCTCTCAGTGCCAGGGAACTGGCGGCGCCGCCGCAATAGTGGGAGCGGATTCCAGCCGCGAGCCCTCCGTCCCGATTGCATGAACCAGTAGGAGCGGGCTGACCGCAACCCAGACCGGCAGATCACCGATTCCCCCGGTCACGGTCTAGCCCGCTCCTACGCTCATGGCACGCAAAAAAGCGCCGACCCTTGCGGGCCGGCGCTGAGGAAACCGGACCTAGCGGCCCGGGTGACGCAGGGGAAACCTACTTGGTGATGTCGACGTCCTTGGTTTCCGGCAGGAACAGGGTACCGATCACCAGGGTCATCGCCGCGATGATGATCGGGTACCACAGGCCCTGGTAGATGTTGCCGCTGGCCACGACCATGGCGAAGGCGATGGTCGGCAGGAAGCCGCCGAACCAGCCATTGCCGATGTGGTACGGCAGCGACATCGAGGTGTAGCGGATCCTGGTCGGGAACAGCTCCACCAGCCACGCCGCGATCGGGCCGTAGACCATGGTCACGTAGACCACCAGGATCGACAGCAGGACCAGCAGCATCGGCTTGTTGATCCGCGCCGGATCGGCCTTCTCCGGATAGCCGGCCGCGACCATGTCCGCCTTCAGCGCCTTGCCGAACTCATCCGACCTGGCCTTGAACGTGGCGCCATCCAGGTCGCCGCCCTCGAACGCTTCCACCGTCGCGTCGCCCACCTGGATGTGCGCGACCGTGCCGGGCGCCGCATCCTGGTTGGAATAGGTCACACCGGACTTGGCCAGCGCGGCCTTGGCGATGTCGCAGCTGCTGGTGAAGACCTTCTTGCCGACCGGGTCGAACTGGAACTTGCAGGTCGCCGGATCGGCCACCACCACCACCGGGCTGCTGGCGACGGCTTCTTCCATTGCCGGGTTGCCGTAGTGGGTCAGGCCCTTGAAGATCGGGAAGAAGGTCAGCGCGGCGATCAGGCACCCGCCCATGATGATGGGTTTGCGCCCGATCCGGTCCGACAGCCAGCCGAAGAAGATGAAGAACGGCGTACCGATGATCAGGCTGCCGGCGATCAGCAGGTTGGCCGTGGTGCCGTCTATCTTCAGGGTCTGGGTCAGGAAGAACAGCGAGTAGAACTGGCCCGCGTACCAGACCACCGCCTGGCCCGCGGTGGCGCCCAGCAGCGCCAGCAACACGATCTTGCCGTTCCGCGAGAAGAAGCTTTCGGTCAGCGGTGACTTCGACAGCTTGCCGTTGTCCTTCATTTCCTGGAACAGCGGCGACTCGCTCAGCTGCATGCGGATCCACACCGAAACGCCCAGCAGCACGATGGACACCAGGAACGGAATGCGCCAGCCCCACGCTTCGAACGCCTCGTTGCCCAGGGCGAAGCGGCAACCCAGGATCACCAGCAGCGACAGGAACAGGCCCAGCGTCGCGGTGGTCTGGATGAAGCTGGTGTACAGCCCGCGCTTGCCGTTGGGCGCATGCTCGGCGACGTAGGTGGCGGCGCCACCGTACTCGCCGCCCAGGGCCAGGCCCTGCAGCATGCGCAGGGCGATCAGGATGATCGGTGCGGCCACGCCGATGGTGTTGTAACTGGGCAGGATGCCGACCAGGAAGGTCGCCGAACCCATGATCACGATGGTCACCAGGAAGGTGTACTTGCGCCCGATCATGTCGCCGAGGCGGCCGAACACCAGCGCGCCGAACGGACGCACGGCGAAACCGGCGGCGAAGGCGAGCAGGGCGAAGATGAAGCCGCTGGCCGGGTTCAATGCCGAGAAGAACTGCTTGGCGATGATCGCGGCCAGCGATCCGTACAGGTAGAAGTCGTACCACTCGAAGACCGTGCCCAGGCTGGACGCGAAGATGACCTTCTTGTGTCCCTTGGTCAGCGGCTTGCCCGCGGGCGCGGCGCCGTTTGCTGTTGTCGTTGACATGTTGGCTCCCCTTAGAAGTTGTACTTGACGGAGGTTTGCAGGCGTTTCAGGTCGCCTTCGCGCTCATCCTCGAGTGAACGCTGGCCCCAGATCAGCTCGGCGCCGAGGTCAAGCTTGGGGATCGGCGAATAGATCAGGTTGGCGTGCAGGGATTGCGCGCGTTCGGTCACGCCGAAGCCGGTGATGGCCTTGTCGTTGTCGAAGCTGGCGGCCGAATACATCAGGTTGCCGCGCAGTTGCGGGGTGAACACGTGGCGCCAGGCAACGAATGCGCCGACGCCATCGAGCGCATCCAGGTCGCCATTGGCGTCCAGTACCGTATCGCTGCCAAGGCCGAAGGCCAGGTAGCGGCCGATGCCGCTGCCGGCGTTGACCGCGTAGCGCAGATCGTCGCTCTTGCCCAGGTTGAACTTGCCCGAGACGCTGACCGCGCCGCCGGTTTCGGTCTCGTCCAGGTACTTGAACTGGCGCACCAGGCCGGCGACGCTGAAGTGGCCCCAGTCGCCCTTGGTCACGTAACGCGCGGTCAGGTCCGGCATCACGTTGTCCCCGCTGTTGAAGCGCGCGCTCGCGTTGAGATACGGAGTGATGGTGGTCTGCGGGTTTTCCGCGGAGAACGACCACGGTCCCTTGGTGTAGCGCAACTGGGCCTGGCGCACGAAGATGGTGCCGTCGGTGGTGCCGACGAAGTCCACCGCGTCCGGCAGCGCCGCCGTATCCATGAAGTTGGACCAGGTCTGGCCGGCCAGCCAGTTGTTCCAGCTGACATAGGCCTGGCGCAGGGTGACCGCATAGGTGTTGGTCGAGGTTTCGTTGCCGGCCAGGGCGTTGCTGCCACCGCCGAAGAAGTCGGCCTCGATATAGGCCTTCAACTTGTTGCCCGAGTCGGTGACCGTGTCGGCGCCGAACCAGAAGCGCGAGAACTGGGCGTGGAAGTCGGTGTACGGATCGCCGCCATCGACGCCGTCGGCGCCGACGGGAATCGTGCTGGGCAGGTAGAACAGCCGGCCGGACGAGCCATCGGCGATGCGGCCATCGCTGGTGTCGGTGGCCATCGCATCCATCTTGATGAAACCGCCATACGAGAACACCGTGCCCGGGTTGGCGCCAGGCATGATCGGTGCGGTCTGGATCCGCGGCTTGCCGTCGGCGGGCGCGGCCTGCGCAGTCTTCACTTCGGTGACCTGCGCCTGGGTGTCGGCGATCGCGGTCTGCTGCTGTTGCTGCGAAGACAGCAAGGCCTGGATCTGCTGCTCCAGGTGGGCGACACGCGCCTCGAGTTCCTTTTCCTTCGCGGTTTCGGCGAAGGCCATGCCCGGTGCGACCAGGGCGACGAACAGTGCCGCGGCCAAGGGCCGTCGCGACATCGATGCAAAGCGTTTGCTCATTACCCCTCTCCCGATAATTCCCGAATGGACAGGCGTGGATCAATTTGCCTGGATGGATCGGCTTGAATGGTTCCGATGAACCAGCACGAACGGACCACGCCGAAGGCATGGCAACCGGAGACTGCGCGCCGCTCCCCGCCGCGCCTATTCGCCATTAGTCGTAATCGCCTGCGATTACGACCAAGGTCTAAGTCCCATGCTGCATAGCGGCATGCCTGAATGCGTAGACTTGTACCGTCGCCCGCGCGCCGCATCACGCGCGCAACGGCCCGCCCGCATTCCCCATCCGCTTCCGCAAGGATGCATCCGCAAGGAGAACTCCATGTCCGACCTGTATCCCGTCAATCCCGAATTCGCCGCCAAGGCGCGCATCGACCATGACGGATACCGGCGCGCCTGGCGCGAATCGGTCGAGCAGCCGGACAGGTTCTGGGGCGAGGTCGCCAAGCGCCTGGACTGGTATACCGAGCCGACGCGGATCAAGGACGTCAGCTTCAAGCTCGACGACTTCCACATCCGCTGGTTCGCCGACGGCGAATTGAATGCCAGCGTCAACTGCCTGGACCGGCAACTGGAAACTCGCGGCGACAAGACCGCGTTGCTGTTCGAGCCGGACAGCCCGGATGCGCCGGCACAGCGCATCAGCTATCGCGAGCTGTACGAGCGCACCTGCAAGCTGGCCAACGCCCTGCGCAGCCTGGGCGTGCAGAAGGGCGACCGGGTCACCATCTACCTGCCGATGATTCCCGACGCGGCCGTGGCCATGCTCGCCTGCGCGCGGATCGGCGCGATCCACTCGGTGGTGTTCGGCGGATTCGCCGCCAATTCCATCGCCGACCGCGTCGCCGATTGCGCCAGCAAGCTGATCATCACCGCCGACGAAGGCCTGCGTGGCGGCAAGAAAGTACCGTTGAAGGCCAATGTCGACGCGGCATTGAAACTGCCCGGCACCAACAGCGTCGAAACCGTGCTGGTCGTGCGCCATACCGGCGGCGCGGTCGACATGCAGATGCCGCGTGACCGCTGGTTCGATGCGGTGGTCGATACGCAACCGGCCGAATGCGAACCCGAACGCATGAACGCCGAAGATCCCTTGTTCATCCTCTACACCTCCGGCTCCACCGGCAAGCCCAAGGGCGTGCTGCACACCACCGCGGGCTATCTGCTGTATTCCGCCTACACCCACGAGGCCGTGTTCGACCTGCGCGAGGACGATATCTACTGGTGCACCGCCGATGTCGGCTGGGTCACCGGCCACAGCTACATCGTTTATGGCCCGCTGGCCAACGGCGCCACCACGGTGATGTTCGAAGGCGTGCCCAACTATCCCAACGTGTCGCGTTTCTGGGAAGTCATCGACAAGCACCAGGTCACCCTGTTCTACACCGCGCCGACCGCGATCCGCGCGCTGATGCGCGAGGGCGAGGAACCAGTGAAGCGCACTTCGCGCAAGTCGCTGCGCCTGCTCGGCAGCGTCGGCGAACCGATCAACCCGGAAGCCTGGCGCTGGTATTACGACGTGGTCGGCGATGCGCGTTGCCCGGTGGTCGATACCTGGTGGCAGACCGAGACCGGCGGAATCATGATCTCGCCGCTGCCAGGCGCCATCGACCTCAAGCCAGGTTCAGCCACGCTGCCGTTCTTCGGCGTGCAGCCGGCGCTGGTCGATGCCAACGGCGAATTCATCGAAGGCGCGGCCGAGGGCAACCTGGTGTTGCTGGACTCGTGGCCGGGGCAGATGCGCAGCGTGTACGGCGACCACCAGCGTTTCATCGACACCTATTTCCGCACCTATCCCGGCACCTATTTCAGCGGCGACGGCTGCCGCCGCGACGAGGACGGCTATTACTGGATCACCGGCCGCGTCGACGACGTGATCAACGTCAGCGGCCACCGCATCGGCACCGCCGAGGTGGAAAGCGCGCTGGTGCTGCACCCCAAGGTCGCCGAGGCGGCGGTGGTCGGTTTCCCGCACGACCTCAAGGGCCAGGGCATCTACGCCTATGTCACCCTGGTCGCCGGCGAGGCGCAGACCGAGGAGCTGCAGAAGGAACTGGTGGCGCACGTACGCAAGACCATCGGCCCGACCGCGACCCCCGACCACCTGCAATGGGCGCCGAGCCTGCCGAAGACGCGCTCGGGCAAGATCATGCGCCGGATCCTGCGCAAGATCGCCGAAAACGCGCCGGAGCAGCTCGGCGACATTTCGACGCTGGCCGATCCGTCGGTGGTCGAGTCGCTGGTCGCGGAACGCAAGGTCAGGTGAGGCGGGAGAAACGAGGAGTGAGAAACGAGTAGAAGCAACGGCAACGGCATTTCCTCGACTCTTTTCCCGCTACTCGTTCCTCTCCACTCGTTCCTCGTTCCTCCCCCACTCACTCCTCGCTCCCGCCTCCATGACTACCCTGCTGATCGCCGACGACCATCCCCTGTTCCGCGAAGCCCTGCGCGGGGCGGTGCAGCGGGTGATGCCGGGGGTGAAGCTGCATGAGGCCGACAGCGTCGATGCGCTGTATGCGCTGGTCGAGGCGCATCCGGACGCCGACCTGTTGCTGATGGATCTCAACATGCCGGGCGCGCACGGTTTCAATGCGCTGGTGCATCTGCGCGCGCTGCATCCGCAACTTCCCGTCGTCGTCGTTTCCGCACGCGAGGAGCCCGGGGTGATGCGGCGCGCGCTGGACCACGGGGCCCTGGGTTTCATTCCCAAGTCCGCGTCTTCGGACACCATCGGCGCGGCGATCGGCCTGGTCCTGGAGGGCGAGCGCTGGGCGCCGCCGCAAGCGCTCGCGGCGCCGGGCATCGACCGCGACGAATACGAAGTGGCGCAGCGCCTGCGCGAACTGACGCCGCAGCAGTTCCGCGTGCTGCAGATGCTCTGCGTGGGCCGGTTGAACAAGCAGATCGCCTACGACCTGGGCGTTTCCGAGGCCACCATCAAGGCCCACGTCACCGCCATCCTGCGCAAGCTCGCCGTGACCAACCGCACCCAGGCGGTGCTGATGGCCGGACGCCTGTCGGTGGACCCCGACACGCTGGTGTTGCCTCCGGAAGAACCCGATTAAGCCGTCCGGTCCGCCGTCCGTGCGGCAAACCCGCGCCGGGTCGGCCCCGGGCACGGCCGGATTACATCCGCCTCGGTAATAATCCCCGCATGGACGCCGACCGGGGCGAGATACGCCACCTCAACTTCAGCAAGCGCATGCACCCGCTGCGTGCGACGGGCTTCGCCCTGGGCTCGCTGGCCGTGGGCGCAGTACTGCTGGAGCACGGCAGTCCGCGCTGGCTGTGGGCGATGCTGTTCCTGGGCGGCTTGCTATGGGCGCACCTGGCCTACGCCCTGGCCCTGCGCAGCAGCGACCCGGTGCGCGCCGAATACCGCAACCTGTTCGTCGATTCGGCGCTGGTCGGCTTCTGGATCGCGGCGATGGCCTTCGACACCCTGCCCAGCGTGTTGCTGGCGATCATCCTGACCATGAACCAGATCATCGTCGGCGGGCGGCGTTTCGGGGCCAAGACCCTGGGGGTCATGGCGCTCGCCTGCCTGTTGACCAGCACCATGCTCGGCTTCCCGCTGCAGCCGGTCACCAGCTACCGGACCATGCTGGCCTGCCTGCCGATACTGGTAGTGCTGCCGCTGGCGATCGGCGGCACCAGTCGCCTGCTGGCGCAGAAGACGCTGCGGCAGAAGCGCATCCTGGAGAAGACCTCGCGCTTCGATGCCGCCACCGGGTTGTTGAATCGCCAGCAATGGCTGTACGCCGCCAACGAGGAATTGAACCGCTTCGTGCGCACCGGCCGGCCGGCGGTGCTGATGATGATCGACATCGATTCCTTCAAGCAGATCAACGACGGCCATGGCCATGTCGTGGGCGACAACGTGATCGAGGAGTTCGCGCGGCTGATGAAGGCGTGCCTGCGCGACATGGACAGCGGCGGACGCTATGGCGGCGACGAATTCGGAATCGTCATGCCGGGAACGAACTGGGAAGACGCCATCGTCGCGGCCGAGCGCCTGCGCAGGCAGGCGGCCGCGTATGCGTTCTCGAACATCGGCCTGCGCTGCACCATCAGTGTCGGCCTTTCGGAGGTCAACGCCTCCATCGCCAGCGTCACCGACTGGATCAATGTCGCCGACGCGGCGCTGTACGCAGCCAAGCGCCGGGGCCGCGACTGCATCGAAGTGGCGCCCCTGCCGCGGCATGCGGTCCCCGAGCAGCAGGATCCCGCCCTCAGGTCGTGAGCGCCTGGTGGTGCGCGGCCAGGAAGGCGCGCAGCGACGCCGGCTTCAGCGGCTTGGTCAGCAACCGGTAACCGCGCTGGCGCGCGAGCTGCTTGAGTTCGTCGCGACCATCGGCGGTCAGCAGCGCGCCGGCGATGGCGCCGGGGCTGGCGGCGCGCAACGCATCCAGGGTCTCCAGGCCGTCCAGGCGGTCGTGCAGGTGGTAGTCGACCAGCATCACCGTCGGCTGCGCGACGATCTTCTGCAGGGCTTCGTCCACCGTCGCGGCGGTGATCACTTCCACTCCCCAGCGCCCGAGCAGGGCGCGCATCCCGTCCAGGATCTCGTGGTCGTTGTCGACGCACAGCACGCGCAGGCCGGCAAGCGAGTCGACCGCGCGCGATGCGGGTTTCTGCTCGTGCGCGACCGCGGTGGCCTGCGCCGCGCGCGGCAGGATGATCGAAAACATGCTGCCGTGACCGACCACGCTGTGCGCGCCCAGGTCGTGGCCGAGCAGGCGCGAAATGCGCTGGCAGATGGACAGTCCCAGCCCCAGTCCCTGTTC
>Ga0307414_10000133_pt1 | contig 51805 bp, 40 predicted proteins | sample DK1Ometagenome_FD_203804 | JGI IMG/M metagenome (GOLD analysis project Ga0307414, IMG submission 203804) | Maize rhizosphere microbial communities from greenhouse at UC Davis, California, United States - DK15-O-3 | ecosystem: Host-associated > Plants > Roots > Rhizosphere > Soil | place: USA...
TGCCTTGTTTTACAAACTCATCCTGAAGTTTTTTCTGGAATTCTTCCAATTTGTCCTGATTCTCTTTCTGCCAGATTTCCATCTTACGCTGAAACTCTTCGATCTTGGGTTGATTCTCCTTTTCCCAAGCTTTCATTTTTGCCTCGAATTCCTTCATTTTTGGCTCTTGAGCTTTTTGCCATTCCGTCATTTTCTTTTCAAACTCTGCTATTTTCGGCTGCATTTTCTTTTCCCATTCCGCCATCTTAGCCTTAAATTCTTCTTCGTTAGCACTCCATTTTGCTAGTGCGTCCTTATTTTCTTCTTGCCATTTTGCAGCATGTTCTTCCGCTTTCTTTGCCCATTCGTCTGCTCTTTTCTCCATCTCTTCTGCCCATTTCTCCTTCTGCTCCGGAGTCATGTTCTTCACCGTATCAGCACCCATAAAATCAACCATACCTGGCATACCTTGAAAATCAAATACCATAGGTTCCATTGGAGGCATTGGCGCCATATCAAACTCAGGCATATCCATCATTGCCCCCTCTGGAAAATCAGGTGGAGTAACGAAATCCGCAGGAAATTCAGGAGCCTCAGGTAATTCTAGTACAGGCATTCCCGAAAAATCAAAATCAGGAGTAGCATTACTACTATACTTGTACTTGCTATTGTTCTTTACGATAACCGTATCACCATTTTGAATAATGGTATCCCCTTTCACCTGAATCTTGAAGTTCTTAGAATCAGAGTAATTAAAGACAAATTTATTTGATGAAGGATTGCTGTTAATAACCATCACTTTGGAAGTAACACCATCCTCAATTGAATCTACATTGACAGCCAGGTTTACTTCATGATTTATAGTTGAATTGACATTCACATTTTCATTCACTTCAAGCTTGACATCCTGCTTCACATCTACAACAGTGTCGACATTCAGAGAAGCATTTACTTCGGCGTTAACCGGGACGGTTACGATTGGCTTAGTCTTCTCGGAAGAAGAAGACACATCTTGCTGTGCTGTGGCCATGAGGCCGGCACTTAATAATAGGGTCAGTAACATAGGGATAGAAATAATAGGGTTTTGGGGATAAGTCTGGGCATCATGGCCCAAGATTCGTTTAATTCTTTGCAGTGTCGGATTTCTTCTCTTTCCTGCAGCCATCGCTAATTGAGGTGGAACCTGTCGGGCAAAATTCAACACTTCGGCAAGACTATATGCAAGTGCTTTTGGGGCGATACCGGCTTTCACAGCAAGGTCATCAGCGGCATTTTCACGAAGCTCCTTTACCACTTGGTTCATCCACCAATAACATGGATGGTAAAAGAAAAGCACTTCTAACGTAGACTGAATCAGATTCATCAGATAGTCGTTTCGCTTCACATGTGCAAGTTCATGAGCGATTATTGCTTCCAACTGAGTGGCTGAAAGTTGGAAAATGAGACCCGCTGGAATAAGAATAATAGGTTTGAAATATCCGAAAGTAACCGGAGAAAGACCTGAATTGGAGAGCCTCAAGCTTACCTTCTTTGCAATGTCCATTTTGCCCATCAACCGATAAAGTTTTTTCTCCACCTCAAAATCTTCCAGTTCGTAAGATGATTTCCGTAGAATCCTTATTTCGGATAGGCTATTGAAAAGCCGGAACAAAAATAACATCGCTCCCAGAAACCACATGTTGACCAGGAAAGGCAACTGCCCCTCAATCCAGTTGACCGCAATAGTTACAACCGGTTCCAGCTCCATTGTGGAAGCTGGCTGATCTGGCTGGAACGTCTTATCGACAAAAGATACATTCGCTACCAGCGGTGCAGGAGAATAATTGGACAACTCGAAAATAAAGGTCCCCAATACTGCTACAACCGCTAGGCCCAATGCGGCCAATCCAAGATTGTATTTGGTAGCTGGACTGTAATTTCTGGCAATCTTAAGTAAAAGCCACAGACCGGCTCCTATAATTACAAGTTGCCAAAGTGAATGTACAAGCGTCCACCCCATCGCATAGAGCAAGCTCTCGGGTATCCAGTCGTTTAAAAGGTTCATTGCTGTTTGTTTTCAAGTTGATCTAAAAATTCACGTATTTCCTGAAGTTCCTCCTTGGAAGGATTTTCTTCCCCCAAAGCCTGTAGTACCAGTTTCTGAGCAGATCCTCCAAAAGCTGTGGTCACCAGATTTTTCAGTAGGGACTTTTGGGTTTCCCGTTGATTCCTGGCAGGCTTATATATATGCGTCCGCTGCGATTCATCTCTCCGGACCATTCCTTTTCCATGCATATTCTGCATCGTCTTCAATGTGGTCGTATATCCTGTGTCTTTTGTTTCCGATAGGCGCTCATGCACCTGTCTCACACTTGCTTGCTTCATTTCCCACAATAGGGAAAGTATTTCTAATTCTGATTCTGTCGGCTTACTCATGGGACTTTATACGATAACTTTCGTACCAAAGATATACGAGAGAAATCGTATTTTCAAATTATATACGATTGAATTCGTATTAATTATTGTTAATTATCTGTTTAACAGGTATTTATTTCAATAAAAATAATTAAAAAGAGAGGATTTCATGCTGTACTAAAGAAAAATCTTGATTAGTAAGAAATTCATTTTTATCTCAAACTAATTCTGGCAAGATATTTCTGATTTCATTCACCTGATGACGGTGGATCAAAATGAGCTTCTTCGAAGCTCGAATCCCATAAATTGTATTTCGTCATTCGCAAACGTAAGATTAGTGACCGCTCCAAATGTGTTTTTCTAGGAAGATGATCCTGAGGAATGGAACAAAAGCAAATCTGAATTAGTTGTATAGACATTGAATTTTTCAAAAACAACTGAAAAGCATTATGAAAACTAATCAACCACTATTAAATCCGATCACCCTTGCTGGTGGTCTCGAATTGAAAAATAGAGTCTGGATGGCTCCAATGACCAGAAGTAGAGCTGTAAACCCTGAAAATAAGCCTTTTGATATTCATGCGGAATATTATGCTCAACGTGCTTCTGCCGGACTGATTATTACCGAAGGATCACAAGTATCAAAACAGGGCGTCGGCTACATCAACACCCCAGGAATTCACTCCAAAGAACAAGTGGAAGGTTGGAAAGGTGTGACCAAAGCAGTTCATGATAAAGGCGGAAAGATATTTATCCAGATCTGGCACGTAGGCAGAATATCCCACCCTGACTTCCACAATGGTGAGTTGCCGCTGGCTCCTTCGGCTATTAATCCGAACGAAAAATCGTTTACACCAGAGGGATTTAAAGAAACTGTGACGCCCAAGGCAATGACTTTGGAAGAGATCAAGCAGACAATTGAAGATTTTAAGAATGCGGGAAAAAACGCAATGGAAGCTGGCTTTGATGGAGTAGAAATCCACAGTTCTAATGGCTACCTGCTACACCAATTTTTCAATGCAACCAGCAATATCCGGACCGATGAATATGGCGGATCCAGTGAGAACCGTGCACGGATTCTTTTTGATATTATCGAAGCACTGAAGGAAGTAATGTCCGAAAATAAAATTGGATTAAGGCTACACCCTTCTCTGGATGGAGCATTTGGAATGACAGCGGATGAGGAAACCATTCCGACCTTTGAATACATTGTCAAAAAACTCAATGATTATGACTTGGCATATCTCCATCTTACAGAGCCATCCTCTGAGGTTTCAGATGTTCCCTATCTAGTGCCCAACATTGCCAAACATTTCCGACCGTTATACAATGGTACGCTGGTAATCAATGGGAATTTTGATCAGGAGAAAGGCAACAAGGTGATCGAAGCTGGTGATGCAGATGCTGTTGCTTATGCCAAATTGTTCATCTCCAACCCTGATCTTCCGGAGCGTTTTGAGAAAAACGCCGAGTTGGCAGAATGGGATTCTAAGACTTTCTATACACCAGGAGAAAAAGGATATACCGATTACCCGTCTCTTAAGGAGTCAAAAGTAGGCTAATCACCCAAAAGGCCGGATATTCCGGCCTTTTTTATTTATTTTGAACTATGTGTCTTGTAGCTATTTCTTGGAAGAATCATTCCGAATACCCTTTAATCATCAGTGCAAACCGAGATGAATTTTTCACCAGACCTACCGAGCGAATGCACCGTTGGGAAAGTGGGTTCTACGCAGGAAAAGATCTACGGAGCGGCGGAACGTGGCTTGGTTTTCATCCTAACGGAAGATGGGCGCTATTGACAAATTATCGGGACTTCCTCCAACAACGAAAACCAACAATAAGCAGAGGAAAGCTGGTTGAAGATTTTTTGGCAAGTCAAGAAGCCCCACAATTGTATCTTGAAAAGATCAAAAGAAACAGGGATCTATACGATGGCTTCAATTTAATGGTAAGTGAAGGAGATCAGCTTTTTTATTACAGTAATTTTGGAGAAGAAATTAAAGAAATCCAACCTGGATTCCATGCGCTCAGTAACGGATTGATCAACGTACCGTGGCCCAAAGCTGAATTGGCGAAACAGCAATTAGCAGAAGCTGCAGCTCTGGATATGTCGCTGGATTCCCTTTTGACAATTCTAAAATCCGAACAAAAATCGCCCATCCAACTTCTTCCAAATACGGGGATTCCTGAAGAAATGGAAATAGCTCTTTCATCCCAATTGATCCGATTGAACGAAAATTATGGCACTGTTTCTTCCACGGCAGTGTTAAGACACAGATCTGGGCTGACTCAACTAAAAGAGCGGACTTTTGATTGGGATTTTCAAAAGTATTCGGACCAAGAATTCCAGTTCCACCTGAATAAACCTATTGAAACCTTATGAACAAAATATATGATTTGCTGATCATCGGCGGAGGACCTATTGGGCTAGCCTGTGGAGTAGAAGCTAAGAAGGCGGGGCTTGATTATCTAATTATTGAAAAAGGAGCGCTGACCAATTCCCTCTTCAACTATCCAATCAATATGACTTTCTTCTCCACCTCGGATAGACTGGAGATGGCGAATATTCCCTTCATGTCCATTGGCAATAAACCGACCCGTACAGAAGCACTGGAATATTATCGTCGTGTGTATTCCCACTTTTCGTTGAAAGTCAATCTTTATGAGCGTGTAGAAAAGCTGAATAAGAAGGACGAACTATTTCATGTGTCTACATCCAAGGGAAACTACCAATCCAAAAATATTGTCTTGGCCACTGGGTTCTACGATTTTCCAAATCTGATGAATGTGCCTGGAGAAGACCTTCCAAAGGTGCTGCATTATTACAAAGAGCCATGGCCTTTTATAGGGCAGAAAGTTTTGGTAGTGGGGGGAGCAAATTCTGCAGTCGATGCCACATTGGAGTGTTGGCGCAAAGGCGCAGAAGTGAGCATGGTCCTGCTGGAGGACGAAGTAGATCAGGCAGTGAAATACTGGGTGAGGCCAGACATCATGAACCGGATCAAAGAAGGGGCAATTAAGGCTTACACAAGATCCCGGATCAAAGAAATCACTGAAAAAGAAGTGACGATCACTACGCCAGAGGGGGAAGTTACGATTGAAAATGATTACGTCCTGGCTATGACCGGATATAAGCCAAATTTCGATTTACTCAATCAACTTGGTGTGCAACTGAGTGACGATGACAAAAAACAACCTTATTACAGCGACTCCAATCAGGAAACCAATGTGCTTGGCGTCTATCTCGCAGGAGTAGTGTGTGGTGGATTGAACACGCGTGAGTTCTTTATAGAAAACAGCGTCGTGCATGCTGAAATGATTGTAAAGGATATTGTAAGTAAGATATAGTAGATTCAGGAGTATTTAATCAAGATAAATCAGTTACAGCATTCCGTTGGCTGTGATCAGTGTTAAAATTGCCAGATTTCAGTGCTCAGCTACGTTGAATTTTGCGTTGTCCCGTAGGGATAATTGGTCGGTAGGCCAGCATTTCGTGAATCCGAATGGCGTTCCAGCAGAACGTTTGAAATCTCTTGAAGGTAGCAAGTAGAATCAAGAAAAATCAGATCATTTGCAGCAAACAGTGTTCAGTTCGCAGACCAGCGCTTATCAAGGGGCGTAGCCCTGACCTCTTCATAGAAAAAAAGGTTCAAATGGAAAAGCAAAGGGGCGTAGCCCTGAAACCTACCAATCGACTGGCAAGTTTTAAACTCATGTAACACCTTGATTTAATAAGTATTTGTTTATTCGCCTCCAATGATTAGATCAGTCCTAAAAGCGATTTTCGGGAAGATCCATAATTCAAGCTTCCAAAAAAATGTACCTTTGTAACTGATTATGAAAAAGAAGCAGCCATTCAGTGTTGTCTATGAGGACAACCACCTCTTGATTGTAAATAAAGCAGCAGGAATCCTCGTGCAGGGGGACAAAACAGGTGACAAAACACTTACCGATTACCTTAAAGACTACATTGCCAAAAAATATGATAAGCCGGGAGCAGTATTTCTTCATCCTGTGCATCGCCTTGACCGGCCAGTAAGCGGTCTGGTGACTTTTGCAAGAACATCAAAAGGCCTTGAGCGGATGATGGAAATATTTCGTAAACGGGATATTCACAAGGTATACTGGGCGATCGTCAAGCGCAAGCCAAAAGAAGAACAGGGAAAACTGACGCATTGGTTGGTGAAGGATGAGCAAAAAAATGTGGTTACTGCGCATGAGCGTGAAGTTCCTGGATCTCAAAAAGCGGAACTGAACTACAAAACCCTTGGATTTATGAACGACCATTGGCTTTTGGAAGTGAGACCAATTTCGGGCCGCCCTCATCAGATCCGGGTCCAGTTGGCATCAATGGGTTGCCCGATCCGTGGAGACCTCAAATATGGTTTTGCCAAAGCCAATCCAGATGCGAGCATCAATCTGCATGCCTTTCATTTGATATTCAATCATCCCGTGAAAAAGGAAAAATTGTATTTAAGAGCAGCCGTTCCAGAGGAAGAATTTTGGGAGCAATTCCTTGAATATGAAACGCTGAAAACTAAAGATCAGCACTTGGGAAACACCTTTAGCGGGTAATCTTAGCGTGTTGTGATTGGTGAATGGAGTGGGAAGGGTATTATAAATTGAAAAATATTGCCCTCGCCAGCCATTGCGGGGAACGAAGCCTGCCTACCGGGTCGCAGGCAGGCAATCCCTTTCATCCTACTTCAGTGTTCGGTACAATTAGCCGCTGCACACAGTCGTTCGGTAGTCCCCTTCTGGTAAATTGGTGCTTAAACAATGTAAAACCTATGAAATTACTGATTCTTATTTTTACTGTTTGTCTTTTGGCAGCCTGCTCTTCCAAGCCGTCTCCAAAGAAAATATTCATCGTACGCCATGCCGAGAAACAACTGACAGGTGAGGATCCCGAATTAGCCTATGCAGGTACAGTCAGAGCAACTAAACTTGCTCAGATTCTCTCGGACCAGGATGTCAAACACATTTTTAGCACAGATTACATCCGAACTAAAAAAACTGCAGAGCCAACAGCAACCAATGCTGGGGTAGCCATTCAGCTCTATCAACCTGCCTCGCAAGATGAGTTGGTGGAAATGCTAAAAAGTCTCGAAGGCAACATTCTGGTGGTGGGGCACAGTAACACAGTCAGCAGGCTGGCTAATGAATTTTCGACAAATGGGGAGGATTATAAGGACTTAGAAGATATTGAATACAATTACATCTACGAAGTCACACTCGACGAAAAGGGGGCCTCTGTTTCCAGAAAAACATTTAAAGATTATTAAGAGCAGTTGAGTGGGAAGCTGGCAAGGTTGTAAAGTGGGAAGGTGATAAAGGTTGGAAAGTTGGTGAGTTTACCCACTCAATATTTAAAATTCAACATTCGATGTTCTATATTTTTTTAATTCGATGAGGGAGATCACTCCCATCATGTTTTTTTTAAAGGCAGTCAGAAAACTTTAATTTCATAGTTGAATACTTGAACGAATCCTGAATATCTAAAACTAAGTCAGGCAAATCGCCCACAGAGAGTGAACTAACAACCATTCGTGGTGACACGAACGGTGGCCAAAAAATTTTTCCAAAGCCCCCGGGTATCGGTTCATCAATATTTAAATTATCTAATTCCTTCTAAACCACGGTCCTGCCATAGGCTGTACTACAAACTTCAACCAGGAGGGTGCGATGGGTTGTCGCGGCAGCGGGCCAGCGTTTGGGAAGAGCGAAGAAGCATTGCTGCGACTGGGCTTTTTGTTACTTTTTTGCCAAGAAAAAAGTAAGAGAAAAACACATTGCCAGACTCGAAAGAGGCCTAAACTATAAAATCAAATAAATCACTGCCACAGAGACGGTCACCACGCACTTAAACAATATTACCAGTCAGGACACCGCATTTATAAGCATCCAAGTCTGAATACCTTGAACTAAGTCAGATGGATTGTACAAAGCCTGGAGAACTGTTGAATTTCATTTCCTATCATTTTCATTCCCTTTCCACAATTTTTTACCTACCTTAATTCGGTATTTTTATCAACTATGAATCGGGAAGAAAACCTCCAACAACTTCAAAATAAAAGTAAAATTTGGGATATCGCTGTCATTGGCGGTGGCTCTTCGGGTCTGGGTGTAGCATTAGATGCTATCTCCAGAGGCCTATCGGTCATTTTGCTGGAGAAATCAGACTTTGCCAAAGGAACATCTTCCCGGAGCACTAAACTGGTCCACGGGGGAGTCCGCTATTTGGCGCAAGGAGACATTATGCTGGTGTTTGAGGCACTGAAAGAGCGGGGAATGCTGTTGAAAAATGCTCCTCATTTAGCCCATGATCAGCCATTCATCATTCCTATTTTTAACTGGAAAGACCGATATATGTACAGCATTGGTCTAAAAATCTATGATTGGATGGCAGGAAGGCTGAGTCTGGGCAAATCAACTTTTATTTCAAGAGAAGAAACAATCAAACGGATCCCAGGTCTGAAGAAAGAAGGACTTTATGGAGGAGTAGTATATCATGACGGCCAATTTGATGACGCCAGATTGGCGCTAAACCTGGCCCAATCAGCAGATGAAGCGGGTACATGTGTCTTAAATTACATCAGTGTCAATAATCTGGTCAAAGATGAAGTAGGTAAACTATCCGGCCTTACAGCTTCAGATAAACTTACGGGAAAGAAATACGCAATTCATGCAAAGATGGTGGTCAATGCGACGGGAGTTTTCGCAGATAAGATCCTGAAAATGGACAATCCTGATGCTCCAAAAATGATCCAACCAAGTCAGGGAATACATCTGGTGATGGATCTGGATTTTCTTGGAGGAAAAGATGCCATCATGATTCCAAAGACGCGGGATGGAAGAGTATTATTTGCAGTTCCCTGGCATGGCAAACTGGTGGTTGGCACAACAGACACCTTGCGGGAGAAGCCAAAGTTAGAGCCAGAAGCCCTTCAATCGGAAATAGATTTTGTGCTGGAAACAGCAGCTGGCTATTTAGCAAAAACCCCTACTCGAGCAGATGTAAAATCAGTGTTTGCTGGCCTCAGACCACTGGCTAGACCGAAAGAAGGTGGTACTAAAACTAAAGAAATTTCCCGTTCACATAAAATAATCATCTCAGATTCGGGGTTAGTGACGCTAACTGGGGGTAAATGGACTACTTTCAGAAAAATGGGAGAAGACACAGTAGATTACTTTAGTCAGGTCACAGGGGAACCACTTAAAAAAAGTAAATCACTGGAAATGAAAATCCACGGAGCCACTTCACATGTACCCGAAGGACATTGGGGAGTATATGGATTCAACGCTCCCCTCATCAAGGATTTAATTAAGGAAAATAATGCCTGGGGAGAGAAGCTTCACCCTGATTTCCCCAATATACAAGCAGAAGTAATTTGGGCCGTGCGGGAGGAAATGGCGGTCAAAGTGGAAGATATATTGTCACGCAGAATTAGGATGTTGGTTCTGGATGCGCAGGCGGCTATAGACACCGCGCCTAAGGTAGCGAGATTGATGGCATCAGAAATGGGTAAAGGTGAAAATTGGATTGGGGCAGAACTAAGTGACTTTGAAAAAACAGCAACAAAATATTTGATCAAAAAATAATTAACAATGACCCAAAGCAAACCTTATCTCATGGCCTTGGACCAAGGCACAACCAGCTCCAGAGCCATTATTTTTGACAAAAAAGGAATGATTGTCTCCGTCGCACAAAAGGACTTCGAACAGTTTTTCCCACAATCCGGCTGGGTGGAGCATGACCCCAATGAGATCTGGACTTCACAGTCATCCGTGATGATAGAGGCTTTGGTCAATAAGAGCATTAGTGCAGATCAAATTGCAGCGATCGGTATTACCAACCAGCGGGAGACGACATTACTTTGGGACAGAAAAACAGGTGAAGCTATTTATAAAGCCATTGTGTGGCAAGATCGAAGAACTTCTGCCTATTGCGATGAATTAAAGAAAAAAGGCCATTCCGAAATGATCGCCTCCAAAACAGGCCTGATCATAGATGCTTATTTCTCAGCTACCAAAATCAAATGGATGCTGGACAATGTGGAAGGCGCCAAAGAAAAAGCTGAAGCTGGTGAACTCGCATTTGGAACTGTTGATTCGTGGATTATTTGGAAGCTTACGAGAGGAAAAACGCATGTAACGGACATTACCAATGCGAGCCGTACCATGTTGTATAACATTCATACGCAGGAGTGGGACCAGGAATTATTAAACCTTTTTGATATTCCAAAAACGCTCTTACCCGAAGTAAAATCCTGTAGCGAAGTATATTGTGAAACTGCGGGTGATGTATTGAGCGTCAAAATCCCAATAGCCGGAATAGCCGGAGACCAGCAGGCAGCACTCTTCGGACAGCTATGCACTGCCCCGGGAATGGCAAAAACCACCTATGGCACCGGGTGTTTTCTCGTGATGAACACTGGTACAGAAGCAGTACGGTCCAAAAATCAATTATTGACCACAGTAGCCTGGAAAATCGGGGATGAAATTAATTATGCCCTCGAAGGATCCGTATTTATTGGGGGTGCAGCCATTCAATGGCTCCGAGATGGAATAGGGCTATTTGGCCATGCCAAAGAATCAGAAAAACTCGCTGTTAGCCTCAAAGATAATGATGGAGTGTACTTTGTGCCCGCGCTGGCAGGATTAGGTGCACCGCACTGGGATCAGGATGCAAGAGGGGCCTTTTTTGGCATCACCCGGGGAACTACCAAAGCACATATGGCCAGAGCTGCGCTGGAAGCCATTGCCTATCAAGTCCATGATGTACTGAAAGCAATGGAAAAGGATTCCGGCAAACCCACACAAGAACTTCGTGTAGATGGTGGGGCGACTGCAAATAATTTCTTGATGCAATTTCAGGCAGATCTCTTGGACTGTGAAATCAAACGGCCCAAAATCATAGAAACTACAGCACTTGGTGCAGCATTCCTGGCTGGATTAGCCGTAGGATTTTGGAAAAATAGAGAAGAAATTGAGTCTCTTTGGCAAGCAGATAAAAACTTCCAGCCCAACATGGAAGCTGAAAAACGCGATCATTTATTACACTTTTGGCATAAAGCGGTAAAGCGGGCCAAAAACTGGGTAGAAGCTTAAAGCGCATGTCAAGACCTGTCCATCGCCACATATCCACCAATTGGCGACAAGCTCACGTATAGAATTTAGGCAACCTCGAACTTTTCATCATCAACTCTAACTAATAACCCAATAATGAACCCATATGTTGCAGAATTTATAGGCACTTTCCTTCTTTTATTGCTAGGCTCGGGAGTGGTAGCCAACATGCTACTGCCCAAGACCAAAGGAAATGGAGGAGGTATCATGGAAATCAGTACTGCCTGGGCCCTAGCTGTTTTTACAGGTGTCGTAGTAGCAGGCCCGTATAGCGGTGCGCATTTGAATCCTGCCGTAACCATTGGCCTTGGTATCACCGGCCAATTTGAATGGGCACTGGCTCCGGGCTATATTGTCTCGCAAGTATTGGGCGCGATGGCAGGGGTAGGGTTTGCTTGGCTGATGTACAAGGATCACTATGAAGCCTCAGATGACGCCGGAATCAAAGCAGCTCCATTCGCAACATCTCCTGCTATACGGAACTATTCGCTGAACTTTTTATCAGAGGTACTCGGGACGTTTGTACTTATTCTGGCTATTCTGTACAATGACGGCGTAGAGATCGGTGATGGACAAGAAACGCCTATCGGAATGGGCTCATTAGGCGCCATTCCTGTAGCATTTATTGTATGGGTTATCGGCCTCTCACTTGGAGGCACCACTGGATATGCAATCAATCCGGCCCGTGACCTTGGCCCGAGACTGATGCACGCCATCTTACCTATAAAAGACAAAGGAAGCTCGGGCTGGCAGTATGCTTGGGTACCGATTTTGGGTCCAATAACCGGGGCTGCTCTGGCAGCTGGATTTTTCCTAGTAGCAGGAAGTTGAGAGGGATGTGGGGTGTTCGATGTGGGATGTTGGGTGTGGGGTGATGGATGTTGGATGTTGGATGTTTGGAGGAAGACGGGAGACCGGAGGCGGAAGAATGAGTTCGAAATATAAAAGCCTGAAATTAGTCAAGAGGTGCAGGGTGATGGATGTGGGGCAATAATCCAGGGGCGTAGCCCTGACCTCTTAATAGAAAACAATGTATTAACCTGAAATCAGAGGGGCGTAGCCCTGAAATCTCTGAGTGACACTTACGCGGGCAGATAGGGGTCTTGGGCGACGGATGTGTGTGACATGTCTCAATGATCATAACATGTCAATAAGTCCTTTGATGAATGCATAAAACCTGCCGTAGGTAGTGCTTGCCTGCCGTAGGTAGGTCAGGTAGGTAGCCATGGGCGCAGCCCATGATATAGCAGAAGTAGAGCTATTTCCTCGGCGCAGGATTATAATATTGAAACAGAAGTTCATGCCGAGGATGGTAACGAAACAGTAATTGTAGAGCAACTGCCGCCTCTGCGTACCAAAAAGAAGCGGTAAGGTCCAGCTTCAGGAGAAGCAGGACAACGTTTAGGCTGTGTCCTTTGCGTCTTCCTCTGTGCGCTTCGTGGTAAATTAGTGGCAAAGCAAAACATTCGAGGTTTTGAAAACCTCAAATGTTTACCCTTCCAGCCTTAAAGCCACAATAGTACCCAGTTTTACTTCAGTACCTCCCTTGCGATCACAAGTTTCTGGATTTCAGATGTGCCTTCACCGATAGTGCAAAGTTTAGCGTCACGGTAGTACTTTTCCACAGGATAATCTTTGGTAAAGCCATATCCTCCAAAAATCTGTACCGCTTCATTTGAAACCGAAACCGCTACTTCAGAAGAAAAATACTTTGCCTGTGCTGAGGCCAGCGTGACCTTCTCCCCTCTGTTTTTTAAGTCAGCTGCCTTGTAAATCAACAGCCTTGCCGCCTCCACTTGAGTAGCCATATCTGCTAACTTGAATGATATCCCCTGAAACGAACTGATCGGCTTCCCAAATTGCTCGCGCTCCTTGGAATACTTTATAGATTCTTCTAATGCACCTTCTGCAATCCCCAGACCAAGCGCGGCAATAGATATTCTTCCTCCATCCAATACTTTCATGGACTGAATAAATCCATCTCCTACATTACCCAGAACTTGGCTCTTGGGTACCATACAATCCTCAAAAATCATCTCAGCAGTTTCCGATGCACGCATTCCCAGTTTATTTTCTTTTCTGCCACCCCTGAATCCCGGGGTGCCCCGCTCCACAATGAAAGCAGTCATTCCATGCGAATCCCCCACTTCACCGGTACGTGCAATCACCACTGCCAAATCCCCGGATATACCATGCGTAATGAAGTTCTTTGCCCCATTGATAATCCAAGTATCCCCATCCTCTTTGGCAACTGTTTTCATATTTCCAGCGTCCGAACCTGTGTTTGGTTCGGTCAATCCCCACGCTCCTAATGTCTCACAAGTGGCAAGTTTGGGGATATACTTTTTCTTCTGCTCCTCATTCCCAAACAACATAATGTGACCTGTGCACAGCGAATTATGCGCAGCCATGGAAAGACCAACTGAAGGATCAAGCTTTGAAAGCTCGGCGATGGCAGTCACATACTCAAAATACCCAAAACCTGAACCTCCATATTCAATGGGAACCAGCACTCCCATGAGCCCTAATTCTCCGAGTTTATGAAAAAGTTCTTTGGGGAAATGATTTCTTTCGTCCCAATCCAGACGGAATGGGGTAATTTCCTTAGCTCCGAAATCCCGGATCATATCAGCAATCATTCGCTGATTCTCGTTCTGCTTAAAGTCCATTTTGTTATACTTGGGTTATGTATTATTAACTGTAAGATTCAGAATAAGTTTGGATTGCCCAAACATGAGCGGATAGAAATTCTCTTCCCATCTGAAGCGCCAACATAAGTAATACCATATCAAGTGGTTACCCAGAACATCTAGTTAAGTCCAAACTCAGCATCGGATTCATTACATCCAGCAAAAGAGTTCATCGGATTATTTCAAATGTTCTTTGAGTAGAAAAACCGGTTTCATTGCTGCCCAATGATCATGAGGCCCCGCTTCAGGGAGTTTTTGCTGAAAGTGGTCCATCAAAATCGCCCATTCCTCCTGTCGGGGCATATTTGCCATTTTTTCGAATGCAGTCTTCAAGTCAGTATCTTCGTTGTGCTCCACGATCATAAACAATCGCCTTCCGATCCTATAGATCTGCATATCCAGGATTCCAGCTTGTCGGATACCCGTTGGTATTTCTGGCCAGATGCTTCCAGGCTTGTGCAGTTGTTCATAAGAAGCGATCAACTTATCGTCATCAACCAAATCCAAGGCCATACAGGTACGTCTCATTGCCATATTATTCACATTTTTGTAAGCGGATTGTGCCCAAGTTTCTAACGTTGGGAACCGAAGGTTCCATTTCATTTGCTCCCAAAAATCACGTTGGGCACTTGCCAAAATATATCAACTTTCTTTACATTATCATATATTTGAAATTCTGATTATCCGCTGTGTTGCCAGTAAAGAACGTAAATGTGACCAGTCATTTACAGACCACACTTGTCTCAGGACAAAGGCAGGTCCAATTCAATTTAAAGTTTGGCAGCTTCTATAGTAGGAGTAATCGCGGATATACATATTTGAAATTAATAGGACTTTTATTTAATGCTCAGGATCTCCATGAAATCACTCTTCTTACTACCCATTGCATTTTTTATTGCAGTAACAAGTTTTGCCCAGGATATTACTGGCCAGTGGTTTGGTGCATTGGAGGTTCCTGGAGGACAATTACGTTTGGTATTTACTATTGAGAAAGCTGAAAACGGATACAGCTCCACCATGGACAGCCCAGATCAAGGAGCGTTTGGCATACCGGTTACCTCCACCCAGTTTGTAAACAACACCCTGAAAATCAATATCACAAATGCCAAAATCGAATACGAAGGCACATTGGGAGAAGACGAGCAAATTACAGGCGTATTTAAGCAGGCAGGCCAAAGCTTACCGATGAATCTTACCCGCGAGGAAATCAAAAAAGAAGTCGTTCTAAGACCGCAAGAACCAAAGCCGCCCTTTCCGTATCGTTCAGAAGATATCATCTTTGAAAATAAATCAGCAGATATTAGTCTTGCCGGTACGCTGACTACTCCAGCAGCAGGAGCTAATTTCCCAGCGGTGATATTAATTAGTGGAAGCGGCCCTCAAAATCGGAATGAAGAATTGATGGGACACAAACCCTTCTTGGTATTGTCAGATTATCTGACCAGAAATGGAATAGCAGTGTTACGGTTTGATGATCGGGGCACTGCAGCTTCCCAAGGGGATTACAGTACTGCTACGACCGTTGATTTAGCCACTGATGTGGCAGCGGCGGTAGAATATTTACAAACCAGAGCAGAGATAGATCAATCCCACATTGGGTTAGTCGGCCATAGCGAAGGGGGAATCATTGCACCCATGGTCGCAAAAGATTCAGAGGACATTGCCTTCCTTGTACTCCTTGCCGGAACAGGTATAAGAGGCGATCAATTACTATTGGCACAACAGGCTTTGATTGGGGAAGCTGCAGGAATGAGCCCAGATCAATTGGCTGAAAATGACATGATCAGCAGAAAAGCTTTCGAAATCATGGTGAAAGACCAAAGTGAAGAAGAGCTCAAAGCTGGGATAACTGAATATATGACACAAGTATTCCGGAAAATACCGGCTGAAAATATTCCCGGCAGAATGACCGAAGCTGAATTTGTAAATGCTCAGGTAAATCAGTTGTCCTCCCCCTGGATGCAGCACTTCATCAAGTATGATCCTGCTCCCGCTTTGGAACAGGTAAGCTGTCCCGTATTGGCAATCAATGGAGAAAAAGATCTGCAAGTTCCTGCGAAAGAGAATCTTGAAGGGATAAAGGCAGCACTTGAAAAAGGTGGAAATCAGCACGTAACCATCAAGGAATTGCCCGGATTAAATCACCTATTTCAAGAAAGTGAAACCGGTGCGCCCAGCGAATATGCTACGATTGAGCAGACATTTTCTCCTGTAGCCTTAGAATTAATTACCAACTGGATCACTGAGCAGGTAAACAAGTGACTTTAGCTCCGGTTAAATATCACTATCATTAAAAACAAAACCAGTCGATTTACTTCTCCTTTACCCAAAAAATCAGCTAATTCGCAGTATTACTCCAGATTAACTTTTATCCAATGAAGAAAAAAATTGCTTTGGTGACCGGTGGATATACCGGTGAATCTGTCATCTCGCTAAAAAGTGCTGCTGTAGTCGAGAAAACCATCGATCTGGGAAAATATGATGTATACAAACTTTTTATTTATCCGGGAGATTGGCATTACTTGACTGAATCGAACTCTAAAGTTCCTGTAAATCTAAACGATTTCAGTATTGAGGTAAAAGGGCAAAAGATCAACTTTGATGGAGTTTTTAATATTCTTCATGGTTCACCGGGAGAAGACGGTAAGCTCGCCGGCTACTTCGACATGATCGGAATCCCTTATACGACCTGCGATCAGTTGACTTCCGCAATTACGATGAACAAGGGATACACCAAGGCTATTGTGGATGATATTGACGAACTACATATCGCCAGATCCCTTCAACTTTTTGAAAACTCAGACCTAAATCTGGAGAAAGTAAAAGCAGAATTAAGTTTGCCGCTTTTCATCAAACCAAATAATGGAGGAAGCTCCATCGGAATGAGCAAGGTGAAAACCTGGGAAGAATTACCGGAAGCACTCACCAAAGCTTTCGGGGAAGACAGGCAGGTTTTAGTAGAGGAATTTGTCTCTGGACGTGAATTCTCCATTGGCTGCTACCGGGGGAAAGGTGAAATCACCGTGCTGCCAGCCACTGAAATTGTGAGTAGCAAGGAATTCTTTGATTATGAGGCAAAGTATGTAGCCGGAGTAACTGAAGAAATAACCCCGGGCCGTCAAACCGGGGAAGAGGTGATCCGGGTCAACCGTATCATCCCGAAAATTTATGAAAAGCTCAATTGCAAGGGAGCTGTACGCATCGACTATTTCTTACAGCACGAGACTGGAAAATTTTTCTTTATAGAAATCAATACCGTTCCCGGTCAAACCGAGACAAGTTTGATATCGCAGCAGGTAAAAGCCATCGGCATGGAAGTGAAAGACTTTTATACCGAACTGATCGAAGAGATGTTCTGATAGTCTTTAGTCCTGGGCTGTGTCTTTGCAGGCTTACCCTGAGCTACTGACATGCCTTATCTACGGCAGTCCTGCCTTCCTTTAGGTAAAGACGAGTCACCAGAAATGGTGACACACTTTCCTTCGATCACTCAACTATTTTCCCTTTAATCTTGGAATCCGGCCTGAACTTATCCAGCTTCTTATTAATCTCAGAGATCTCAATCCCAATCTGCTGGAGTGTCAAAGGCTCCTGCGGAAATTCATCGCTCATATAATACTCAAATCTCCAGATTTCACGTACCTCATCTGCCGGCACTTGATACGGCGAATAAATTGGATTTAACGAGCGGAGCAAGAAGCTCCTATCTTCAGGCTGAAAGCTCAGCATCTTGAAACTGATCCCTTCACTCGCCGTCACCACAATACAGGGGGCTTCCTTGGTAAGTCGCCATTCGGAAAGGTAGGAGCCGATCACATAAGCGCCATCCGCAATCGGAAGCATGCTGTCTCCTTCCGTTTGAAACATCCGGTATTTTTTGTCTTTCGGGAGATTTGGAAGGTTAAAAACAGGTAGCGTGCTCAAATATTCGGGATCTCCAAACCCACTCAAATAACCCGCTTTGGCCTTGATGGGCACGAGCTCGATATTCTCTTCATTGTCCGAACTGACGGTGGTGGCTAGAATGCGAACTTTAGATCCACTGAGAAATACATCATTTCCAGCCTCAAGCTCACGGATTTTTAATTCACTCAGCTTGGACAAATCCACTCGTAACAACGTATCCACACTCATTCTGAAGTAGTCCGCACAAAGCAGCAAATCCTCGATTGCAGGAGATTTGCTATGCCCATTTTCATGTGCATTCAGCTTGGCCCGCGTCATGCCAAGATTCTCTGCCAATAGATCCTGACTCAACTTGCGTCGCTTTCTTAGAAATTTTAGGTTACTACTCCAGAAAAAATTTTGACTTCCCATTTTATTTTGATAGAATTAATGACAATATATTGATACTAATAATATCAAATATAGGAAAAATTCTGAAAAATGGAAAGGCATATCGTGCATTTGGATCTGGACACCTTTTTTGTGTCCGTGGAGCGGTTGAAAAACAGTGCCCTAAAAGATAAACCGGTCATTATCGGTGGTAGCTCCGATCGGGGCGTGGTGGCTTCGTGCAGCTACGAAGCACGGAAGTTCGGCGTACATTCCGCCATGCCCATGAAGCTGGCGCGAAGGCTTTGTCCATCGGCATTCTACATCAAGGGTGATCATGATAGCTACAGCCAGCAATCACGCCTGATCACAGCCGTGATCCAGGAGCAGGTTCCGCTGATGGAGAAGGCATCGATTGATGAATTTTACCTGGACCTGACAGGAATGGACCGCTTTTTTGGTTGCGAGAAGTTCACTGCAGAACTCCGGACCAAGGTTTATAAAGAATCCGGGCTTCCTATTTCCTGCGCATTGGCCGTGAACAAACTGGTCTCTAAAGTCGCTACGCATGACGCCAAACCGAATGGACAGCGGACGATCCCTTTTGGTTCAGAGAAAAGATATTTGGCCCCACTACCTATCCGAAGGATGCCCGGGGTGGGCGAAAAGACTTCTGGCCTACTCGAACGGATGGGAGTGGAAAGCATCAAATTACTCAGTGAGATCCCTCCCCGGATGATGCAAAATCTCTTGGGCAAATCTGGGCTGGACCTCTCACGCAAAGCAAATGGGATCGATGAGTCCCCTGTTATTCCCTACACCGAGCAAAAAAGTATCGGCTCCGAAAATACTTTTGAATCTGATACGATCGACATGGCCTTTCTGAACAGCCAGCTGGTACGAATGACGGAGAAAGTCGGTTTCGAATTGCGGCAGAAGCAGAAGCTCTGTGGTTGCATCACTGTCAAGCTGCGCTATGCCAATTTTGACACCGTAAGCCGGCAAAGCATCATCTCTTACACGAGTTCGGACGAAGTGCTTTTACAAAAAGCAAAGGAGCTCTTCGCCAAACTCTACGATCGCCGCATGCTCGTGCGCCTGATCGGCGTAAAAGTCAGCCATCTGGTACAGGGTTGTCAACAAATCGACCTCTTTCAGGATACCGAAGAAGGGGTCAACCTGTATCAGGCCATTGACTGGATCAAGAATCGCTATGGCGAAAAAAGCCTCACCCGGGCCATCACCCTAACTCCCGCTTAACATGTTTATCCATTGTAAAACCTGGTTTAGTTACCGGTACGGTACCTTTGGTACAGAAGAATTGGTCAATAAAGCCGCCGAGCATGGTTTCACTTCGCTTGGTCTGACCAATATCAACAGCACGGCTGATGTGTGGGATTTTGTGGATTTCTGCAAAAAGAAAAACATCAAACCCATTGTTGGCACAGAGATCAGAAACGGGGACACACTGTGCTATAGCTTACTGGCTAAAAATGATGCTGGCTTACTGGAAATCAACCGTTTTCTTTCGCAGCACTTACAGGAAGAACATGCTTTTCCAGTGCGTCCGGAATGCTTTTCTGAAGTATTGATCGTCTATCCTGTTGGGAGTCTTGCTGCGCTAAGCCTAAAAGAACATGAATTCATCGGAGTGCTGGCAAGTGAACTGAACCGCATCAAAAAACAGAAGGTGGATGCTGCTCCGAAGAAATGGATCATCCGGCATCCGGTGACTTTCCAGAACCAAACCTTCTTCAATGTCCACCGTCTGCTACGTGCAATAGGCAAGAATACCCTCATCAGCAAATTGGGTGAAAAAGATTTTGCTGCTCCCGATGAGCTGTTTATTTCCGAAGCTGAGCTGATGGCAGCATTCCGAAATTTTCCCGGAATGATCGACAACACACTTCATCTGATCGAGAGCTGCGAGATCAAGACCGAGCTACACACCGATAAAAACAAGAAGCACTACAGTGTCAGTGGAGAAGATGATAGGATTCTGTTAGAAAAACTTACTATGGAAGGGTTCCGCTATCGCTACGGCAATAATCCAGTAGCCAAAGCCCGCGTGATCAAAGAGTTGAAAATCATCAATGACCTAAACTTCAACGCCTATTTCCTCATCGTATGGGACGTGATCCGCTATGCCCAGACCCGTGGCTTCTACTACGTCGGCAGAGGAAGTGGAGCCAATTCCATTGTAGCTTATTGCTTGAAAATCACCGATGTGGATCCAATCAAACTCGATCTATATTTCGAACGGTTCCTCAATCCCCATCGGACTTCTCCCCCTGATTTTGATATCGACTTCTCCTGGAAGGACCGGGATGAGGTGATTGATTACATCTTCAAGAGGTACGGTAAAGATCATGTCTCACTACTGGGCATGTACAGCACATTCCAACGGAGAGCGATAATCCGCGAACTGGGAAAAGTATTTGGCCTGCCCAAAGAAGAAATCGATCAACTCGTGAAAGGGAAAAACGAAGAAATGAACGAAGATAGGATCCAGCGCACGATTCTAAAGTATGGCCGGTTCTTGGAAAACTTCCCTAATCATCTTTCCATACATCCTGGAGGAATGCTGATTTCCGAGAAGCCGATTTATCAATATACAGTGAATGAACTGCCGCCGAAGGGTTTTTGCACTGCACAAATAGACATGTTTTTGGCAGAAAAAATCGGGCTCTTCAAGCTGGACATCCTGAGCCAGCGTGGTCTCGGACATATCAAAGAAGCCATCCGGCTCGTGAAGCAAAATCGGGGAATTGACATTGACATTCATCGCGTGGATGAATTCATGAATGATCCAAAAGTAGCCGAGCAAATCCGGCGTGCTGATACTATCGGGTGCTTTTACATCGAAAGTCCGGCCATGAGGCAGCTGCTCACCAAGCTCAAATGTGATGACTACCTCACGCTGGTCGCCGCAAGTTCGATTATTCGTCCAGGAGTGGCACATTCGGGCATGATGAAGCAGTATATCGAGCGGTTTCACGATCCTTCCAAAACCGTCTATCTACATCCCAAGATGAAGGAACTTTTAGAAGAAACCTTTGGCGTGATGGTCTATCAAGAGGATGTAATCAAAGTAGCGCACCACTTTGCAGGACTGGATATGGGGGAAGCTGATATTCTGCGCCGTGCCATGTCCGGAAAGTACCGTTCACACAATCGCTTCAATGAGATCAAGGAAAAATATTTCAAGAACTGTAAGGAACTTGGCCATGATGAAGGGGTAGCAGCGGAGGTTTGGAGGCAGATGGAGTCATTTGGAGGCTATTCATTTTCCAAGGCACACTCGGCATCATTCGCAGTAGAAAGCTACCAAAGTTTATACTTAAAGACTTATTTCCCGATGGAATTCATGGTGGCAGTGATCAATAATTTTGGGGGGTTCTATGCGACAGAATTCTATTTTCACGAACTGAAGCGCACGGGAGCTACCATAAATCCACCTTGCGTAAACCGCAGTGAGTATCTCACCAACATCCGGGACGAAGCCGTTTTTGTAGGCTTGATCCATGTACAGCAGTTGGAAAAGAAACTCTGTGATGTAATCCTTGAAGAGCGGGACAAAAATGGTCCTTATCTCAGCTTGGAAGATTTCATTGAGCGTACGCATTGCGGACCGGAGCAGCTGAACATCCTGATCAGTGTGGGCGCTTTTGGCTTTACGGGTTTGGGAAAGAAAAAGCTACTTTGGAAGGCCAATTTTGCACAAAAACGTTTAGCCTCCATCCCAGATTCTCCCGCGCTTTTCAAGGAACCTCCAATGGATTTCATCTTGCCTGATTTTCCAGATTATCCTCTTGAAGATGCGCTTGACGAGATCAATATCCTGGGATTCGCACTCACGGACATGTTCCGACTTGCCGCCTGTGACGACAAAGAAATGGTTTTGGCACATCAACTTCCCAGCTTGCTTGGCAAGAATGTAGAAATGCTAGGCCAACTGGTCACTACCAAAGATGTACGGACAATCAACCGGGACTATATGGCTTTCGGGACATTTCTTGATCCGAAAGGAGACTGGTTGGATACTGTGCATTTCCCTAATTCAATAAAGAGATACCCTTTTCAGGGCAAAGGATTCTATAAAATCCGTGGTAAAGTGGTAGAGGATTTTGGCACCTACGCCATCGATGTCAATGCCATGTGGAAGGTGGGGTTGAAAAATAAAAAAGAAGTGCCACCACAATCAATGTTAGCTACAGTACCTACATAAATTAAAAATCTGATTATCCGCTTTGTTACCAGTAATGCAAGTTGACCGCTTATTATAGTGGATAAATGACCACAGACGACAGTCGACAGTCCACACCTGTCTGCCGACAAAGGCAGGGCCACTGCAGTTCAGGTTTTGACAGCAGCTATTTTGGCTACTGGCACAATTGCGGATATACATAATTAAAAATTATGAAAACCATGAAACTCAATCTTTATGAATATTTCCTGATTGTCTCGCCAGGCGAGGCAATCGCTAATTTAGTGATGCCTTTAAAGCAAAATTTTGCAAAGCAGTATGGATGCACAATGGCTGATATATTCAAACCCCATATTAGTATTATGAACTGTCTGCAATCAAATTACTGGGAAGCTCGGCTCATCAAAAACCTTAAACGATTTGGAAAGACCATGGCCCCCTTCACTGTAGAACTAAATGGAATTGGTCAATTCCCAGATACTGTCTTTGTTGACATCTTCGATAAAAGTCATCTGGTGCAAACTGTAACAGACCTCAGCCAGTTTACTAAGCCTCTGCTTTACCGGCCTAAATATCACAAAACTCCCCATATCTCAATCGCGAGAGGAATGACTCCTGAGCAACATCAATTAGCTTGGGCTGATTGGCAAAATCACGATATAAAAGCCTCTTTTGAAGTAACTGAATTAACACTCTTGAGGCGCCCTATAAATCTTAAGCGAATCCAAAAATTCGACACAATAGCAATTATTCCTTTCACTGCTGAGGAAATAGCACTGAAGCAATTAAGTTTTGGGTTTTGAAAAATAGTTCCCTGGTCTGTGTCCACACAGACCAGTACTGAATGGCCAATGGCAATACAGACCAGTACTTTAAGGGGCCATGGTGGTATAGACCACGATTCCTTTAAATGGTCTGTGCGACACAGACCAGGGGAATGAAACATTTCAAGCAGAATCTCCAGTTGATGGAATGATTTTACTAAAGAGATTATTCATGGAAGATGGGTATAGCAAATATGAACCGATTGCTACCTTTCCTTTTGAAGGAAAAAAATCACCTATTAAACAACTGCAGCTGGAATTTTGAGTCAGGAAAGCTACTCAAGATAAGGTATTTTCTGGTCTGTGTGACACAGACCAAAGTTCAAGGTAAGAAATCTGTTCTGTGCGGACACAGACCAGGGCTTTGGATGATCCATGCGGCACAGATCATGGCTTTGGATGGTCTGTGCGGACACAGACCATGGTAAAAAAATGAGCCCGATAAAATACCGGGCTCACTCTAGATCAGACTGGCTTTAAACCAACCTGAATTAATATACGCAAATCGCGTTCATAGTATTACTTATATTTATCCTAAGATCTTCGCTGCTAGCCAGTCACCCACTTCAGAAGTCTTATACGCTGGTCCACCATCTGCAATATCTTCGGTCACATAGCCTTCTGCCAATGATAGATTCACCACGTCAGAAATAGCCTGAGCTTCTTCCTTCAGATCAAACGCGTAATCAAACATCATCGCGGCAGAAAGAACAGTGGCCAAAGGATTGGCGATGTCTTTGCCTTTTGCCTGAGGATAAGAACCGTGAATAGGCTCAAACAATTTAACATCAGAACCCAGTGAAGCAGAAGGCATCAAGCCCATGGAACCTGAAATCACGGACGCCTCGTCAGTCAATATATCGCCGAAAAGATTCTCGGTAATCAGTACATCGTAAGCTTTCGGCCATTGGATCAGTCGCATGGCTACTGCGTCCACGAATTCATATTCTACTTTCACATCTGGATACTCAGAAGCAAGCTCCTGTACGGTCTCTCTCCAAAGCCTGGAAGTCGCCATCACGTTTGCTTTATCCACACAGGTCAAGAGTTTTCTTCTTTTTTGCGCAGCTTCAAAACCCATTCTTGCCAAACGGATAATCTCTTCTTTGCTATAAATATTGGTATCAAAAGCTTTTGTCCCCTGCTCGTTTCTTCCTCTTGGCTCGCCAAAATAAATTCCTCCGGTCAGCTCTCTGAAAAAAACAAAGTCAACACCTTCCACACGCTCCAACTTCAACGGAGACTTATGGACCAAAGAAGGGAAGGTGAACGTAGGACGGACATTTGCAAATAACCCAAGCTTACTTCTCATGCGTAGCAAACCTTGCTCAGGCCGTACTTTTGCTTTAGGATCGTTATCGTATTTGGGGTCGCCGATCGCACCGAATAGCACCGCATCAGCAGCAGCACAAATTTCATGTGTAGCATCAGGATAAGGATCTCCGGTAGCGTCAATAGCTGCGGCTCCTACGATCCCTTCTTTGAAGGTAATCTGGTGACCGAATTTCTGCCCAATGGCTTTAACTACTTTTACAGCTTGTTCGATTACTTCTGGTCCGATGCCATCACCTGGCAACAGTGCGATATTCATTTCCATAAAACTTGGATTCTTCTTTTGTTGGTGTTTGATTAAAAGCTTCGATGATGTTCAGCATTTTCTCTGTGGCCATCATCGCAGCCACGGTCTGATCGGGATCCAGTCCCTTGGTTTTAAATATTTTACCAAAGTCCCAGGTGATCACAGTCTCCACAAAGGCATCCGTTTTTCCGCCCGGGGGAATGGATACATGGTAATCAATCAATTTGGGCAGCTGACGCTTGCGCAATTTATAAATTTCTTTTACCGCCCGCATGAATGAGTCATATTGCCCATCACCCGTAGCATTCGCATCGTAGGACTTGCCATAGATATTTAATTTCAGCTGTACAGATGGCTTCAGTCCCTTGGAATGGGTCATGTGATAGCCTTCGATGAAAATATTTTTGGAGATGGAATTATTCTGCAATACATCAGAGATGATGTAAGGTAGGTCTTCTGTGGTTACGCGCTCCTTCTTATCACCGAGTTCGATGATGCGTTGAGTTACTTTAGTGAGTTCGTCCTTCTCCAGCGAAATCCCCAGTTCTTCCAGGTTTTTGACAATATTGGCTTTGCCGGAGGTTTTGCCGAGCGCATATTTCCGCTGGCGGCCAAATCGCTCCGGAAGTAGATCGTTGAAGTATAAATTCTTCTTATTATCTCCATCCGCATGGATTCCCGCTGTCTGCGTAAAGACATTTTCGCCAACTACTGGTTTATTGGCAGGAATATGCTGCCCAGAAAACTGCTCTACTAATTTGCTTACACGGTAGATTTTTTGTTCCTGTACATTAATCTGGAGATCGGTAAAATCCTTGATCACTGCAATCACTGACTCAAGCGGGGCATTCCCTGCCCTTTCGCCAAGTCCATTTACCGTGGTATGAATCCCTGATGCCCCATACATAATCGCTTCCATCACATTGGCTACTGATAAGTCGTAGTCATTGTGTGCATGAAAATCAAAATGTGTTTCCGGAAACTTAGCCGCGATTTGGATGAAAAACGCTTTCGTTTCTTCTGGTGAAAGAAGTCCCAATGTATCCGGAAGCATGATTCTTTTGACAGGCTGTCCGGTCAGAAATTCGATCAAGGCTAGCGTGTAATCGGGTGAATTACGCATCCCATTTGACCAATCTTCTAAATAAACATTGACATCAATCCCATTTTCCTGGGCGTATTCAATACTTCGTTGGATATCTGCGAAATGTTCTTCCTTCGTTTTTTTGAGCTGGTGAATCAAATGATTATGTGAGCCTTTTGTGAGTAGATTCATCACTTTGGCACCGGCTTTCATCAGCCAGTTTACCGAAGCAGGAGTGTCCACAAACCCCAAAACCTCCACCCGATCAAGGTACCCTTTCTCGGCAGCCCAATGCGTAATCTTCTGTACCCCTTCTAGTTCTCCCTCTGAAACTCTTGCTGATGCCACCTCTATGCGGTCCACTTTCAATTCATCCAGCAGAAGCTTGGCGATTTGCAGCTTTTCAGAAGGCAAAAAGGAAACACTTGAGGTCTGCTCTCCATCCCTCAGTGTTGTATCCATTATTTCAATGCGCTTCCCTGCTGTCATCTTCACTTATTTATCCACAGCAAAAGCATCGATCTCATCTGACATATTCAATAGATAGTCGATGTCATCAAAGCCATTTTGCATATTTTGCTTCTTGTATTCATTGATATCAAAAGATTCTGACTCACCTGTGGCAAGTAACGTGATCTTTTGATTTGGGATATCCACTTTGATCTCAGTGCCAGGATCCGCGGTGATTGTATCCAGTAATTTATCAGCAAATTCAGGAGAAACTGTCACTGGTAATACACCAATATTAAGACAATTATTCTTGAAAATATCTGCAAAGAAGCTGGAGACTACACATCTGAATCCATAATCATAAAGCGCCCATACGGCATGCTCGCGGCTGGATCCGGAACCGAAGTTGCGGCCTGAAACCAAGATTTTACCAGAATAAGTGGGGTCATTCAGGACAAAATCCTTTTTAGGATTACCTTCCACATCATATCTCCAATCACGAAAAAGATTGTCGCCAAACCCTTCACGCTCGGTGGCCTTCAGGAATCTTGCCGGGATGATCTGATCTGTGTCCACGTTGTCTGTCGGCAAAGGAACCGCAGTACTGGTGAGAACAGTAAATTTATCGTAAGCCATTTTTTTATTTTTAATTACAAGATTGGAAAATTGAAAGATTGGAAAATTGATGGAATATCTACAAACAAGAAAACCACCAATTCCTTCTCCCCGATTAATTTTCGAAAACTTCTCTTGGATCGCAGATTTCACCTCTCACAGCTACTGCAGCCACTGTTAGCGGAGAGGCAAGCATTGTTCGTGCCCCCGGGCCCTGACGTCCTTCAAAGTTTCTGTTGGAAGTGGAGACGGCATATTTTCCAGAAGGAATTTTATCGTCATTCATCGCCAGACATGCTGAACAGCCTGGTTGACGAAGTTCGAAGCCAGCCTCTTCCAAGATTTTCACCAAGCCTTCTTCATGTGCCATCTTCTCGACTTCACGGGATCCAGGTACGATCCAAGCGGTGATATTATCAGCTTTTTTATGGCCTTTTACAAAGGAAGCTACAGATCTGATATCTTCAATTCTGCCGTTTGTACAAGAACCTACGAATACGTAATCTACTTTCTTGCCTTTGATTGCTTCTCCGGGCTTGAAGCCCATGTAATCCAATGATTTCAGATAGGAAGTCTTGTTGCTTCCTTCCATGCCATCTGCGGTGGGGATATTTCCTTTGACCTTGATTCCCATGCCCGGGTTGGTTCCGTAGGTGATCATCGGTTCAATATCTGCTGCATCATAATGATATTCCTTATCAAATACAGCTCCATCGTCTGTTTTCAATGTTTTCCAATAGGCAACAGCTTTGTCCCACTCCTCCTCTTTTGGAGCATATTGCTTTCCTTTAAGGTAGTCGAAAGTAGTCTCATCAGGAGCGATCAATCCTCCACGTGCGCCCATTTCGATGGACATGTTACACACGGTCATCCTCGCTTCCATAGAAAGGCTTTGGATCGCGGATCCAGCGTATTCCACAAAGTATCCTGTGGCACCGGCAGCAGAAATCTGCGCGATGACATAAAGAATAAGATCTTTTGAAGTAACACCAGGGCCTGCCACTCCATCTATGGAAATCCTCATTTTCTTTGGCTTGGACTGCATGATACACTGCGTAGCAAGTACCATTTCAACCTCAGATGTACCAATACCAAAAGCGATGGCACCAAATGCACCATGCGTAGAAGTATGGCTATCTCCACATACGATTGTCATTCCAGGCTGGGTGATGCCTAGTTCTGGTCCGATTACGTGTACAATTCCATGATGTGCAGAGCCTAAATCGTGAAGTTCGATGCCATATTTGGCGCAATTCTCCCGAAGGCGCTCCACCTGCATACGGGATAGTTTATCTTTGATTGTTTTGTCCTGATCGACTGTGGGTACGTTATGATCAGGTGTCGCAACTGTTCTACTTGGATTTTTAACGCCTATTCCACGTTTTTCCAAGTTAAGAAAAGCTACTGGGGAAGTCACTTCATGGATAAAATGCTTATCAATGAAGAAAACATCTGGACCTGCCGGAACGGATTTCACGACATGAGCATCCCATATTTTATCGAATAATGTTGTCTTTTCCATAATTATGCAGTCGCATATTCTTTGACTGGTATTTTATTAAGTGCATCGACAAAAGCTTGAGCTGAAGCTAAAACGATGTCTGTATGTGAGGCAAAGCCGTAGTAAGGCTTGTCTCCCTTGATTAATCTCATATGTACTTTAGCCACATCATCACTGCCATGAGTGATTGCCTGGATCAGGAACTCTTCCAATTCTACGGCCGGTCTAGCGACTTTATCAATGGCTTTTAAGACTGCGTCTACAGGGCCATTACCGTGAGCCGAAGAATTGTGAACTTCATTGCCGATTTTTAGAGAAACATTTGCTTGAATGGCATCATTTGAAGAATAAGTCACTTTGCCCAACTCTATAAAATTGGACTCTTCCACATATTTACCGACCAATCCAAGAAGATCTTTTCTCCCAATATCACGCTTGCTGTCGGCAAGAATCAAGAATTCTTCGTAGACTTCACGAAGTGCTTCTCCTTCCAATTCCGCTCCTAGCGCATCCAAGTGATGCTTCAATGCTGCTCTGCCTGATCTTGCAGTAAGTACTATTGATGATTCGGCTACCCCTACTTCTTTTGGATCAATAATCTCATAATTTTCCCGGTGCTTCAATACTCCGTCCTGGTGAATGCCTGAAGAATGGGCAAATGCATTTCGCCCGACGATAGCCTTATTGGGCTGAACAGGCATATTCATTAGTTTGGAAACTAATCGGCTGGTATTGTAGATTTTTGGAGTTACGATATCTGTATGTACCGGAATTGATTTATGGCATTTGATAGCCATCACCACTTCTTCCATGGAAGTATTCCCCGCACGCTCTCCGATACCATTAATGGTCACTTCTACCTGACGGGCTCCATGTTGCACTCCTGACACAGTATTGGCTGTAGCCATTCCTAGATCATTGTGGCAATGTGTGGCGATGATTGCTCTATCAATATTTGGTACATTATTCTTCAACCCTGCGATAATGGCTCCATATTGTTCAGGGAGGCAGTACCCGGTAGTATCTGGAATATTTACCACGGTAGCACCTGCTTTAATCACTTCCTCGATGATTTTATTTAGAAAATCTGGCTCAGCACGTCCAGCATCTTCAGCATAGAATTCAACGTCATCTACAAATCGTCTTGCAAATTTCACTGCAGCTACACCCCGGGCAATAATATCCTCGGGGGTGGAGCGCAGTTTAAATTGAATATGATAAGGTGAAACACCGATTCCGGTATGGATTCGACCTTTTTTAGCGAATTTGAGGGACTGGGCCGCTACTTCGATATCTTTCTCAACCGCTCTGGAGAGGGCACAAATAATCGGGTTAGAAACTGCCTTTGAAATTTCGAGCACAGAATTAAAATCTCCTGGGCTAGAAATTGGAAAGCCGGCTTCGATGATATCTACACCTAGTTCTTCCAGCGCTTTTGCTACCACAATTTTTTCCTGGGTATTTAGCTGACACCCTGGTACTTGCTCCCCATCTCGAAGGGTCGTATCAAATATCCATAGCTTCTCACTCATAATTCTTGGGGTTTTGTATTAGTTGTTTTCTGGTCTTAATTGACGGACGACAGCGCCTGCTTGCCACATTTCGGATTCTCTCAATTCTTTCAATTCTGCTTCCAATTTTACCCGGTAATCATCCTTGGAATTAGAGTCGATTGACTTCTGCGCCTCTTGACCTGTTTTCACACTGTTATATAATTCTTCGAATACTGGCTTAGTAGCATCTCTGAATGGCTTCCACCAATCCAAAGCACCTCTTTGTGCAGTAGTAGAACAGTTGGCATACATCCAGTCCATTCCATTTTCAGCCACTAAAGGCATCAATGATTGTGTCAATTCTTCTACAGTTTCGTTGAAAGCTTCTGAAGGGGTGTGACCATTTGCTCTTAACACCTCGTATTGAGCTGCAAATATACCTTGGATTGCACCCATCAATGTACCTCTTTCGCCAGTTAAATCTGAAGTCACTTCACGATAAAAATCTGTTTCAAACAAATAGCCCGATCCTACTCCGATTCCAAGAGCAATAACACGATCTTTTGCTCTACCAGTTCCATCTTGGTAAATAGCGTATGAAGAATTTAATCCTCTTCCCTCTACAAACATTCTTCTCAAAGAAGTACCAGAACCCTTTGGTGCTACCAAAATCACATCTATGTCAGCTGGAGGAATGATACCTGTCTTTTCTTTGTAAGTAATACCAAATCCGTGGGAGAAGTACAACGCTTTACCTGGTGTTAGGTGTTTCTTCACTGTTGGCCAAAGTGCAATCTGTCCAGCATCTGAAAGCAAGAATTGAAGGATTGTTCCTTTTTCGCAGGCTTCTTCCAATTCAAAAAGCGTCTCACCGGGTACCCACCCATCAGCTACGGCTTTGTCCCAGGTCTTGGATCCTTTACGCTGACCTACGATCACGTTGAATCCGTTGTCTTTCAAGTTAAGCGCTTGTCCTGGACCCTGAACACCGTAACCTAACACTGCGATCACTTCATCCTTGAGTACTTCTCTTGCTTTCTCCAGTGGAAATTCCTCTCTGGTTACTACGTTTTCTTCTGTTGAGCCGAATTTTAATTTCATACGATTATAATTTGTTTTTCAATGGTCATATGGAATCTTGCATGGTAATAATCATCCCAGTCTGTGACTCTTGGGTCATGCTCGATTTCATCTGTTTTTTAAATTTATGACTAGTATTTAATAGGTTCCTTTGGAATCCTTTTGGTTCATGTTTATTTGACAAAACTGTCAATTGTCAGCATTCTCTTTGCAACAGCAACTCTGCCTGATCTTGCAAATTCAAGTAATCCATAGCCTTTGAGAATTTCCAATAGCTCTTGGGTTTGCTCCTTGTGCCCGGTGAGCTCCAAGACCACAAAATCCGGCTCGGCAGCAATAATTTTAGCATTATGCTGGCGGATAATCTTTTCCAGTCCTCCATCCAATTTTGACACTGGGATCTTGTATAAGGCAATCTCTTGGTATACCACGCTCTCATCTTCGTGGTAAAACGCCTTGATCACATCAATGATTTTCTCGATCTGGTTGACCAGCTGTACCACTGTTTCCTCTGTGGCGGTCACTTCGATAGTAATTCTATGGATGCCTTCCAGTCTGCTTTCCGAAGCTGTAAGTGCATCTATATTGATACCCCGACGGGTGAAAATAATGGTGATACGGTTAAGAATTCCAATGAAATTCTCTGTAATAACGAATATAGTATATCGTTTCATATGGGTGATTTAGCTAAGTCTAACCTCTTCCACTGAACTTCCAGTGGCGATCATTGGAAATACATTGTCTTCTTTTTCCACAACCACTTCTAAGAAATATGGGCCATCATGGATAAGCATATCTTCTATTGCTTCCTGCAACCCGCCCCGCTCTGATACTTTCTGTGCAGCAATATTATATGCTTCGGCAATCTTGATAAAATCAGGATTGTCCAATTCGGTAAATGAGTAGCGCTTGTCGAAAAACATCTGTTGCCACTGTCGCACCATTCCCAAAAAATTATTATTGAGCAAAACCACCTTCACCGGTGCTTTTGTCTGCATGATAGTGCCCAATTCCTGGATAGTCATCTGAATACCGCCATCTCCCACCACGCAGATTACCTGCTTGGAAAAATCGTGCATCTGAGCCCCCAGAGCAGCTGGAAGTGCAAATCCCATTGTTCCCAATCCACCGGAAGTGACTTGAGTCCTGGATTGCTTATAATTGAAATACCTCCAGGATATCATCTGATGCTGCCCCACATCTGTTACCAGCACAGCATCATCAGCCTTGTATTTATTGATCTGATGGATCACCTCGCCCATAGTCAACCCAGGTTTGGTCGGTGTCAAATCCGGATCAATGACTGTGGCCTTTTCCTGATCTGCCATTTCTTTAAACTTCGTCATCCAGGCAGGGTATGAATTCTCTTTCACCGCTTCAGTCAGCATGGCCAAGCTATCTTTACAGCTACCCAATACTGCCACTTCACACTTCACATTCTTATTGATCTCTGCAGGGTCCAATTCCAGGTGAATGACCTTAGCCTGTTTGGCATAACGCTTCAGGTCACCAGTCACCCGGTCATCAAATCTCATCCCTACAGCAATTAATATATCACACTGGTTAGTCAGCATGTTAGGTCCATAATTCCCGTGCATGCCCAGCTTTCCTACATAGTTTGGATGGTCTTCAGACAATGCCCCAGAACCTAGCAAGGTACAGGCAGCCGGAATACCCGATTTCTCCAAAAATGCTTTCAATTCTGCTTCTGCTTGTCCCAATACTACGCCTTGACCAAACAATACATAAGGCCGTTTCGCCATATTGATCAAGAAAGCAGCCTCTTGAATAGCCGTTTTCTCTACGGGAATATATGTTCTATAGGATCTGAAGCCCAGACAAGGTTTGTAATTGTACTCACCAAAATTCTGCTGGGCATCTTTTGTAATATCAATCAATACCGGACCTGGTCTTCCAGATCTTGCAATGAAAAATCCTTTTGCAATTGCCGGAGCGATGTCCTCCACCCTTCTTACCTGAATATTCCACTTAGTGCCGGGCATAGATATCCCTACTACATCAGTTTCCTGGAATGCATCTGTACCGAGCAAATGGGATGCAACTTGTCCAGTGATGCAGACCAGCGGGGTACTGTCTATCTGGGCATCAGCCAGTCCCGTTATTAAATTGGTAGCTCCAGGACCTGAAGTGGCGATACAGACGCCTACTTTTCCTGATACGCGTGCATAACCCTGCGCAGCATGAATAGCTCCCTGCTCGTGCCGGGTCAATACATGCCTCACTTGATCGTGGTAGTCATACAATGCATCATATACCGGCATAATTGCTCCTCCCGGATATCCGAAAATAATTTCGGCTTTCTCGGCAATGATTGACCTGACTACGATATCGGCTCCTCTGATCATCGAATCCTTCATAGGCTTAGAATTTGTCTGTTACGCAACCTTCGGATGCGGTAGAAACTAATTTGTTGTACTTCTTTAATGTTCCCTGCAAATCAGAGATATCTTTCTGTTTCCAGTTCTTTTTTCTTTCTGCGAATTCCTCCTCTGACACAGCTACAGACAAGGTAAGTCCATCTGCATCAATGGTAATAATATCTCCATCCTTCACCAGACCTATTGGCCCCCCGCTGTAAGCTTCAGGAGTGACATGCCCAACCACAAACCCATGTGTACCACCAGAGAATCGTCCATCGGTAATCAAAGCTACATCGGATCCTAACCCTGCTCCGATGATCATCGAAGTTGGTTTCAGCATTTCGGGCATTCCCGGACCTCCTTTTGGTCCAATATTCCGGATGACCAGCACTTCTCCTTTTTGTACTTTATGATCACGGATAGCATCATTGGCCTCTTGCTCTGAATCAAATACGTGAGCAGGACCGGTAAAAGAACTTCCTTCTTTTCCTGTGATTTTGGCCACAGCACCTTCAGGAGCCAAATTACCAGAAAGAACACATAAATGTCCGGTAGCTTTGATAGGTGTCTCCAAAGGATGGATGACGTTGACCATAGAAGGTGTAATCGCCTCGACATGCTCAAGATTCTCTGCCAAAGTCTTTCCGGTTACGGTAAGACAATCACCGTGTAGGTAACCGTTCTGCAACATGTACTTCATGAATGCCGGCACACCACCCTGCTCATGGAGATCTTCCATCATGAATTTTCCAGATGGCTTGAAATCACCGATCATTGGCGTTTTAGCATTAATAGCTTTGAAATCTTCAATAGTAAAATCTATACCTGCAGTTCTGGCAATGGCAATGATGTGCATCACCGCATTGGTACTGCCACCAAGGGCAATGGCCACTACGACTGCATTTTCAAGGCTCTTCCGGGTGATGATATCACTTGGTTTGATATCCTTTTCCAGAAGTATCCTCATGTACTTATTGACCTCTCCGCATTCCCGGAGCTTCTCCGGAGAATTGGCAGGATAGGAAGCCGAATAAGGTAAGGACATTCCCATTGCTTCAATTGCCGAAGACATGGTGTTTGCTGTATACATCCCTCCGCAAGCACCTTTGCCAGGACATGCATTTCTGATGACTCCATCATAGTCAGCATCGGAAATATTTCCGTTGACCCGCTTACCAAAAGCTTCAAAGGCTGACACGATGTTGAGCTTCTCACCTTTGTAGTTACCTGAAGCGATCGTCCCGCCATATACCAAAATAGAAGGTCTGTTGGTCCGGATCATCCCCATCAAAGCCCCTGGCATATTCTTGTCACAGCCTGCCACTGACACACAGCCGTCAAATGAATGACCGATAATAAAAGACTCAATTGAATCAGCAATGATTTCCCTTGACACCAAAGAATAACGCATTCCCAAGGTGCCCATTGTAGTACCATCAGAAATCCCAATGGTATTAAAAACTAAACCGGTCAGATCGTGCTCCTGTGAGGATGCTTTGATCAGACCGGCAAAGTCGTTCAGGTGCATATTGCAGGGGTTGCTTTCGTAGCCGCAGCTTGCTATCCCTACAAATGGCTGTTTCATCTTTTTGTCACTCATCCCGGTGGCATACAACATTGCCATGCCTGCAGGATGCTCCGCATTGTCACTTATCTCCCAACTGTGCTTTTTAAGGGTCATAATCTTTTAGGTATAAAAAAAAGTGCCTCAACTTAGTGAGGCACTTTAGATGTTTTTTATTTCATTATAAATAATAGTCTAGTGCCTCACATTAAAATCCAATGAGAATTATCACGCTTAGCAAAATGACTACTTTATACATGTTGTTGTCGAGGTTATCCAGTAATTGATGACGAATCACATGACAAACTTAAAACCGAATTTTCAGACTTACAATATTTAATTTTACATTTTGTGCTTTACTCAGATAAAAAGTATATGTCAAATAATTTTTTTCAAAATATAAATCCACAAAACAATCATTTTATTCCTGTTTTACAGCAAATGATTTGTTCAAAAATTCGATTTTCAAAATTTTGTATTGATTTCAAGTAATTTCAACTTCTTGCAAAAGTTATTCGCTTTTTTTTAATAAAAAAAATGATAGGCGATAGTATGTGTAATAAACATGCGTATTTGATCCATTTTCCTCAAAGGCACTTCTGCTTAAAATCTTTTTCCTTCACCCATCAATTATACCCGGCGCAAATGCTCTCCGCCCCTATCAAGGAACTGCCATTGTCGTCCCTTCCTTTTTTATTAATTCCATTAATTCTGTTGGCACTTCAAACGTTTTTTTGAATGTATCGTATTATTCTATTTTTGTGAAATAACCTCAAATGCGATGATCCTCTTTCCCAATGCCAAAATCAATCTTGGCCTTCATATTATTGGTAAGCAAAAAAATGGCTATCATGAAATAGAAACCTGCATGGTTCCTATACCCGTTTTTGATGCATTGGAAATTATCATTAATCCTAAAAAATCCAGCTGGGCCAGCACCGGAATAGCTATTCCGGGAGACCCAAAAGATAATTTGATCCTAAAGGCTTATCACCTCCTGAAGAAGGACTTTTCAAATCTGCCTGAAATCTCTATCCACCTGCATAAAAACATTCCTATGGGAGCTGGACTGGGTGGTGGTTCGGCAGATGCTGCATTTGCGCTAAAACTAATGAACAATCTGTTCGATCTTATTCTGGATGATTTCTTCCTTGAAGAATATGCTGCAACTCTGGGAAGTGATTGCCCTTTCTTTATCGAAAACACACCGAAAATCGCAAGGGGGCGGGGAGAAATTTTGGAACCCATTTCACTTAACTTAGCAGGCACGCACTTTATCCTGATCAATCCTGGCATCCACATCGGCACCAAAGAAGCCTATGCTGGAGTAACCCCTTCACTTCCGAAGGTCAAACTTGAGGAGGTGCTTTCGGACAAAAGCAGGTGGAAAAAAGAGCTGGTAAATGACTTTGAGGCTAGTATCTTTTCAGATCATCCGGAGATAGCTAGGCTAAAAGAAAAACTTTATGATCACGGCGCATATTATGCCGCCATGTCCGGATCTGGCTCTTCGGTAGTTGGGCTTTTTCAGCAAAAACCGGGAGCGCTCCCCAATCCTGAGCAATATTATTTAGCTGAAGGGGAGCTTTAAGAAGCCATCAACATAATCGCTTTTAAGGCTACTACTTGTTCATTGAATCTATGAACAGTGAGATTTGTTAAGTGGCTTCTGATTCAACCATTTTGATTCCCAGAACTTGTCCAGTGTTTAGTGGAGAAAGGGAATGTAGATAGATTGCTTCATTCCTGCGTCATTCGCAATGACGCCATTCTTTGGCGTCCAAGAGTAAATAAAAGTAAAAATCAGGATATGCAGAATCTTGGAGTCACAAAAACAATACGCTGCTTATGAATATAAATATTAAATAAGATATATATTTGTATATTATAAATATCAAATACAAATGGCGACTTTTACTAGTACACTTCCTGACGATCTGCTCCATCGGCTTGCAGATTATGCAAAGAAGCTATCGCTTCCCAAAAATAAGTTGATCGAAAACGCACTCAGTTTGTATCTCGACCATCTCAAAAGAGCCGAATATGTAAAGTCCTATAAGCAGGCTGCTGACGATGAGGATATTCTTTTGGTGGCAGAAGAAGGGATGGATGATTACCTGAAACAAATAGAAGATGAAGCAGGGTGACATCTGGATGTCGGACCTGAGCCCTGCTCAAGGTTCCGAACAAGCAGGAAGGCGGCCGGTAGTGATCTTGAGTGGAAACCTGATGAACAGGTTTTTACAAGTCGTAATCACTGCTCCGCTTACTTCAAAAATCAAAAACTATCAGGGCAATCCCATTTTAAAGCCTACACATGGAAATGGCCTGACAATGGCATCTGAACTGATGGTTTTTCACATTCGCTCAATTTCTAAAGATCGTCTTATAGAAAAAATCGGTGAAGTGGAGCAGGAAGAATTAAAAATGGCACTTGCTACCTTGCAGGACATTACGACGCTATAATTTTTCAGATTTTCTGCTTCGTGCAAGTAGATTCCAAGTTTTATGCTTTAGACAGTTAGATATAGCACTTTCTTAATGCTTCTTCAGCCCAAAGGCCTCACCGGCTTTCTTCTTTTATTGAGGTAATTCATCACCGGATAAGCCAGTACCGAGACAAGCACGATTCCTGTTCCCAAATAGAACTGTGGAGTCATTTTTTCGCTTTCACCAAAAATCAAAACCGCCAATAATATACCATAGACAGGCTCCAGGTTTATCGTCAAATTGATCGTAAACACAGACAGTCTTTTCATCAATTCGACGGATACTGAGAATGCATAAACGGTACAGATCCCGCTTAAAACAAAAAGCCAGAGCCAATCATACCCCTTAAAAATCAAATCAAGTCCATTCTCGGTGAAGAAAGCGGCGTATATTGGCATGAAAAGAACTGTCAAGAGGCAAGCTCCGACCATTTCATAAAAAGTGATCTGATAAGGGTTGTGCTTGTGGGTCAATTTGCCGTTCAGCACTGAAAATACTGCTCCTAGAGCAGCAGATGCAAGTGCCATACTAATCCCCAACCAGTAGCCAGATTCAAAACTGAAGATAACCACCAACCCAGAAACAACTACTACCCCTAAGCCCACTTCGTACCATTTGATTTTTGTACGGTTGAACAACGGTTCCACAAAAGCTGTCCAGAGCGATGTAGTAGCCATTCCTGCCAAGCAAACTGAAGCTGTAGAAACCCGTGCAGACCAAAAGAACAGAATCCAGTGCATTCCAATAACGAATCCAACGGCGGTCACTTTCAGCATATCCGGAAATGGAATCCAAAGCCTTCTTCTTCGGACAATAAATATCCCGGCCACTCCGATGGCAGCAAGCAATGTTCTATAAAAGACCAATTCTATAGCTGGAAGACTGATCAATAAACCTAATATAGCTGTAAAGCCCCAGATCAATACGATGAAATGGAGCATTAAATAATCCTTAATGGAGGCTGTCATCGGGGAACTGTTTTATAAAGCAGTAGTCCAGTCGCCGCAAAAAGTATATTTGGCAGCCATACCGCAAATATTGGGTAAGTAGTCCCATTTTCCGCAAATGTTCTAGACAAGATGAATAAAATGATATAAACAAACGCCAAAAGAAAACCCATGGCGATCTGAAAGCCGGATCCTCCTCTGGTCTTTCGGGCAGACATAATTACTCCGATGAACGTAAGAATGATAGCTGCGAAAGGAGACATGAACCTGACATATCGCTCTATCTTATAAAAATTCACATTATCTGCGCCCCGATCCTCTAACACTCTAATTTGTCTTCCCAGTTCAGGCAGTTTTAGCGTTTCATGATGGTTTGCCGGCACATCAAAATCATCTGGCCGGATCGAAAGGGTGGTATCCTTTGACTCTCCCACGGTGTAGAGTTCGTCCCGCTCCCGCAGCTCTCTTAGCCTCCAGTTTTTAAGCGTCCAAACATTCTTGGCTGTATCCCATTCTATACGATCAGAAGAGAGCTTAGCCAATAACTTCCCATCCTTAATAGTTTCTAAAGTAAAATTATGTCCAGTATTGGCTGTACCATAAAATCTACTCAAATAAGCATATGATTCAGGGCCTACTTTAATATGAATATTGGATTCGGAAGAAATTTTCTCATTATCTAAATAAGTTATTTTGAACTTGGAGACGCCTGCCGTTGCGACAGGAAGCACCCATCCGTTCAGCAGGAAACTTACTCCCCCAATCATAGCTGCGGCAAAAAGAAATGGCCGCAACATCCTGATAAAGCTTACTCCGCTACTCAAAATGGCGATTATCTCTGTTCTCCCTGCCATTTTTGAGGTAATGAAAATAACTGAAATAAAGACGGTGATTGGGGTAAGAAGATTATTCAGATACAATCCATAATTGGCCATGTATTTCAAAATCTCCCCTGAGGGCACATCATTTCGAATGTAGGTATCGTTTTTCTCCGTAAAATCCAGCACCAAAACCACCAAGATCAGCATGACAACCACAAAGAAGTAGGTCTTAAGAAAATCCTTGATGATTAGTTTGTCGAGTAACTTCATATTAGAGCATGTCTAAATTTCCATGATTGGGCGAAAGCGAATCAATTTTGTTCTGGGTAAGGCAAAAAACGCAAGCATATCCATAGGTCTGTCGAGGCTTTTTAACGCAATTCAGGACAAAATTTGTCACTTGCAGCCAATTGATGGGGATTACAGACATGCTCTTACAGTCTGGTGCTGACTTTTTTTACCATTTGATCTTTCCAAACGGCAAAATCACCTGCTAGGATATGTTCCCTTGCCTGGCCTACAAGCCAAATATAAAAACTCAAATTATGAATACTTGCAATTTGTGCTGCCAATATTTCTTTGCTGATCACTAAGTGCCGGAGATAGGCTTTAGAATAAAAAGTGCTTGCATATCCACCAATAGCAGGATCGATTGGGGTAAAATCTTCCTTCCATTTCTCATTTCGAATATTAATAATCCCTTCAGAAGTGAACAACATGCCGTTTCTTGCATTTCGGGTAGGCATCACACAATCAAACATGTCTACTCCTAATGCTATGCCTTCCAAAATATTTGCTGGTGTACCAACACCCATCAGGTACCGTGGTTTGTCAGCAGGTAAGATATCCGTGACCAGTTCGGTCATTTCATACATCATTTCAGCGGGTTCCCCTACAGAAAGCCCCCCAATAGCATTGCCTTCCCGGTTTTGAGCAGCAATGAATTCCGCACTCTGCTTTCGGAGATCTTTATATACTGAACCCTGTACAATAGGAAATAAAGTTTGGCTGTAACCATACTTTCCTTCCGTCTCGTCAAATCTACCAATGCAGCGTTTTAGCCATCTATGCGTCATTTCCATCGAGTTGCGGGCATACGCATATTCACATGGATAGGGTGTGCATTCGTCAAAAGCCATCATAATATCGGCCCCGATAATCCGCTGGATGTCCATTACATTTTCTGGCGTGAAATGATGCTTCGAACCATCAATATGTGACTTGAACATCACGCCGTCTTCTTTAATCTTCCGTGTTCCCGAAAGCGAAAAAACCTGATATCCTCCACTATCCGTTAATATTGGCTTACTCCAACCATTGAATTTGTGCAGCCCTCCAGCCTTTTCAAGTACATCCAACCCTGGACGAAGATAAAGGTGATACGTATTTCCAAGAATAATCTGTGCTTTAATATCTTGATCCAATTCCCGCTGGTGAACGGCCTTCACCGAACCGGCTGTTCCTACAGGCATGAAGATAGGTGTCTGAATTTCACCATGATCGGTTTTTACTACACCCGCTCTGGCCTTGCTTTTGGAATCGCTTTGATCTATGGTAAACTTCATATCTATACTGATGCTGTGAGACAATACCTATAATAGTCGGTACAGCTTGCAAAAATATACGCTTATTCTTAAATGGTTTGCTGAATTTGATTTTATATTTGCCCAGCAAAATCGACCTATGGGCCTATTTTTACTTTGGATTCTCTTCGGGACCGCATTATTTATTCAGATAGTTTATCTGTTAATAATTTTTGGCAAAACCGCATCTTTTACGCCTAAGAACCGAACCTCTTCCGCTAACGAAGAGGCTGTAACTGTGGTAGTCTGTGCTCACAATGAATATCACAATCTCAAGAAACTAATCCCCAAGCTTTTTGAACAAGATTACCCAATATATGAGGTTTTGATCATTAATGACCGGTCTACAGATAGGACCAAGCGACTACTGGAAAAGATGATGGTGGAATATCCCAAACTGAGATCAGTAACCGTCAAATATACGCCTCCCCATGTCACTTCTAAGAAATATGCATTGACCTTGGGTATCAAAGTGACCAAGAATGACGTCATCCTTCTGACCGATGCAGATTGCCAGCCTGAATCTGATCAATGGATCAGAAAAATGACAGCTCCTGTCCGGGAAGACAAAAAGACTTTTGCACTAGGTTTCTCAGGATATGAACGACATCCAAGCTTCTTAAATAGCTGGATTCAGTTTGAAACCTTGCTTACTGCATTGTTCTATTTATCGTTTGGATTATGGAAGAAACCGATTATGGGTGTGGGTAGAAATTTATGTTACCGTAGAAGCTTCTTTATGCAAGTCAAAGCATTCAAAAATCTCTGGCATATAGAAGGGGGAGACGACGACCTATTTGTAAATCAACATGCAAATGGGCGCAACACCGCAGTAGTTCTAGACCCACTGGCAAATACTGTGTCCATTCCCAAAGAGACCCGACAAGAATATTTTATTCAAAAGAAGAGGCATCTTCATGCGGGTAAATATTATCAAAGTCCGGACAAACAAAAAATTGGATTATATCCTTTTTCTCATGCATTATTTTGGTTTTCTGGAATAGGATTACTTATTTCTTTGGGTTTAAGTGAAAGCTGGGAACAATTTTCGCTTGTATTTGGTATTATCTTACTCAGGTCGTTTATTGTAGTTCGTGTTTTTAGTGCTGCTTCAATAAAGATCCAAGGCTTAAAACCACCCAAAACTCTCTGGCTACTTGATATGCTCTATTTAGGTTATTTTTGGATTTTGGGTACCATATCACACCAGGCAAAAGACATCCAATGGAAATAAACGAACGCGGATTTTCTAAAAAAGCTCTCGAAGACTTTGATCTGATCGATCAAGCTGTGCAGCAAAAAGATCAGCAAGCTTACGCGTCGCTCATGAAGCGCTACAAGAAGGCCGTTTATTACATGATCCTGAAAATGATCAGGGATACTGATGATGCTGAAGATTTGACGATGGAAGCCTTTGCAAAAGCTTTTAAAAATCTTCATCGGTTTAAAAAAGATTATACATTCAGTACTTGGCTATTTCGGATTGCCACCAATAATACGATTGATTTCATTAGGAAGAAGAAGCTCAAAACAATGAGCCTTAACACCACCATGTCTGATGATGGGGGCAATTCAGTTACAATCGACGTGGAGGATGATGACAATAATCCACAAGATGAATACATCAAATCACAACGGATCGAAATGGTCCGGATCTTTGTGGATAAACTTCCGGCAAAATACCGCAAGCTAGTCCAGTTGCGCTATTTTGATGAACTTTCGTATGATGAGATTGCCCAAGAACTGGATAAGCCACTTGGCACTGTGAAAGCCCAATTGCATCGATCAAGAGAATTATTATACGAAATTGCCGCTGGCAAACAAAAGCACATTTGATGAATCCTGGCACGCAGCTAATCCACTCCTATTTCCCTGAGCTATCCGAAGTTCAGCTTTCCCAGTTTGATCAGTTGCAGGAATTATACATAGACTGGAATTCCAAAATTAATGTGATCAGCCGGAAAGACATGGAGGAATTTTATATACACCATGTGCTACATTCTCTGGGTATTGTCAAAGTGATGCCGTTTGAGGCGGGAACTAAGGTTTTGGATATTGGAACTGGCGGGGGCTTTCCCGGCATTCCGCTGGCAATCATGTTTCCGGACAGTCATTTTCATCTGGTAGATTCTATTGGTAAAAAAATCACTGTTGTCAAGGACGTCGTAAAGAATTTGAAATTGGGCAATGTGGAAGCCCAACAGGCCCGCGCAGAGCAACTAATTCGCAAATACGACTTCGTAATCAGTAGGGCAGTCACTCGGATGGCCAATTTCTATCCTTGGGTGAAAAACAAGATCCGAAAAGACGATTTTAACGAATATCCCAATGGAATTCTGTATCTCAAAGGTGGTGAAGTAGATGAAGAAATGGAGGAATTGGGAAAATCCTATGTGGTGTATCATTTGGAAGACTACTTTAAAGAAGAATTTTTCGAGACCAAAAAGGTGATTTACATGCCTTGGGAAGACAAAAGGTGAATTGTTTTTTACTGATTTTAATTTTCTTAAAAGACTGCTTAGGTCTACCATAGGGCTTGTTGCGGGTTACTGTTTCTTTTCCAATCCCGGCAAGACAGCCGCTTTCTATATTATCTTTGTACAACGGTGTAATACCTCTTTTTCATCTTTTCTCCGGGCTGCGCCCATGCCCTGCCTACGGGGGCAGGCCACTGTATCAACTGCTACTAGTAGTTCTTCTATTTGATACTAGATACTAACTTCCCTTCCCCACTCCATTTCCCTATATAACGTTCTTTAACAAAATAGTCGGGTATTTTAATCAAATCATTACTATACTCGTAGTATTAAATTACTCGCTAGTAAAAATATTTTGTAATGGCCGAGTTTTTCAATGGAAGGCATTACTTTATTGAAAGAATTTTTGATTTGATTAAAGATTGTCCTGAAAAGAGGAGAAGGCGTTTTTTTCCAGAAGTTGGACTCAGGAGCGATATATTATATATAATAAAGGTCAATTAAGGTTTACATAAGGACTGTATAGTCATTTTTAACTGATTAACTGGATACATAAACTGTCCATTATTACTGTGTCTGTCATCTGACACAAAAAATTCTAGTTATAATGATAAATTGAAAGTAATTACAAGGTGGGGTGTAAGCTTTAGTTAAAGAAATTATTTTTAAAAATTATAAACTGAAAAAAAATGAAATTACTTATTTCATGTCTTCTTCTGGCTGTCATCACTTTTGCTTCCCAAGCCCAATCCAAACTTACTATCAAGGGAGTGGTGAAAGATACCACAAACATCCCGCTCGACTACACCTCAGTACTACTTCTCACCCCAAAAGACTCTGCGTTGGTGTCATATACCCTGACTAACAAAAAAGGAGAGTATGAATTCAAAAACGTAGAGCGACAACCCCTGCTCATTAAAGCCACCTATATGGGATATCTTCCCATCCAAAAAGAACTGGTTCTGCCCGAAACAGGTGAACTGGAAGTGGAAGAGATCCAGCTGATGCCCATCTTACAGGAACTCTATGAGGTGGTGGTGAAAGCCGCTAAAGCGCCGTTGATGATGCGTGGTGATACGCTTGAATACGATGCCAGCAAGTTCAAAGTACCTCCTGGAGCGACCTTGGAAGAATTGCTTCGCAAGCTGCCGGGGATACAGATTGACAAAGACGGAAATATAGTGGCCCAAGGCGAGCAAGTACAGAAGGTAACAGTGGATGGAAGACGTTTTTTTGGAGGAAATACCAAAATGGCCACGCAAAACCTGAATGCGGAGTCAATCAGCAAGCTTCAGCTATTCGACGATAAGTCAGAACAGTCCAAGCTCACAGGTGTGGAAGATGGCGTGAAGGAAAAAACCTTGAACGTGGAGCTAAAGGAGGAAGCCAAAAAAGGAGGTTTTGGCAAGCTTTCAGCGGCAGCGGGTACAGAAGGGAGATGGACTGCCAATGCATCCTACAATAAGTTTGACAAAGTAAACCAATTTTCAATCATAGGCTATGGCAATAACGTCAACCAATCCGGACTGAGCTGGGATGATTTACAGGAGTTTAAGGGAAACAGCGCTTTCCAATGGGGAGATACCGGAGATTTTGGTTTTGATGGCAGTGGAGGAATGGGTTACATAGTTTTTGGAGGCGACAATGAGGATTCCTTCGAAATCCCATTCAATAACCTCAACTCAGGCTTCTCCAACAATCAGGCGATAGGCATCAATTATAACTATCTGAAGGACAAGAAGGATTTCAGTAGCAACTACTTCTATAGCCGCAGTGACCAGATACAGGAGAGCTTCAATAGCAGGACCAACTTCCTGCAGGACAATACCTCCTTTACCTCCACGGATCAAAGTGTCCAGAATAATATGGCAGGCCACCACCGGGTAAACCTTCGCTTTCAAAACGAACTCGACAGTGCAAATACCATCACCATCAACGCTAAAGGAAGGCTCAGTTCACTTACTACCTCATTGGCCAGCCATCAGGAACTGATCCGCAGCAGCACGGAGCAAAGCCAAATGGACCGAAACAACCAATCGGATAGATGGTCAGGGGCCTTTCAGGGCACTGCAATCTATCGGCACAAATTCAAAAAGAACGGTCGAAATTTTGCTGCCAGCATCAGTGATACGTATAGCAAGGCAGATCAGGATGGTACCCAAAAATCAGTAGTGGATCTCATGAATTCAACAGATCCAAATACCTATTTCCGTAATTTGGATCAATTGAACCAGGCATTGAACAGTTCCAACCTGATCAAATCAAGCCTGCTCTATGTAGAACCCATCAAAAAAATCTTTTTCTGGGAATCTTTCTACAATTTCAGCCAATCAAAGAGCGAAACAAACCGAAAAGTATATGATCTGGAGTCAAGCGACGTCCGGGAACTAAATCCTGATCTCAGTCGGTTTTTTGATAATACCATTACCTACAACAGATTGGGATCCAGTATCCGATATGCCAACAAAGGTTCTAACTTAAGTGTGGGAATAGCTGCTGCCAATTACCGATTGAATGGCCAGTTTTCAGTCGTGGAAGGGAGTGATATATTAGGACGGGTAGACAAGAATTACCTCAATTTTACCCCAAATGCGTCTTATTGGAAAACAATGAAAGGCAACAAGCGGATCAACGCAAGCTATGCCATGGGCGTAACCCCTCCAAATATTGCCGACCTACAGCCATTCAAGGACATCTCTAATCCACTGTATATCCGGGAAGGCAATCCCGATTTAGAGCCCGAAGTATCGCACACTTTCAATACCGGATACAGCATGTATGATCCTGCCACATTTATAAATTTCCGTTTTTCATTCAGGGCAACTTTCTACCAGAGCCAAGTCGTTCAGAACCAAACCATAGATCCAGAAACTTTTGTCACTACCTACAAGGCCGGAAATGTTGCCGGGGGACAGCAGTTCAACCCCTACCTGGGTTTTGGCTTTCCTATTGTGAAAACCAAAGCTACCACCTACCTGTGGGCTAATCCATCCTACGCTAAAAGCCTTTCCCTGATCAACTCCATCGAGACACAAACAAATACATTCAGCCATAATTTTGGGGTAAACCTAGACTTGACCCCGTTAGAATGGCTCAGTCTCTACACCGGCACATCGTTCCGTCTGAGTAAAACCAAATACGAACAGAATCCCTCGCAAAACCAGGATATAGTAAACTGGAGCGCATATGCCAATATGAATATAAAACTCCCCAAAGATTTTTACCTGGATGTGAAGTTCAATCACAACCGATATAAAAACGAAAGTTTTGGATTTGATCAGAAAGTGCCTATTCTCAATGCATTCATCTATAAACTACTTGGCGAGGCTAAAAAATGGGAAGTCAGGCTTTCTGCTTATGATATCTTTAAGCAAAATCAAACTATCAGCCAGTATGCAGGTCAAAACTACGTTTCCACTGGACGAATTGAAACGTTATCAAGATATTTCCTGCTTGGAGTGACCTACAACATGCGGGGAGTAGAAGTGAAAAACAACAGATACTAAAAGTAATAACTCTCGCATATTCCGATCATACAATTCTTAAATCATCAATAACAATGAATATAAAATATCTAAAAACAATTCTACTGGTGCTGATCGTCACAGGATTAAAAGCCCAAAATATGGTGGGTGAGGTAGAATATCGATATCGCATTTTCTATGATAAAATCTATTCCAGCATGCCGCACATTACTCAACAGGAAAAGGACAGGATTCTACTCACCTGGAATAATCCTGAAGGCTACAGCTCCCGGATGAAACTCCAGTTTTGGCCAGAAAAAAGTCTGTACACTTTCGGCGAACCCTATCAGGTAAGCAGCTATTCTTGGCAAGTGGAAGACTATATTATTGAAAACAATCTACAAGATCAGACTTATCTGAAATACATGGATCAAATGGGCAAAACTTACATAGTCCGTGACAGCCTTAATGCTCCAAAATGGAGGGTGATGAACGAAATCCGGGATATTCTGGGGCACATGTGTATGAAAGCCGTGGCTCAAGACAGTATCAAAGGGCAAAAGATCACTGCCTGGTTCGCATCCGATATACCCGTTCCAGTAGGCCCTGAGGAGCAATTTGGGCTTCCGGGTCTGATTTTGGCCTACGACATTAATGATGGGATGCTGATCGTGGAGGCCGAAAAAATTACTTTTGGGGAGCCACAGGAACCCATTACTTTGCCCAAAAAACTGAAAGGACGAGAAATCTCAGGCACTAAATACCGAGATCTGGTCCGGGAGTTTATCGAGACATCCATCGAAAGCGAGCAAGCTTGGATGTGGGATATAAGGTATTGAAGAAGGTACAAAGGTTGAAAGTGCGAATGTTGGAAAGTGGAAAAGTTGGAAGGCTGGGACTTTCCGCAGTTATCGATTCCAAAAATACAACTACTACGCGGGACTAGAAACTACCTAATGGGAGTCTAATACAAGTTGCAATTTTGAACCTTACAGGATACATTAATCATTAATATATGTATCTTAAAAAATACATTTTTGAAGATTTTTTGTACCTTTAAAGATACAATGCAACAGATAATTCAGCGATACCAAACCCTTCTTGCAAGTATAAACCACAATTTTGAGCGCGCACTGACCAACAAAATCAACTGGGAAAACCGAGCAATAGGCTTAAAAGGCGCACGTGGTACAGGAAAGTCCACTTTATTGCTGCAACATCTTAAATCCTCTCAAGATGGTGAAATGGCTATATATTTATCGCTGGATGATTTATACTTTAAAAGTACATCCTTGGTAGAAGCCGGAGAGACATTCTACAGAAACGGGGGGAGGAGGCTTTTTTTGGATGAAGTACATAAATACCCAGATTGGCATCGGGAAATAAAAAACCTCTATGATTTTTATCCTGACCTACAACTGGTTTTCTCCGGCTCCTCAATTCTTGAACTCCAAAAATCAAGTGTTGATTTAAGCCGCCGTGTCATATTTTATGAGCTGACTGCCCTATCCTTTCGGGAATTTTTAGAATTTAAATATGGGTACAAATTCCCGGTGTATACGATAGAGGAAATTCAATCCAATCATGAGGAGATAGCAAGAGAATTGAAGCAGAAATTAGATGCGCCTCTGCGGTTCTTCCAGGAATTTCTTACCTATGGTTCTTATCCATTTTTCAGAGAAGGTCTGGATGATTACAGCTATAAGTTACAGCAGATCATCAATGTCATTATTGACTACGATCTACCAGAGGCCAAAGAAATTTCCGTAAGTACTCAAAATAAAATAAAGAAGCTACTTTACATCCTTTCCGAAGCAGTCCCTTTCACACCTAACATCTCAAAATTGGCACTTCAGATAGAGACCACCAGACCAATATTACTAGAAATGCTCCACCTTCTTGAAGAAACAAGGTTAATCAGAAATCTAAGGTCAGCAACCAAAGGGATCAGCTTGATGAACAAACCAGAAAAAATCTTATTATCCAATGCTAATCTGATCAAATCGCTCTCGGAAAAAGGATGGAATACAGGTAATATTAGGGAAACCTTTGCATTGGATCAACTCCAAAATGCAGGATTAAAAATAACACACCCTCCCAAAGGTGATTTCTTGATCAATGAGGAACTGCTAGTGGAAATAGGAGGCAAAAATAAAAATTCGTTTCAAGTCGCCCATCATGAAAACCATCTCGTATTTTCCAATGAACTGGAAATTGGCTGGGGAAAGCAGGTTCCGTTGTATTTACTGGGCTTTCTTTATTGATCTGGATTTTTTATTTTAAACTGCGACAATTAGCTCCGGTTCGTTTGTGTCCTACCAGAGATTAGCCCTAATTTGAAGTCTCAATTCCACAAGCTGTATGTATTTAGTTTTTGATACCGAAACCACCGGGCTGCCCCGCGATTACAATGCTCCGATGTCCGATGTGGACAATTGGCCAAGGCTCGTCCAGCTTGCCTGGCAACTGCATGATGCTAAGGGTAATCTGATTTCGAACCACAATTATATCATACGTCCGGAAGGATTCACCATTCCCTACAATGCAGAGAAGGTACACGGAATCTCTACCAAGAGAGCCTTGGCTGAGGGACATGATCTGAAACAAATCCTCGGAATTTTTGAGGGAGATGTACGCCAGGCACAGCACTTGGTCGGACATAATGTGGAGTTTGATATTAATGTGGTGGGTTCGGAATATCTCCGTGCCGGGGCAACTATGCCGCTCACGATTAATCAGCTTGACACCAAGGATATTTCTACCGAATTCTGTGCGATTCCCGGAGGTCGTGGAGGTAAATTCAAATGGCCTACTCTTACAGAACTACACCATAAGCTTTTTGGGAAAGGGTTTGGAGACGCTCACGATGCGGCTTATGATGTGGATGCTACAGCACGCTGCTTCTTCGGCTTGATCTCGCATGGGGTGTTGCCTCCCGAAGCTGATGTTTTGCTGTCCGAAGTTATTTATGAAGCTCCTGAACTAGAGGAAGCGAACTTTGCCCAAGCAAAAGATGCCCAAAAGGCAGCTGCCAAAGATGTACTGAAGCACGCAGGAAAAGCGGACATATCGGATTTGACTGATGTTCCTTTCACCCACTTGCATGTCCACAGCCAATATTCCGTGCTTCAGGCAACATCAGAAATTCCTGTCATGGTTGCCCGTGCCAAATCACTCGGTATGCCTGCCATTGCCATGACCGATCATGGAAATATGATGGGTGCATTTCACTTTGTGAAAGAAGCAATGAGCAAGGACATCAAACCAATCTTAGGCTGTGAATTCAACCTGTGCAGGGACAGGAAAAATAAATCCAACAAGGATGATGGATTCCAAACTGTTCTTCTTGCAAAGAACAAAGCAGGGTACCATAATCTTGCGAAACTTGCTTCTTACGCCAATATTGAAGGTTTTTATTATGTACCCCGAATTGACAAAGACCTTTTAGCCCAGTATAAAACTGATTTAATTGCTACCACAGGAGGACTTTGGGGTGAGATCCCATACTTGATCTTGAATGTGGGAGAGACGCAGGCTGAAGAGGCTTTCATCTGGTGGAAGGAGCAATTCGGTGAAGATTTTTATGTAGAGCTTAACCGGCATGGGGTTCCAGAAGAAGAAAAAGTGAATGAGGTACTTCTTGGATTTGCCGAAAAATATGGTGTAAAATACTTTGCTGCGAACAACTGCTATTACTCAGAGAAAACTGATGCAAAGGCTCATGATGTCCTGCTTTGCGTCAAGGACGGTGAACTTTACGATAAACCAAAGAAATACATTGGAAAGCGGGGGCGGGAGTTTCGCTATGGATTTCCAAATGATGAATTCTACATCAAAACTCCGGACGAGATGAAGAAACTTTTTGCGGACTTGCCTGAGGCTATTGAGTGTACCCAGGAAATCACGCAAAAAATTGAAGGGTACAAACTAGCACGGGAGGTACTACTTCCTGCATTTGATATCCCAGCCGAATTCAAGCATCCTGAAGATGCTATTGATGGTGGTAAACGTGGGGAGAACGCATTTTTGAGACATTTGACCTATGAAGGTGCGAAGAAGCGGTATTCAGAAATCACTCCAGAAATTCAGGAACGACTGGATTTTGAGCTAGCCACTATTGAAAATACCGGTTACCCCGGATATTTCCTCATTGTACAGGATTTCACAAGAGCAGCCCGGGACATGGGCGTTTCGGTAGGCCCGGGAAGGGGTTCTGCAGCAGGTTCAGCCGTTGCCTATTGCGTAGGAATTACCAATGTCGATCCCATCGCTTACGATCTACTATTTGAGAGATTCCTGAATCCTGACAGGGTGTCTCTTCCCGATATTGATATTGACTTTGACGATGAAGGCCGTCAATCTGTAATCGAGTATGTAATCAATAAATATGGGTCAAACCAAGTTGCACAGATCATTACTTATGGCACCATGGCCGCCAAATCGGCCATTCGGGATACCGCCAGAGTGCTAAATCTACCACTTGCTGAGGCTGGAAGATTGGCTAATTTGGTGCCGGATATAAAATTGAAAGCGCTCTTCAGTTTGGCCGGAAACCGGGCCGCTTTATCTGACAAGCTCAAAGGACAGGGCGAGTTACTTGCCAAAGCAGATGAACTAATCCGGATCTCCAAAGGGCAAGATGATGCTGCCAAGACCATCAATCAAGCTACTATGCTGGAGGGCTCTGTCAGAAACCTCGGCATCCACGCCTGTGGTGTGATTATCACTCCTGACGACATCACCAACTTTGTACCGGTGGCATTGGCCAAGGACTC
>Ga0307414_10000134_pt1 | contig 51693 bp, 29 predicted proteins | sample DK1Ometagenome_FD_203804 | JGI IMG/M metagenome (GOLD analysis project Ga0307414, IMG submission 203804) | Maize rhizosphere microbial communities from greenhouse at UC Davis, California, United States - DK15-O-3 | ecosystem: Host-associated > Plants > Roots > Rhizosphere > Soil | place: USA...
TGATCATCATCAACGGCAAGAATCACTGGCCGCAGGATATCGAATGGGCGGTCGAACAATTGCCGGGCTTCAAATCCGGCGACATCGCCGCCTTTGCGATCACCGCGCCGGGGGGTGAGGAAACCCCCGCCGTGCTCGTCCAGTGCCGCACCAGCGACGATGCCGAACGTGCCGCGTTGCGCGAAACGATTCGCGACCGGGTACGCGCGATCACCGGCATGAACTGCCTGATCGAACTTATTCCGCCGCGCACCCTGCCGCGCACCAGTTCGGGCAAGCTCAGCCGGTCGAAGGCGCGCGCGCAATATCTCGCCGGGGAAATCCAGCCCTTCGCCATCGCGGCCTGATTCGGCACAATCTGTCCCTTTAGGGGACAGAAACCGCACCAGAACCATACCGTGGTTACTTTCGGGTAACCCATCGCGGCTAAGCTGGCGTGGTGAAAAGCCTGACTGACCATTCGGCTGCCGATGATATTCCCGCGCGGACCCTCTTGGGGCTGGGACCACGCGACGAAGATATCGGCAAGCTCCGCCAACTCCAACTCGCGCCGCTTCGCAACAAGGGAAGACTGCGCCTGTCGATGGGTATCGCGCTGGCGCTCATCGCCGGCGGCACCATGGCCATGCACCTGCCACTGGCCATCGCCGGCGCATGGGCTTTGGCCACGATGCTCTTCGCCCTCTGGTCGCGCCACCGCTTCCGCGCGCTGCCGTTCGGCAATCCCGGGCTGGCGGGTGTCGCCGAACACCGGCAATGCAACCGCCACGCGCTGTATGGCGCGGTCCTGTGGGGCGTGTCTTTCTGGCTGCCCGGGCTCGCGCCCCCTCTCGACTATGTCCTGTCGATGTGGACGATCGCGCTGCTGGTGATGCTGATGCTCGCGATGCTCGCACACAGCATTCCGATGACCTGCATTCTGTTCATTGCGCCGGTCAGCCTGTCGGCAGCTGTCGCGCTAGCCCGTGCCGGCGCGCCGCAACTCGCCGGGATCGCGCTGATCGCCGGACTGCTGCTCAGCGTCTTCTGCATCCGCTTTGCCCAGACCCATATCCGCTTCCGCCACGCCGAGGAAACGCTGCACGAAAAGACCGAAACGGTCAGCCTGCTACTGCGCGAATTCGAAGAAACCTCGGCCGACTGGCTGTGGCAGACCGACAACGCCCGCCGCCTCGTCCATGTATCGCCGCGCCTCGCCTATGCGCTGGGCGCAGGCGCCGAGACGCTGGAGGGCGTTCCGCTGCTCCAGGCGCTGTCGGGCGACGCATGGGAAAGCGGAAACTTCCCCAAGGCGCTCCACGCCATGGCCGAACGGATGAAGCGCCGCGAAAGCTTTTCCAACCTCACCGTCCCGGTGACGATCGGCGGAAAGCCGCGCTGGTGGGAATTGTCGGCCTCGCCTCGCCTCGACGAAGCGGGCAAATTTCTCGGCTTTCGCGGGGTCGGATCGGACGTCACCGAACAGCATGCGACCGCTGAACAGATCGCCCGCATGGCGCGCTTCGACAATCTCACCGGCCTGCCCAATCGGCTCAGCCTGAACGAAGATCTCGCGCGCGCGCTGACCCATGCGCTGGAGACCAAGTCGCGCTGCGCGATGCTGATAATCGACCTCGACCGGTTCAAGGCGGTCAATGATACACTCGGCCATCCCGTCGGCGACAAATTGCTCGCGCAGGTCGCCGCGCGGCTGAAGGGGATACTGGACCGCGGCGCGACCTGCGGCCGCCTCGGCGGTGACGAATTCGCCGTGGTGTTACACAATGTCCCGTCGGCGGACACTGCCGAAGATCTCGCCAAGCGGATCATTACGACGATCAGCCGCCCCTATGTGGTCGATAATCACCAGCTGTTCGTCGGCGCCAGCATCGGTTTCGCCATCGGTCCGCAGGACGGTGCAACGGTCGAAACGCTGACGCGCAACGCTGACCTCGCGCTCTATAAATCCAAGGACCGCGGCGGCAATGTCGCCGCAGGCTATGTTCCGTCGCTCCACGCTCAGGCCGAGGAACGGCGGGTGATGGAACAGGAATTGCGCGGCGCGCTCGAACGCGGCGAATTCGAACTCCATTATCAGCCGGTGGTGACCGCCGTCGACGGAACATTGAACGGCTTCGAAGCGCTGATCCGCTGGCGCAACCAGAGGCTCGGCAATGTGTCGCCGGGCCGCTTCATTCCGCTCGCCGAGGATGCACGCCTGATCTCGCCGATCGGCGAATGGGTGCTGCGCACCGCGTGCCACGAGGCGATGCGCTGGCCATCGAACCTCAAGGTCGCGATCAACGTGTCGGCCGAACAGCTGACCGACCCCAATTTCGCCTCGGTCGTCGTCTCGGCGCTCGCCCAAAGCGGCCTTCCGCCGCACAGGCTGGAGATTGAGGTCACCGAAAGCGTCTTCCTGCGCGACGGCGGCGGCGCGGCGCAATTGCTCGACCAGCTGATCGGCCTCGGCATCCGCCTCAGCCTCGACGATTTCGGCACCGGCTATTCGTCGCTCGGCTATCTGCGCAAGACGCAATTTTCGACGATCAAGGTCGACCGCAGCTTCGTCGTCGGCGCGGCAAAGGGCAGCATCGAATCGATCGCGATCATCCGCGCCGTCGTGGCGCTCGCCGACAGCCTTGGCATGTCGACCACGGCCGAAGGCGCGGAAACCGAGTTGGAAGTCGACACGATCCGCGCGATGGGGTGCAGCAATATCCAGGGCTATTATTATGGCCGCCCGATGCCCGCCGCCGATGTGCTGACGCTGTTCAACCGCCCCGCACCGCCTTCGATCGCGGCAGCCTGAGTCGGTAAGCCGAGCGTCCAGAGCGACGAATTGAACCTGTTAACAAAAGGTTCCCCCACTCACCGCACGACCGATGCAACTCACCGCTAGACGGGTGGTGGAACAGGATCGCCGTGGCAAAGACGCTCCAACGCTTGAAGACAAGCCAAGGGGGTCGCTTTCCATGTCCAACCGTCGTTTTCTGGGTGCCGCCGTCGCGTCCGTGATGATGCTCGCGGGCATGTTGACCAGCGCCCCGGCGATTGCCCGCGACTATCTGCAGTGCGTCCCCTTTGCCCGCGCCGAATCGGGCGTCGAAATTCAGGGCAATGCCAAGACCTGGTGGGCGCAGGCCGCAGGCACCTACGAACGCGGCGAAGAGCCCCGCAAGGGTGCCGTCATGGCTTTTTCGGGCACGCGCAGCATGCCTTACGGCCATGTCGCCGTGGTCAAGAAAGTCGTCAGCGACCGCGAAATCCTGATCGACCACGCCAACTGGTCGCCGATCAACGGCCGCCGCGGCCAGATCGAGCGCAATGTCCGTGTCGTCGATGTCAGCAGCGATGGCGACTGGAGCATGGTGCGCGTGTGGTACGCACCGATCGGCGATCTCGGCCTGCGCGCCAATCCGGTTCAGGGCTTCATCTACGCCGACGGCGACAACCGTGACGCCGCTCCCCAGCGCCGCGCATTCGACGAACCCCGCTGGGCGAAGAATGACTGGAAGCCCGGCAACGGCCTCGAAGTCGTCGTCGCTTCGCTCGGCAGCTAAGCCGAACAACAAATACCCCATATTTGCAGGGCTGGCGCCGGTAGCGGAATATTGTCGCTCGTCCAGAATATCGGGCCGGCCACGCACCGGCGCCGCAGCACGGATAGAGCCACGCGCGGCCCAAAATCATGCAGATGGAAAACGCGCCCCTTTCCTGCACAGGAAAGGGGCAAAGGGCGTCAGGCCTCGCTGGCCTCTTCCCCACCTTCGGCAGCGGTATCTTCGAACCAGGCCTCGACCGGACCCGACAATTTGATCGTCATCGGCTGACCAAAACGATCCTTCGACTTGCCTGCGGCGACGCGGATCCAGCCTTCCGAGATCGAATATTCCTCGACGTCGGTGCGTTCCTGCCCCTTGAAGCGGATGCCGATACCGCGTTGCAGCACGTCCATGTTGAAATGGGGCGAACGCGGGTTGGTCGACAGATGGTCGGGAGGGGTGTCGGTCATCTCAAAAAATCTCCAATGCTTGCCGCGCGGCTAGGCGAGCGCACCCCTGAAATCAAGCGCCACGCGGCCGCCCGCCCCCTCATGCAGCCTGCCGGATGGCGAAGAATCGCCGCCTGCGACGGGCATACCGACTCTGCCAATACTCTAACTGTACCAAAATGAGCCATTTTGAGTCAGTAAACAGGACACGCAAAGCGCGCTGGATATCAATCCAAATAAATACCGAAATTTTTACTTGGTAAAAATGCCAAAGATAATAGGCATTTGATCATTAAGTTTCACGGTAACAATTGTTAACCACTTAATTTTCGGGAACTTTCCTTCGCTCGCATCATTTCCTGTCTCAGGGACCTATTCCCACGAAGGAGATGCCTCATGCGTTCGTCACGTCTCGAGTTTCGTCCTGCCCACCTCATCCTCATACCGGCATGCCTCGCGCTCGCCGCCTGCGAATCGTCAGGCAGCTACCGCGTCGGCAGCGTCGGTCCTGCCGGAGCCACAGGCGCCGCCGGCCCGCAAGGCGCGGCTGGCCCCGCCGGACCCGCTGGCCCGGCCGGCCCCGCGGGAGCATCCGGCGCCGGTGGAAGCAATCTTGGCCTCGGCAATGCCGGCGCGCTCGCGGTCGGCGGGCTGGTCGGCCCCGGCGGCATCGCCGGCACCGGACTGCTCGCCAACACCGGCGATCCGGCCAGCGTCAATCCGGTGATCGGCGGAGTGCTCGTCAAAACCGGCGGCCTCGTCAATGTCGTCGCCGACAAGGGTCTGTTGCTCGCCAATGCCATCGACAGCAAATTGCCCGGCGGAACCAATCTTGTCGGCACCGTCGTCGGCGTGGTGAAAAGCACCGGGGTCGCGCTGGTCCAGACCGGCAATGGCCAGCAATATCTGGTCGACGGCCTGACCGCTGCGCCCGGCCAGCTGATCACCGCAACAATCGGCAAGGCAACCGCGATCGGATCACCCGCAGCTTCGCCGTTGCTCGGCGCCAGCCTGTTGTCGCCGACACAGACCAGCGGATCGCTGCTGACCGTCGGCGTCGGTTCCGGCGGCCAGTTGGTGACAGTACAGCCTGGCACCGGCGGAAATCTGCTGGGCGCGATCGCAACGCCCGCGGGCGGCGCGACGGGTAGCCCGGTCGCGCTGGTCGGATCGACCGTTACCGCGGTAACCGGAACGCTGGCTCAGGTCGCAGGTGGTGCGACCGGCGGCGGCGGAACCGACGGCAACGCCGTCACCGGCCTCGTCACGGGCGTCACGGGCACCGTCGTCGGCGGCGTGCTGGGCGGCCTGAAACCAAAGGGCGGCAACTGATCCGCTCGCTGCGCAGTCTGCGCAGCGCCTGGACTGCGGCGGCGACGGGAGCCTTGCTCCTTCCCGCCGCAGCCTCGGCAGCGCAGCCGGCCGCCACCCCGCTCGACGGACGGCCGCCGCTTTCGCCCTCCGACAATCGTCGCGATCCGCTGCCCGATCCCGAAACCGCGAATCTCTCGCTCGGCAAGGTTGAACTTGGCGCGCGCAGCGACATCATCATCCGCGAAATTCGCTTCGTCGGGTCGGGCGTTCCCGCCAATGTCGCGCGCGCCGCCCGGCGCTTTGTCGGCAAGCCCGCGTCTGCGGACAATCTGGCGCGGCTCGCCGGTGTGATGACGCGCGCCTACAGCCGCTCCAGCGTCGCACTCTTCACCCTTGTCATCCCAGAACAGGATTTGTCGGGGGGCGTCGTCACCGTCGCCTCGGCCGAGGGCCATGTCGGCGCGGTGACCATCAGCGGCGAGCAGAACAGCGGCCCCGTGCCGCTGATCGCAAAGATGGCCGGAACATTGCCCGGCCAGCGCCCCCTGCCGCGCGCGCGCTTCGAGCGTGTGCTCGGTAATATCGGCGACATTCCCGGCGTCACCGTCACCCCGACACTGGCGCTCTCAGGCGAACCCGGCGCGGTCGTGCTCGACCTCGCGGTCGATGCCAAAAAGCCGACGGTCGGCCTTGGCTTCACCACGCGCACCAGCCGTTTCGTCAATGACGGAATAGTCGAGGCGAACGCCCGCGGGTCCAGCCTGCTGCGCAGCGGCGACGAAACCCGGCTGACCGCCGCCGCCGCGCTCAACTTCAAATCCCTGCTCTATCTTGCCGCCAGTCATTCGACGCCGATCGGGAGCGGCGGCACGCGTGCCGAGATTTCGGGTGCCGCGCTGCGTACCCGCCCGGCGGGGCTGGCCGTCGACGGCGAAGCGTGGAGCGGGGGGCTCGGCATTACCCACCCGATCGTCCGCGCGACACGCCGCAACCTTACCCTCGCGGCGCGGCTCGACTATCTCGATTCGCGCAACGCGCTGTTCGGGTCGACGATCGCCGCCGAAAAAACCTGGACCGCCAGCAGCAGCCTCGCCTTCCGGTTCACCGAGGATCGCACCGTATTGGGGGCCCGCATCGGCGCGTCAAAAGGCCTGGGCTTTGCGGGGGCACAGGTCGATCCCGGCGTCGGCGAAGAAGATTTTCTCGCCGTCGATGGCGGGCTGGAAGCCAATCAGGCGGTCGGCAAGGTCGCGGTCATTCGCCTTGCCGCGACCGGCCGCTGGACGCGCGACCGCGTCCCGGCGGCGCAGCGATTCAGCGTCGGCGGCGCCACTTTCGGCCGCGCCTTCGATGACGGACTCGTCAACGGCGACCGCGGGGTCGCCGGCTTCACCGAAGTTGCACTGCGCCCGCTGCGCAGCGGCAAATTTAGCAAAAGCGAAATCTATGGCTTCGCCGACTATGCCGATGTGACGCTGCTCGCGCGTCCGGTCATCGCGCAAACCGGCTTCCAGCTCGGCAGCTTTGGCGGCGGGGTGCGCCTCGCCTATGCCGAATATGCCAATATCGGGATCGAGGTCGCCGACGCGTGGAAACAGCCGGTGCCGGGCTTTGATCAGGGTTGGCGGGTAGCGCTCAGCTGGAAATTGTCCCTCCGGCCCTGACGGCCGGATCGACAAGCGCGGCCTGGGCGACCGCGACGCGCTCGACCGCAGGATAAAGCTCCTCATTCTCGCGCTCGATCCGTACCGCAAGCAGGCCGAGGACGGCGCGCGTCTCGTGACAAAAGCCCGGCCAATCGGCCGCGACCTGCTCCTCGGTCCATTTGCCGTCATAGGCCTGAAAGTCGCTGGCGATATCGCCCATCTCGGCGACAAATTCGGCCGCCATCCGGATAAGCGCAACATCCCCGCTCGCCTTCAGCCGGGGATAGAGAACCCAATCTTCGCATTTCAGGTGCCGCACCAATGTATCGCGCAGCATCCCGCGCACCGAGCAAAGCTCTGCTGATGGCGGCGGATGCGGCTGATCGACAAGCTCCGTTATGATGCGGGACAAGGTGGCCAATGCATCATGTTCGGCGCGCAGCCGACGCATTTCATGTCCGATAGACATAGAGCTCCCGTTTCGAGTGGCCCCTCGGATATTAGGTTAGCGGCGGATGATGAACAGTGGGTAAAATCGCGGTCGTCGCCGGATTGGCAGCAATCGCTCGCGGCAGAATGAGCCGGGCCGTGAGGCCGCCCAGCCGGCTGTCTTCCAGCACCATGTCGCCGCCCATCGCGCGCGCGGTCTTGAGCGCCGTCGCCAGCCCCAATCCCGCCCCGCCCGCATGCCTGCCCCGCGCGCTGTCGAGACGGCGGAACGGCAGCAGCGCTTCGGCGCGCTGATCGTGCGGGATACCGGGGCCATCATCCTCGACCGCAATGGCGATCCGGTCGCTCCCTGCGTGGGCGCCTGCACCGGCAAGCGTCAGTTCGATATGGCGGGCATGGCGGCGCGCATTGTCGATCAAATTGCCCAATATCCGTTTGATCGCCAACGGCCGCGCGGTGACGAGGCATTCGTCGGGGCCATGATAAACGATATCGTCGCCCATATCGGCGGCGTTGTCGGCAATGGTCGCGACGAGCGCAGCGAGATCGATCAACCGCGGCTGCTCATCCTCGCCGCTGCGGACATAGTCCAGCGTCGCGTCGATGAAATGCTCCATCTCGCCCAGGTCGGCGGTGATCGCATTCTGCACTTCATCATCCTCGATCATCGACGCGCGCAGGCGCAGGCGTTGAATCGGGGTACGCAAATCATGCGATACGGCGACCAGCGCATGCGTCTGGTCCTCCATCGCCTTGATCAGCCGCGTCTGCATCGCAGCAAAGGCCGTCGCGACCCGCTGCACTTCGGGCGGGCCTTCGGCTTCGAATATGCCGACGGCCCGCATCCCCGTGGCGTCGGCCGCCTCGGCCAGTTTGCGCAGCGGGCGCACCAGCCGGTGGATCATCAGCAAGGCAACCCCGAGCACCGCAGCGATGAGCAGCATATGCAACAGAACGACCGCCGCCGGATTCGGCGGCGCGCCCAGAAAGGCGCCGACACGAAAACTGATATACGACCCGTCGGCCAGCCGCAGCGCGCCGACCAGATCGCGCGCTCCGGCATCCGCCGACGGCATCACCGTCAGCCGCAATTCGTGCTTCGTCAGCGTCGGCGCCGCCTGCACCAACCGTGCGCGCATCGCCGCCAGTTGCTCGAACGCCGGGCTGAAATCGGTGATCACCGTCCGTGGGACCCAGTTGAGCGCAACCCCGTCGCCCGCCATGCCGTGCATCAATCGCTCGCGATCCCGGGGATGGTTCGCCAGTGCCACGCGCTCGCCCTCTACCAGCCGCGCCGCGATCCGTTCGACCCGCTCTGCTGGCACCAGCTCGCGCTCCTGCCAGCGATGCAGCGCAACATTGCCCATAAATTCCAGCGCGACGGCGCAGACCAGCACCAGCGCGATCCGCGCCACCATTCCCAATCGTGCCATACGCGATCTTGAACGCGCCATCCTCAGGCGACGGTCACATCGGCCGCGAACATATAGCCGACCCCGCGCACGGTGCGGATCAGCGGACGCGATTTGCGGCCGTCGCCCAGCTTGCGGCGCAGCCGGCTGATCAGCACGTCGACGCTGCGGTCGGTCGCCGACCCGACGCGGCTGCGCGCGAGTTCCAGCAGCCGGTCGCGCGCGATCATCCGCTGCGGATAGCGCACGAGCGCGAGCAGCAATTCATGCTCGGCAGCGGTCAACTCGACCTCGGCTCCCGACGGCGCGATCAGCTCGCGGCGGCGCGCATGATAATGCCAGCCCGCGAAATCGAAACGCTCGGGCGCCGGAATGTCGAGCGGGACATGGACGTCATGCGCCCGCCGCAACACCGCGCGCACCCGCGCGAGCACCTCCGACCGCCCGAATGGCTTGGCGATATAATCGTCGGCACCCAGATCGAGGCCCGCGACCCGGTCGCTTTCCTGACCGCGCGCGCTGATCATGATGATAGGCACCCGGCTGCGCGTCCGGATATCACGACACAGGTCCAGCCCGTTTTCACCCGGCAGCATGATGTCGAGCAGGATCAGGTCGATCTTCCGCTCGCCCAGCGTGGCGGCAAGTTCGGCGCCGTCGGCGGCGCCCGTCACATCATATCCGCACTCGCGCAGGATACGCCCGAGCAGCGTCCGCACCCCGGCATCATCGTCGACCACGACGATATGATGCGGGATAGCGGGGGCGCGCGGGACCGGCCCCGGCGTTGCGCGATCGATGATGGTCGTTTGTAACAAAGCATTGCTCCAGCGCTGCGTTGGCATCTTCACGATTGACGCGGCGCCCTGTCCGCACCAGTTCGCCCCGCAAATGTCAAATGATAATTATTCGCATTATCGGGGGTATTCCATGATCAAGTCTCTTCTTTCGCCTGCCGCGCGCGGCGCCAGCGCCGCCGCCATCGCGGCCTTTCTCGCCACGCCGGCCGCCGCAGCCGAGGACGATGCTGCGCCCGGCAGCGATATCGTCGTCACCGCCGCAGGCTATGAGCAGAAGATCACCGACGCACCAGCCAGCATCACCGTGGTCACTGCCGAGGAACTGCGCCAGCGCCCCTATATCACGCTGATCGACGCGGTCCGCGACATCGAGGGCGTCGATGTCGGCGAAACCTCCGACAAGACCGGCCAGCGGACGATCAGCATTCGCGGCATGGGGTCCGACTATACGCTCATCATGATCGACGGACGGCGCCAGAATAATCATGGCGACATTTATCCGAACAGCTTCGGCGGCAATCAGTTCAACCACATCCCGCCGCTCGACACGATCGAGCGTATCGAGGTTATCCGCGGTCCCGCCTCGACCCTCTATGGCGCCGATGCGCTCGGCGGCGTGATCAACATCATCACCAAAAAGGTGCTCGACCGCTGGACCGGATCGGCAACCTTCGGCCGCAGCATCCAGGAAGATACCGACTTCGGCGACGACATGACCTTCGACGCCGCCGTCAGCGGCCCGATCGTGCCCGGTCTCATCGGCGTGAAACTGCGCGGATCCTATTACAAGCGCTATCCGTCGGAACCCGATTTCGCACCGACCCTCGACCCCGCCGGACAGCCGCACGTCCGCGGACTCGGCTTCGGTGGCGGCGGCAAGACGGTGCAGAACACCAACCGCAGCTATGGCGGCTCGATCAACTTCACGCCTTCGCCCGACCACAGCTTCACCTTCGACATCGATTATTCGAAACAGGTGTATGACAATACGCCGATCGTCGATCCCGACACCGGTGCGATCAGCTATCCGCTGGGCACCCTCGACGGCATCGAAAGCATCTGGCGCGCCACCGGCGGCATCGTACAGCCGCGCGTCGGCTATACCGAAAATCAGGTCTTCGACCGCCTGAGCTGGGCCGGGACGTATCATGGCGACTGGGGCTTTGCCCGCAGCTTCCTGTCGCTTGCCTATATCGAGACGAACAACAAGGGCCGTACCATGCCCTTCTCGGTCGCCGAACGGCAGCTGCTGCAACAGATGTTCAGCGGAACCGGCGCCTATGCCGGCATGCCCACCGCCGCGCGCCGCGCACTTGCCGCAGAAACCTTCCTGCCGCGCCCGCTCCGCACGCTCGAAAGCGCGCAATATACTCTCGACGCCCGCATCGACATTCCGGTCGACAATCTCGCCGGCCGCCACAATTTCGTGATCGGCGGTCAATATATCGACGGCACGCTCGATGACGGCGTGTTCGGGCTCGAAGCCTCGGTCGGCGGCATCGAGGCGGTGCAGGATCACAAGATCTGGTCGCTGTTCGCCGAGGACAACTGGACCCCCTTCGACGGCTTCTCGATCACCGGCGGCGTCCGCTACGACAATCACAACCTCTTCGGCGGCCACTTCAGCCCGCGCCTCTATGCCAATTACACCATCACCCCGACCCTGACGGTGAAGGGCGGCGTCAGCACGGGGTACAAGACCCCCAAGACTACCGATCTCTATGACGGCATCCGCGGCTTCGGCGGACAGGGCACCAGCCCCTTCATCGGCAACCCCGACCTCAAGCCCGAAACCAGCGTCAACAGCGAGATCGCGCTCTATTGGAACCCGACCGCCGCCAGCGGCATCAACGTCACGCTGTTCCACAACAAGTTCAAGGACAAGATCGACACGACGCTCGTCCAGCCGTGCGCGGTCACCAATTTCGTGCGCCCCTGCGCCAACCTCGGCGACTATTGGGAAGTGCTCGGACTCGGCAGTTCGATCAGCATCCCGTTCAACGTCGACAAGGCCCGGATCAAGGGCGCCGAAGTCGCCGGCCGTTACGAATTTTTCGACGGCCTCTCGATCCGCGCCAACTATACCTACACCGACAGCAAGCAGCTCAGCGGCGCTTCGAAGGGCGAGCCGCTCACCCAGTCGGCAAAGCATATGGCGAACGCGACCATCGACTGGGAACCGCTCGACGGCCTGTCGACGCAGCTCTCGGCCGAACATCGCTCGCGGCGCTATCGCGGCACCCTCGCCACCAACGGTTCGCTGCTTTATTTCAAGAGCTACACCGTGCTGAACTTCGGCGCCCAATATCGCCTGAACGACCATCTGACGCTCAGCGGCCGGGTCAACAATCTGCTTAATCAGGACTTCCGCGGCTATGACGCGGTATTCGGCAATCCGGTGGGCGGCGTCTATCCGGCGCCGACCTACGTCGACCATTACAACAACAAGGACAAGGCGCGCAGCTATTGGGTCAGCGTCAACGCGCGCTTCTGATCCGCGCCGCAGCAAAATCAGGGGCTGGCGCCTTGCGCGCCGGCCCTTTTTTGTTCGCCACGCGCCGTTGTTCCGGCCGCGGCTTCTTCATTTCCGCTATGCCATCGGACGCCGCTGCCGACGCCGGAGCAACCTCGCCGCGCGCCAGGCCGGGGATCGACAGCCCCGGCTCGCCTTCGGCCTGCGCAAGACAGATTTGGGTATCTTGTGCTTCGGCGACAAAGTCCGCGCCTTCAGCACGCCGTCGGCTTATGGCCGGTCGGCCCACAGCGCCTCAGCGCATCTTTCAGCTAAAGAAAAACCGGCGGCCGATGGGGCCGCCGGTCTGTTTCTTATGCCGCTTCCTTCTTCCGCGATGCCTTCTTGCGTTCGTTCGGATCGAGGATCGCCTTGCGGATGCGGATGTTCTTCGGCGTCACTTCGACCATTTCATCATCGTCGATATAAGCGATCGCCTGCTCCAGCGTCATCCGCTTCGGCGGGGTCAGGCGGATCGCGTCATCCTTGCCGGTCGAACGGAAGTTGGTGAGCTGCTTCGACTTCATCGGGTTGACTTCGAGGTCGTCGGGCTTTGCATTCTCGCCGATGATCATCCCTTCGTACAGCGCCTCACCGGGCGAGACGAACAGGATGCCGCGCTCTTCGAGCGGGCCGAGCGCATAAGCCACGGCTTCGCCATTGCCGTTCGAGATCAGCACGCCATTCTTCCGGCCTTCGATCACGCCCTTGTGCGGCCCGTACTTCTCGAACAGGCGGTTCATGATCCCGGTGCCGCGCGTGTCGGACAGGAATTCGCCATGATAGCCGATCAGGCCGCGCGACGGTCCGCTGAAGGTGATGCGGGTCTTGCCGCCACCCGACGGACGCATGTCGGTGAGGTCGGCCTTGCGGATCTGCATCTTCTCGACAACCGTGCCCGAATGCTCGTCGTCGACGTCGATGACGACAGTTTCATACGGTTCGGTGCGCTTGCCGTTTTCGTCTTCGCCGAACAGCACCTTCGGGCGGCTGATGCCGAGTTCGAAGCCTTCGCGGCGCATCGTTTCGATGAGCACGCCCAGCTGAAGCTCGCCGCGGCCTGCGACGTCGAAGCTGTCCTTGTCGGCGCTCTCGGTAATGCGGATCGCGACATTGGTTTCGGCTTCGCGGAGCAGGCGGTCGCGGATCATGCGGCTCGTGACCTTGCTGCCTTCACGGCCCGCCATCGGCGAATCGTTCACGGCAAAGCGCATCGACAGCGTCGGCGGATCGATCGGCTGCGCGGCGATCGGCTCACTGACGCTGGTGTCGGCGATGGTGTTCGCGACGGTTGCGTTGGTCAGGCCGGCGATCGCGACGATGTCGCCCGCCTTGGCTTCTTCGACAGGCACGCGGTCGAGCCCGCGGAACGCCAGCAGCTTCGAAGCGCGGCCGGTTTCGATGACCTTGCCGTCCATGTCGAGCGCGTGGACCGGCTGGTTGACCTTGACCGTCCCCGACTGGACGCGGCCGGTCAGGATGCGACCGATGAAATTGTCGCGGTCGAGCAAAGTCGCAAGGAAGGTGAAAGGCGCATCTTCGTCGAGGCCCGGGGTCGGGACGTGCGATACGATCGTCTTGAACAGCGGCTCAAGCGTGCCCTCGCGCGCGTCGGGGCTGTCCGAGGCATAGCCACCGCGGCCCGAGGCATAGAGGATCGGGAAGTCGAGCTGTTCGTCATTGGCTTCGAGCGCAAGGAAAAGCTCGAACACTTCGTCGAGCACTTCGGCGGCGCGCGCGTCGCTGCGGTCGATCTTGTTGACGACGACGATCGGCTTGAGGCCGAGCGCCAGCGCCTTGCCGGTCACGAACTTGGTCTGAGGCATCGGGCCTTCGGCCGAATCGACGAGCAGAATGACGCCGTCGACCATCGACAGGATGCGCTCCACTTCGCCGCCGAAGTCGGCGTGACCCGGGGTGTCGACGATATTGATGCGGGTCGTGTCATCGCCCTCGCCCCATTCGACGCTGGTGCATTTCGCGAGGATGGTGATCCCGCGTTCCTTTTCCAGATCGTTCGAATCCATCGCGCGTTCTTCGACGCGCTGGTTGTCACGGAAGGTGCCCGACTGACGGAACAATTGATCGACGAGGGTGGTCTTGCCATGATCGACGTGCGCGATGATGGCGATATTGCGCAAAGACATGCGGATTTTACCTTGATGATTGAGGGCCGCGCGCGGAGCGCCGCATAACGCCGCGCCCCTAACAGAAGCCGTGCTGCGGCGCAACAAAATTGCCGGGGTCGCGCAATTTGTCTATCATTGCCCACATCGGGGATGGGTCCGCCGTGAAGTTTCAATAATTATTGAAACTTCAGAAATAAAAGCCTATTGCGCGGGACCATGGACACGCCCCCCGCCCCCAGCCCGTCCCCCAGCCCCGCGCCCGATTCCCCAGCCTCCCCGTCTGCGCCGTTCCGGCTCTCCCCGCTGGCGCAGGCGTTCGTCCTGCATTTCGGCGAGATGGGAAGCCGCTGGGGGATCAACCGCACCGTCGGACAGATTTACGCGATGCTCTTCCTCGCCGAAGTGCCGCGCCACGCCGAGGAAATCAGCGAAGCGCTGAGCCTGTCGCGCGGCAGCGTGTCGATGGGCCTGAAGGAGCTCGCCAGCTGGAACCTCGTCCAGCTGCGGCATTTTCCCGGCGACCGGCGCGACTATTATGAGACGCCGCGCGACGTCTGGGCGATCTTCCGCACGCTGGTCGAAGAACGCAAGAAACGCGAGATCGACCCGACGCTGTCGATGCTGCGCGGCCTGCTGATCGAACCCGCGCACGACCCCGCCGACCGCCACGCACAGGAGCGGATCGCGGCGATGCACGAACAGATCGAACTGCTGACCGACTGGTACGCCGAAATGCGGCGCCTCGACAATGAACGGCTGCTCCAGCTTTTGCGTTTGGGGTCGCATGTGGTAAAGGCGCTGGAGTTCAAGGACCGCATACTTGGGCGTGGCGGTGCCCAGGCGGACAGCGATTTGCTGTCGGACAGGGGACGCTAGACATGGACGCGATCGATCCATTGATGCTCGCACGCATCCAGTTCGCGGCCAATATCAGTTTCCACATCCTGTTCCCGACGATCACCATCTCGCTCGGCTGGGCGCTGCTCGGTTTCAAGCTCGCCTATAATCGCACGCAGAACGAAGCGTGGATGGACGCCTATCGCCTGTGGGTGAAGATTTTTGCGCTGAGCTTCGCGATGGGGGTCGTCTCCGGCATCACGATGAGCTTTCAGTTCGGCACCAACTGGCCGGGCTATATGGAACGGGTCGGCAATGTCGCCGGGCCTTTGCTCGCCTATGAAGTGCTGACCGCCTTTTTCCTCGAGGCCGTGTTCCTTGGCATCATGCTCTTCGGTTTCCGGCGCGTCCCCAATTGGGTGCACACGATGGCGACCTGCCTCGTCGCGGGCGGCACGACGCTGTCGGCCTTCTGGATCATCGCGCTCAACAGCTGGATGCAGACCCCCGCCGGTTACGAGCTGCGCGACGGCATCGTCCATGCGACCGACTGGTGGGCGATCATCTTCAACCCGTCGATGCCCTATCGGCTGACCCATATGCTGCTCGCCTCGGCGCTCACCGTATCCTTTCTGATCGCGGGGATGTCTGCCTGGCGCTGGCTGAAGGACGGCGGCGGCGAAGGCGTCCGCCGCACGCTGAAAGCCGCCATCTATGCCGCCGCGCTGCTGGTTCCGGTGCAGATTTTCGTCGGCGACATGCACGGGCTCAACACGCTGGAGCATCAACCGCAGAAGGTCGCGGCGATGGAAGCGAATTGGGAAACGCGCAGCCATGTCCCGCTGGTCCTTTTCGCGATCCCCGATGAAAAGGCGCGCACCAACCATCTGGAAATCGCCATCCCCTCGGGCGCCAGCCTGATCCTGAAACATGAAGCGGCGGGCGTCGTCCCGGGGCTCAACGATTATGAGGGCAATCATCCGCCGGTCGGCCCGCTGTTCTGGGGCTTTCGCATCATGGTCGGGATCGGGGTGCTGATGCTGCTGACCGCCTGGGCCGCGAGCTGGACGATCGCACGGCGCGGGGTCGATGCGCTGCCGCGCTGGCTCGCCCGCATGCTCGTCGCGATGACCTTTTCGGGCTGGCTCGCGACGCTCGCCGGCTGGTATGTCACCGAAATCGGGCGCCAGCCGTGGCTCGTCACCGGCGTCCTCAAGACCGCCGATGCCGTCGGGCCGATCGGCGCCGGCATGGTCGCCAGTTCGCTCGCGCTCTACCTCACCGTCTATGCCGTGCTGCTCGCCGCCTATATTGCGGTCCTCTATCGCCTCGCCCGGCTCGGCAAGGCGGCGCCCGGCGCGAAGCCGATGTTTCCACTGCCCGGCGGCGGCGAAGGCCCCGCCGAAGCGCTGGAGGTAAAGTCATGACCCCCTTTTTCGACGCATGGTGGTTGCCGGTGATCTTTGCCGGGCTGATGGGGCTGTCGATCCTGCTCTATGTCATCCTCGACGGCTATGATCTGGGCGTCGGCATGCTGACGCGGTTGGAAAAGGACGAGAATCGCGACCTGATGGTCGCCTCGATCGGCCCCTTCTGGGATGCCAACGAGACATGGCTGGTGCTGGGCATCGGCTTGCTGCTCGTCGCCTTTCCGGTCGCTCACGGGCTGATCCTGACCCAGCTTTACCTGCCCGTCGTCCTGATGCTCGTCGCGCTGATCCTGCGCGGCGTCAGTTTCGAATTTCGCGCCAAGGCGCCGCCCGAACAAAAGCATCGCTGGGACAGCGCCTTTTTCTATGGCTCGCTGATCACCGCGCTGTGTCAGGGCTATATGCTCGGCGCCTATGTGCTGGGGTTCGACCAGAGCCTTTCGTCGGTGCTCTTCTGCCTGCTCGCCGCGCTGGGTCTTGTCGCCGGCTATGTGTTCGTCGGCGCCTGCTGGCTGATCTACAAGGTCGAGGGCGAGCTTCAAAAGCGCGCGGTGCGCTGGGCCGAGGTCACGCTGTGGCTGACCGCGCTGGCGATGGCGATCATCTCGATCGCAACCCCGCTCTTGTCGGAGCGCATCTTCGACCGCTGGTTCCGCCTGCCCGAGATTATCGCGCTGCTGCCGATCCCGATCGCCGCCGCGACCCTGTTCATCGGCCTCGCCATCTTCCTGCGCCGCCCGCTGCGGCCCAAGGACGAACTGTCATGGGTGCCGCTCGCGACCGCAGGCGTGCTGTTCGCGCTGGGCTTTGTCGGCATTGCGTACAGCTTTTACCCCTATCTGATCGCCGACCGGCTCGACATCTGGCAGGCGGCGGCCAGCCCGGAATCGCTGATGATCATTTTGGCGGGGGCGGTGTTCGTGCTGCCCGTGATTTTGGGATATTCGATCCTCGCGCACTGGATCTTCCGGGGGAAGGCGACGCATTTGAGTTATGATTGAGGCTTAGCGGGTCTGTCCGCTTTGGGGTGGGAAGCGGACATTGGCCAAGGCGTCGCCCCCGCGAAGGCGGGGGCCGCGGGCAACCTTACGCTACGCCGATAGCGGCCCCCGCCTTCGCGGAGGCGACGAACCAAGTACGGCAAAAACCGGTCGCTTTCAGCCCTTTGTCATCCCGGGCTCGACCCGGGCCCCGCCTTCCTCCCGCTCGACCTTGCAAAGGCAAGGCAGGCCCCGGGTCAAGCCCGGGGTAACGAAGTGTGAACCATCCTCCCTGTCGCGGAGCGATGGGGAGGGGGACCGCGCCCGAAGGGCGTGGTGGAGGGGCCGCGACGGCTGCGCCAAGCCCCTCCGTCAGCGCTTCGCGCTGCCACCTCCCCATGGCTTCGCCACAGGGAGGATTAGAGCGTCAACAACCGGTCGCCAGCCGCCATGCGTCACAACAGCGCCACCAGCCGCTCGACCTCCGCCGCCGCCAGCCGCGCCGCGCGGACCAGATTGGCGTGGAAATCATTTCCGCTGTCGCCATTGGCTTCGTCGGTGACCGCCTTGATCGCGGCCCACGGCTTGCCCAGCCGCACCGCGACCTGCGCGACCGCGCCGACCTCCATATCGACCAGCGTCGCGCCGACATGATTTGCAAGATCGGCGGCGGCGTCGGGGCAGGCGACGAAGCTGTCGCCGCTGGCGATGCGCGCGTGGGGCAGGTCGAGGCCGGGGTCGGGGTCGGGCATGGCGGTGAAATGCGCCTCACCCGGCTCGCCGATCGGCCATTCGCCCGCGCGGTAGCGGCGGAACAGGCCGGGTTCGTTCGCGCCATAGTCGTGCTGCACCGCCTCGGCGATCCAATAGACCCCCGGGGCGGCGCCGAGCGCGCCGCAGGTTCCGGTCATCAGCAGCATATCGGCGTCTGCGCCGTGCATGCCAGCGCAGAGCGCGGCGTTGACCTTTCCCAGGCCGCAGGTCGCGATGGTGAGGTTGTGATGATCGACGAAAAGGCGGCGGGTCGCGAAGGGGTCGGCATCGCGGGTGCCGGTGCCGGGGAAGAGCGCGTCGGCCTCTTCGGGGAGCGCGGCGAGGATGAGGATATGGGCCATGGTGGCTATGTACGCCCCTCTCCGTTCGTGTCGAGCGAAGTCGAGGCACCCGTCGGCATCGCGCCGTCCTTTGGGGCATCTCGACTTCACTCGATGCGAACGGTGGTTGGTGGTCGCCATCGACGTTCCGCGATGTCGCCAGCGGCCCCCGCCTTCGCGGGGGCGACGATATTGTGCCGCTTGCCAACCGCCCCGCATCCCGGCATCGCGGCCCCATGCTGTCCCGTATCTTCCCCGACCGTTTCGTCCCCCTGCTGCTGGCAACGATCCTGCTCGCCAGCCTGCTGCCGGTGCGCGGCGGCGCGGTTCCGATCGCGCAGGGGCTGTCGACCGCCGCGATCGTCTTTCTCTTTTTCCTGAACGGCGTCCGCCTGCCGCGGGACGAAGTGCTGCACGGCATCCGCAACTGGAAGCTGCAGGGCGGCGCGCTGGCCTTTTGTTTCGGCGCGATGGCGCTGCTCGGGCTGGCGGCACAGGCGGCGACCGCGTCGTTGCTGCCCGCGACGCTGGCGCTCGGCTTCCTCTTCCTCGGCATATTGCCCTCGACCGTTCAGTCGGCAACGGCGGCGAGCAGCCTTGCCGGCGGCAATGTCGCCGCGAGCGTCGTCGCTGCAGCGCTGCTCAACCTTAGCGGGGTGATCGTCTCGCCCTTGCTCTTCGCCGCGCTTGCGGGCAGCGCGGGCGAGATCAGCAGCGCGGGGGCGCTGCGCATCGTCGCGATCCTGCTGCTGCCCTTCATCGCCGGGCAGTTCGCGCAGCGCTGGCTGCGCCCGTGGGTGCTCGCGCATCGCGGCCTTGCGACCTTCATGGATCGCAGCGCGATCGCCATCGCGGTCTATGTCGCCTTTTCGGCGGCGGTGGTCGCGGGCATCTGGGATTTGCTCGACGGGCGCGAGATTGGCATCGTCATGGGCGTCGTCGTTCTTTTTCTTGCGCTGTCCTTTGGCTGCGCGTGGCTTTTCGGGGCGCTGCTGCGGCTTCGGCGGCCCGACCGCATCACCCTGTTGTTTTCGGGCGCGCAGAAAAGCATCGCGGTCGGCGCCCCGCTGGCGGCGACGCTGTTCCCGCCCGCGGTGGCCGGCATGGTACTGGTCCCGATCCTCGTCTATCATATGGCGCAGCTGATCCTGTCGGCGTGGATCGCACCCGTGTTGAATCGATCAGCGCAGGTGTAGTGCTTGAACAACACAGACCCGCATGCCATATAGGCAGAGGCATCGGGGTGGAAGGAAGACGAATGAGCGAAGCAACTGCAACCGCAACGGTCACCGACGAACTGAAGCTGACCCCGCCCGATCCGGTGCCGGCGGTCTCACCCGAAAAGGCGGCCGGGCTTGTCCCGCTGTCGGGCGAGCAGAAATCGAAGCTTGAGGAACGCGTCGACGGATTCATCGACGATCTGGTCGCGCAGGACGTCAACTCGCCCGCCTTCGGCCAGAAGGTCGACCAGATCACCAATATGGGCCGCAAGGAAATGCTGGAGGCGGCGAACCAGTCGAACCGTTTCCTCGACCGCCCGATCAAGGCGATGGACCGCGACACCGACATCGGCCAGAATCTGATCGAACTGCGCAACACGGTCGAACGGCTCGATCCGTCGGCGAACGGCAAATTCCTGACCAAGCGTGGCTTTTTCGACAAGCTTCTGGGCAACAAGGTCGGCAATTATTTCGCTCAATATCGCAGCGCACAGACGCATATCGGCGGCATCCTGACCGCGCTTGCCAATGGCAAGGACGAGCTGTTGATGGACAATGCCGCCATCGACGTCGAACGCCGCAAGCTGTGGGAAGCGATGGGCAAGCTGGAACAGATGGTCCACATCGCAGGCACGCTCGACGCGAAGCTGGAGGCCAAAGCGAACGAACTCGACGGGATCGATCCGGCCAAGGCCAAGGTGCTGCGCGAAAATGCGCTCTTCTATGCGCGCCAGCGGACGCAGGACCTGCTCACGCAAATGGCGGTGACGGTGCAGGGTTATCTCGCGCTCGACCTCGTCAAAAAGAATAATGTCGAGCTGGTGAAGGGGGTCGAACGCGCCTCGACGACGACGGTCGGCGCGCTCAAGACCGCGATCACCGTCGCGCAGGCGATGACGAACCAGAAGCTGGTGCTCGAACAGATCACCGCGCTGAACACCACGACCGCGAACATCATCGACGGGACATCGAAGATGCTGAAGGACAATACCGCGCGCATCCACGAACAGGCGGCGTCGAGCACGATCCCGATGGAAACGCTGCAGCGCGCGTTCCAGAATATCTATGACACGATGGACGCGATCGACACGTTCAAGCTGAAGGCGCTCGACAGCATGAAGACGACGGTGAACACGCTGGAGGGCGAAGTCGCGAAGTCGAAGGGCTATATCGCGCGCGCCGAGGGCGCGTCGCAGGCGCAGGCGAGCGTCGGCGGTGCCGACAGCCCGCTCGCGTCGATCGAGGCCTGAGGCGCCCATGACGATGAGCGAAGTCGACAAGATCAGGATTTCGGCGACATCGGCGATCGAGAGATCGCGCGAACGCCGCCGCCCGATCGGGACGAAGAGCGTCGCGCTGCGCCGGCAACATATTTTCAAGAAGCTCGGGCGGATTCTCGTCGCGGGCGGGGTGGTGCTCGTCGGCGCCGCCTTGTTCGGGACATTGATCCAGCCGCTCGGTTTCCTCGGCCTGCTTGCGCTGATCGTTTTGCTGGTCGGGGTCGGGGTGCTGTTCGGCAAATGGCCGCCCTTCCCCGAACCGCGCCAGGCCGATCTGCCCAAGACCGATCTGAAACAGCTCGCGGGGCGCACCGAAATCTGGCTGGAGGCGCAGCGCCCGATGCTGCCCGCGCCTGCCAAGACGCTGGTCGACGGCATCGGGGTCCAGCTCGACCTGCTCGCGCCGCAGCTCCAGACGCTCGATGCGGCGAGCCCGGCGGCGGCGAATATCCGCAAGCTGGTGGGCGAAGATCTGCCCGAACTGGTCGCTGGCTATCAGCGCATCCCGGCGGGCCTCCGCAAGGAAGCGCATGCCGGGCGCACCCCCGACGAAACGCTCGTCGGCGGGCTGAAGATGCTGGAAAGCGAAATCGGCAATGCGGCGCGGAGCCTCGCTGCGGGCGATCTCGACAAGCTCGCGACGCGCGAACGCTATCTCCAGCTCAAATATCAAGGCATCGACGGCGACGACACGCCCGGCGGCTAAAGCCCCTCGCCGCCCATCCAGTGGGCGTTGACCAGCCGCCGCGCGAGCGCACTCACCTGAATGCGGATATCGGGGACGGCGACGACTTCCCACAGGTCGCCGCGGGTCATCGGGCCGATGGCGAGGATATGTTCGGACGCGCGGCCCTGGGCATCGACGACATGGCTGTCGCGATCGATGTCGAGCCCCAGCCGCAGCGCATCGGGACGGATGCGCCCCTTCGCCAGCATATGGCGGACGAGCGGGTCTGACGACCGGAGCAGATCGCCCTGCGGGCCGGTGCAATTGATCATCCGCGCCGCGCGCGTCGTTTCCAGCCTCGCTTCTCCGCGCGGCCGCCACGATATGGCCAGACCATCGCGCTCGACCGCCACATCGGCGATCTTGCCCGCGCGAAAATGCAATTGTCCCGACGCGACCAGCGCGTCGATGCGGTCGGCCACATCGGGCGCCAGCCGGTGGCGATGGACGTCCCAGAAGGGGCGGAGGTGACGCAGGAAGCGCGCGCGCTTTCCGGCATCGGCGGACGCCCACATCATCTGGGTGATCGGCCGGATCGAATCGACGACCAGCCGCCAGTCGCGTGTCCCCGCTTCGCCGCGCGCCCAGCCGACGAGTTCGGAAAGCTCGGGCGCGGGCTTGGCGAGCACGGGGCGCGGCGCGGGAAGCCCGTCGAGGTGGCGGTGCGGGCGCAGCCCGCGACGCGACAAGGCGGTGATCGGCCCGGTAAAGCCGCGCGACGCCAGCCGCAGAATGACGTCGATCGCGGTGAGCCCGGTGCCGACGACCAGCAGCGGCGCATCGCGCGGCAAGCCCTCGTCGAAGGGCGCCGCCCACGGATCGCCGATATAGCGATGCGCCGGAAGGCCCGCCCCCGCGAGCGCGGGCGGGTCGTGCGGCGGCAGATTGCCGATGGCCAGCACCGCGCGGTCGGCCTCGACCAGCCCGCCGTTGACGAGCCCCAGCGTCACCTGTCCGCGCTTTTCCTCGATATCGAGTACTTCGTCATCGATCAGCTTCAACCGGCGGCTGTGACGCTCCATCGCGGCGGCCAGCGTTTCGCGCAAATAACGGCCATAGGTCGCACGGGTGACAAAGGCATTGCCGCACCCCAGCCCGCGCGCCTCCAGCCATTGGCAGAAATGGTCGGGCCGGTCGGCAAAGGCGCTCATATTCGCGGCGCGCACGTTCAGAAAATGCGCCGAATCCGAACTGCTATACGCGACGCCGCCGCCCATCCGGTGCCGGTCGCGCTCGATCAGCAGCACCTCGACATCGGCCTGCTCGACAAGGTTGATCGCGAGCAAGGTCCCCGAAAATCCCGCGCCGACGATCGCGACGCGGGTCGCGGTGCGCAGGCGCGGCCGCGGATGGTGAAGCTCGGTCCCGACGAAATTCACCGGCGCACCACATCGCCCGAGACGGTGACGCGTTCAAGCACGCGGTGGGCAGGCCAGTAATCGCCGACCGCATAATGCTGCGTCGACCGGTTGTCCCAGATGCCGATGGCATTGGGGGTCCAGCGGAAACGCACCTGATATTCGGGCACTTTGATGCGGTCGAACAGCAGGCGAAGCAGGCTGTCGCTCTCATCCTCTTCCAGCCCGACGATGCGGCTGGTGAAGGTGTAATTGACGTACAGGATCTTCTCGCCGGTTTCGGGATGGGTGCGCACGACGGGATGGCGGACCGGCGGGAAGTCGCGGGCAAGCTGTGCGCGCTTTTCCTCGGTCACCCGGCCGCCAAAGCTGCGCACGATGTCATGTTCGGCCTCCAGCCCCTCGATCCGGTCCTTCACCGCTTGCGGCAGACCGGCATAGGCGGCGGCGGTATCGGCCCACATCGTATCGCCGCCCAGCGGTGGCAGGGTCCGCGCGCGCAGGATCGACGCGATCGACGGCCGCTCGCGGAAGGTCACGTCGGTGTGCCATTTGTTATAAGCCTGAAAGGGCGCGAGCGTGTCCGCCGAAAGCTGGACGCCCTCGACCCCCTCGATCCGCAGCACCTCGGGATAGCCCGGGACATGCGGAATCACCGGATGGCCTTCGATCTCGCCGAAAAACTGCCCCAGCCGGACATGGCTTTCATAGCTGATGTCCTGATCGCGAAAAAAGAGCACTTTGAATTCGAGCCAGGCGGCGCGGAGCAGATCGCCCTCTTCGGACGACAGCGGCCGGTTGAGGTCGAGCCCGCCGATTTCGGCCCCGATCGTCGGGGTCGAAGGCAGAATCGCAATGCCCAGCGAACGGGCGGTATCGAACAGATCGGGGGTCTCGGCCTGACTGGCCATGGGCACTCTCCTCTTGTCGAAAATGGACATCGGCCCGGTCGACTCGTGTACGTCCCGACGCCGCAACATTAACTCAATCAATTTAATTGACAAGATGGTCGCGCCCAGACGAGCGAAAGCCGCGACTGATCGTGCCTGCACGGCCCGGCAAAATCGCAAGGCTGCGGCAATTCCCTTGCGAAGACCGATCGGTTAGGCATTTGTCCGATTGGGACAAATGGATGTCAGTGTCGCGACAATGTGGCAAACGGCATCCTGAACAGGTCGGGCGAGGACCAGCATGCAGCGACGAACGATCTTGATCATTGCGGCATGCCTGGCGATTTGCGCTGGCGTCGCGCCGCTTGCGGCGATGGCCTATCTCTCGCAGGCCAGAGCGACGCGGGCCGAGCAGGACCATCTTGCCGAATATGCGCGGTGGACGCTGACGCGGGCCGACCGGACGCTGAACGAAGCCGGGAACAGCCTGGAGCAGCTGACGGGGCTGGGCAACTGCACAGAAGCGCATATTGCGCGGATGCGCCAGCTGGCGGTCGATGTGCGCTCGGTCGAGGAAATCGGCTATTATCAGAGCGGAAAGCTGGCATGCACCAGCTGGGGCCCGGTTCAGGATATCGTGCCCCAGGGCAAGCCGCATGAGCGGCTTGCGAACGGGCAAAGCCTGTATTTCGATATCATGCCCCGCATCAGCCGGGGCGGCAAAATGCTGGTGCTCAGCGATGGCACGCACAACGCGCTGATCCAGCCGCAGCGCATGGTCGATGTCCTGCTCGACAGCCATATGACGGTGGGCGTCGCGACCCGGAAGGGGCGGCTGATCGCCCTGTCGGGCCAGGCCGATCCGCGCCTCGTCGCGCGGCTGACCCGGACGGCGGCCAGCGGGATGGACGATCGGCATATGTTCGCGGCCGCAAGCACACCGACACTGATCGCCTTTGCAATCAGCGACCGCTCGGCGATCGAGGACCATCTGGGCCGCGAACTGCGGCTGCTGATCCCGATCGGGCTGATCGTGTCCGCCATTTTGATCGGGGTGATCGCCTGGGTATCGCGCGACCGGCTTTCGCCGCAAAAGGAACTGGCACACGCGATCCGCAAGCGCGAGTTTATCGCGCATTATCAACCGATCATCGAACTTTCGACCGGATTATGCGTCGGCGCCGAAGCGCTGATCCGGTGGCGCGGCCCCGACGGCAAATGGATCGCCCCCGACCTGTTCTTGCCGCTGGCCGAAGAAACCGGCTTGATCGCGGGCATCACCGATCTGCTGATCGAACGCGTCGTCGAGGATATGGCGCACATGCTGACCACCGAACGATCGGTCCATGTCGCGATCAATATCGCCGCCAGCGACATGGAAAGCGGACGCTTTCTGCCGGTTCTGAAAGCCGCACTGGCGCGGTCCGGGGTCGCGCCGTCGCAAATCTGGCTGGAGGCGACCGAGCGGGGCTTCATGGATGCCGAAGCGGCGCGCCGGACGATCGAGGCGGCCCGTGCCGAAGGGCATATGGTCGCGGTCGACGATTTCGGCACCGGCTATTCCAGCCTCTCGCTGCTCGAAACCCTGCCGCTCGACGCACTCAAGATCGACCAGAGCTTCGTCGCGGCGATCGGCAAGGATACTGCGACCAGCATCGTGACGCCGCACATCATCGACATGGCGCACAGCCTGAAATTCCATATCGTCGCCGAGGGTGTCGAGACGGCCGAACAGGAAGAATATCTGCGCAAGGCCGGGGTCGAATTCGTTCAGGGCTGGCTCTATGCCAAAGCACTGCCAGCCGACGCGTTCGTCGCCTATTATCGCGAGCGCAACGGCGGGAAGGTCTCGTCCTTCCTGAAATTTCCGCAATAGCGCGAGCGGGGCCGTTCGGCCCACCGCCCCTCAGCGCGTGGCGGCGCGAACCGGGCCCGAGCGTTCCTCGACGGCGCGGCGCACATCGTCGCGCAGCCCCAGCCAGAAGGCGACTTCGGCAACGATGAACAGCGGCCCGACGGCAAGCCCCATCACATCGTCGACGAACGCGGGTTTGCGCCCCTCATAATAATGGCCGACGAACTGGATGACCCAGCCGACCAGAAACAGGCCGAGCCCCCATCCCAGCCACACGGCGGTCGATTCTGCCGCGAGTATCTGTCCGGCAAGCACGCTCAACGCGAGCAAGAGGGTCATTACAGCGCCGAACCGCAGATCGAGCCGCAAATAGAAGAGCGAGCCGACGACGCCCACCAGAACGGCCGGCGACAAGGGCCAGCCAAACAGGAGCAAAGACGGACGCGACAATAATATCGCAACCGCGACGACGATCATTGGAATCCCGATCACATGGGTAACAATATTACGGGAATCGCGGTGATAGGCGGCATATTGCGCAAGATGGTCCGTAAGCGATTTCATCGACACTCTCCTCATGCGGCTTTTCATATCATTATCACGGCGCCTTACCAGATTGTTTTTGGCAATCCATCAAGACAATCATTTCGGCGACATGAATATTACTTGGAAGAGATATGAAACTACAGCGTACAGCGGAAACATACGGCCCGTCCATTCACGACATGGCCGAGATCCGCCTTTGCTTTACTGATAATCGACGTGTCGGCGGCGGCACCATCGACCGGCTGATAGGCCGTAGCCGGTCTCGGCGTGGCCTTCGGCTACGGACTTTCGCAAAAATTCAGACGCTATTTCCCTGCGTCCAGCGCCAGTGCGAGCGACCCGTAAGGGCCAGCACAGGCTCCAAGGCCCGGCGTTTCTATCAAAAAGTCATCATCTCTGTCGGCGCCGTAACCGCCCAGACTCTTTTGCAGATACTCGCGGACCAGTTCCAGCAACTGCGGCTGGCCCAGCGCCACGCCCCCGCCGATCAGGATGCGTTGCGGCAGGGTGGTCAGCACCAGATTGTGACACAAGGCGGCAATCGCGTGCGCGGCGTGGCGCCACGCGTCGTCGTCGGACGCAATATCCCGGCCCCGCTTTCCCGCGCGCGCCTCGATCGCCGGACCGCTTGCCAGGCCTTCGACGCAGTCCCCGTGATAGACGCAGCATCCTTCGAACAGGTCGCCCGCCAGCTTCGGCACGCGCTGATGCCCCGCCTCGCTATGGCCCGCGCCGCGCAATATCCGGCATCCGGAAACGGAGCCGACGCCGATGCCCGTGCCGATCGTGACATAGGCCCAGCTGGCGAGCCCCTGCGCCGCGCCCCAAAGCCCCTCCGCAAGCGCCGCGCCATTCACGTCGGTGTCGATGACAAAGGGGGTTCCGCGCGCCAGCGAAGTCAGGTCGGCACCGCTCCAGCCGGGCTTGGGCGTCGAGATGATGCTGCCGAATTTTGGCGACGTGCGGTCAAGGTCGAGCGGCCCGAAACTGGCGATGCCGAGCGATCGGAAATCCCACCCGTCCAGAACATGCGCGATCGCCGCGAGCGTCTCTTCCGGACTATTTGTCGCAATCTCCACCTGCGCCTGCACATCATCGGGGCAGGTGCCCAACGTGCAGATACATTTGGTGCCGCCCAGTTCTACCCCCGCCAACATGCGCTTTAATATTGATCCCTGAGCATTTCGCCGATCGAATTGTTGAAATGGCTTTCCATCGCGGAACGCGCCCTTGCGGCATCGCGCGCCGCGATCGCTTCGGCGACTTCATTATGCAGCGCGAGCGTCTCCTTGCGTTCCTCATGCGTCGTCCGCCCCGCCCAGGCGCGCGGGATCGCGACCGCCATCAACTGCTCGAACGAGCGGACGATCTGATAGAAAAGCTGGTTGCCGCTCGCTTCTGCGATCGTCTGATGAAAAGCCGTGTCGGCGGCCGTGCGCGTCGCCTCGTCATGCCCGACCGAGAGGCCGTGCGCCGCGGCGAGGATCGCGCGCGCCTGTTCGTCGCTCCGGTTGATCGCCGCGAGTTCGGCGGTGCGCAGTTCGAGCGTCCGCCGCACCTCCCACACATCGGCCAGGCTGACCTGCGCGGTATTGACCGCATGGCCCATCGACGCCGCCATCACCGATCCGTCGATCGCGCCCACGCGCGGCTTGCGCCCGTTGCCGACGTCGACGAGGCGGAGCGCGGCCAGCGCACCGAACGCCTCGCGCATCACCGGGCGGCTGACGCCGAGTTGCTGCGCAAAGCTCCCCTCACCCGGCAAGGTGTCGCCGACTTTCAGGTCGTTGATACGGATGAAATCGCGCACCGACTCGACCGCCCGTTCGACCAGCGAGCCGCGCGCTCCGGGATCGAGCATCCCGCTCATGCCGCAATTCCCACGCGCCGCATGGCGGTCGGCGCCATGCCGAAGCGGCGAGAGAAGGCGCGCGTGAAGCTGGCGTTGTTGAGATAGCCGCAGCGATAGCCGATGCTCGCAACCGGCAGGTCGCTCGCAGCCAGCATTTGCCGGGCGTGCCGCAAGCGGCGCTCGCTCAGCGCCTCTGCAATGCTGCATTGATATAGTTCGCGAAAACCGCGGGTCAGCTTGTCGCGGTTTATACCGCAGCTTTTGGCGATATTGTCGATCGTCAGCTTTTCATGCCAGCGCGTATCGACGATCTGCCGCGCCGCAGCGATCCGCGCGATGTCGCCTTCGGTCAGGCTCGACGGGCCCTCCACCGGAACCAGATCCCCCGCACGCAGCGCGGCAAAAAACTGGCAGAGGAGTTCGATACTGCGCGCAAGGCGCAACGTGTCGGCGGCCGCATCGTCGCAATCGGGGGCGACGATCGACTGGCCGAGCGCACGGAGGTCGGAAGGCAAATACCAGCGCGCATCGGAATCGGGCAAGTCGCCGAACAGACGGCGGCAGGCGCCGCGCGATACCGCAAAAACGAGCAGATGCTCCTCTGCCTCAAGCTCGGAAAAGCTCAACATGCGGACGATGAGTTCGCCGAAATCGCCGAAGCCGAGCAGCAGCGCGTCGGGCGGCAGCAACAGGCGATCGCATGCTCCGCGGCCGATATAGGTCGTCATTTCTGGCGACACGATCACCGGATGTTTTGAAGGCATAGCCCAACTCTCCCTGTGTTCGACCTAGACCTATCTTACAGCTTTTGCAAGAGCTATCTTACAGGTTCGGGCGCGCGCCGCATCGCGAGCAGGAAGGCAAAGAAGGACAAGGCGCTGACGATGACGCCGACCAGCGCCAGCGCCTCAGCCAGCATCGCCTCGCCGCCCATCAGCGCGCTCACCCGCGTGACGACCCATGGCGCAAGCCCGAACCCGATCAATCCGGCGATCGCAATGAAGGCGCCGATGCAAAGCCCGCGCAGCTCGTTCGGCAGCATCACGGTCAGCGCGACCGACACCACCAGCCCCGTGACCGCGCCGCACATCGACATCACGCCCAGTGCGACCGCAAGGCCGGTCACGCTGGGCATCAGCGGGAACAGCGCAGCCGGCACCCCGATCCCCGCCGCGATGACCGCGCCCAGCAGGATGCCGCCGCGGCGGCGGCTCTTCTGTCCCAGGTCGGCGGAAATCCCGCCAAGCACCGCACCCGCGACGCCGGTGCCGAACATCAGCGCGCCGACCCAGCCGGCAAATTGCTGCGGCTGCAGCCCGAAATCGCGCGACAGGACCGGCGCGACCCACACGGTCGCCGCGACGTCGGCCATGACGACCGCAACCTGTCCCGCGAAAAGCGGCCCGAGAAACGCGCGGCGCGCCCACAGTTCGGCAGCAACGATGCGGAACGGCGCATCGGGGCTCGCCTCGACCTCACGCCGCACGGGTTCGCGCAGGAACAGCAGGGGCAGCAGGCAGAGCGCGCTGATCGCGGCGAGCATCACATGCGCGCCGCGCCACGGCGCGAGGCCTGAAAGCCAGCCCGGCGCATCGAAATCGGTGAGCAGTCCGAACAGCCAGCCCGTCAGCGCAAAGCCGAGCGCGACGCCCAGCGCCTTGCCCAGATTGACGATCAGCATGGCGCGGCCGCGCTGTTCGGGCGCGCAAAAATCGGCGCAGAGCGAGAGCGCAGCGGTGAGCGCCCCGGTCGAGCCGATGCCGACGAGCATCCGCGCCGCGGTGAGCAGCCCCGCGCTCGGCGCGAAAGCGGTGAGCAAGGTGCCGAGCGTCCAGAGCAGCGCCAGTCCGATGGTCAGCCGCACGCGGTTGCGGCGATCGACGAGGATTCCGATCGGGATCGAAAAAATCACCATCGGCACGGCGGCGCCCAGCCCCTGAATCAAGGCCAGCGCATCGTCGCTCAGCGCCAGTTCGGCCTTGGCGCTTTCCTGAACCGTGCCGAAGCTGCCGAGCGCGGTGAAGCCCATCGTCGTCGCGAGTGCGAGCAGCAACAGCGGGACGAGCGTCGCGGGCGCGGTCAGGCGCGAAGCGGGCGCGGCGAGCGGTTCGGCGTGCGTCGCCATCAAAGTGTGAAAATCTTGCCCGGGTTGAGCAGATTTTGCGGATCGAGGGCGCGCTTGATCATCCGCATCTGTTCGACCGCACCGCCCAGTTCGGCGACGAGCCATGCCTGCTTGCCGATGCCGATGCCATGCTCGCCGGTGCAGGTGCCGTCCATCGCGAGCGCGCGCTCGACGAGGCGGGCGTTGATCGCCTCCACCTCTGCCATTTCCTCGGGGGCGTCGGGATCGATCGAAAAGATGACGTGGAAATTTCCGTCGCCGACATGACCGAGGATCGTCGCGGGGACGCTGGCGGCATCGAGATCGACATGCGTCTCGGCGATGCATTCGGCCAGCCGGCTGATCGGCACGCAAACGTCGGTGGCCCAGCCGATCGCGCCAGCGCGCATGTTGATCGCGGCATAATAGGCCTCGTGCCGCGCGCGCCACAGCCGGGTGCGCTCCTCGGGCAGGTTCGACCAGCTGAACGCGCTGCCGCCGTTTGCCTCGGCGAGCGACTTTACCGTTTCGACCTGTTCGGCGACATGGCCCGCGCTGCCGTGAAATTCGAAGAACAGCGTCGGCGCTTCGGGATAGTCGAGCTTCGACCAGCGGTTGACGGCTGTCATCTGCTTTGCGTCGAGAATTTCGACGCGCGCCAGCGGCACCGCGCACTGGATCGACTGGACGACGGTATCGACCGCGCCGCCGAGCGTGTCGAAGCTGCACACCGCCGCCGATATGGTGTCAGGCACCGGATGCAGGCGCAGCGTCACTTCGGTCAGGATGCCAAGCGTCCCCTCCGATCCGACATAGAGCCTGGTCAGATCATAACCCGCCGCCGATTTGCGCGCCCGGCGCGCGGTGCGGATCACCTCGCCCTGCGGCGTCACGACTTCGAGGCTGAGCACGGCGTCCTTCATCGTTCCGTACCGCACCGCGTTGGTGCCCGAAGCGCGGGTCGATGCCATGCCGCCGATCGTCGCATTGGCGCCGGGGTCGATCGGGAAGAACAGCCCCTGATCGCGCAGATGGACATTCAGTTCCTCGCGGCGCACGCCGGGCTGGACGACGCAGTCGAAATCCTCGGCATTCACCGCGACGATCCGGTCCATCAGGCTCATGTCGAGCGAGATGCCCCCCTGAACCGCGAGCGCATTGCCCTCGATCGAGGTCCCCGCGCCGAACGGGACGATCGGCATGTCGGCGGCCGAGCACAGCTGCACCAGCGCGACAACATCGTCGGTCGACGTCGCGAAGACGACGGCGTCGGGCAGCACGGGCGCGAAATGCGATTCGCTCGATCCATGCTGTCCCAGCACCGCTTCGCTCCGCTGGAAACGGTCGCCAAACCGTTCCTCCAGCGCCGCCACCAGACTGGCGGGAAGCGGCTTGCGCTCCCCTGTATGCGCCGTTCCCGCCATGGTCAGAACTTCAGGCTGGCGCGCACGCCGTAACGGCGGCGGTCGCCGGTGATACCGAGGTCAGACGCCGGAAGGTTGGCGAGCTGAAGCGTCGTCTTTTCGATATAGCTTTCGAAATATTCGGTGTTGAAGATGTTGCTCGCGAAAAGCGCGACCTCGATCGGGCCGGTGCGATAGGCGATCGACGCGTTGGTCAGCCAATAGCTGTCGAGGATCGTCGGGGTCGTCTCGTTGAGCGTCGCGGCGAGGCGGCTGCCCTTCCCGACGAGGCCCGCGCTCAGCGTCAGGTCGGTGTCCCCGCCGGTCTCGATCCGGTAATCGGTCGCGAAGCTTGCGGTCCAGTCGGGCTGGAAGGTCAGGCGGTCGGACGACAGCTGGCGCTTGGTGGTGTCGAAATAGGCGCTGCCGTCGGTGATGCGGGCATGCATCCAGGTCAGACCGCCGCGCAGCGTCCAGTTCCGCACCGGGCGGACCATCGCTTCGAGTTCGACGCCATAGCTTTCGACGTCGCCGGTATTGAGATCGACGGTGACAAGCCCGCCGCCCGCCGCCGGAGCGATCGAGTTGAGCCCGATATAATCCTTGTAATCGCTGTAGAAAACGCTGGCCGACAGATTGAGGCCCGGCGAGGCATATTTGGCGCCCGCTTCATAGGTCCAGGCCGAATCGCCGCGATAGGTGCGGGTCTGCGCGGTCGGCGCGTTAAACCCGCCGCCGCGATAGCCGCGCGCGACCGACACATAGGTCATCAGGTCGGGCGTCCATTTGCGCGTGATCGACAGCTTGGGCTGCCATTCGCTCGACTTGATGCGGGCGGTGGGGACGATCGCGCCCGACACCGATCCGTTGGCGACGCGATCTTCATGATCGTAACGCGCCCCGAGCGCGATTTCCCAGTCGAGGTTCGGTTTCCAGAAAACCGTACCGAAGGCGGCATAGGTGTCGGCGACATTTTTTGCGCTGGTGGTACGCACGATGTTGATGGCCCCGAGCGAAATCGTGTCGCGTGCCTGCGCCTGCACCATCTCGTTGCTATAGAATACACCGAACAGCGTGGAGAACTGGTCCGACCACTCGCTGTCGAGCCGCGATTCGAGCGTCATGGTGCGCAGGCTGTCGCGCGCGACCGTGCGGACGATGTTGGCCGGTCCGAAATCGCCCTCGCCGTCCGGCGTAAAGCCGTTGCGCATGTCATAGGCGCCGATCACGCTGAGCTTCGACCCGCCGCCCAGATCGCCCTCTGCCCGCACATTGATGCCGCGATATTTGTACGACACCGCGTTCAACGTGTTGAACTGCACGTCGCGCGAATAATCCTTCGGCCCGGTGACGCGCGAATAGGGCGTGTTCACCCCGTCGACCCAGTCATAATAGCCTTTGACCGTCAGCGTGAAATCGTCCGATGGGGTCACGCGCAGCGTCGCGTTGATCGTATCTGTGTTGAACGGATTGGCATCGCCGCCGATCACGCTGTTGCGCAGGAAACCATCCTGTTGGCGATGCGCGGCGGCAACGCGCAGCGCGACCTTGTCGGTGACGATCGGGCCCGAGACCGAACCCGACACCATCCAGCTATTGTCGGGGCCGGCGTAGCTCGCGTTCGCGCGCACTTCGAAATCATTGCCCGGCTGGCGCGTGATGACGTTGATCGCTCCCCCCATCGTGTTCTTGCCGTACAGCGTCCCCTGCGGCCCGCGCAGCACTTCGATGCGCTCGACATCGACCAGCGGATTGTTGAGATAGGCCGTATTCGGTTGATAGATGCCGTCGATGAACAGCCCGACGCCCGGCTGGACGCTCTGCACCAGCGTCACCCCGACACCGCGGATCGAAACGAAGGCGCGGCCAGTGCCGTCACTGTTGATGTTGAGCCCGGGCGACAGCACCGCCGCCTCGCGCACCGAATTGAGCCCGCGGGCGGTCAGCGTGTCGCCGTCGATCGCGGTGACCGCGATCGGCACATCGGCCAGCGTTTCATCGCGCTTGCGCGCGGTGACGACGATCACGCCGTCGTCTTCGGCGGCGGCCGGAGTGGCGGCGCTATCCTGCGCGACAGCAGGCGCGGCGCCCAGTGCGGCAGCGAGAACGAAGGTCGAAACGGCGGCAAATCGGAACTTGGTCATCAGGCATCCCCAAAAACGGCGGTCTCGGCCGCCCTTCGGAGACCTATATGACAGCTTTCCAACCTATATGAAAGGTCTGGTCATTGTGCCGATCCGCAGGCTGGGTTTGCAGGGATGATTGGGGAAGCCGCCTTCCCCCTCGATGGGGGAAGGATACGCAGCCTTATCGCCACGGGCGATTAGGCGAAATTGGATGGGGGTGACGGCGCATCCTCGCACCATCGCTTCGGGACGAGGCCACACCCCCACCGCTGCGGCCAAGCGATTGCATCGCCAAGTCTCGCTGCCTCCCCCATCAAGGGGGAGGTGGGGATTTACCAGCAGCTATAGCCGCCGTCGGCCAGCACGATGCTGCCGGTCATCAGGCTGGCCATGTCGGACGCCAGAAACAGGATCACCGACGCCACTTCCTCGGGCTCGCCCAGCCGCGCCTGCGGCGTGCCGTCGATCCAGCGGCGATACATCTCGCCCTGCTTGTCGGCGAAGGCGTTGAGCGGGGTGGCGATATAGGTTGGCGCGACCGCGTTGACGCGCACGCCCCGGCCCGCCCATTCGGCGGCCAAGCTTTTGGTGAGCTGGTGCACCGCGGCCTTCGACGCGTTGTAATAGCTTTGCGGCTGCGGCCGGTTGACGATGAAGCCCGACATCGACCCGACATTGACGATGCTCCCCCGCCCCGCCGCGAGCATGTGCCGCCCGAATGCGCGCGCGCACCAGAAGCTGCCGTTGAGGTTCACATCGAGCACGTTCAGCCAATGTTCGTCGGCGACATCCTCGGCCGCGGTTTCGCTGCGCGCGATCCCGGCATTGTTGATCAACATGTCGATCCGGCCGTCGCGCGCCAGCATCGCGGCGGCGGCGGCATCGACCGCCGCGCTGTCGGTGACATCGAGCATCTGGGCGAAGACATCATAGCCCTTGGCAGCGAGAGCGGCGACGGCGCGATCGAGCGCGGCGGCGTCGCGATCGGCAATCGTCACCTTCGCGCCCGCTTCGGCCAGCGCCTCGGCGGCGGCAAGGCCGATGCCCTGCGCGCCGCCCGTGACGAAGGCGGTGCGTCCGTCGAGACGCAGCTTGTCGAGATACATAGGGATTACTCCGGAACGAAGGCGGCGGCGGGCATCACGGGTTCGTGCAGCGCCTCGCCACGTGTCGCCTGATACACCATCCGGTACGCGCCGAACTCGGGCCAGGGCATGGCCCCCTCGCGCGCGAAGCCGGTCCACAGGTCATGCACGCGGTCGGCCAGCGCCTGCGGCGGATCCATCCCCGCCAGCCCGCGCGGGCCGGTGACGCTTGGCAGCGTCTTGAACACGAACGGCATCTCGATCCCGTGGCACGCGCCCAGTTCGCCGTCGCATGCGGGCGAGCGCCAGTCGAATTCATACATCCACGTCTTGCCCTGATGCGCGGCGGCATATTGCCGTGCGGGCCAGCGGAAGACGAGGTCGGTCATCGCGTCGGTCATCGCCGCGCCCGGCCGCACGCCCCGCTGTTTATAACCATAGGCCTTCAGCACCGCCTTCGCCTGCGGATGCGACCGGCCGAGCAGCCACCGCGCGAGCAGCCCGCCGATTTTCCGGCGCACCCCCGTCGGCACGAAATAGAGGTTCATCTCCTCGACATTGCTGCCGATGACGACTTCGACGTCGCGGCCGGCGCCTTTGCGCAGCGCGTCGATCGGCTTTTCGGGAAGCACATCGTCGCCCCAGACCGGAATGAAACGGCTGATCCCATAGACGGGTTCGTGGCCGTCCCCGTCGCGCAGGTCGAGGGCCCATGGCTTGCCGACCTTATCGAGCGCATCCATCGCGGCGGCGTGCGACACGGTACGAAAGCCGGCGGCGTCCGGGGTGACGCGCAATATTTTCGCAAGCTTTTTCACCAGCCGCTGGGCGACATCCACCTCCCGCACCATCGCGCCATGACCGCTCTGGATGATCGCGCGCCCGAACAAGCCGGTCGCGAGCGGCGAGGTGACGAGGTCGGCGATCGCCATGGCGCCCGCGCTCTCGCCGAACACGGTGACATTGGCGGCATCGCCCCCGAACGCGGCAATATTGCGCTGGACCCAGGCAAGCGCGAACAGCATGTCGCGCAGGCCAAGGTTGGTCGGCGCGCCGGGCACGGGCAGAAAACCGTCGATACCCATGCGATAGTTGATCGCGACGCACACGACGCCGGATGCGGCAAAGGCGGTGCCGTCGTGAACCGACGCATCCTTGCAGCCACCAACAAAGCCGCCGCCGTGGATGAAGACCATCACCGGCGCGGCTTTGGCATCCTTCGGCGCCCAGATGTTGAGGCGAAGATAGTCGCCGTCACGGCCGTCGCTGCCCGGTCCGACGAGCGGCAACAGGTCGATCGCGGGAAAGGGCCTGATCCGGTGCGGCGCAGTCGGGCCCGGGTCGTCCATATCGCGCACCCCGTCCCAGTCGGCCGGCGGCTGCGGCAATTCGAAACGCTGCGGCGGCGCGGCGTAGGGGATGCCGAGAAAGCGCACGACGGAGCCGCCGATGCGGCCGCGGATTGCCCCGCCTTCAATCTGAACCAGCCGGCTATCTTGTTCTTCGATCATGGCGCCAGCGTATCATGCGATCCTCTTTTGCGCCTATGGCCATCACTGTGCCTCGCGGATGAAGGAGTTTGCCCAGACAGAGAGCGCGGGGGTTCCGAGGAACCCGCAGCACCCTCCATTGCGCAAACTCCGTCCGCCTAGAAGCGCAGCCGGAACCCGGCCGTGCCCTTCAGATTATAGCCCGCGCCGAAATCGGCGACCGCCGTATCGCCCGACACTTCGGTATAGAGGGTGAAACGATCGTCGCCCCAGCTGTAGCTGCCGCCGAGCCCCAGTTCGCCCCACAGGCGATGATCGCGGTTTGCGATCGGCGTTCCCGACACATCGGCAACCGCCCCGTCGAGCCATTCGTAGCTGAGGTTCATCACCGTATAGAGGCGGGTCCGGCGGGTGTCGCCCGCACGGCCCTTCCAGCTTGTCTGATGATCGATCGCCAGACCCCAGCGGGTCTTCAGGCTTTCGCCCTTCCCAATCGAAACCCCGGTCGCCGACGGATCGGCGAAGCGATCGAAATCGACCTTGGCATAGCTCATCTGGACCTGCGGCGTGATCGACAGATTGCCGCCAATCGGGGTCTGCTTGCCGACTTCGAGGCTGAATGCCTGTCCGTCGCCCTTGTTGCCGCGCGTAAGCGATCCGAGGACGCTGGATTCCAGATCGCTGTCGAACCAGCTGAGCTTGACCTGTCCGTCGACATAAAAGCCCTTCGGCCCGTACCAGGTCATCGTCGCGCCGACGCCATAGCCCTGCGCGTCGATCGTGCCGTTGCCGAAGATCGACGCGACGCTGCTGTCCGCCTTGCCATAATGCGCGGTCAGCCCGCCGACGAGCGCGGCTCCGTCGCTGCGCTCCGCCACCACCGCGTCGAGCCCGATCTGCGCCTGCCACTGGTCGACCTTGCGGTCGGCACCGGTCGTCGAGACGAGCGCGTCGGGGCGCTGGCGTTCGGATTCGAAACGGCCCCACAGGCCCGCACCGGCGATCGGCGAAGCGGCCCACGAGCGGTTGCCGACACGCTGTTGCAGGGTCGGCAGACGGTTCAGCGACTGCAGGGCGCCGACATAGGCTTCATAGACCGGAACGCCCGGCTGATAGAGCGGGACTTCCGGATTCTCGCCATCGAGAAGCGCAGAGCGGAGATACCAGTCGCCGTCCTGCGGCGTCGATATGCCGTTCTTGTAGAGGCGATAGCCATAAGCCCCCACGACCACCGCCTGCTCGCCGTCGAACAGATAGTCGCCCTCAAGCGCGAAATTGCCGTTCGATGCGCCCGCGACGTCGACGATCTTGATCCCCTCGACCGTCTGTGCGCCCAAGCCGCCGCGGTTGATCACCGTGACCCGCGTATTGCCCGATGTGGCGCCGTTCACGATCAGGCGATCGGCTGCCGAGGCATCGCCGCCCAGTGCGGCCTCGATCTCGAGCATGCCGCCATTGCCGACATAGTCGCCCGCGACGGTCAGCGAACCGATGCCGCTGCCCGGCGCGACGACGCCGGCATTGGCGAGGCTGCCGACGCGGCCCGCGCCTTCGACGCGGCCCGCCGCGCCGACGCTGACTGCACCGCCCAGGCTTCCCTGCACCGCCAGCGTGCCCCCGGCGACCGCCGTGCTGCCGCCGAAGCCGCTGTTGTCGGCGGTGACGAGCAGCGTGCCCGCGCCATTTTTGGTCAGCGCGCCCGTTCCCGAGAGGAGGCCGTTATAGGTAAAGACCGTGTCGGCCGCGGTCGCGATCGTGCCGCCGCCCGAGACGACGAAGCCGCGCGCGCTGGTGACATTCGCGCTCGCTTCCAGCGTCCCGCCATCGAACGTCACGTCGCCGCTCACCGCGCCGAGGTTGGCATCGTTCGAAATGCGGAGCGTGCCGCCGACGATCTGCGTGCCGCCGGTGTAGCTGTTCGTGCCGCCGAGGACGAGCGTCCCCGCGTCGGTCTTGACCAGCTGCGCCGTTCCGGTGAGCGCCGAAGCGATCGTCGCGGTGAAGGCCGCGCCCGCCGTGCTGCCGTCGCCGACGCGGATCGTCGCCTGCGCTCCGTCGAGCGCGACGGCGTCGCCGGTGATGACATAGCCGTTCGCCGCGAACTGCATGCCGTTGACCGACACCGCGCCCGGGGCATTGTCGACCGTGACCGTCCCCGCCGTGCCGCCGAAGATCGCAAAGGCGCCATCGGCATAGGGTGCGCTGAGGTTGCCCGTCGCGTCGGTCCAGTTGTTGTTGCCCGCGCTGTTCTGCCAGACGCCGTCGCCGCCGTTTATCACACCGTCGACCTTGGGCCCCGCCGCGCCGTCCCAGAAGTTCAGCGTCAGGCCACCCGAATTGACCAGATTGACCTGCCCCGCGACCGAGATCTGGATGGCGGTGTTGGCGCCCGCCGGCATGGTGCCGAAGGTGACGCCATTGTTCGTCAGCGCACCGCCATAGTTGAACATGCGATAGATGCCGGTGTCGAACGCGCCGCCCGTCGGCACGCTGACATTCAGCACACCGTCGAGGATCAGGTCGCCGCCGACGTTGACGAGGTCATTGAGCGCGCCGCCCGCGACGCCCGCCTGCCCGAATTCGAAATCGAGCTGCGTCCCGGCGGCAAGCGACAGATTGCCGCCGATCGTCAGTGTACCCGTGCCGCCCGCGCCCGGCGCCAGCGTGGCCCCGCTGGCGAAGTCGACATTGCCACCGATCGTGCCCGTGCCGCCCAGCGTCGCGCCGGAAAGGACATTTGTGGAGCCGGTCGCCGCAGCATAATTGCCGTTGACGAACATCGTGCCGCCCGCAACCGTGGCGCCGCCAAAGGTGCCGCCGCCGCCGAGTACCAGCGTGCCGGCGCCATTTTTGGTGAAGCTGCCCGCACCCGACAGCGCGCCGGTGAGCGTCAGCGTCGTACCGCCATCGGTGCGGAAACCGCCGGTGCCGATCAGCTGGGCATCGCGCGCCGAGGTGAAGGTCGCCGTCGTTTGCAGCGTGCCGCCGTCGAAGCGGACTTCACCGCCCGCGTCGCCCAGATTGCCGTCGGCTTCGATCTGCAATGTACCGCCGTTGATCGACGTTCCGCCGGCATAGCTGTTGCTGCCTGTCAGGACGAGCGTGCCCGCGTCGGCCTTGACCAGCGCAGCCGCGCCCGTGAGTTCGGCATCGATCGTCGCGACATAGGCCGCACCCGCAGCGGTGCCGTCGCCCACGCGGATCACGGCCTGTGCGCCGTCCAGCGACAGCATGTCGCCGGTGATCCGGTAGCCGTCGGCTGCGAACTGCATCCCCGATGCGGACACTGCGCCAAGGCTGTTGTCGATCGTCACCGTTCCCGCGGTGCCTGAGAAGATGGCAAAGGCGCCATCGTCATAGCCCGCGTTGACCGCGCCGCTGATGTCGGCCCAATTGTCGTTGCCGGTGCTGTTCTGCCAGACGCCGTTGCCGCCGTTCACCGCATTGTCGAACTTCGGCCCGGCGGCGCCGTCCCAGAAATTGAGCGTTGCAGCCCCGGTGTTGATCAGGTTCACTTCGCCCGCAATCGACGTCTGCACCTGCGCATTGGCGCCCGTCGGCAGCGTGCCGAGGGCCAGACCATTGTCGGTGAGCGTACCGGCATAGTTGGCGACGCGATAAAGGCCGATATCGAAGCTGCCCCCCACCGGCACCGATATGTCGAGGGTGCCGTCGAGGAGGAGGTCGCCACCGACGTTGACGACATCGTTGAGCGGGCCGCCGACGTCATTCGCGCGGCCGAATTCGAAGCCAAGCGTCGCACCCGCCGCGAGCGAGAGATTGCCGTTGATCGTGAGCGTACCGGGAGCATTCACGCCGGGGGCAAGCGTCGCGCCGGTGTCGACGAACACATTGCCGCCGATGATGCCCGACCCGCCTAACGTCGCGCCTGCACCAACATTGGTCACGCCCGTCGCGGCCGACTGGTCCCCATTTACGAGCAGAGTGCCCGCACTGACGCTGGTCGTCCCGGCATAGCTGTTGCTGCCGGTCAGGATCGTGGTGCCCGGGCCGTTCTGATCGACCGCACCGCTGCCCGAAATCACGCCCGCGAAGGTCTGTGTGCCTGCACGGCTGAAGACGAGCAGGCCATTGTTGACGACGTCACCGATGATCGAGCCCGAGGTGCCGCCATCGCCAAGTTGCAGCGTGCCGCCCGAAATCGTCGTGCCGCCGGTGAAGAGATGATCGCCGGTCAGGATCGTCCTTCCCGAACCCATCTGATCGAGCGAACCGCCGCCCGTGATCAGGCCGGCAAACAGCATGTCGTCAGAACGGTTGAACGCGAGCACGCCATCGTTGACGACATCGCCCGCGATCGCGCCGCTTGTTCCGCCGGCGCCGATCTCCAGCCGCCCGGCGAGGATCGCCGTGCCGCCGGCATAATCATTGTCCGCCGTCAGGACGAGCGTCCCCGCACCGTCCTTCGTCAGGTCGCCCGCGCCCGAAATCACACCCGAAAGGGTCAGGCCTGCGTCGGTCAGGAACGTCGCGCTGCCGGCAAGGTCGACCGCACGGCCCGACACGATATCGGCGGTCGTGTGCAGCGTGCCGCCGCCGAACGCCAGTCCGCCTGCCGCATCCCCAAGATGGGCGTCGGACGAAATGCGGAGCGTGCCGCCATTGATCGCCGTGCCGCCCGTGTAGCTGTTGGCGCCCGACAGGACGAGCGTCCCGCTGTCGGTCTTGACCAGCATCGCCGTTCCGGTCAGGTCGCTGCCGATCGCCGCGGTATAGCCAGCGCCTGCGACACTGCTGTCGCCGACCTGCACGATCGCCTGCGCGCCGGTCAGCGTCAGCGTGTCGCCCGTCAGGACATAGCCGTCGCTGGCGAATTGCATGCCAGAGGCAAGGACATTGCCGTCGCTGTTATCAATCGTGACCGTGCCGGACGCACCCGCGAAGATCGCGAAGCTGTCCTGCGCATAATCGGCGTTGATCGATCCATTGGCATCGGTCCAGTTGTTCTGGCCGCCCGCGGCGCGCCACACACCGTCGCCGCCATTCAGCGCATCATCATTTTTGGGTCCGGCCGCGCCGTCCCAGAAATTGAGCGTGAGGCCCTGCGAATTGACGAGGTTCACCTGGCCCGCGATCCCCGTCTGGACCAGAACCCCGCCGGGGCCGCCGGGGATCGTTCCCAGCGTCAGCCCATTGTCGATCAGCGCACCGTCATAGTCGAACACGCGGTAGATGCCGGGACCAAAGCTGCCCCCCGCCGGGACCGTCACATTGATCGTGCCGTCGAGCGTCAGGTCGCCGCCGACATGGACCAGATCGTTGAGCGCGCCGCCCGCCACATTGGCCTGTCCGAACTCGTAATTCAGGATCGAACCGCCAGCGAGCGACAGATTCCCGTTGATCGTCAGCGTACCGGCGCTTTCGCCCGGTGCCAGGATCGCGCCGTCCAGCATGGTGACATGGCCGCCAATCGTCCCGGTGCCGCCCAGCGTCGCCCCGGAGACGACCGTCGTCAGCCCGGTCGCCGCCGACTGGTCGCCGTTGACGATCAAGGTGCCCGCGTTGACGAGCGTCGCCCCCGCATAGCTGTTGGCGCCGGTCAGCGTCAGCGTGCCGAGGCCGTCCTTGGTCAGCCCACCCGCGCCGGTGAAGCGCGGCGCGATGCCGATATCATGGCCATCGGTGTCGATGAAGCCGCCGTTTGCGCCGACGATGATGTCGTGCGTGCCGAAGTTGCGGAAGAAGCTGCTATTGTCGGCGGTCGCGCGCAATATGCCGCCGTCGAGCGAGAAGGCGACCGTGCCAAGGCCAGCCCGGATCTGTCTGGTTTCGACGATGCTGCGATTGCCCGCCGTTCCCGTGACGGCGACGGTTCCACTGGAACCCGCCGCAACGGCCAACTCGAAGCCCCCTTCGGCCCGGACGAGCCCGGCGTTTTCGATCAACAGCGAGCCGGCCCCCTCATTGCCAACGGTCATCGAGAAATCGGTGACCAGCCAGTTCGACCCCGCACCCGTCACCACGACGCTGCCGGTGGCATTGGCACCGATATAGCCCTGGTTGCTCGTGACGTTTGCGCCATTTTCGATGCGCAGCGAGCCGGTACCGAAGCTGCCGACACTGAATTGCTGGGTGTTGACCCATGAGGTGCCCGCACCGGACAGGATGGCGTCGCCCTGCGCCGAGGCGCCGACGACCCCGTCGTTGCTCGTAACCGTGGCGCCACCTTCGATGCGCAGCGTTCCGGCCCCGGACAGGCCGACGTTGATCCGTCCGCTGTTGTCCCACGACGAACCCGCACCGCTGACCAGAACCTCGCCGATCCCGTCGGTGTCCACCCCGATATCGCCCTCGGCGCTGACGACCTTACCGCCGTCGGTGATGTTCAACATTCCGTTGCCGGAATATCCAACGCGCAGATCGGCGTTGTTGGTCCAGGTCGACGCGACGCCATTGGCGCCGACGCCCGAAACGTTGACAATGCCCTGTGCACCGGCGTTCGCCCCGATCCAGCCCGTCTGGTTGCTGACCTGACCGCCCGCAGTGATGTTCAGCGTGCCGTTGCCGAACTCGCCGATGACAATGTCGCTCGCCCCGGTCCACGTCGAGGCATTGCCGCTAGCGTCCTGTCCCGAAACGGTGACCGTGCCGCGGCCGCCCACATCTTCGCCGACATAGGCGATGTCCGCGACGGTCACGAGACCGCCGTCGAGGATATTGAGCGTACCGGTGCCAAGGCGACCGACGCGGAGGATGCCCGTATTGGTCCATGTCGAGGCGTTGCCGCTGCCGTCGGTGCCGACCACGGTCAGCGTGCCCTGCTCGCCGCTGTCGCTGCCGATCACGCCCTCCGCATTGGTGAGCGTGCCGCCGTTCGCAAGCCGAAGTTCGCCGCCCCGGACGTTGGTTTGCCCTGCGAAAGCGTTCGTCCCGGTCAGGACCAGCGTGCCGAGGTCGGACTTGATGACATCACCGATGCCGGTCAGATTCGACGCGATCGTCGCGACATAGGCTGCACCGCCGATCGAGCCGTCGCCGACGCGAAGGATCGCCGCCGGATCGACGAGCGCGATATCCTTGCCCGCGATGACATAGCCGTCGCTGGCGAACTGCATCCCCGACGCGGTGACCGCGCCAAGCGTGTCATCGACGGTCACCGTGCCGCTGGCGCCCGAGAAGACCGCAAAGGCATCGTCGGTGAAGGGCGCGTTCGCCGAACCGTCGAATTCGGTCCAGTTGTCGTTGCCGCCGCTCGCCTGCCACAGGCCGTCGCCGCCGGTGATCGCGTTGTCGTTCTTGCCGCCGTACACGCCGTCCCAGAAACGCATGGTGAGGCCGGTCGTGTTGACCAGATTGACCTGGTTCGCGACCGAGGTCTGGACGAAATAACCCGAATCGGCGTCGAGCCCGTTGTCGGTCAGCGTCCCGGCATAGTTGATGATGCGATAAAGGCCCGGATCGAAGCTGCCGCCCGGGGGCACAGATACGTTGAGCGTACCATCCAGCGTCAGGTCGCCGCCGACCTCGATCAGATCGTTGAGCGCGCCGCCGACGACATTCGCCTGACCGAAATCGACGTTGAGCGTCGCGGCCGATGCGAGGTACAGATTGCGAGCGATCGTCAGCCTGCCCGGAACCCCACCGACATCGCCCGGATTGAGGTTGCCGTCAAAGATATCGACATTGCCGCCGATGGTGCCCGTGCCGCCCAGCGTGCCGCCCGTCGCCACGGTCACGAGGCTCACTCCGGCCCCGAGAATGCCGTCGACGAGCAACGTGCCGCCCGCAACCGACGTCGTGCTGATGAGGGCCGAGCTGTCGCCGGTCAGGCGCGTGGTTCCCGCGATATGGTTGACCCCTCCAAAGCCCGTCATCGCGTTGGCGAAGATATAGTTCGTCTCCGTGTGGTTGAAGTTCACCTCGCCCGTACCGGGTCCGAAGGTGATAGTACCATTGAGGAAGCCGGCGGCCGCTGCCGGACCGCCCTCGACACCGCCGATGTTGAGCGTGCCGGTCGCCCCGGCGTTTCCGGCAAGGATCAACGCCCCGCCGACGTCGACCTGCCCGCCGTCGGTCAGGGTGAGCACACCGGTGCCGGTACCGCTGCCGATGACCAGATCGCCCGTCGTGGCGAAGCTGGAGCTGGCCCCCGACACCGTCAGGCTCGCGGTCTGCGGCGCCCCGCCGAAGGTTGCCGACGTGAAACTGGCCGCCGCCCCTTGGTCGACGGTAAAGTCGCCGCGGTTCATCAGCAGCGAGCTGCTGCTCGTCCAGTTGGAACCGGGGCCGGTGATCGCGACCGCAAGAGGATTGGTATTGCTGGCCGTGGTCCCGATCTGGCTCGCACCCGCGGTGCGCAGCGTGCCGCCCGCCCCGACGGTCAAGCTGAACGGGGTGTTGAACGTCGAGCTTCCCCGGATTCCGCCCGACACATCGGCCACCGAGTTCGCGCCGGTGACATTGATCTGGGTCGGAGCGGCCGTTGTACGGAGATCGATATCGCCAGCGGTGATCCGCAGCGTACCGCCCCCGGTCACGTTCACAATCGTCGAGCCGGCGAAAGCAATATTTCCGCCGAGCGCGGTGGTGCTGAACTCCGACCCCGCGCCGTCGATGCTGAGCGTCGAGCGGCCCATGGTCGTGGCGCCGCCGGAAGCGACTTTCGCTCCGCCGGCAATGCGCAGTTCGCCGCCCAGGCCATTGACTCGCGTCCCGCCGCCATAGCTGCTGTTGCCGGTCAGCGTGGTCACGCCGATGCTGGCGATGTCGAGGACGCCGGTGCCCGTGATCGACCCGCCATAGGTATAGGCGTCCGAGCGGCCGAGGCGCAGCGTTCCGTTGTTGACCACGTCGCCGACGATCGATGCGGTCGTGTTGACGCCGAGGCTGCCGATGAAGAGCGTGCCGTCCTCGATCGTCGTGCCGCCGGTGTAGCTGCTCGCGCCCGTAAGCTGGAGCGTGCCCACGCCAAGCTTGGTCAGCCCGCCGCTGCCCGTAATCCCGGTGGTGATGAAGGCGGAATTTACAGAATTGGTCACCTCGATCGCGCCGCCCGCCGCGCCCAGATCGAACGCGCGCGCGCTGCTGAAGCTGGTGCTCGTCACCTGCAGCGTGCCGCCGTCGAGCGTGACCCCTCCGGTGGACGCGCCCAGGCGGCTGTCGGTGCTCACTGAAAGCACACCGCCGTTGATCAGCGTGCCGCCGGTATAGCTGTTCGCCGCGGACAGCACGAGCGTCCCGGCGTCGGTCTTGACCAGTCGGCCCGAGCCGGTGAGATCGGCCGCGATCGTCGCGGTAAATCCTGCGCCTGCGGCCGTGCCGTCGCCGACACGGATGATCGAATCGGGACCCACGAGGGTCAGCGGCGCGCCGTCGATCACATAACCGTCGGTCGCGAACTGCATCCCCGTCGCGGTGACTGCGCCGCCACTGTTGTCGACGGTGACCGTGCCCGCTGCGCCCGCAAAAATCGCATAGGTGCCGTCGGCATAGGCCGCATTGATGCTGCCATCGCTGCCCGTCCAGTTGTTGTCGACGCCGCCCAGATGCCAGCTGCCGTTGCCGCCGTCGATGACATCGTTGAACTTGGGCCCGGCCGTGCCGTCCCAGAAGCTGAGCGCCAGCCCGTCGCTGTTGATCAGATTGACCTGACCCGCGACCGAGGTTTGCACGGTGACATTGCTCCCGGCGGGCATCGAGCCCAGAGCCAGTCCGTTGTCGATAAGCGCGCCGCCATAGTTGAACACGCGATACAGGCCGCCGCCGAAGTTGCCGCCGGCCGACACATTGACGTTGAGCGTCCCGTCGAGCGTCAGATCGCCGCCGACATTGACGAGATCGTTGAGCGGGCCGCCCGCGACATCGGCCTGACCGAATTCGAAGTTCAGGACCGAACCGCCCGCCAGCGTCAGATCGCCGTTGATGTTGAGCGTGCCCGGGCTGTTGCCCGGCGCAAGGATGCCGCCGTTCAGGACGTTGACGTTGCCGCCGATCGTCCCGCTGCCCGCCAGCGTCGCGCCCGACGCCACGGTCACAAGGCCCGTCGCCGCCGACTGGTCGCCATTGATCCGCAGCGTCCCCGCGTTGATGCTGGTCGCGCCGGCGTAACTATTGTTCCCGCTCAGCGTCAATATGCCCGCGCCCGCCTTGGTGAGGCCGCCCGCGCCCGACATCACGCCGCCGAGTGCGAAGTTCGTTCCCGCATCGGTCAGGATCGTGCCCGCGCCGGTCAGGCTGGCGTTTCGCGCGCTCGCAAAAGATGCGGTGGTACGCAGCGTGCCGCCGGAGAAGATGAGGCCGCCCGCCGCAGCGCCGAGGTTGGCGTCGGCGGAAACCTGCAGCGTACCGCCAAGGATCGACGTCCCGCCGGCATAGCTGTTGATGCCCGAAAGCACGGTCGTGCCCGCTCCGGTCTGCTGCACAGCGCCGCTGCCCGAGATGAGTCCGGCAAAATTGACGAGGTTCGACCGGTTGAACACCAGCAAGCCGTCATTGACGACATTGCCGAGGATGCTGCCCGTCGCCCCGCCATTGCCCAGCTGGAGCGTGCCCGCGTTGATCGTGGTGCCGCCCGAATAGCTGTTCGTTCCGGTCAGGATCGTCGTGCCCGCGCCATTCTGGAACACGCCGCCGGTGCCGACGATCGTGCCGCCATAGGTCAGGCTGTCGGACCGGTTGAACGCGAGCGTCCCGAAATTGTTCACGACCGCGCTGGCGATCGCCCCCGTCGTACCGCCACCGCCGATCGACAGGATACCACCATTGATGTTGGTCGACCCGGTGTAGCTGTGATTGCCGGTCAGCACCCACGTACCGCTGTCGTTCTTGGCGAGCGTGGTGACGCCGGTGCCGGCGTTGCCGATCGAACCGGCCAGCGTATTATTGCCGCTGTTGGTGCCGCCCAGCGCGATCGTGCGCGCCTGATTGCTGTTCGCAAGCGTCACCGGTCCCGTGTCGGTAAAGACGATCGCGCCCGTCCCCGACGATTCAATGAAGGTCACGCCCTGCGACAGGGTGAACAGACGGTTCGTGCTGTCGCCCGCGCCGGTATAGCGCAGCGTCGAGCCGTTGCCGATGACGAGATTCCCCGCCGCCGCCGACGAAGCGCCAATGCTGCTCGCCACGCCGCCATTCGCCAGCTTGTCGACGCCCAGCACGCCGCCGCTGATCGTCGTGATACCGGTATAGTTGCTGTCCGGATTGGTCAGAATCCAGGTGCCTGCGTCGGTCTTAGTCAGGCGGGTCACGCCCGTCCCGTTGTTCGTGATCTGCCCGGCAAGAATATTGTTCGCCGTGCTCGTGCCGCCCAGCGTCAGCGCCTGCGCTGTGTTTGCGCTGGCAAAGGTCAGCGGCCCCGCATGGGTAAAGACGATCGCGCCCGTGCCCGATGCGTCGAGCTTGCTGGAATTCGACGCGCCCAGCGTGAACTGGCGGTTCGTGCTTCCGCCTGCGCCGACATATTGCAGCGTACCGCCGCTGATGACCAGGTTGCTCGCCGCCGAGGATGAGGAGCCGATCGAGCTGTTCGCACCGCCATCGTCAAGGCAGGCGACCGCGAGCGTGCCCTGATTGATGACGGTCGTCCCGCCATAGCTGCTCGAACAGCCCGACAGCTGCTGATATCCGCCGCCGGCCTTGATCAGGCCGCCGCTACCCGAAATTTCACCGCCGAAAACGACCCCGCCGCTGCCGCCGTTGGTGATGGTCAGCGTGGCATCGCCAAGCGTGACCGCACCGCCCTGTGCGCTGCCCGTCGTGATCAGAAAGGCGACGCTATTGTCATATCCGTCGAGGTCGAGCGTAGCGCCCGGCACATTCTCGAACTGCACGCCGCCGCTACCAAGCGCGGTGGTCGATCCGGCCCGAAGCGTCCCGTCATAGATGCGCACCGACCCCGTCGAGCCATTGTTGCCCGACAGGAGGAGTGTGCCGGCGCCTGATTTCTGAAGCTGACCACCGCCGGTGATATTGCCCGAAAATTCCAGCACGGTCGCCGCATTGGTGATGTTGAACCCGCCGTTTCCGCTCAACGAAAACCCGCGATCGGTCGAAGCGCTGGCGCCGGTATAACCAAGCGCCCCGTTCGCGAAGACAAGGTTCGACGCCGCGGCCGACGAGGCACCGATGCCGCTCGCCAGCCCGCCGTTCGCGATGCAGTCGATCGTGAGATTGCCGCCGATCGTCGTGACGCCCGTATAGTCGTTGCTGCAGCCGCTGAACGTCTGGCCGGAACCGGCCGTCCGCGTATAGCCTCCGGTTCCGGTGATACGGCCCGTGAAGTTACCGGCACCGCCGCCGGTGATCAGCGTGCGTCCGCCAAGGTCGATCAGACCGCCGCCGATGACCGCGGCGAAGTTCAGGTCGAAACCGCCAAGGTCGAGCGTCGCGCCGCTGTTGACGGTCATGAAGCGGCCACCCGGACCGAATGCGCGGACCGATCCGGCGCGCAGGGTGCCCGCATTGACGATCGTCTCGCCGGTATAGCTGTTGGTCCCGCTGAGGACGAGGGTCCCCGCGCCGTCCTTGAAGAATGTCCCCGGCCCCGCCGCGACACCGCTGATCGTCAGCGTTGTTCCGGCATTGGCGACGTCGATGCCGCCCTGACCGGCCGCAAGCGTAAAGCCGCGATCGATGGCCACGGTGCCGCCGGTATATTGCAGCTTCGCGCCATTGCTCATGACCAGATTGGCCGAATCGCTGCTCGCCGCGCCAAGGCCGCTCGCGACGCCGCCATCGGACAGCGTATTGACCGAAATCATGCTGTTTCCGGCGGCTGACGACTGGGTGATCGTCGTGACACCGACATAATCATTGGCGGCGTTCGACAGCACCAGCGTGCCCCAGCCGGTCTTGGTCAGCCCCGCATCGTCAGCGCTGGTTACCAGGCCGGAAAATTCGACGGTTCGGCCGGAATCGACCTGGATCGCGCGTTCGGCTCCGCCGTTGACGAGCGTGATCCCGCGATCGGTGACGGCATCGACGCCGCCGGTATAGGCAAGCGTACCGCTTTCGATGACCAGATTCGCCGCGCTGGCGCTCGACGCGCCAAGGCTGCTCGCGGCCCCGCCATTCGCCAGTTGCGCGACCTCCAGCCGCCCGCCGCTCAGCGTCGTACCGCCGGTATAGCTGTTCGCGGCGTTCAGGCGAACGGTGCCGCTGCCGCTCTTGGCGAAACCGGTCGCGCCACCATTGTCCACGATCGTCGAGGCAATCGTGAAAATACCCGAGCCATTGTGCTGGACGCCCAGCGTCCCGCCGCCCGCGCTACCGGTCAGCGAACCGCCGGTAATGGTCTGGTTCGTGGCGAGCGTGCTGGGCGCGACGATGATCGTCCCGTCGATGCCCAGCATATTTCCGGCACCGATCGCGACGGTCGATGGCGTCGCCGCGGTGTAGCGGAGGCCGCCCAGCTGAACGCTTCCCGTCACCGTCCCAAAGAATGGCGTGTTCGCGGCGTTGGCCGTATCGGTGATGATATCGCCGTTCGCCCATGTCCCGGCGTCGTCCTTGGTCGTATAGTCGCTGGCGTCGAACGCGAGGATGCCGCCGCCGACCACCTTGGCATAGTCGGAACCGTTGATCGTCGCCCAGCCGCCCAGAACGCCGTCGGCATTGCTCGTCGTGATCGCGCCGCCGGTCGGCAGCACGAAATTGACCAGCCCGCCCGCGCGCGTGATCGCGCCGAGGTTGAGGTTGACGATGCCGCCCGCACCATTGGCCGCGCGGACCGTGTTGCTGCCGGCGTTGACCGTCACGCCGCCAAAACTCTGGTTGTTCGTCTCACCCGCGGCGCCCGTCACTTCGAGCGTCCCGCCCGACAGGACCAGCGGCGAGGATGCCGAAAGGATATTGCTGGTGGGCCCGCCGGCGCCCGAGAAGTCGAGCTTGAGCAAGCCGCCGCCGATTGTCGTCGCGCCCGTATAGGTACTGGTGCCCGTGAGCGTCAGCGACCCCGCGCCGTTTTTCCGCAAACCACCGGTTCCGATGATGCTGCCGGCAAAGACTTGCGCGTTTTTCGCCTCGACCGTCAGCGTCTGCGCACCGAGCGAAACCGTGCCGCCCGAGCCGCTCAAGGATGGCGCGACCAGGTCGAAATTGCCCAGGTCGAGCGTGCCGCCGCTGATGATCAGGCCATTGGCGGGCCCGAGGGCCGCCGCATTCCCCAGCTTCAGTGTGCCCGCCGTTACCGTGACATTGCCGGTGAAATTATTGGCGCCGCCGATGACCCAGGTACCGCTACCGTTCGAAATGAGGCTGCCGACGCCCGAGATCACGCCCGAAAAACGGTTCTCGCCGGCAAAGCTGCCGCCCAGCGTCAGACTGTCGACGGCACCGCCGGGCGCAAAGGTGGCGTTGCCGCTCAGGTTCAACGCGCCCGCCCCGGCGTTCGAGTCATTCGAGATTCCGCCGGCACCGGCGATCGTCCACGCGCGATTGCTGCTGTCACCCATGCCCGTATAGCTGAGCGTCCCGGCGCTCAGGCCGATCGTGTCCCCCGTGCCCAGCGAACTGACGACATTCATGTCGGCAAGCACCGACGCCTTCACCAGACCTGCAATGGTGGCCTGTCCGGTGAAGGTGTTGGCACCGCCCAGCGTGACGGTATTTCCGGCCGCGCCGTTGAAACCATAGGAGCCACCGCTCAGGACGCCCAGCAATTCCATATTGGCGGTATCGGCGACGAAGGTGCCGCCAACCGAAACATCGATGTCGCCGGTGATGGAGAGCGTTCCGGTCCCCTGGTTGCGAATGATCGCACCGTTGCCGTTGATGTCCCAGTTCCGGTTCGAACTGTCGCCATCGCCCAGATAGATCAGGCTGTCGCTATACTGGCTCTGCTGGTTGAAGATGATCGTGCCGTCGGCGATCGTGACGGGGGCGCCGAGCGAACTCGCCTCGCCGAGGTTGCGGAGCGAAGTGAAGCGTGCCGAGCAGGTGCCGTTACACCCGACAAAGACCGTCTGGCCGGTATAGGTGCTGTCGTCATTGCTCATCGTGACGCCGCTGGCGGCCACCGAAACCCTGCCATTGCCGGAGATCCGCGCCGAACCCGCGCCGCTGCCTTCGAGGATCAGCGTGCCGCCGTCGCCGATCGCGACCGCGCGGTTCGTCGATGCACCCGCGATCGACAGCCGGACCGTCGCTCCTGCGGCGGTCACGATGTTGTTGCTCAATGCGCCCAGCGCCGCATCGTTGGCCGCATATATGCTACCCAGATTA
>Ga0307414_10000135_pt1 | contig 50571 bp, 49 predicted proteins | sample DK1Ometagenome_FD_203804 | JGI IMG/M metagenome (GOLD analysis project Ga0307414, IMG submission 203804) | Maize rhizosphere microbial communities from greenhouse at UC Davis, California, United States - DK15-O-3 | ecosystem: Host-associated > Plants > Roots > Rhizosphere > Soil | place: USA...
CGGTGAAGACCGAGGCCTATACGCCGAAACTCCTCACGGTGTTTCGCGAGGGCTATTCCGCCGCCGCCTTCCGCGCCGATGCGATCGCCGGTCTGACCGTCGCGATCGTCGCACTGCCGCTCGCCATGGCGCTCGGCATCGCGAGCGGGGCTTCGCCCGACAAGGGGCTGATTACCGCGGTCGTCGCGGGTTTCCTGATCTCGGCGCTCGGCGGATCGCGTGTGCAGGTGGGCGGTCCGACGGGCGCCTTCGTCGTCGTGATCTTCAACGTCATTGCGAGCCATGGCTATGACGGCCTGTTGATCGCGACCTTGCTCGCCGGGCTCATCCTCATCGCGGCGGGCCTGCTCCGTTTCGGCCAGATGATCAAATATATCCCGCATCCGGTGGTGACCGGATTCACCGCCGGGATCGCGGTCATCATCGCCTCGAGCCAAGTCAAGGATTTCCTCGGCCTTGCCATCGACAAGGTGCCCGCCGATTTCCTCCCCAAATGGCAGGCTTATCTGGGGGCGCTGTCCAGCGCGAACTGGGCCGCGATCGGCATCGGTGGTGGCGCGCTGGCGATCATTATCGCGCTCCGCAAATTCGCGCCGCGGCTGCCGGGCTTCCTGATCGCGGCGGTGGCAAGTTCCCTTGCGGTGGCACTTTTGAACTTGCCGGTCGACACGATCGGATCGCGCTTTCCCGACATTCCGGCGGGCCTTCCGGTGCCGTCGTTTCCTGATATCTCGCTCGTTAAGATCAATGCCGTCCTGCCATCGGCCTTCACGATCGCCTTCCTCGCCGGGATCGAGGCGCTGCTGTCGGCGGTCGTCGCCGACGGCATGGCGGGGACGCGGCATCGTTCGAACCAGGAACTGATCGGGCAGGGCGTCGCCAATCTCGGCTCGGCGCTGTTCGGCGGCCTCCCCGCTACCGGGGCGATCGCGCGCACCGCGACCAATATCCGGTCGGGTGCGAAGACGCCCGTCGCGGGCATGATGCACGCGGCCTTTCTGCTCGGCTTCATTCTCTTCGGCACGGATCTGATGGCCTATGTGCCGATGGCGGCGCTCGCCGCGATCCTGTTCATGGTCGCTTGGGGCATGAGCGAGTATCAGCGCTTCCTCGCGCTGCTGCGCATGCCGAACAGCGACCGGGCGGTGCTGCTGATCACCTTCGGATTGACGGTCCTCGTCGATCTGACGGTGGCGATCGCGGTCGGGGTGACGCTTGCGTCGCTGCTGTTCATGGCGCGCATGGCCGAAGCGGTCGAAGTCGATCGAAGCGGCAGCCGCGATGCCGAACTCGATGCCGAAGACCTCGACCAGCGCGATGACCTGCCGCCCGGCGTCGAGGTGTTCCGGATCACCGGTCCCTTCTTTTTTGGCGTCGCGGGCGAACTGCTCGACACGCTACGCCGCGTCGGCCAGTCGCCGCGCGTCATCATCCTGCGGATGCGGCTCGTGCCGCTCCTCGATGCGAGCGGAGCGCAGGCACTCGGAGAATTTGTCGAACAGGCCCGGCTGGCGGGGGCGCGGGTGATCGTCTCGGGCGTTCAGCCCCAGCCGCGGGCGATGCTCGGGAGGATCGGGCTTGGCGAAGCGGCGGGTCGCATCTCCTACGCGGCCGATTATGCGAGCGCGCAGGCGCTCGCGGTTGATCTGGCGGAGGTGAAATGACGGCGATCCCTATGGGCGGCAGGCGTGAGCGGCAGGTCATTCGTGCGCGCCATTTCTCGATCGGCCGGCGGCCGGGAAAACCAATTCTGACCAAGTCTGGAGAATGAAATGAGTGACAGTGACGACTATGTCTATGACGAGGAAAGCGGCGAGTGGATGCCGGCGTCGGAGCTTGCGGAACGCAAGGCCGCAGCCTCGCAGGTCGAGGTTCGCGACGCGGTCGGGAACCTGCTCCAGGATGGCGACAGCGTCGCGCTGATCAAGGATCTCGAGGTCAAGGGCGCCGGCAAGACGCTCAAGGTGGGGACAGTCATAAAGTCGATCCGCCTCACCGGCGATCCGCAAGAAATCGATTGCCGTCACGAAAGCATCAAGGGTCTCGTGCTGCGCGCCGAGTTCGTGCGCAAGCGTTGATTCCGCTGCCGGTGCCTCGTCGGCGGCAGCGACGGGACACCGAACCTCGCGATGATGTTCCACCAAAATCCCACGACATGGAGGCTGTGACATGATTTCCCAGAGTCCCAAACCGACCGCACGGAACAGTCGCTTCTATCTGGCCCGGATGCAGGCGTGCCAGATGGAAGCGAAGGAGGCGTCGCTTCCGAATGTGCGGGACCGGGCCCTTCGTGCAGCCGTTGCATGGCGCGAGATGTACCAGAAGGCACTGCAGTTCGAGCAGCGGCTAGGCCAATGATCCCGGCCGCGGCGATCATAACCCGGACGGGGTCCGTTTGGCGCTCCGAGGCGGCCGGCTGCTTGGCCTTCGAACAATCGACACGTCCTTGCGGGAGGCACGCATGACGATATTCCTGATCATTCTCGTTTCCGTCTTGCTTCTCGTCCTGTTTATCGGCGTCACCGTTGCCGGCGGGCGATCACATGATCGGCAGAACGAACGCCGCGACGATGACCGATAGGTCCGCGGCAGATTTCGAGCTCGACATTGCTTGCGAGTTCGAGACGAGGCCGGACTTCCCGGGCGCCGCTCGGGCGGAAACCGAGCTCGATCACTTTCTCGATCATCTCGACGATATCGACCGCGAACAGCGTTATTTCGAACGATATGGGACCGGACATCACCACGCGTCCCCGATGGAGCCGGGCGAACTGGCCGCCCCGCTCGTCTTCGAGCTGGGCAATATACGGAGCCTCCTCGCAAACTGGGCTTTCGTGCAAAGCGCGATGAGTATCGAGGATCCGGACATGTTGATCCTCGACTATACGCGCCGGATGATGGGGTTCCTCCTGTTCCATCCCTCTCCAGAGACCATCGAGATCATCGGGCTCGGCGGCGGATCGCTGGCAAAATACTGTCACAGATATCTTCCGGACACCTCGATCGTCGCGGTCGAAATCGACCCCGACGTCATCGCGGTTCGAGAGCAATTCTTCATGCCGCCCGAGAGCGAGCGCTTCGAGATCGTCTGCGGTGATGGCGCGGAATTCGTCGCGCGCGATCCCGGACGCTGCGACATCCTGCTCGTCGACGGTTTCGACAAGGACGGACAGCCGGCCCGGCTCTGCTCATCGGAATTCTACCGCGATTGCCGTTCGCGCTTGAATCCCGGCGGCATTCTCGTCGTCAACCTCTGTGACCATCACTGGAAACATCGCTCTATCCTGTCCCGCATAAGGGGATGTTTTGGATCTACGATCGATCTCCCCATGAAGGTCGGGATGAACCGGATCGTCTTCGCGTTCAGGGATGGCCAGCCTTCGCCGGATCGCGCTGCGCTTTTGCGGAACGCCCACGATCTCGATCGCGCCCATCCAATGTCCTTTTCGTCTTTGGCCACTGAAATTGCGGACGGGATGGAAGCGCTCGACCACAGGCCGGTCGATAGCATCGAAAGCGGCTTTGACGGAGCGCCGTCGCTGTCGATGGCCGCGCTATGGTCGGCTGGCTGAGTCCGGGCAGCTATCGCCCTCCGCATCCTGGGCCTTGATCCGGGAGGTCGTCTCGGGGCGCCCCATTGACCGCGCGAGGTCCTGGCGCGGTCATATTCTCTGCCTGGTCCCGCGTTACGATATTCATGGCGGGATGGGGGCAGCCCGAGGCCGGCGATGATCGGCGTGTGCGGTGTGTTCTTCACCCGAACCAGGGACCCGCGAGCGGATGCGCAAGATGTGCCCGCGCCCGGCGCACGAGGCGTTGAATCCGCAGACGATAGGCGGTGCTTTCGAGCCGCCAATGGTCGGGTGCGACCGCGCGGCCGAACAAGCGCCGGGCCATCGCCTGCTGCGACGCCCCCGCGAGCAGGGCATCGGCGACGCGCAGTTCGAGTATCCACTGCGCTGCACGGCGCTCGCGCGGCATCAGCGAGGCGGGTAAACTTCCGCCTTCGACAACGCTGGCCAGTTGCCGGAGCGCCGCGAGCCGGGGCCGAAGCGATCGCAGACCGGTGAGGCGGTGCTCGATCAGAAGCGGTCCGCCGAGCAGCGTGCCGTTGTGCAGATCGAGACGGATCGCCCAGTGGCCGTCGCTCAGCAACCAGTGCTCCGCCTCGGCGGTGACCTCGACGGAAACCAGCGGCGCAATCGTCAGGATGTCGAGCGAATCGCCGGCAGCCGGCCCTGGCTCGGCTTGCCCGGCGGGGCGACCGTCGAGCACCGCCGGGTCGGTATTCACGCTCCAGATCGGCCGCGCCTGCGGGGCGGGGATGGCGGGGTCGAGCCACCCGACCAGTCCCAGCCGGCTTGCCGCGCCGCGCGGCAGGCGATCGCGCTCATGCCAGCGATCCCGGTATGCGGCGCTGCGACGCAGCCACTCCCAGGCAAAGAAGCGCCTGTCGCACAGGAGCAGCTCGGCATAAGCATCGGCCGAACGCCAATCGGCGCCGGGCTCGCCGGTTCTCACGCGATATATCCAGAAGGTCTTCCGAATAGCGGCATGAAGCGACGACCGGGCCGGAAAGCACGCGGCTCAGGACCGCGTTGAAAGGCGCATGGCCGACGGCGCCGAAGCGGGGCGGCGACGCGGGGCCGCCGGCGTGTCGCGGGCGGGAAGGACGCCGCATCGAGCGCCGCGCGGCTTCACGCGGCGCGACTTCGGCCGGCGTGGCGCGCGGCATTTATTCTCCGCCTTCGGCAAAATAGGCGCGCAGCCGGTGCGCCATGTCCGGCGTGATCTTCATGAAGCTCCGGCGCCCGTCGGCCGGATCGGGAAGGCGAACGAGAAGCCCCGCGTCGCACAACCGCTGCGCGAGCCGCATCGCACTGCTTTCGGGTATGCCGGCGGCGATGCACAGCGACGACATCGCCAACTGCTTTCCCTGGCACTCGTGCACGAACAGGTCGAGCAGCATGTCCCACGCCGGTTCGCCGAACAGCTCATCGGCTCCCAGCAATTGCCGCCGCAGGATTCGGCGCCGCTGCGTTGCCATCGCATGGCGCAGAATGCGGCCGTCGCTGCCGCGGGAGTCTCCATCGCCGTCGCTTCGCAGCGCCAACGGGCGTGGCCGCGGCTTGACGGACGCCTTCGTCTTTCCGCTCCGCATATGATGTGTCCCCGTCGCCGTGACGACGATATGATCGAGAAGCTCGATATCGAGCGAGCGGCCAAGTCGCTCGATCATCGCGGTCGCCCCGAGATCCTCTTCGCTGGGCGTCGGATCGCCGCTCGGATGGTTGTGGATGAGGATGATCGCTGCGGCATTGAGTTCGAGCGCGCGGCGGAAGATGGTGCGCGGATAGATCGACATGTACGCGAGCGTACCCTGCTGCAGTTGTTCGTCGGCAAGAAGCGTCCGCGCCGCGTCGAGAAACAGGACGCGGAGCCGTTCCTCGGGAAGCGATCCCATCGAGGCGGTCAGATAGCGCCGCAAACGCTCGTCGAGCGGATCGATGCGCCGGGCCCCGAGATCGGCCTCCATCATTTCATCGAGGACGTCGCGTCCGCTTGCCAGCAGGTCGAGAACGGCAGGCCAGCCGCGGATAACCCGGGAAAGCGCTTCGGGGCTCTGCGCCCACAGCCGCGACAGGCTGCGAAATTCCCCGAGAAGCGTACCCGCTATCGCGTCGGCATGCTCGGGCTCGACGGCCGCCACGAACCGCGCCAGGACGGATCGCTGCCGTATATTTGCAGCCGTTTGCTGTGCCGCCAGGTTCCGAGGAATAGCAGGGGCGGGAGAAGCCAGGACGCAAACACCTGCATCGAAAGATAGGCTATCGGGTGCACCGAGAGATCCACCGCCCGGCTGAAATGGGCGAGCAGCGGCAACATCTGGAGCGCCGCCGCCGCCAGCGGCCAGAAGCGATGCGCCGCCAGCGCCAGGACCAGCGTCGCCGCCGCCGCCGCGATGTCGATCGCGAGATGCCCGGCATCGAGCGCGGTGAAGCGCACCGGCACGACGAGGTGAAGCAGTTGATCCGCCGCCAGCATCGCGATCAGGATGACCGCCATCGCCCGTTCGGGGCCGCCGCCCTTCCTCAACGCGTAGAGCGTCGCGAGGAAGAGAAGCGTCAGGAAACAGGCAATCCGCAGCATCGCCGTCTGAAACCATGCGCCCGGCCCCCGGTCAACCGGCGACGGCGCCGCCGCCCTGCGGCGCGCTATCGGCATGCGCGACCGCCGGACATTCGTGCAGATCGAGGCCCGCGGTCTCGCGCGCGATATCGGCGAGCTCGCCGTGGACGCGCAGCACGCCGCCGCTCGCGTCGATGAGCGCCATTTGCGCCTTGGCGAGACGCTGGATGGTCGCCTGTCCCTTCACGGGCTGGACCCGGTCGGCGTCGCGGCGCGCGGTCACGATGGTCGTCATCAGCGACGACACCGCGATCAACGCATCGTCGATCCGCGTCTCGGCGGTCGGTACCTGATGCCGAAGTTTTCTCGCCATGAACATGATCGTATCGGACATGATCTCTCCTTCGCCGGAGCGGGCCGCTCCGGTCGCCATGCGGTTTCACCTGAGAAGCGTCAGCCGGAAATGAGCCGCGACAGCGTATGTGCGATGCCGAGCCCGCCGAGGAGACTGATGACGATGGCCACGAGCATCGCCGCCACGATCGCCAATCTCGCTGAAGAGCCATGATCGTGGCTCCCGACCTTCCCGAACGGCAGACCTGTAGCCCAGGATCCGCCTGACGCATTGCTGCGGTCATCCGGCTGCAGGGGCTGCGATGGATCGCCGTCCGCGAAGTCGGATGGCACGAGCGACGGCGGCGGGGGAATATCCACCGGATCATATGTGATCCGGTCATATAGGCGCTTGAGACGCGCATAGCGCCGCGCCGCGTCGTGGCGGTCGGTAGCGCCGAGAATATGGCGCGCCGTGGTGAGCCGCTGGTCGACCGTCGGTTTCGAGATGTCGAGGTCGATCGCGATCTGCTTCGACGTCCTGCGTTCGAGCAGCAGGTCGAGGCAGGCGCGCTGTTTTTCGGTCAGCCGATCCCAGCGCACGCGGTCGGCCGTAGAAGATTGCGACCCTTCCATCATGACAGTTTCATGACAAAAGCGCCCGCACACAAGCCCTTAATCGAGTGGGCGGCGCTGCGCCCCCCGGCAAGGCCCGATGGCGGGAAGGCGCGATAAGGGGCGAGTTGCCAGCGAGGCCGCGTGAGTCCCACGGACATCGGATCGCGTGCGCCCTTCGCTGCGTATGTGGAACCGCGCGACATGAAGAACAACTCTCAAATTGAGAGTAACTCCGCGAATATAGTGGAAATATCGGGAGCGCCGGATAGCCTGAGGCGTTCGAATCGCCGCCCGACCAGCGGCGATCGCCATTGCCGGTTCGCCGCCTGGTTGAGAAGGCCCGCGACCGGCCCTGATGGGAGCAATGCCGGTCCGGCAGGCTTGAGGACGCCGCCCGGCTTGCCAAGGGTCGCCATGCCGACATGCAAGGCCGCGCCGACGCGCGGCGGGCCTGAAATTCCTCGCGCCTTGGTGGCAGGCCGCCGCGGGGATTTAATTTGTCCGCGCGCCGCACCGTTCGGGTGGCAGGCATGATGCTCATCGTCGACCAATCGACCCGGGCGCGCGAACATGTCGCGCTCCGGTCGATGTTCGCGGCGCGCAAGCGCGTCTTCGTCGATATCCTGAAATGGGATCTTCCGGTGCTCGCCGGCTGCTTCGAGGTCGATCGCCGCGACGGTCCCGGCGCGACCTATCTGATTGTCGCCGGCCCCGATGGCGAGCACCGTGCGTCGGCGCGCGTGCTTCGCGAACCCTCGGCGGCTCTTGGCCCTTTCGGCGATCGTATATACGAGCCCCCCATGAAGGGCTCGGTCGCCGAAGTGACGCACGCCTGCCTCTCGCCCGATTTCGCTGCCGCCGATCGGCGGCGCGCGCGCGATCAGTTGCTGTACGGCCTCGTCGACCATGCTCTCGCGCGCCGGATTGGCCGCTTCGTCGGCGCCGTTCCGCAACCGTGGGCCCCGAAAATACAGAATATGGGCTGGACGTGCCGGCACCTCGGCGCGGTGCATGCCGGCTGCGGTCCGGATATGATGGCAATCGCCGTCGACGTCGACGCGGCGACGCCGGCGAAGCTCGCGCGGGCCGGGATCGCGCGGCCGACTGTGGCCGGGCGGGCGGTGTCATGAGCCCGGGGGCGACGATGGAACGCGTCTACCGCGTGCTCAAGGCGCAAGTGATGCACGGAGAATTCGCGCCTGGCGAGCGCCTCGATCCCTCGGTCCTTGCCCGCGATCTCGGAGCCAGCCCGACACCGGTGCGCGACGCGCTCCACCGCCTCTCGGGCGAGCGGCTCGTCGACAGCTGGCATCAGGAGGGGTTTCGCCAGCCGATCGTCGGCGAGGGGGATCTTCGCGATCTCTATGGATGGGCCGCGGCCCTCCTCGCGCTGGCGGTTGCCCGTCAGATGCCCGATCCGTCCTTGCCCGATCGGGCGCGAGCAGAGGATCGCGACTCCGATTATGCCGCGGAGGTCGCCCGTCTGTTTCGTGCGATCGCCCGGCTCAGCGAAAATCGCGAACTGCGCTTCGCCGCGGCGAATCTGATCGAGCGATCGCACGTCTTTCGTGTGGCGGAGGTCCGTGTCGACCCCGGCTGCCGCGCGGCGATCGCGGCGATGGAGGAGGATTTCCGGTTCCGCCGCTGGAGCGCGCTGCGCGCGAAGATCACGCGCTTTCATCGCCGCCGCCTCGCTCTTGCCGGCCGCGTGATCGCCGAGATGCGGCCGCGCGAACAGCCGCTCGGATGAACGCCGGAATATATTCGGAAAATATTCGAACTATAAAATTCCTATATGAGTTCGGGCGCCTAATTTTTTCGATGCCGCAATCCCGCGGTATCGAAAAGGAGGGTCCCATGGACCGCAATGACTTGATCGAAGACGGCATCGAAGAACTCGGTGTCGCGAGCGTCGAGACGCTCGGGCAGATCTCCAACAATCCCGAAACCGAAGGCGTCCAGCTTTTCCTGGGCGGCGGTATTTCGGCCGAATGACGGATCGGAGGGTGCGACGCCCAAACGTCGCGCCCTCTAGGCCAATGGATTTTCATCTCCCATCGCACGTCAGTTTCGGATTCCTCGGCGAACGCGCCGTGGCGCTGGACCTCGACGCCGACCGCTACTTGTTGATCGCTCCTGGCGAAGCGGCGGCGCTTGCGTCGCTCTCGGATCATGACGCAAATTATCACGGCACGGGATGCATAGCGAAGTTCGAGTCCCTCCTGCGGCGGCGCCTGATCGCGAGCGGCGATGGCAAAGCGGTCGCACCAGTCGTTGCCGACGCGCTTCTGTACTCTGCTCTGGAGGCAGCGCCTGCCCGACGCCGCGTGCCGCTGGTCGAAGTCGCCGGATATCGCGCAAGCGCAGGCTTGCACCTTCGCTTGTTCGGCCTGAAGGCGACGGTTGCTCGTTGGCGGCGCCTCCGAACCCGTTATCGGCAGCGACGAGTGATGGATTACGAGGGTGAGGCCGCGGTATCCGTCGCGCAGGCTTATGCAAGGGCGCGGGTTTTGCTTCCGGCGAGACGGCTTTGCGTTCCCGACAGCTTTGCTCTGGCCTCGTTGCTCTGGCGCCGCGGTATTGCTGCCGATGTCCATTTCGGCGTCCGGCTCAACCCCTTCATGGCACATGCCTGGGTGCAACGCGGCGATTTGCTGCTCTCCGACAAGCTCAATACGGTCGCAGAGTACAGCCCGGTGTTCCGGCTGTGACCATTCGCGTCGCCCTCGTCCAGCCAGCCCGTGTGTTTCCTGACCTTCCGGCAGGAAGCCGCGAACTCGCCGCAATCGGAAGCGCGCGACTGATCGGCGACGGAGAGGCGATAGCGTCGTCCTGCGGCCGGGCCGCTCTTGTCGGATTTGCATTCGAGCGCAACGGCGCTCTGTCCTATCTCCAACTTGGCCGCGATGCCGTCGAACGGATTATCGCCAGCGAGGGCGGGTGGGCGGTCGCCAACCTTTGGGGCAATTTTATCCTGATGTGGGAAGGCAATGCGGGGCAGATATTTCTGCTCCGCTCCCCGCTGACAGGTCCGGCGATCTTCCAGACCGGTCACAATGTGGACGGCGTCGGGGGTTTGCAGGAGACCCATTGCGCTTTCACGGACCTGGCGCTGGCGCGCTCGCTCGGTTTCCCGATCGACGAGCCCGACGCCGGGGTGATCGACGCCTATCTGCGCTATCCGCTTCTCCGCTCGCCGCGGTCGGGTATCGCGGGCGTCACCGAGATATTGCCCGGAGAAATCTCGCGGCTGGATCGGCCGGGGCGTCTGGCCGCCAGCTGGCTTCCGTGGGACTATGCCAAATCGCCGCCGCGACGCGCCGAACCGGAGGAACTGGCGAATGTCGTGCGCGCGTGCGTCGGCGCATGGAGCGAGCGCTTTGCGCGGGTACAGCTGGAGCTTTCGGGGGGCATCGACAGCAGCATCGTTGCGGCTTGCCTCGCCGGGCGTTCGCGGCCCTGGCGGGCGGTCACGATGGTGACGCCGGGTCCCGATGGCGACGAGCGCGTCTATGCGCGGGCCGTTGCGGCCCGCGCGGCCGTTTCACTGGACGAAATCCGGATTCCCGACGAACCTGCGGACCCGCTCGCCCCGGCGCGCGGCTTGCGCGTGCGCCCGGGCGGCTTCGGGCTGGTCGCGCCGACCGACGCCGCCTTCCTCGCCTCGGCACGGGCCTTCGGCGCCGACGCCATTTTTTCGGGAACCGCAGGCGACGGTGCGTTCGGTTATCAAACCTCGATCGCCCCCGCGCTCGATGCGTTGCGCTACGCCGGGATCCGCGCCGCGCTGAGGGCCGCGGCCGACCAGGCGGAAATCATGGACGACAATATCTGGAACGCGCTGCGCCACGGGCTGCGGGCCTGGTTTCGCGGTATCAGGCTCTGGCCCGTCGACGATCTGCTCCTGTCGACCCGGTATGCCTCGGAGCGGCCCCGGCATCCGTGGCTGGCCGATGCCGGGCGCGTTCCTCCGGGGCAGAGGCGATACGGACTTGGCCTTCTCGCCATCCAGCCTTTCCTCGACGGTTATGAACGTGCGCGGCATGTGCCGAAGATTGCTCCTTTGCTCTCCCAGCCGTTGATCGAATTTGGGTTGGGTGTTCCGAGCTGGCAATGGGGCGAAGGGGGCGTGAACCGCGCCCTGGCGCGCGAAGCGTTTCGCGAAAATCTGCCTGAAATTGTGCTCACGCGTCGCAGCAAGGGACGTATCCTGTCGATGTTTCTGCCGGCGTTCGAGGCCAACCGGCAGCGTCTTTCCAGCTTTCTCCTCGACGGATGGCTTGCCGGATCGGGTATTCTCGACCTTGATGCCATCGACGCCCTCCTTGCAGGTCGAACGCAAGCCGATACCAGCGCCATGCTTCGAATCCTCGAATTTGCCGATATCGAGCGATGGGCCCGTTCGATCGCCGGATCGGACGCACACCGCCAATGAGGCGCGGTGCGGCCGACGGTGAGCAAGCCACATATGATGAGGCGAGCGAAGCCTGCTCGCGATGGAAGATTGCGGCTTTGATCGTTCAGGGCGCGGCGGCTTGCGCAGGCAGTCCCGCGCGCAGCGCGCGCCACCTCCTATATTGATCCACCTTGGAAGAACCGGGGTCTTCCTCGCCTTTCAGCCAGAAGCGATACCAGTCGAGATTTCGCTCATAGACGGCGCGCTTGTGGGCCGGCTGATATTTGATGTGAATTTCGTCGGCAAAGGCGAACAGCTCCGCGGGCTTGCCGGCGAGCCGGAGCTTCGTGTTGAGTTCGACGAGATTGCGGACCTCAGATTCGGGAAGCTGCATGAGGAGCGGCGTGTCGATCGCCTCGATGTCCGATACCGGCGCAATGACGCGCCAGCGCCCGGGATCGCTGTCGGGGTCGCCGGCCTTCCAGAACTTCCGGAAGATTTTGGCAAAGCCGCGATCGGGAAACGCGTTGGACCAATAATAGTGGGGCCCCGCCTGTCCCGACGCGATGGTGGCCGCGGCGAACCGTTTCGACTTCCGGATCGCCCAGAGCGCAACGCTCGAGCCGTGGCTCAGTCCTCCGATCCCGATCTTCGCCGGATCGATCCGCTCAGCGGCGATGAGACCGTCGACCGCCTCGCCGATCGCCGACAAGGCCATCTCATAGCTCGCTTCCATAGGCGCGTTCGCGGGCGGGCGCTGGCCGTTCATGCACAGCACCGCAATCCCGTGCTCGACCAGCGGCAGCATCGGAATTTCGTCGCCGACACCGCCCTTCAGGAACCCCGCGCAGCGATAATATTGAATCACAAGCGGTAGGGGCTCGCTTGCACCCGGCGGTGTGAGCAGAATGCCGTCATGACCATTCTCCCAGCGCAGCGGCGCCGCCACGGCGCGGATCCGGCTCCGCAGACCCGCATTGGGATCGGCAATGACTGTTCGCCGTCCGTCGGAAAAGGCGATCCGCACGAGGCGCGGCGGCTCCACCGGGCCGCTTGCGGCGCAGATCAGCGCCTCGCGCGCCGCCGTGCAGCGAGATTGCCAGATCGGCGCCCGCTCGGCGCCGTCCGTGGTAGCCAGGTAACGGGCCTTCGCGCCGCCGATGCGCCAGAGCCAGATCTTCTCGCGGGCGCCGACATCGGTTTCGAATAGGATCAGCATGTCGTGGCCCGGACGCTCGGCAATGGCGGCAAGCCTGGCCGACCGGCACGGCGCGGCACGGCAGGCGATGCGTCGCCCATCGGCCATTGTCACCATTAGCCGGGTGCCATTTTGCGCTCGCTCGATTGCGGCACGACCACCTTTCGCGAGATCGATCTCGCGACCCTGCAATGAAATGACAGGAACCGGTCGTGATCCGGGAGGGGCAGTGGCTTCGACACCGAGATCGACGGCCGTGTCCTTCCTCGGAGCGTCCCACAGGATGCGCGCGCGATCGAACCAGTTTCGGGTCCAGCGCTGGGCAATACGGCGCCCGTCCTCGATCTTGCCACCCGCCACGGCTTGTCCCAGGTCGACGCTGTCGTCGACCAGCACACCTTCGTCATAGGCCCGTTTTTCGGCGGCCGCGACTTCGGCGCGCGTCGCACTCGTCGTGTAACGCAGGGTGCGGCCATCCTCCGACAGCGAGAAGTCGAGGATATCGGCGGCATCGACGATCTCGCGAGCGGTGCCTCCATTTTCGCGCCAATGCCAGATCGCGACGATCCCGTCCCTGAGCGCCAGGAAGCGAAAGCCCCGCGAATCGGGATCCCAGAGGACCTTGGCTTCGGCAACCGAGCCGGCGCCGTCGTGGCGCACCGCTCCCGCATCCCCGGCATGCACTACCGCGTCGCCGCCGACATCGGCGACATACCAGTCGAGCTGCGTGTCGTTGGCGCGTACCGACGGGCGCGATATCCGATAGAGGACGCGCGTGCCGTCGGGGGACAGGCTCGGGCCCGTGATGTCGGCGACCTCGACGATATCGTGCGTCGTGATCGAAACGGGCGTGCCCGGCTCTCCCTCCGGGAGCGGCATCGCCGACGCGAGCATCGCGGCGGCGATTACCACCCGACCACCGCCTGCAGGGCGAAGCTGCGCCCGACGGCGCTCGCCTGCTCGGGATCATAGCCGATGTTGACGCCTGTCGAGCGGAATTGCGCATAGGGCGGGTCGCGGTCGAACAGATTGTTGACGCTGAAGACGAGGCGGAAGGACCGCTTGTCGGGGTCTCCGATGCGCGCGCCGAGCTGAAGGTCGACGGTCGTCCAGGGCCTGACTCTCTCGACCGGGGTCACGGTGAGGTTGCGGTAGCTGGCGACATGGCTGACGCCGATCCCGCCGTCGAACGCTCCGAGCGCGATGCCGGCACGCCCGCGAAGGCGTAGCTTGACGGGTGCGCCAAGCGTTCCGGTGACATTGTTGCGCGGCGCCGTGTCGGTGATCCGGTTGTCGATCGTGAACAGTCGCGAGCCGCCGAGCGAGAGGTTGATACGACCTCCGGCGAGCGCCTTGCTGTAACCAAGATCGAAATCGAGCCCGCGAACGGTCGAGCGCGACAGGTTGCGTGTGCGGGCATCGACGATCGCCACGACTTCGCCTTGGGTAATCCCGATCGGGTTCGAGAAGCTGGGGTTGGCGAACAGCGCCGCCACCAGCGCTGGATCGGGAGTATCGTCGATCAGGCCGGCATAGACATCACGATGTGTAAAAAATTGCTGGAGGAAGCTGTTCGCCGACGCGATCCGGTCGCGATACCGGATGTCGAAATAGGTGAGGCTGAACTTCGCGCCCGGCAGGAAGCGCGGTTCGAAATCGATGCCCGCGGTCCAGCTCGTCGCCTTTTCGGGCCCCAGATCGGGGCGGAAGCCGAGTAGCAGCAGCACCGAGGTCTGACCGGTCGGCGCGGCCGGATCGGTGATCCGGAAGGTCTGGTAACGCGCGTTCGCGGTTCCGACGAGTTCGTCGAAAAAGGGTGCGCGGAACGAGCGACCATAGGATGCGCGAAGCGCGAGGCCGGGAAGCGGCTCCCAGCGCGCGCCGAATTTCGGATTGGCGGTGTCGCCGACGTCCGAATAATCTTCATAGCGCGCCGAGGCCGAGACAGCGAGCGATCCGGGGAACGCCCCGTCGGCGTCGAAGACGGGGATGGCAAGCTCGCCGTAAATGGCTTTCACGATCCGCTTGTCGGGCAGGCCCGCGGCGCTGCGCTCCTGCGGCGTATCCGACACGATATCGATCGTCTCGCGATACCTCAGCCTGTCATCGCGCCATTCGGCGCCGAGCGCGAGCTTCACGTCGCCCGCGGGCAGCGCGAACAGCTTGCCGTCGGCCCGCAGGGCCGCGGTCCAGCTACGATAGCGCGTGCGCACCGCAAAGCTGCCGCGCAGGCTGTCGATCAGCGCGGGATCGTTGACCGCGCCGTCGCCGAACAGATTGATCGCCCGCGCCGGGTCGGGAGAGGCGATCGCGCGCGCCAGTTTGAGCAGATGCACGACATTGAGACTGTCATAGCCCTCGCGTTGCTGGCCGTGACCGCCCGACAATTCGATGGTCCAGCTTCCGACATCGGCGCGGACGCCGAGCGCGGTGTTGAGCGCCTTGACCGTGCCCCGGACCCCCTCGGGGCCGAAGTCGGCGACCGGGTCATAATAGACGGTTATGTTCCGGCCGGTACCGATCGGGTCGACATAATAGGGATTGGCCGGGCTCACGGTCTGCTGCGATACGCCGATGATCCGGCGGCGGGCTTCGAAGTCGCGCTCCGCGTATAGACCGCGCGCGAACAGGCTGATGTGATCGCCGAGCCGCTGTTCGCCGCTGGCGTAGAAGCTGGCGCTTTTCTGGTGCGGCAGGATGTCCACATTCCGACGGGCGTCGCCGCGCCGGAAGTCCGCGCTCGGGACGAGCTGTGCGGGCGTCAGCGCCGTGCCGTTCTGCCCGCGCGGAATGAGAAAGCGCCGACCGTCCGCCGCGACGATTGTGCCGGGATTGCTGAAACTGGATCGCAGGTCGGGGCCGCCGAAGGGTCGCAGATCCTCCGATGCGAAGCGGCGCTCCTCCGATCCGAGACTGCCGCGCTGATAATATTCGCCGGCGACGACGAGATGGCCTGTGTCCCACGCGGTGCCGGCGATCTGCCCGATCTGGATTTCGCCATAATCGCCGTCAGCCGTGCCGACGCGCAGTCGCGTCTCCGCACCCTCGAACCGGTTCCGGAAGCGGATGTTGACGACGCCCGCGACGGCGTCCGAACCATAGATAGCCGAGGCACCGTCGGTCAGGATTTCCAGCCGTTCGACCGCGAGCGAGGGCAGCATCGAAATATCGGCGAAGGCGCCGGACGCGCCGCTCAGCGCCGGGCGCGTCCCGTCGAGCAATGTCAGCGTCGACCCGGTGCCAAGTCCGCGCAGGTTGATGCCCGTGCCATATCCGATATTGCTCGCGGCATTGCCGCGCGCGCTTGTCCCGATATTGGCTTCCGCCGGCCCGCCCGAGAAATTCTGCGGGATCGTCTGGATGAAATCGGCAAGCGTCGCGCGGCCGCTGCGGTCGAGCGTCTCGCGGTCGATCGTCGCGACCGGAGACCCGACAGGCCCCGTGCCGCGAATGCGCGTGCCGGTGACGACGATCGCATCCGCGGTAGCCAGGTTAACCGCCTGCGCGGTCGCGCCTGTCGGTGCTCCCGCTGCCGCGATCGTGCCATCTCCCCGTTCGCGCAGGACGAGGGTTCCTTCGACGCGTTCGGCGATCAGCCCGGTGTCCGAAAGAAGGCGATCGAGCGCGGCGTCGGGCGCGAGGCGACCGCGTACCGCGGTGCCGCGTCGGCCGGCAAGCAGGCTCGACGCCGCGATCACATCGCGTCCCGAAACCCGTGAATATTCGCGCAGGGCGTCGTCGAGGCGCTGCGCCGCGATGTCATAATATGCGTCGCCGGTCTGCGCCTGCGCGCTCGGCGCCGCCATGGCGAAACCGCTCGCCGTCGCGAGCAAGGACGCCAGATATAGTCTTTTCATCAAACCCTCCCTTGCAGCCAAATTCTGGCTGTCTGGGTGGCTCGATGACGCGGGGAGTCTCAGCCCCCCGTTTTTCGCGGGCGGCTTTTACGGGCGCTTGAGAATGGGGCCCGCCGGTCCGATCTCGACCCCGAGGTCGAGGGCGGCGGCCAGCTTGCGCGCCAGCGCGTCGCTATCGCCGATCTCGAACCGCCCGCTCACCGGAATCGCCGCGAGCGCCGGGTCGGCGAGGGCGATCTTCTGCGCATTCACCCGGTTGGCGCGATCGACGATTTGGCCGAGGGGCAGATTGTCGGCCTCGAGCTTGTCCGCGGCGACCGGGTTTGTCATCGCGGGCGTGCGGCGCGGGCCTTCGGCCCCGACCTCGGCGCTTTCGCCGGGTGCGAGGCGGAGTGCGGGCCGGGATGCCGGGCGCGCGGCGACCTCGACCGAGCCCTTGAGCAAATGGATGCGCGGTGCGGCGCGGCGCATGTCGATCTCGAACACGGTTCCGAGCGCGGTCGTCACCGACGTCCCGGCGATGACGCGGAAGGGGCGGGCGCCATCATGCGCGACGGTGAAGCGGGCACGGCCGCCCGTCATGACCACGATCCGCTCGCTCGCGGTAAAGCGCGGCTCGATCCGGGCGCCGTCGAACAGCGCGACCCGCGTGCCGTCGTCGAGACGCTGCTCGCCCGTCGCCCCCGGTGCCGCGATCAGCGGCTTCTGGGTGCCCGGGCCGATTGCGATCCACGCGAAACCCGCCGAAAGCGACAGCATCAGGGCCGCGGCGATCGCCCATTGCTGGCGGCGCTTCCGCCGCGCCGCGTCGTGCGGCCCGGCGAGCAGGGCGACCTCTTCGGCCGAAAGCGCGGACGCCGCCGCAAAGTCGCTGTGCAGGCTGGCATAGGCCTTGGCATTGGCCGGATCACTGTGCCAGGCGTCGAATGCATCGCGATGCCGCTCCGCATCGGGACCCTCCATCAGTGCCAGCCAGTCTTCGGCGCTCCGCCCGCCGATCATCGCTCGTCCCGCCGCGAACGGCGGATCGCGCCGAGCGCCTTGGCCATCTGCTTTTCCACGCCTTTCACGCTCATCCCCTGTGCGGCCGCGATCTCTTCATAACTGAGACCCTCGATTCGGTGCATCAGGAAAATGGTCCGCGTCTTCGGCTTGAGGCGGGCGACCACGTCGGCGAGGCGGCGGATCGTATCGCGCGCCTCGAGCGCCGCATGCGGATCGGGGCCGGCATGATCGGCCTCCTCGAACGGTCCGTGATCGGCCTGCATCCGGCGCCCGTCGGTGCGGGCGCGTTCGGCGAGCAGGTTGCGCGCGGTCCGGACAAGATAGGCAGCGGGACGCTCGATCAGGCTCGACGCCGCGCCGCGGCTCTGGGCGAAGCGGCGGAAACATTCCTGCACGAGGTCGCCGACGTCCTGCTCGGGCGCGCGGCGGCGAATATAGCGTGCGAGCTCCGGACCATGGGCGGTGTATATCGCCTCGACGCGCGCGCCGGCCGTGAAGCCCCGCCACTCGCCGGGCGGCAGCGGGTCGCTTTCCGCGATGTCGCGCCTGTCGTGATCGTCGTCGAGATCCATCGCCTCCGCCTTCCCGCGCATCGGCGGAAAGGCGGCTTTGAAGCCGGGTGTTAAGAATAAGCTTGAGGCTTACGCCGCAGCCTTTGGCCCGGAGGCTTGAACATGCGCAGCGGCCACCCGGCAGGATGGCGATAGGGATTTCGTCTCAAGCGGGCTTCTTACGACCCGGCACCGCGCGCCTCGAGCCCGATGCGCTTTAAGCATAGCTCGCCGTAGCGGCAGGGCAAGAGTCCGCGAAAAAATTGGTCCGGATCGGACGCAAAACGAACGCCGGGCATTCCGGAACGGCGGAAATGATGGGGAGCGCGCCAGGGCCATGCGGGGCGATACGAGGCCGCTGGCGGCGCCGGTCCGGCAAATGACGCCTGCCTCTCGTCGTTTGCGCGGGCGCCATGGTATCGAGGACAAAGCGTGTCCGGAGACCAGTCCGGCTCGCTCGGGATCGCGTGCGTGCCGCGATGGGATAGCGAGAAATGTCGGGGCAATTATGGTTTTTCGGGCATAAACATATTTTATGCTAGAATTCGCATATTGACAATTTATGCGATTTAGCGCATATCCGCTGCAAGGAGGTCGCCATGGCCCAGATCGCCCGTACACCCGCCCAGATGGGAAGCCTGATCCAGCGCGCGCGTCGCCGGAAAGGCCTGACCCAGACCGAACTCGCCCATCTGTCGGGGCTCCGGCAGGAGCATATATCGCGAATCGAGGTCGGGCACGACGGTACCAAGCTTGCGTCGCTCTATGCCTTGTTTGCGGCCCTCGATCTCGACCTGCTCGTCGATATCCGGGCCCGGGACCCGTCCCCCGGGATCGACGATATCTTCTGATGCCCCGCCACCGCGCCCATATTCCACTCGATGTCCGGATCAACAATCGTCTCGTCGGGCAGTTGATCCGGGAACGGAGCGGCGCGACCAGCTTCCGCTATGCCCGCGAATGGCTCGATTGGGAGCATGGTTTTGCTGTCTCGCTGTCGCTCCCCTTGCGCGAGCCGGCCTATAGCGGCGCTTCGGTCGCGGCGGTCTTCGAGAATCTCCTTCCCGACAATCCGCGCGTGCGCAAAAGGCTCGCCGAACGCACCGGTGCCGAGGGCGCCGACTATTACAGCCTGCTCGAACGCATCGGGCGCGATTGCGTGGGCGCGATGCAGTTCCTGCCCGAAGGGACAATGGTCGACGCGTTGTCCGCGATCGAAGGCGACGCCATCGATGACGATGCGATAGAAGCGCTCCTTGCCAATCTCGCCGGCACGCCGCTCGGCGTCGACCAGGACCATGACTTTCGTATCTCCGTGGCCGGCGCGCAGGAAAAGACGGCGCTCCTGTTCCACGATGGCCGCTGGAAGCGACCGCGCGGCACGACCCCGACCACCCATATCCTGAAGCCCGAGCTCGGCGAGATCCCGACCGCCTTCGGCGTCGTCGACATGCAGCATAGCGTCGACAACGAGCATTATTGTCTGTGCCTGCTGTCCGCCTTCGGTCTCCCGGTCGCGACCACCCGGATCGAAACCTTCGGAAAGCGGCGCGTACTCGTTGTCGAGCGCTTCGACCGCCAACGGCGCGAAGAGCGGATTCTGCGCCTGCCGCAGGAAGATTGCTGCCAGGCGCTCGGAATATCTCCGGCGCAGAAATATCAGAATAGCGGGGGGCCGGGTGCCGTCGATATCCTCAAATTGCTGCGCGGAGCCGACGAGCCGTTGCGCGATCAAGCCGCCTTTCTCAAAAGCCAGCTGCTCTTCTGGCTGATCGGCGCGACCGATGGCCATGCCAAGAATTTCAGCCTCTTCCTGCGTCCCGGCGGACGCTATTCGCTGACACCCGCCTATGATGTGCTGTCCGCTGAGGGCGCCTTCGACCGCAAGCAAATCCCGAACAACAAATATAAGCTGGCGATGTCGGTGGGCACGAGCCGCAAATATCGCATCCTCGATATCGCGGGTCGCCATTTCACCGAAACCGCGCAGGAGGCCGGCCTCGGCCGTGCGACGATGAAGTCCGCGTTCGAAGACATATTGGAGGCAGGCGTGAAGGCAGCGTCGATCACGGTAGCGCAGATGCCCGGCGACTTTCATGCCGAAGTCCACCACAGCATCGTCAAGGCGATCGAAGCCCGGCTGCCGCTGCTCGAAACGGCCTACGCATCGCTCTGAAGGCATAGCCGCGGTGTCGCTCTAAAGGCGATGCTCGCGCATCGGCCCGCGATCGCGGGCCGCACGTGGCCGTCGCGGCTCTCGGCGGTGGCCCGGCGGGAAGGGTGGCGGCGCGTCTGCGGACGCGCGGCCGCTTGCGCATGACCCGTTCCGCCGCGCGAGCGGTGTCCCCGGCGGCTTTCTTATGAATTTGCTCCCAAACCCCCAGCCGCTCCGTGTTTTAGCGACAGAGTGTAAACCAGGCGGCGGACCGCCTTTGGTTTCGTCGATCGACCAGTGGTTGCTGGCCGAATCCTTCCCTGATCGGCAATGCGGGTAGCCGATCCGGCAGCGCGTGGCGGCGGCACTCCGGCCTTGCCGGATTTCCGCCGGGCTGATGCGCGCGGCTCGAATGGGCGCACACTGGCGGCGGCGGGCGCCGCCAGAGGTCGCGCCTCTTGCCCGAGGGCCGCGCAGGCGCTCTTTGCGCGCGGATCTTGGCGCGGCGGCGGCTAGGCCCGGGCTCGGGCGAACGGCGCGATGCACCGCTCGGGAAATGGCAGGGACCATGGCCGCCCCGTCGCCCGCGCCCGCACGCCGCCGCACCTGCGGCTCGCCAAGGGCGCCGCCCTCTGTCGCCCTTCGGGCGCGCGCGATGATCATCGAGCGACAATATCCTGGATGACTTTGGGTCTGCCGGGGCGGCGCTGCCGGAGCGGCGGCGGGATGCGAAGGCTCGCTGTGCCGCTGCTGATGACGCCGCGCGGGTTCCCGCGCGGCGGCGCTTTGGTGGGCCGGCACCTCGGACATCGGTGCGGGCGGCGCACGGCCATGGGACCGCCCGGCCGTCCCGCAAGCCGCGCGCGGCGCGGCTCCTCCACTTGCGTTGCGGCCCTGCGGGTGCGGGCCGGCCTCGCGAGGCGGTCCCCTTGTCCGCGGGTTCGCCGCCCGCCCCGCTGTCCGGGGCCGGCCGCGGCGGTTTTTGGCCCGTGAGGAGACGCCCCGATGTTCACCAGCCCTTACCCTTCGCCCGGTGCCGCACCGCAGGAGCGCGCGCGGCCCTCGGGCCGCGCGGCACCGCGCGGCGGTGCGCGCGCGAAGGCGCGCCGCGCCGAAGCCGCGCCGCGCGCCTCGCTCTATGACGAGGTGACCGCGCGCATCGTCGACGAACTCGAAAGGGGGCGCGTTCCGTGGGTGCAGCCATGGGACGCCGCCGGGTTCGCGCCGGGGCTGCCCCGGAACGGCGACAGCGGGCGCGTCTATTCGGGGATCAACATCCTGATTCTCTGGGCCGAGGCCGTGCGGCTCGGCTTTCCCGCGCAGCGCTGGCTGACCTTCCGTCAGGCACTGGCGGCGGGCGGCAGCGTGCGCAGGGGCGAGAAGGGCACGACGATCTTCTATGCCGCGCGCTTCACCCCGAAAGGCGGCGAGGGCGCGGCGACGACCGGGGTTGCGACCCTGTCCGCGCGCGGCGGCAAGGCGGGCGCGAACGGCGGCGACGGGGCCGGGGCGGGAGGCGACGCGTCGGTGCCCTTCCTCAAGCGCTTCACCGTCTTCAATGTCGCGCAATGCGACGGCTTGCCGGGCCGCTGCACGGCCGCCGACCCGCCCTTGCCGCCGCGCGAAACGGTGCCGGTTGCCGAGGCGCTGATCGCGGCGAGCGGCGCCGACGTGCGGATCGGCGGCAACGAGGCCTATTATTCGCCGACCGGCGATTATGTCGCGCTGCCGCCGCAGCAGGCGTTCGGCGAGCAGATCGACTATTATCGCACCGCGCTGCACGAACTGGGGCACTGGACGGGGCACCGTTCGCGGCTGGATCGCGACCAGTCGGGCGGCTTCGCGAGCGCCGCCTATGGCCGCGAGGAACTGTGCGCCGAACTCGCCAGCGCCTTCCTGTGCGCGGCGCTCGGCATCAGGCCCGCCGTGCGCCACGCCGATTACATCGGCGCGTGGCTGGCGATCATGCGCGCCGACACGCGGGCGATCTTCCGCGCCGCGAGCCACGCGAGCAAGGCGGCGGATTATCTGCTCGGCTTCGCGCCCGATGCCGTGTGCGAGGCGGCGCGGGGCGGCGACGGCGCACCCGCCACGCCCGGGGCGGGAGGCGGGCGATGATTCTCCTTCCCGCCGAGCTGCGCTTCGCGCTCAACGCGAACGGCCATGCGAGCCGGATTCACCGCGCCCGCGAAACCGCCTTCGATCCGTGGCCCGTCGTCAAATTCTTCAATCCGCTCGGCGCGGCGACGTGGCTCGCGACCGAGATCGACAGCGACGGCGACACGCTGTTCGGGCTTGCCGATCTCGGCTTCGGCTGCCCCGAACTCGGCTGTTTCTCGCTCGCCGAAATCGCCGTCGTGCGGCTGCCGTTCGGGCTGGGCATCGAACGCGATGTCCATTTCGACCCGCTCGCGCCGCTGTCGGACTGGACCGGCACGGCGCGGCGGCTCGGTTCGATCGGCCTCGCCGAAAAGGCGCTTTTGCGCCGGAAACGCGACCAGCTTCTGCCGGACCCGCTTCCCCCTCGCGAAGGAGGGGAGGGCGGCGCGGGCAGCTGACGCGGCGGCGCGTCTCGCCGTCAATCGAAGCCGGTCTCCGAGGGAGCCCCTGCAGGGAATCGGAGACCGGCACCGCAAGGAATGGAGTGCATCATGAAACTCGATTTTATCCCGCTCGACAAGCTGTCGGTCGATCCGGCCAATATGCGCGCCAAGGGACGAGACCCCGATGTCAGCGATATTTTGCCGAGCGTACGCAAGCGAGGCGTCCTCCAATCGCTGATCGTGCGGCCCGACGCCGAGGAGGGGCGTTTCCGCATTTCGGCAGGCCGGCGCCGCTTCACTGCCGCCAGCATCGTCGCACGCGAAGGCGGACCGGCGCGTCCGCTGCCATGCGGAATTTTGGAAGAGGGTGACGACGCCGACGCCATCGAAGCGTCGATGATCGAAAATCTCGCGCGGGTCGAACCTGACGAGGTCAGCCAGTGGGAGGCGTTTGTCAAACTCGCCAAGGCGGGTCGCAACGTCGAGGAAATCGCCGCCGCTTTCGCGTTCGAACCGAAAGCGGTCAAGCGCATCCTCGCGCTCGGCAATCTCCTGCCGCGCATCCGCACCCTCTATCGCGGCGGCGAGATCGACCCGGCGACGGTGCGCCATCTGACCCTCGCGTCGAAAAGTCAGCAGACGGCATGGCTGGCGCTTCGCGACGACGAGAACGCCTATTGCCCGACCGGCCACCAGCTCAAGGCGTGGCTGTTCGGCGGCACCGCGATCAAGACCGCCCACGCGCTGTTCGACGTCGAGGCATCGGGCGCGGCGGTGATCGCCGACCTGTTCGGCGACGATCCGCTGTTCGCCGACAGCGACGCCTTCTGGACCGCGCAGACGGCCGAGATCGAGGCGCGCAAGGCGGCCTTGATCGCGGCGGGATGGAGCGATGTCGTCATCCTCGAACGCGGCGAGCGCTTCCGACAGTGGGACTATAGCCACGCGCCGAAACGCAAGGGCGGACGCGTCTATGTCGAGGTGCGCGACACCGGCGAGGTCGATTTCCATGAGGGCTATGTCACCGCGAAGGAAGCGGCGGCGCGGGCGCGCGGCGAAAAGAGCGAGGCGCCTGCCAAGGCGCAGCGCCCCGAGGTGTCGGGACCGCTGAACGCCTATATCGACCTGCACCGTCACGCGGCGGTGCGCGCCGAAATGGCCGGACATGGCGGGGTCGCGCTGCGCGCGCTCGTCGCGCACGTCATCAGCGGCGCCGACCATTTCCGCGTCGATGTCCAGTCGCAGACCTGCGCAAAGGACGATGTGCAGGAGAGCATCGAGACGTGCAGCGCCGAGGTGGCGTTCGACGAGCGCCGCCGCGCGGTGCTCGCCGTGCTCGGCTTCGATCCCGAGCGCGCGACGGTGACCGCGCGCTATGGGGGCGGGAGCGATTTCCCGTCGCTGTTCGCGCGGCTGCTCGAACTGCCCGATGCCTGTGTGCTCGATATCGTCGCGGTGGTCATGGGCGAGACGCTGATGGCGGGAAGCGAGGCGGTCGAGATGATCGGCCTTCATCTCGGCGTCGATATGGCGAAGCACTGGCAGCCCGACGAGGCGTTCTGGTCGCTGATCCGCGACCGCGAAATTCTCGGCAGGATCGTCGCCGACGTCGCGGGCGAGGAGGTCGCCGCCGCCAATGGCGGCGAGAAGGCGAAAGCGCTGAAAGCGATTGTCGCCGACCATCTGGAGGGCGCAAACGGGCGCCCGAAGGTCGCGCCGTGGGTGCCGAAGTGGATGGCGTTTCCGCCCGCGCCCTACACCGCGCGCGGCGGCGTCGGGAGCGTCGAGGCCGAGGCGCGGATGCTCCATCTTCTCGCGCTTGCCGCCGAAGCCGGGGCGGCGGGCGACGACGAAGCCGCCGCCGCGAGCGGCGGTGAAACGGGCGGCGAGGGACAGGCGAGCGGGGACCCCGACGCCGGGGACAAAAGCGAAGTCCCGCCGCTCGCGGCGTGAAGCAGGGACGGGCGGTCCGCCGCCCGTCCCTTTTCAGGGGCGTGTTCGCGCTCCGGATCTGTGCGCGCCATCGCGCCGTTCCTCGCCGCTGGCGCGGCTCGGAACGGCGCGATGGAGTCTTTCACTCTGCGTGCGGTGCGCGCGCCGCTGACGGTGGCGGCCGCTGCGATCAGGCGAGCAGGCGGCGGAGGAAATGAACGCGGAAAAGGTCGAGGAGCGCTTCGGCGCCCTCATTGTCGTTGGCATGCGCGGTCACACGCAGACCGCCGTCCTCGGCGGGCGCATATTCGAACGGATGCAGGCCGGTCAGGCGCAGCGTCGCGGGGTCGATGCCGTCGCGGCGGAGCGCCGCGAGCGCGGCGTCGTCGAGCGCAAGGCCGATCCAGATCCCCGCGCTGCGCGCCGCGATCATCGCGAGATCGGGGGCGTCGACCGCGATCACAAGCTCGGCTTTTCCGTTCATCTTCGTGTCCCTGTTCCGCGCGCGGCATCGAGCCGCCGCATATCCCTTCAACGCGTCTGGTGCCCCCGCGAATCCGGTCGTGCATGACCGCCTCTTGCCCCGTCCGCGCGGCGCTGGCCATGCCAGTTTCGATGAAGCGTTCAGCAAAATTTCTTTGGCCGCGGCGTCCCGCTCATCGCCGGAGGCCCTCCGGAGCCGGGTGAGCGGTCTGGCCGGGCGCCAACCGGCGCGCAACGGTCGGCCCCGCGCTTTTTCCCCGCCCGCGTGCCGCGGGCTCCTCGCGCCGCCGCTGGCGCGGCCAAAAAAGCGCGGCGCCGTCCGTCCTTCGCTGGCGCTGCGGCCCTGCGGGTGCGCGCCGCTTGCGGAGCGCCCGTCCTGCCTCTGCTCACGCTCCGGGGATGGTCCCCGGCGGCGATTTGAAGGAGACGACCAATGGCAGCCATCGGCTTTGTGAACGGCACCATCGAAAAGGGTTTCGTGGGCCAGCTCAAGACGCTCTCGATCCGGGCAAGCATCGACATCAGCCCGAACCGCAGCAAGGCGGGTGGGACCCAGCCGGACTTCCGGGTCCACAGCGACGGCGTCGAAGTCGGCGCGGGATGGGTCCGCACCGGCGAAATGTCGGGCAAGGACTATGTCTCGCTGAGCCTCGCCGCGCCCGAATTCGGGCCGCGCCGCATCTACGCGAACCTCGGCCGCGCCGCGGGCCAGGACGATGACGACACCTACGCCGTCATCTGGAACCCGGCCGACTGACGGGTCCGGCCCCCGCGCCCGCCGCAAGCGGGCGCGGGGGCACCCTTTTCCTTGTCGCGGCGCGATATTCGGCTAGGATTCCAGTCCCATGAAAACCGATCTCGACCATCTTCCCGACCGCAAGAGGCGCGACCTCGAACGCATCGTCGAAATCCTCTTCGCCGAGTTCGAGGATGCGACCGCGCTTTCGACGCAGAAGTGGAAAAAACAGGGGCGCATCCTCAAGGTCATTCTCTACGGCAGCTATGCGCGCGGCGACTGGGTCGCCGATCCGAAGGGCGGCTATTATTCGGATTACGATATCCTCGTTGTCGTCAGCGACGAACGGCTGACCGATCCGGTCGAATATTGGTACAAGGCCGAAGACCATTTCCTGCGCGAATATGCGATCAGCAAACGGTTGTCGGCGCCGGTCGGACTGATCGTCCACAGTCTCGGCGACGTCAATTTCCAGCTTTCGCGCGGGCGGCCCTTCTTCACCGATATCGTGAGCGACGGCATCGTCCTCTACGAGTTCGGGACGCAGTCCTTCGATCCGCCGAAACCGCTCTCGCCTGAGGTTGCGCGTGCAGAAGCCCAGCAATATTTCGAGAAATGGTTCAACAGCGCGGTCGGATTCCTTGAACTAGGCATCTCTGCGATCGATAAAGGATTGAGCAACCACGCTGCATTCTTGCTGCACCAAGCGACCGAGCATTTCTATCACACCGTGCTCAACACTTTGACGCTCTATTCGCCCAAATCGCACAAGATCAATTTCCTCCGCGACCGGGCCGAGGACATCGCGCGAGACCTTATTCCGGTGTGGCCGCGCGACGACAAATTCGCCCGCCGCTGCTTCGAATTGCTCCAGCAGGCCTATGTCAACGCGCGCTATTCGTCGCATTACAAGATCAGCGACGAGGAGCTTGCGTGGCTTGTCGGCCGTATCGAACTGCTCCAGTTGGCGGTGAAATCGGTCGCCGAGGAGCGTCTGGCGAACGCCTGATTTTCAGCGGCCACGCGGCCCCGCCGGTCCCCTTTTTGGTCCTGCCGAGGTAGGCTCGATTTTCGCCGGGGCGATTTTCGATCCTCCCCAGAGGCGCGCGGCACGGTCACGACTCCCCCCACCGGCGCACGACCCGCGCCGATGCGAAGGGAGCCCCGGCATGGACGATATCGACGACGCCGGTGCTGGCGTGCGCGCCGCCGAGGCGCGCAAGGCCAGCCCGTTTCTGAGCCCCGCCCAGGCCGCCCACTATCTCGGCTTGACCGTGCGGACGCTCCAGAAGCATCGCTCGAAACGCACCGGCCCGGCCTTCTGTCGCCACGGCAACAATGTCCGCTATCATGTCGACGACCTGATCGCCTGGTCGCGCCGGATGCGGCGGGCGGGCGACGATGTCTGAGCGTTCTGGCCACGGTCGCCGTCGCCTCATTGTCGGCCTGTGCGGTGCGGCGATTGCCGCGCTCGGCGCGCCGATCGCGCTGGCTCCCGCGCCGCGCCTGCTCTGGAACGCCAGCGCCAGCGCGCCGGTCGGCCTCTGGCGCGTCGCGCCCGGCGTCGCGGTCGAACGCGGCGATATGGTCGCCGCGCGCCTCGCCGAACCGTGGCGCGGGCTTGCCGCGCGCCGCCGCTATCTTCCCGCCAATGTCCCGCTGCTCAAGCGCGTGGCAGCCGGGCCCGGCGACAGGATATGCGCGGCGGGCGAGGCCGTCACGGTCAACGGGCGGGTCGTCGCACGGCGTGTACCGGCCGATGGAGCGGGGCGCGAAATGCCGGGATGGCGCGGCTGCATTCACCTTCGCGACGGCGAATATCTGCTCCTCATGGACGCCCGATCGTCGTTCGACGGGCGCTATTTCGGGCCGACCGCGCGCGGCGACATCATCGGCAAGGCCACGCCCTTATGGCTGCGCTGAAACCTCTCGCCTTTGCAGTCGCGCTGCTCTTCGCGGTCCCGGCGCATGCCGATCCGGTGGCGGCATGGCGGCCCCACATCGCCGAGGCGTCGGCGCGGTTCGGCGTTCCCGCCGCGTGGATCGAACGCGTGATGCGCGCCGAAAGCGGCGGGCGGCCGACGCTTCATGGCCAGCCGATTACCAGCCACGCCGGGGCGATGGGGCTGATGCAACTGATGCCCGGGACGTGGGCGGCGATGCGTGGGCGCCTTGGCCTCGGGACCGATCCGCACGATCCGCGCGACAATATTCTCGCGGGCACATTCTACCTGCGGCTGATGTACGACCGGTTCGGCTATCCCGGCCTGTTCGCAGCCTATAACGCCGGACCGGGTCGCTATTCTGCCTATCTGGCGGGGCGCTCCCGCCTTCCCGGCGAAACGGTCGCCTATCTGCGCAAGGTCGCGGGGGAAGCCCGAACGGAGCCCGCACAGCCGCTTCCGGCCCCCGATACGGTCCCGCACCGGGCGCCCGCGAGCGAGCGCAGCTCGGACACGATCTTCTTCATCAAGCGGGCGATGCCCTGACCTCGGGCGTGGGGGAGGGGTCATCTCGGCAAGTCCAAGGGTGACGGCCGCCGGATCGCCTATCAAGGCCGGCGGCCCCTCCAATTTTGCTGCGAATGGTGCGCGCTTCGCGCGCGCTTTTGTTCGTTTTCCTGCAACAAAATCGGTTCCTCCGCCGCCGCTTCGCGGCGCCTCCGCTGCGCTCCGGCGGCCCTGACAGCCGCTCCGCCGCCCGTCGTCGAGGGCATGTCCTCGAATGGTCAGGGCGAAGAAAGGAGCTTGTCATGAACGGTTTTCAGCACATCGGTGCGGCATCGGATCGCGTCCTGGACGCACTGGTTTCGGGGCTCGAAATCGAGTTCGGGCGCGGCGCCGGCGCAGCGCTGGCGCATCGGTTTCTCGAAGCCGAAGAGGTGGATTTTATCTGGGATGCGCGCATCGAGGAGCGCTGGGTCGGCACCTATGAGAGCGATGAAGAGGATGGGGTCGAGCTCGACCGGATCGCGATCCGCGGACGGCTGGCGGGCGAGGATTTTGTGGCGACCATGATCGTCGATGGCGATGGCAACGCGCACGGAATGATCGGACGGCGCAATTTCGAAAGCGAAGCAGCGGCTTATGCGGCGTTCGCGGCGGCGTGAACGACGGTGCGATTATGAGGAGCGGCGCACGGACAGCGTCGCTCCTTTCTTTTTGCCTCGGCTGGGGCGGGGGGCAGGGATGATGGATTTGCGCGGGGTTGAGAGAGGGACAGGGGAAAGCAAGATAGAAGCAATATCTCGCGATATTCCAACTCCTTGTCTGCACATCATTTTTTCGCGATTTTGACGAGACACGCGATTTTCTTGCGAGACTATTCGTTTGGAAGGCGCGGATTTCCGCCACTGTCGCTCTCCAATCGCGAGACTCCTTGATCGCGCCGCGCCGGTCCCCATTGTTGTTGCGGGGAGCGTCATTTCCGGATTCGGAAGGGACGCCGACGTGGACGACGACAATTTTATCCCGCGGCTCGGCCGCATCCGCAGCCGGGGCAAGGAGGCGCGCTACCTCGGGTTGATCGTGAAAGCAGCGCGGCGTGCGGGCAAGCGCTTGGCGGCGCGCGGCGGGTTCGACGGCAGCCGCATCGGGCGCGGCGCGAGCATCGCGCGCGTGCTTCGTGCACGTGATCGTCACGCCGCCTTCCGGGCGCGCCGGGTGATCGTCAAATTCCGGCCCGTGCCGCTTCGCGGAGTGGGGGCGAATTGCGCTAGGGCGCATCTGCGGTATCTTCAGCGCGACGGCGTGACCCGCGCGGGCGAGCCCGGCACTCTTTACTCCGCCGAGCGCGACGTCGCCGACGGCAGCGCGTTTCTCGAACGATCGGACGGCGATCGCCACCAGTTCCGGGTGATCGTCGCGCCCGAGGACGGCGACCAGTATCCCGACCTAAAATCCTTTGTCCGCCGTCTCATGCATCAGATGGAAGCGGATCTCGGCACGCGGCTCGACTGGGTCGCGGTCGACCATTTCAACACCGGCCACCCGCACAGCCACATATTGCTGCGCGGCACGAACGACCGCGGCAGCGATCTGGTGATCGCCCGCGAATATATCGCGCATGGCGCCCGCCAACGCGCGATCGATATCGTGACGCTCGATCTCGGTCCGCGAACCGACCTCGAGATCGAGGCCCGGCTGCGCGCCGACACGGAGGCGGATCGCCTGACCGCGACCGATCGCCGATTGCTCCGCGATATGGATGCGACGCGCATGGTCAGTGCGGCTGCCGCCGATCCCTTTCAGCAGTCGCTTCGCGTTGGGAGGCTGCAGAAGCTGGCGAGGATGGGACTCGCGACGCATTTCGGCGGGGACAGCTGGCGGCTCGAACCGGACCTTGCGGACATCCTCCGACAGATTGGCGAGCGCGGCGACATCATCCGGACGATGCAGCGCGAGCTGGCCGCCCGAAACCTCTCTCGATCAACGGGCGATCGTATCATATTCGATCCGGCGGCCGCGACTACCGCTCCGATCGTCGGGCGCGTGATCGCGCGCGGGCTGGCCGACGAAGCCCGCGACCGGCATTATCTGCTCGTCGACGGCGTCGATGGCCGCACCCATTATGTCGATGTCGGGGAGGGCGCGAGGATCGTGCCGACGCCTGAAGACGCCATTGTCCGGATTGCCCCGCGCGAGGGCGGTGTACGACCGGCCGATCGCACGGTCGCCGAGGTGGCCGCAGCCAATGGCGGACGCTATTCCGTCGATGCCCATCTCCGGCACGATCCGAACGCGCGCGAAGCTTTTGCGGAAGCGCATGTCCGCCGGCTCGAAGCGATGCGCCGCATCCTGCGCAATATCGAACGCGAACCCGATGGTTCGTGGATCATTGCAGCCGATCATATCGACAAGGCCGCGGCATTCGAGAAACGGCAATTGCAAGGTCAGCCTGTTAAGGTCGAAATATTGTCGGCAGCGCCGATCGAAAAGCTTCCGTTGATGGACGCGGCAACATGGATCGACCACGAACTTGTATCGGGGACGCCGACGCCCGTCCGCGACGCAGGTTTCGGCCGTGACGTTCGCTCGGCGCAGGAGCGGCGCCGACAGTGGCTCCTGGCCGAGCATCTCGCCGAGGAGCGGGAAGGGGAGACGATCTATCGGCGCGGCATGCTCAATGCGCTCCAGCGCCGGGAACTGCTGCGCGTCGCCGGTGAGCTGAGCCGGGAGATAGAGAAGCCTTTTGCGGAGGCCGCCGCGGGCGAACGGATCGAGGGCCGCCTCGTGCGGCCCGTCGAGATGGCCAGCGGCCGTCATGCTCTCATCGAGCGAGCCCGCGATTTCACGCTTGTTCCATGGCGACCTGTCCTCGACCGGCATGTCGGCAAGCCCGTCGCCGGCATCGTGCGGGCGGACGGAATAAACTGGACGCTCGGTCGGCAGCGCGGTGGTCCAAGCATATCATGACGGGCAAGCCGGCACTTGCGTTCGCGCGCGCGCCGCACAATGGGCGAGAGCCTTCTTATGTCAGCAGGACGTGCGGAGAGCCCTCGATTGCCCGGAGAAAAAGAAAGCCCGGCCATCGCTGGCCGGGCTGAAAGTTTTGGGAGAGGATGCCTAAAAGGCGCGCACCCTTTGTGCGGCGCAGCATGAATTGGCAATTGCGAAAAACAGAAGCGTGGTTGCGCTACATGCACCGTATCGACGAGCGTTGCGCCAAGGCCCGCAAGGCTTTGCGTCGCCACGACGCATTACGACTGCGCTGATGTGTTGATGCGGTTCAGGCCAGCTCCTTTTTGCAACGAGCACCGCCTTGAAGTCGACGCCGCCTCTGCTGTCGAGAATTTCGACAATGCAGATCGGGCCCGGTGCGCCCGAGGGGGTGCCTGAATATCGGTCGCAGTTTTGCTGTCACCTAGGCCGCTCTGCGCCTCATCCAAGCCATTCGACGGCAATTTCTCCGCGCCTAGAAGTGGACATTCGAATTGCAACGGGGTCTGGGACATTCCTGCAGTTCCCTGGCGACGCCTAGTGCGGCGGGTTGTTGTCAAGAAGGCGACGCACGACGTTTGTCTAACTGGCGCGGCAGAACGATAGAGAGAATATGGTAGGCGATGCGTATCGCACGCTTGCATTCCCAATCATTTCGGCGATGCTAATGCTATGATCGCAAAACAGCTCAGTTATAACTTAGCTGCTGGCTTGCGCGCCTTGAATTAGCGCATTGCCGTCCCGGAATATTTCGACGAGATGGAAATTCTCAAGACCTTCCCAATATTTCGGGTTGATGTGTTCGAACAGAATGATTTGAAATTCCTTGCTCATGCTTTTTGCTTGGGAAATGAAACGGTCGAGCAGTTTGAGGGCGGAAAGGACCTTGGCGACGTCACTCTCGTTAACGTCCCGATCCCGCTCATCGGCATGCTCACTCTTCGCGCCGCCGTTCTCGTCGTCTCCCCAGTATGGCCTGGAAAACTGATCGATGATGAGAAATGGCGCCACATGCTGCCCTTCATTCCCCATAATGACCTCGTGCAATCCGAGGAAAAGAAACAGGTGAAGGAACATGTGGTTTGAGCTGCTGCCAACATTTTCGATGAACGCAGTCTTCGGCTTTCTTAAGTGAAGCTTCTTTTCCTTGTAGTCGAATGCAGAGCGATATTCGCCATAATTGCCCAAGGCCACGTTGGATAAGGCGATGTATTCTTGGATTGTCTCATCGAGAACGCTTGTGAAATGCTTCTGGCGTTCCTCCGCTGACAGGACATTGAGCTCGTCGATTTGCCTCTCCAAATTTGCAATCTCAGCCTCGAAATTGCGCGCACTATTTTTCTCCGTACCGGCGAACAGCTCAAGCTTGGCCTTCGTCTCGCCAATGAAAATATATCGTTCTTTTTCGTTTTCGAAGACCGCGTTATCTGAGGGTAATACTTGAAGTTCGCTCTGCAGATGCTCGCGCTGGGCTTCCAATTCTTTGATTATCTCTCCGACATTGCTATCTAGTGGGTTTTTCTTGGAGATCTCGCTCTTGATCTCCTGCAAGCCTTCTTCAAGTCGATTGAGGATTTCGAAAAAGATGGAAGTGCGAACGGTATCCGCGTGATTGCTCTGGAGAGAGGCGATCGGCCCCAGGCTGTCGGCGGTCTCGGACAGAACATTCTTATGCGTGGTATATTCGCGCAGGAATTTGCGAAGACCCTTGATCTTTCGGGAAACCCGATAGAGTTCGGCAGAGATTTCTTCGTGTCTCCCGGAGACAAACAATTCCGGCCCCGTCTCCTTTTCAACCACCATCCGCTGCAAAGTCGCCACCGCGTGCTCGGCATCCGAATTGTCGGCGATGAGTCCGTAGGAAATTGCTCGGGCGGTCGTCTCAGCAAGCTCGCCGTAGAACGCCTCGCGACTTTCGTCTGATTTTGCCGATTGCTTCTGCAGGCGCGCCAAGCGCTTCTCGAGCTGCGTGCGTTTGTCGCGTTTGAGGATGTTTTCGACAGTGTCGATCCCCACTGCGATGTCGAATATGCGCGGCAACGCTTCCCGGGAGCGAGGCTGATCTTGCTTGTCGAAAAACTGCTCGCTGTGGGTGATGATGTCCTGCGAGATCGTATTGAACATCAGAAAATACCGAAGCGATATTCGCGAACCTGTCTGCAGATATTGCCCGCCGAATGGGATTCTGACATCCTGATCAATGCCGAAATCGGCGCCGAGCAGTACCTTCAGGGCCGGCTCCCCGACGTTTGGCTCGGGGGCTTCGACGGGGATCTCGCCAATGGATGAGAAAAAATAGTCACTCGAGACAGCTGGACCGCTAGGTGACCTTCTCGCCAGTGTATAGACCTTGTCGTTCACATGGATTTTCAGGCCATACCACAGGGTGTTTTCGTTGATGATGCTTTCCGAAATGCGGTGCCGGCTGGCGAAGAAGCAGTAATCGAAGATATCAAGGATTGCGGTCTTACCCGTGTGGCTAGCGCCCGTAATCACGTTCACCTTGTTGGGGAGGAATGACAGGGTCCTGGTTTCACCACTGGCCAGCCAGAGATGCAGGCTTTCAATATGGAATTTCATAGTTCGATCCTCGCATTGAGGTAGAAAACATCCGCACTGCCTGTAATGAGGGCGGCGATATTGGACGAGGCGCGATGAATCCGATTGGCCCGCTTGCCCATAGCCGAAGTGATCGGCATCGGCGCGTCAATGGCAGCGCCATCTGTGCGAAATTTAAGGGAGCCGATCTCGTTCAACAGCTGAAGCGCATTGACCGTGGGTGCCAGACAGGCCTGATAGCGTTCGGCAAAGTTATAAAAATATTGCGTTTGCTCGATAAAGTACTGCTCAAAACTGACGACCCGAAATCGGGCATGTGCTAGCTGTCTTACCATATCGCGATGAGCAACAATCGGCAGGATCACCATCAACCGCGGGAACGTCAGAAATTCAGCCTTCTCCAAGACGGCTGAGATCGCGAAAGCATCAATACCCAGATTGTTATAAAAGCTGCTCAGTTTCAATTGTAACGATCTTTCCAGTTGTGCAGCCAGCCGATTACAGGCCGATCGGACAATTCGTAAAAGCCGCCGTTGCTCATTCTGACGGGCAATTCCTGCGAGGCGAGGAGAAGTCTAACTTTGCGGAGTTCTTGAACGATAACTCGCGCGGCCGCGGCCTCGTCAGTTGGTGGTCGACGACCGGGGTAACTTGCGAGGAAATGGCCTTCCCACTGTACCGCCGCCTCTTCCTCAAGCTCATCGACATCAGACTGTGTTATGTCGCCGTCCTGGATCCATCGTTCGACATTGTCGCGGAAATTCAATAGCCTTGTGGTAAATTTCGTCAGGAAATCGACGTCATCGATCGAGATATCGTCGATATCCACGAGCTGCTTGACGAAGGTCTGGTCTGAAAGATTTGCAGGAAGGGCTGGGGTAAGATCTCTAATCACGAACCCCGCACTTCTCGCCTTGTCAAAGTCTCGCCGGTATTCGTGGTTGAATTGCTCAAAGCTGAAGCTGATTTTTCTTCCCGCTTTCACCGTCTCGTAGGAGTTCGCTCGGAGCTTGGAGTCCACGACGTGAAACACGTCATCGACTCTGGAGGGGTGGATTTGCTTTTCCAAAATCGATTCTTTGCACTGGGCGATGATCTCATCGAGACCCAGTCCGAACGATAAATTCCGAAGGAACGCCTCTGATACACCGAGGTCAAGGTTCAGGAAATCGTCGATATATCCCTGGATGGTCTCATTTTTGCTTTCGGCCTTGAGCGCTTGGATATCCGATATAAAACGCGCATGCGATTTGGTGCCATTCCAGAACTCATCGATCGCAGACAAGACGGAATTCTGGGCGTTGCTGGACTTGTTGGATGCGAGCAAAAATGAGGTCTTTTGCAGAAATGCCAGTTGGTCAGTCACAGCTGCCCGCGTTTCTGCCGGATCGACAATCACCTTGCACCAGTTGGAAATCGACTTCCAGAGATCGGGGTCGAGCTTTGTGAGGTTTATAGGATCGCCTTGCGCATTTGTTTGGACGGTGTGTTTCAATTGGACGAGCAGATTCTTGCCGTCCGCGCGCTCGATGTGAACATCATCCAGCACTTCGTAGCCCGCGGTTTGGCCGCTCTTCAGGTTCAAGAGCTCATTCAAAAAATAGTAATACTGGTAGTCGAACCCGATTGACTTGTCTTCTGCGCTTGTCTTTTCGACGCGCGACCTCTCGTTCATACCCCACCTATCGAACGTACAGGAACTTAACCCCCGTTGAAACTTTGAAATACCCTAGCATTTGGATGGTAGCAGTCAATCAGTCGGTCCCACCGTTTGACACGGTAGAACGGAAAAGTGAATTTATCGCAGGCCCAGTCAATCGGACAATGCCCCGTGCAATGTGAATCGACGGCAGGTTTCAGTTCGCAGATTAGGACGACGAAGCGGCAGCAATTGCTGGGCCTATTGGCGGACGTTCCAGACATTTGCCAATGACTAGTCTTGGATTAGCTGGACATTCAAGCGGCGTCTGCGGAACGGCGTCAATTGGTCCCTAGCTACTCGTAGTTCGTTGACCCGCAAGCGGCGGCTATTCGCATTCGTGCCCCCCTAAGCCGCCAGTCGGCAGCCGGCCAGGTCCAGCGATGGAGCTGTCTTCGCGGGTTGGTCCACCTACCGCGGGGATGCACCAACCAAAAGTCGCTGGCTCGAACGCGCCTATGCTGGCGAACCCGCCAGCCGTTTCAGCGCGCGCCAATGGACTTTCCGTGCCCGGGAGACGCCGGACGGTCTTGTCGGCGTGATGCCGCGGGCGAACCCTCAACGGCTGGCGTTGTGACCGGGCTCATCCCGCCGGGCCAGCGGATCGAGTGCAATTCGGTCAGGCAGGCGGCGACCTCGCCCCAGAATTCGGCGTCAGAAGATTGCCCGGCGCGGCGGAGTTCGTCGATCTTGCGCGCGATCACCTCCAGCCCGCGATCCCCATATCGGGATTCGATAGCGAGCGCCTGGCCCCAAAGGTCCCGGTCGGCCCTCATTCCCATGGCTTGCGACTCCGATGTTATTGGCCAAGCCTAGCATGACCCCCGTTTCATGACAAAATCCGTACAGATCGACAACTGCGAGTGGCGGCGTCGCCAACGGCTTTTTCCGTAGACCTTGACCAGCCCTTAAAGGAAGCTTCGAGGCGCGAAGCCGAATTGGCGGCTCTCGGAACAAGCGGTTTCGACTCGCTCTCGCTGTACCAGGCATTGCATCACCTCGGATTGCGGCATTGCGGATTTGGGGCGCCGAGTTCCTTCCGATGCACTCAAATGCAGCGAAACCGTAGTGTTCAGAAGCCGCAGTTCGGCTGATTTTCTGCTCATCAACCCGGGCGACCCTCCGCTCGCGGACGGAGCGGATCATGACCCCCACCAAATTGCTCGTCGGCCAGATTCTGATCGTGTTCGCGATCGTCATCCTCGGAGTCTGGGCCGCCACGCAATGGGCGGCCGCCATGCTGGGCTACCAGCCCGAACTCGGCGGGGCCTGGTTCGCCCTGTTCGACGTGCCGATCTATCGGCCCTGGCAGATTTTTGCCTGGTGGTATCATTTCGAAGCCTATGCGCCCCAAGTCTTCGACAAGGCGGGCGCACTCGCCGCCGCCAGCGGCTTTGTCGGCTGCGGGGCGGCGATCGCGGGCTCGCTCTGGCGCGCGCGGCAATCGGCGAACGTCACGACCTACGGCTCGGCGCGCTGGGCGACCGGCAAGGAAATCCGCGCTGCGGGATTGCGCCGCGACGCCGGCGTGTTTCTCGGGGGCCTTGGCGGCAGATATCTTCGGCATGACGGTCCCGAGCATGTCATGGCATTCGCGCCGACGCGCTCGGGGAAGGGCGTCGGGCTTGTCGTCCCGACGCTGCTAAGTTGGACGGGCAGCGCCGTCATCCATGACATCAAGGGCGAGAACTGGCAGCTGACCGCCGGCTGGCGCGCGCAGTTCAGCCACACGCTGATGTTCAACCCGACCGATATCGCTTCGGCCAAGTACAATCCGCTGCTCGAGGTGCGCCGCGGCGCGCATGAAGTGCGCGACGTCCAGAATATCGCCGACATTCTGGTCGATCCCGAAGGCGCACTCGAACGGCGCAACCATTGGGAAAAAACCAGCCACAGCCTGCTCGTCGGCGCGATCCTCCATATTCTCTACGCCGAAGAGGAGAAGACTTTGGCCCGCGTCGCCTCTTTCCTGTCCGATCCGCAGCGCAGTTTCTCAGCGACGCTGCGCCAGATGATGGCGACCAATCATCTCGGTACGACAGACGCACCCGCGGTTCACCCGGTCGTCGCGTCGGCCGCGCGCGAGCTACTCAACAAGAGCGAGAACGAGCGTTCGGGCGTGCTCTCCACCGCGATGTCGTTCCTGGGGCTTTACCGCGACCCGACCGTCGCCGCGGTCACGTCGCGCTGTGACTGGCGCGTTGCCGACCTTGTCGAGGCCGAGCATCCGGTCTCGCTCTTTTTCGTCATTCCGCCATCGGACATCAGCCGGACCAAGCCGCTCATCCGGCTCATCCTCAACCAGATCGGTCGGCGGCTGACCGAAAAGCTCGACGATCGCGGTTCTTCGGTCCGGCGCCATCAATTGCTGATGATGCTCGACGAGTTCCCGGCGCTCGGTCGGCTCGATTTTTTCGAGACCAGCCTTGCGTTCATGGCGGGGTACGGCGTGCGCGCTTTCCTGATCGCCCAGTCGCTCAACCAGATTGAAAAGGCCTATGGCGAGCATAATAGCATCCTCGACAACTGCCATGTGCGCGTTGCCTTCGCGACCAACGACGAACGTACCGCGCGCCGCATTTCGGACGCGCTTGGCGTCGCCACCGAGCAGCGCGCGATGCGCAATTACGCCGGTCATCGTCTCGCCCCCTGGCTCGCGCATGTCATGGTCAGCCGCCAGGAAACCGCTCGCCCGCTGTTGACGCAAGGCGAGGTGATGCAGCTCGATCCCAAGGACGAGCTGGTCCTGATCTCGGGCATGGCGCCGATCCGTGCGAAGAAATTACGCTATTTCGAGGACACGCTCTTCAAGGCGCGCCGGCTTCCGCCGCCGGGCCTCGACGGAGCAGGGCATCCCGATCGCCCGGTGCCGCGGCCGAATGACTGGGGCAGTCTCGCGCGCCGCACCGATGCCCGGCTTGCAGCCCTGGTCGATGAAGACGCCGGGGCCGATGACGGCGGCCTCCAGCAGCAGCGTGCGCCCGATCTGGCGGATGATCTCCCGTCTGCCGCCGAGCCGCCCCGTCAGCTCGACCTGCTGGGTCTTGAGAGCGACGATGCCGATCCGGCCGCCGACAAGCGCACGATGGACCGCACGCGCGGTGCGCAGGACGACATCCAGCGCGCGCACGGCATAAACCAGGGCGAGGGTGACGACACCCTGCCGAGTTTCTGACGATGGGCCGCCGCAAGGAAAACAAGGTGCGCTACCAGCTCTTCCTGCCGCTGGAGCTAAGCCAGCGGTTCGAGGCGCTCGCGGCCGCGCCGGGAGCCGCCAAGTCGGCGATCCTCGTCGACGCGCTCACCGCCTGGCTGAACCGGCAGGCGGTGTCCGAGCTCGAGAACAGGTTCAGCGCGCGGCTCGACCGGATGTCGCTGGCGCTGGGCCGGGTCGAACGCGACGGCCATATCCTGCTCGAGAGCTTCGCGCTGTTCATCCGCTACCAGCTGATGGTGCAGGCGCCGCTCGCCGAAGGTGACGAGGCCGCGCGCGCGGTCGGGCGCGAACGGTTCAATGCCTTTGTGACGCGCGTCGGCGAGGCGATGGCCAGTGGAACGCGCACGCTCGGCAACACTCCGGATCAGGAGAAGGGGCGATGAGCGAGAGCCTGTCCGCCGCGCGGAGCCGTGCGATGCTGCGCACCGCAATGGGACCGACGATCGCCGCCGCGCTCGCCGATCCGCATGTCATCGAGATCATGGTCAATCCCGACGGGCGGCTCTGGATCGACCGGCTCGGCGAGGGGCGCAGGGACAGCGGCACTCTCTACGAGGCCGCGCAGGTCGAACGCATCATCCGTCTGGTCGCCTCGCACGCCCGCACCGAAGCGCATGCGGTGTCGCCGATCGTTTCGGCCGAGCTGCCACCGCACGGGGAGGGGGCCGGGGAGCGGTTCGAGGGTGTGCTGCCCCCGGTTTCGACCGCGCCCTGTTTCGCGATCCGCAAGCCGGCCGCCAAAATTCATGCGCTGCTCGACTATGTGCGCGACGGCATCATGTCCGCCGCGACGGCACAGCAACTCGCTATGGCCGTCGCCGAACGCCGCAATATACTCGTCGTCGGCGGAACGTCGTCGGGCAAGACGACGCTCGCCAACGCGCTGCTCGCCGAAATGGCCGGCCGCGACGAGCGCGTTATCCTGATCGAGGACACGCGCGAACTGCAATGTGCGGCGCGCGACGTCGTAGCGCTCCGTACCCGCGCCGGCGGCGATGGCGGCGCGGGTACGGTATCGATGGCCGATCTCGTGCGCTCGACGCTGCGGCTGCGCCCTGACCGGATCATCGTCGGCGAAGTGCGCGGCCGCGAAGCGCTCGACATGCTCAAAGCCTGGAACACCGGTCATCCCGGCGGCATTGCTACCGTCCACGCCAACAGCGCGCTCGCCGCGCTCTACCGGATCGAGCAACTGATCCAGGAAGCCGTGGTCACCGTGCCACGCCGGCTGATCGCCGAGGCGATCGACATGATCGTCTTCATTTCCGGGCGCGGCCTCGCCCGGCGCGTCGAGTCCGTCGCGCGCGTCACCGGCCTCGATGCCGATGGCGGCTACGCCATCGCCGACCTCACCCACAGCCCCGAGACAGGAGAATGACCATGGATGTCCAATCGCATCGCCGTCGCAGCAATTGGCCGCTCGCGGCCGCCGGGCTCGCCGCCGGCCTGCTGGTGGCGGCCACCGCCGAGGCGGCCGGCTCGGGCATGCCATGGGAGGAGCCGCTCCAGCAGGTACTCGAATCGGTGCAAGGCCCGGTCGCCAAGATCGTCGCGGTGATCATCATCATCACTACCGGTCTGACGCTTGCGTTCGGCGACACCGCCGGCGGCTTTCGCCGACTGATCCAGATCGTCTTCGGTCTGTCGATCGCATTCGCGGCGTCGAGCTTTTTCCTGAGCTTCTTCAGCTTTGGCGGCGGAGCGCTGATCGCATGATCAGTGCGGCCAGCCACATCGAAGGCTTCGAAGCGCCGGTCTACCGGTCGCTCGCCGAACCGATCCTGCTTGGCGGGGCGCCGCGGGCAATCGCTATTCTTAACGGCACGCTCGCCGCCGCGATCGGGCTCGGACTTCAGCAATGGATCGCGGGTCTCGCGATCTGGGCGCTCGGGCACACCGCGGCGGTGATCGCGGCGAAGCACGATCCCGACTTTGCGCCCGTGCTCCTTCGCCATCTCAAGCAGCGAGGCTATCTCTCATGTTGAACCTGCACGAATATCGCACCCGGGCCGACCGGCTCGCGGACCATTTGCCCTGGGCCGCACTGGTAGCGCCGGGTGTGATCCTCAACAAGGACGGCAGCTTCAGCCGCGTGTTCGCCTTCCGCGGTCCCGACCTCGAATCCTCGACCGAGGCCGAGCTTGTCGCGATCTCTGCTCGCGCCAACAATGTATTGAAGCGCCTCGGCTCGGGGTGGGCGCTCCATGTCGAGGCCGAGCGCCGTGAGGCGATCGGCTATCAGACCTCCCGCTTTCCAGATGCGGCATCCTGGCTCGTCGACGAAGAGCGGCGCGCGAGTTTCGAAAGCGCGGGCGCCCATTACGAAAGCTTCACCTGGCTGACACTGACCTGGCTGCCGCCCGCCGACCGGAGCGACAGCGCGGGCCGCGCCCTCGTCGAGCGCAGCGATGCCGCGGCAGGCCGCGACTGGCGGCAGGCGCTCGCGGCCTTTGTCGCCGAGACCGAGCGCATACTCGACCTGTTCGCGGGATTCATTCCCGAAATATATCCGCTCTGCGACGGCGGAACGCTGACCTATCTCCACGCCACGATCTCGGACAAGCGCTTCGCTCTCCTGTCTCCCGACACCCCGATCTACCTCGACGCGCTCCTCGCTGACACCTCGCTCACCGGCGGTCTCGAGCCGACGCTCGGCGATCTCCATCTGCGCACGCTGACGATCCTCGGCTTCCCGAACCTTAGCCGGCCCGGTATCCTCGATGCGCTCAATCACGAAGGTTTTTCATACCGCTGGGTGACGCGCTTCATAGCGCTCGACAAGACCGAGGCGACGAAGGCGCTGACCCGGCTTCGCCGCCAATGGTTCAACAAGCGCAAGTCGATCACCGCATTGCTGCGCGAGGTGATGTACAACCAGCCGGCGCAGCTGCTCGACAGCGATGCCGACAACAAGATGCTCGATGCCGATCTCGCGCTGCAGGCGCTCGGCGGCGACCATGTGGCATTCGGTTACCTCACGACCACGATCACCGTCGCCGACACGAGCCGCGCCCGCGTCGACGACAAGTTGCGCAGCGCCGAGCGGATCGTGAACGGCCTCGGCTTCACCACGATCCGCGAGAGCGTGAATGCGGTCGAAGCCTGGCTCGGATCGTTGCCCGGGCAGGTCTATGCCAATGTCCGGCAGCCGCTGCTCCACACGCTCAACCTCGCGCATCTGATGCCGCTGTCGTCGGTCTGGGCCGGACCGCAGCGCAACGATCATCTCGGCGGCCCGCCGCTGCTCACCGCCGAGACCAGCGGTTCGACGCCTTTTCGCCTTTCGACCCATGTCGGCGACGTCGGTCACATGATGATCGTCGGTCCGACCGGGGCGGGCAAATCGGTGCTGCTCGCGCTGCTGGCGCTCCAGTTCCGCCGCTATCCCCGCGCACAGGTCATCGTCTTCGACAAGGGCTTTTCGGCGCGCGCCGCGGTGCTGGCGATGGGCGGCGCGCATCATGCGCTCGGCCTTGGCGGCGGTGACGGCGGGGAGATCGCGTTCCAGCCGCTCCGCCATATCGACCGCGGCGACGAACGAGCCTGGGCGGCCGAATGGATCGCCGCGCTGTTCGCGCACGAGCATGTGCAGATCACGCCCGAGATCAAGGAAGCGCTGTGGTCGGCGCTGACCAGTCTTGCGACCGCGCCGGTCGAAGAACGCACGCTCACCGGTCTTTCGCTGCTGCTGCAGTCGGCACCGCTGCGCTCGACGCTCGCGCCCTACACGCTTGAAGGTCCGTTCGGGCGTCTGCTCGACGCCGCCGGGGACGATCTGGCCGTCGCCGACGTCCAATGCTTCGAGACCGAGGCTCTCATGGGGCAGGCAGGGGTCGTGGCGCCGGTCCTTACCTATTTGTTCCACCGGCTCGAGGAGCGTTTCGACGGACAGCCGACGCTGCTGATCCTCGACGAGGCCTGGGTGTTTCTCGACAACCCGCTGTTTGCTGCGCGCATCCGCGAATGGCTCAAGGTGCTGCGCAAGAAGAATGTGTCGGTCGTCTTCGCGACGCAGAGCCTCGCCGATATCGCCGACAGTCCGATCGCACCTGCGATCATCGAGAGCTGTCCGCAGCGCATCCTGCTGCCAAACGACCGTGCGATCGAACCGCAGTCGGAGGCAGCTTATGCCCGGTTCGGGCTCAATGCCCGCCAGATCGAACTGATCGCGCGCGCGACGCCGAAACGGCAATATTATCTGCAATCGGCGCAGGGCAACCGCCTGTTCGAGCTTGGCCTCGGGCCCGTCGCGCTCGCGCTGTGCGGGGCGTCGGGTCCCGATGCACAGAAACGCATCGACCGCATCCTCGCCGACCATGGCGGCGACGGATTCGCCGCGCGCTTCCTCGCCGCGAGCGGTCTCGGCTGGGCCAGCGAGTTGGTCGCCGACTTCGAGGTCATGCCCATTCCCACCCCCGTGAAGGAGATCTGAAATGAAGAAGGTCATGTTCGCCCTGTTGCTCGCCGGCGGCCTCGCCGCCTCGCTTCCCGCCGTTCCCGCGCAGGCGGTCCCGGTGTTCGACAGCGCCAATTATTCGCAGAATCTGCTCACAGCCGCGCGGACGCTCCAGCAGATCAACCAGCAGATCCAGTCGCTGCAGAACGAGGCGCAGATGCTAGTCAACCAGCAAAAGCAGCTGACCAGGATCGATTTTCCGCAAATGGCGGCGCTGCAGCAGCGGCTCCAGGAGATCGACCGGCTGATGGGGCAGGCGCAGGGGATCGACTTTCGCGTCGACCGTCTCGACGAGCAGTTCCGGGACGCTTTCCCCGGCAGCTTCGACTATCTCGCGCGGCGCGATACCCGCATCGCGGCCGCGAAGCAGCGTATTGACCGCGAGATGGCGGCGTTCCGTCAGGCGATGACGGTGCAGAGCGGGATCGTCGAAAATGTCCGCGGCGACGCCGAGGCGCTGAAGGCGATCGTCGACAAGAGCCAGGGCGCCGAAGGCGGGCTCGCCGCGCAGCAGGCGACGAACCAGTTGCTTGCGCTCGCTGCCAAACAGCAGTTCCAGATCCAGCAGCTGATGGCGGCGCAGTTCCGCGCCCATGCCCTCGAACAGGCACGCCGCGCCCAGAGCGAACGCGAGGGCCGCGAGCGCACGACCCGCTTCCTCGGCGACGGCAAGGCGTGGACGCCGCCGCGCTGACCGGCGTCCGATGAACTGGGGCAGGACGGGCCGCACCCGCTCCCCCGAGCCCGAAAGCTGCCCCGTCGCGGGGGCTGGAGCAGCGGTCGCTTTCGACGCCGCCGGCCTCCGCGACAAAAAACCGCATGGAGAAACCGACTTATGGACGATCTCAATGTCATCGACCAATTCATGGCGGCGTTCATCGCCTATATCGACAGCGGCTTCGGCCTGCTGGGGCCCGATGTCGGTTTCCTCACCACCATATTGATCGGCATCGATATCACGCTCGCCGGACTGTTCTGGGCGCTCGGCGGCGAGGACGATGTCATCGCCAAATTCCTGAAGAAGATACTCTATGTCGGAGCCTTCGCGCTGATCCTGAACAGTTTCCCGACGCTGTCCGAGATCGTCTTCCGCTCCTTTGCCGGGCTTGGCCTCACCGCCGGCGGCGGCGCGATATCCGCCGACGAGCTGTTGATGCCGGGGCGGCTCGCCGGGACCGGCTTCGAAGCCGCCTGGCCGCTGCTCGAACAAGCCAAGGAGCTGGTCGGGCCGATCGACTTCTTCGACAATTTCGTCGAGATCGCGGTGCTCGTGATTGCCTGGATCATCGTCATCGGCGCGTTTTTCATTCTCGCTATCCAGCTCTTCATCACCATTCTCGAGTTCAAGCTCACGAGCCTCGCGGGCTTCGTTCTCGTGCCCTTCGCGCTGTGGAACCGTACGAGCTTCCTCGCCGAACGCGTACTCGGCAATGTGGTCTCCTCGGGCATCAAGGTGATGGTGCTCGCCGTGATCGTCGGCATCGGCTCGAACTATTTTGCCGAATTCACGGGCGCCCTCACGGGCGAGGAGGTGTCGATCGAGCAGGCGGTCTCGCTGATGCTCGCGAGCCTCGCGCTCTTCGGCCTCGCCATTTTCGGTCCCGGCATCGCCTCGGGACTCGTCGCGGGCGCGCCGCAGCTTGGCGCCGGTTCGGTTGTGGCGACGACTGCGCTCGCCGCCGGCGGCCTCGCGATGGGCGGCGCCGGGGCGGTCGCCGCCGCGCGCGGCCTCGGAGGCGCGAGCATCGGCGCGATCCGTGCCGGCACCACAATGGGGAGCGCCGCCTCGACGGCTTACAGGCTCGGCCAGGAAACCTCGGGCTCATCCAGCGTCGGCGCCGGACTTGGCGGCATTGCGACGGCCGCGAAGGGTACGGCGGCCAATCGTTTCCGATCCGATGCGGCTCTTGGCGACGCCGCCGAGCGCGGCCGTCAGGCGGCATGGAATGCTGGGACAACCAGCGCAGCGGGACCGACAAATGCTGCCGCCACCGGCGCGGCCAACGCCGAAGCCGCCAACTCCCCGGGCGGGGCCCCTGCTTGGGCACAACGCCTGCAGAGCGAGCAGGCCGCCCGCCATCGCCGTCAGACGGCGATGCACGTCATCAAGGAAGGCGATCGCGGCGGCGCGGGCGCCGCGCCCGACATCAAGGAAAGGGACTGATCCATGCGATTCAAACGTGCCGCGCAGCGTTATGGACGAACGCCGGAACCCGAGACGCCCTATCAACGCGCGGGTCAGCAATGGGACCTGCGCCTCGGCGAGGCGCGCGTGCAGGCGAAGAACTGGCGCCTGATGGCGTTCGGCGGACTGGCGCTGACCATCGGGCTATCCTCGGCGCTCGTCTGGCAGTCGATGCAGAGCCGCGTCGTCCCCTATGTCGTCGAGGTCGACAAGCTGGGGCAGGCGCAGGCGGTCGCGCCGGCTACGGCCGAATATCGCCCGGCCGATGCCCAGATCGCCTGGCATCTCGGGCGCTTCATCACGAACGTCCGTGCCCGCTCGCTCGACGCGGTGTTGATGCGCGAGAACTGGCTCTCGGCCTATGACTTCGCGACCGAGCGCGGCGCCTTGTTCCTCGGCGAATATGCACGTAGCGCCAACCCGTTCGCCGAGATCGGACGGCGGACCGTGGCGGTGCAGATCAACAGCGTCGTGCGCGCTTCGGACTCGTCGTTCCGGATCAACTGGACCGAGCAGGCCTATGAACGCGGCAGCCTCATCGGGACGTCGCGCTGGACCGCGGTGGCGACGATCAAGATCCAGACCCCGCGTTCGGCCGATGTCCTTCGCAAGAACCCGCTGGGGATTTACGTCGACGCTATCGATTGGAGCCGCGAGCTCGATACGCTCGCACCCCGATCGGCGGTGCAGTCGCTGCCGCCGCAATCCGCGCCCTCAGGGCAGGCGGGGGATTCCTCGCCGCCCACCGGCTTACCGCTCGGCTCGCCGCTTGAACGGGATCCCGGCGAGACCAGCGCCCCCGATGCCGTTCTTCAAGGAGATGCCCAATGATCCGGATATTGATCCTGTCGACCAGCCTTGTCGCGCTTGCACCGCCGGCGCCCGCGCAGTCCGCAGTGGGCGTTGCGGCAGCCAACAAGGCGGCGCTGCGCGAGCCCGCGGCGAGCGGATATCTGCACGCGGTCCAGGTCTATCCGTTCGCCGATGGCGTGCTCTACCGGCTCTATACCGCGCCCGAGCGGATCAGCGATATCGCGCTTCAGCCGGGCGAGACGCTGACCTCGGTCGCCGCGGGCGACACCGTGCGCTGGACCGTCGGCGATACGACAAGCGGGAGCGGCGAGGGCAAGCGCACCCATATTCTCGTGAAGCCGTTCGGCGCCGGCCTCTCGACCAACCTCGTCATAACGACCGACCGGCGCGTCTATCGAATCCAGCTCACCAGTCGCGCTGCGGCGGCGATGAGTGCGATCAGCTGGACCTATCCGGCCGACGAATTGCTCGCGCTTGCGCGCGGGCGGGCTGCAGCCGAGGCGGCGCAGCCGGTTTCGGCGGCGGTCGAGATCGAACGGCTGAATTTCCACTACCGGATTTCGGGGGACAAGCCTGCATGGCTGCCGCTGCGCGCCTTCGACGACGGCCGCCAGACATGGATCGAGTTTCCCCCGGCGATCGCCGTCACCGAGGCCCCACCCTTGTTCGTGCTCGGTGATAAGGGCGAGGCCGAGCTGGTGAATTACCGCGTGTCGGGGCGCTACTATATTGTCGATCGGCTTTTCGGCGCTGCCGAGCTCCGGCTCGGCGCGAAGAAGCAGAAGATCGTCCGGGTTACGCGGCTGGGCGACGGCGTGCGTCGGCAAGGGCGCGGCCAATGACCGACGCAGCCATCCCGCCCGAGGCTCCGGCCCCGAAGGTCGACCCGGAAACACTCGTGCTGCGCGCAAGGCCGGCGCGCGTCACGCGCTTTCGCCGCGGCGCGATTATCGCGATCAGCGGCTTCGGCGCGACCGCCATCGCCGGCGCGGCCTGGCTGGCGTTCAAGCCCGGCGGCTTGGGGTCGATCGGACCGGCGGACGACCGGTCGCCGATTGCCGCGAAGTCGCCGTCCGATGCTCTTGCCGGGGCCCCGACGGGTTATGACGATGTGCCCCGGCTGGGTCCGCCGCTCCCCGGCGATCTCGGCAGGCCGATCCTCAATCACCAGCGTGACATGCAATATTCGGCGCCGGTCGACGCTGTCGACGAGGCCGCTACCAAGGCGGCCCAGGCAGCTGAGGCCGAGCGCCAGCGGATCGCTGCCGAGCGGCGCGCCGCTCGCGAATCCGGGGTGATGCTTCAACTTGCGAATACAGTCGCTCCTGGCGCCGTGCCTGTCGCGGGCGAACCCGCCGGTAGCTCGCAGCCATCGGATATGCCGGTCGCCGCAAGCGATCCCAACGGGCAGGGCCGGAAGAATGCGCTCGCCGGGCGGGCGGGCGCAGGGGATCACATCAGCCCGCACCGGCTCGTCTCGCCGGTGTCGCCATGGACGGTCCAGGCCGGGAGCGCGATAGCCGCGAGCCTGATCACCGGGCTGAACTCGGATCTGCCGGGCCTGGTGACAGCGCAGGTCACCCAAAACGTCCATGACAGCGTGACCGGGCAGCATCTGCTCATCCCGCAGGGATCGCGGCTGATCGGCAGCTATGACAGTGTCGTGGCATTTGGCCAGAGCCGCGCGCTCGTTGTCTGGCAACGCATCATCCTGCCCGACGGATCGTCGATCCGGCTCGACAATACGCCGGCGAGCGACTCGCAGGGATATGCGGGACTCTCCGACCGGATCGACCGCCACACCTGGCAGCTTCTCAAGGGTGTCGCGCTCTCGACCCTGCTCGGGGTCGGAACCGAACTCGGCACCGGGAGCAGCGAGAGCGATCTCGTCCGTGCGATCCGAGAAGCGACCCAGCAGGCCGGCGCGCGTGCGGGCGATCAGATTGTAGGCAAGAGCCTTGATATCCAGCCCACCCTCAAGGTGAGGCCCGGCTGGCCAGTCCGGATCGTGGTGCACAAGGATATCGTCCTGCGGCCGTGGCGCGGAGGCCATGGCTGATGCCCGATCTCAAACTTGCCCGGCTGCCCGATCGCACCCCGATCAAGATCGGGATCGTCGTGATGCCCGAATTGAATGATCGGCTGGCGGCTTATGCCGCCGCTTATGCCGAAGCCTATGGCACCGAGGAGCCGGTGGCAGAACTCATCCCGGCGATGCTTGCCGCCTTCCTCGACAGCGACCGCGCCTTTTCGCGAGCGAAAGCACGAAAGAGCTGAGGAATGCCCCGGCGTTCGCGATACAGGCCGCGGTGGAGCACGCCCGTTTTGCTCGAGAATGACGAGGCGGTCGTCCCTCGCCGCGCGGTGGCCCGCTATTCGGCAGAACTGGTCGCGGAGACGAAGCGAGTCTGGCAGCCCTATTATGCTGCCGCACTCACCGACGAGGACGCGCGGGAGATCATCGAGAATATGATGAGCTTCATGCGCCTGGTGGCGAAGATCGGCGGCCAGCAAAAAAGTTAGATCCAGTTTGGCCCAAGTCGGGGGGTATTTGGTCAATCCGGCATTAGCATTCGAAGCAGCCCTTGCAGTCCGGGTTCGTGCGGCCGTGCCGCCGATCCGATCATCAACGGAGTGAATTCGATATGCGTAATACCCGCCGGCCTGACCGAACTGGACTATCCCAACCGACGACCGCCCGAAGGGCCGTACTCTATGCGCGAGTATCCTCGAAGGAGCAGGACCGGGAGGGATTCTCGATCGACGCGCAGCTCAAGCTGTTGCGCACCTACGCCGCCGAGAATGAAATCCGGATCGTTCAGGAATTTGTCGATGTCGAGACCGCGAAAGCCGCGGGCCGGACCAATTTCAACCAGATGGTGGCTCATCTGCGCCGACATCCGACGGTCGATACGATCTTGGTCGAAAAGACCGACCGCCTGTATCGAAATTTGCGCGACTGGGTGACGCTCGACGATTTCGACATCGACGTGCATCTGGTGAAGGAAGGCGTCGTACTGTCGCCCGACTCCAAATCGTCCGAGAAGTTCATGCACGGCATCAAGGTGCTGATGGCGAAGAACTATATCGACAACCTGTCCGAGGAATCGCGCAAAGGGATGCTGGAAAAGGCCGAGCAGGGGATTTGGCCAAGCATGGCTCCGCTTGGTTATCGAAACGTCATGGGACCGCATGGCAAGAAGATCATCGAAGTCGATCCCGACACCGCCCCCGGCGTGACCCGGCTATTCGAATGGTATGCAACGGGCCGATATTCGCTGAAGGAAGCCGGCAAGAAGGCCCGCACGATGGGGATGGCGTACCGCAAGAGCGGAAAGCCGCTCGGCGTCAGCACCGTCCACAAGATTTTGCGGTCGCGAATCTACACCGGCGAGTTTGAATGGGCTGGACGCCGCTATCGGGGTTCGCACCAGCCGCTGGTCAGCCTCGACCTTTGGGAAACTGTCCAGAATATTCTGGACGGTCGGAATCACCCCCGCGATCATGGCGAGGAAAAGGGCTTCCTGTTTCCGGGTCTCATCACTTGCGGTCATTGCGGCGGCATGCTGGTCGGCGACATCAAGAAGCAGAAGTATATCTACTACCGGTGCAGCCGGTTTAAGGGAAATTGCAAGGAGCCTTACGTGCGCCAGGAGAAGCTGCTCGAGCAGTTTGTCGATGCCGTCGCGCGGGTGTCAATGACGCCGCAGATGCATCGGTGGCTTGGCCAGGCGCTGAAGGAAAACAGCGACCTCATCGAAACAGAACACGCCCGGGTGCTCGATCGTCTCCGCCGCGACCAAGACGACATCCGTGAGCGCATGAAGCAGGCTTATCTCGACCACGTGGACGGCAAGCTCGACGAAGCGCTCTTCGCCCGAATTTCGGAAGACTATCGTGAGGACCTGAAGGGCCTTTCGCGGGAGTTCGATCGCCTGTCGGACGCTGATCATGCTTGGCTCGACGATGGTATCGCGCTGCTTGGCATCGCCAAAGATGCCCGAAGGATGTTTGCGGAGGCGGATTTCGCCGGCAAGCGAAATATCCTGAACCACCTACTATCGAACTCTTCCTACAAGGACGGAGAGGTGACGGTGACCTTCCGTAAGCCCTTTGATATCATTGTAGAAAGTGTGCCGCCGAGCGGTCGATCCCAACGCGCGAAAGACGTCGATTTGTCTAAAAGTAAGAAATGGCTCCCCGGGTAGGATTCGAACCTACGACCGATCGATTAACAGTCGATTGCTCTACCGCTGAGCTACCGAGGA
>Ga0307414_10000136_pt1 | contig 49913 bp, 37 predicted proteins | sample DK1Ometagenome_FD_203804 | JGI IMG/M metagenome (GOLD analysis project Ga0307414, IMG submission 203804) | Maize rhizosphere microbial communities from greenhouse at UC Davis, California, United States - DK15-O-3 | ecosystem: Host-associated > Plants > Roots > Rhizosphere > Soil | place: USA...
TGACCGACAATGTCAACCACGCGACCGACACGACGTCTTACGAGAGCTTTGTGATCAAGGTGGCGGACAGCGACGGCAACGCCGCCGATGACGCGACCGCGACGCTGCGGATCGACATCGTCGACGATGCTCCGGTGGCGCGTCCGGACACCGATACGGTAAGCGGCGGCGGCGGATCAACGGCGACTGGCAACGTGATCACCGACTTGGCGCCCGGCGATGTCAATGATGGCGACAATGGCGCCGATACGCGCGGCGCGGATGGTGCGGCGGTTTCGGCGATTGCCAGCGTCAACCTGCCCGCCAACACGGATAACAGCGCCGACGGAACCGGGAATTTCCAGGTCAACGGCCAATATGGCGTGCTGACCATCAACACGGATGGCAGTTACACCTATGTCCGCAACGCCGGTACGCCGGGGGGCGTCACCGATACATTCCGTTACACGCTGACCGATGGTGACGGCGACACTGCGACGACGACGCTGGCGATCAGCATCGGCAATTCGACGCCTGTCGTGGCGGCGAACGCCACCGTTCTGCTCGACGACGACGCGCTGGCCGGGGGGAACCCCAATGGTGTCGGCGATGACGTGAATTCGGCGAACACCCCGGGTACGCTCAGCGGTTCGGGCGGTGACGGCGCGCTGACCTTTGCGCTTCTGGCCACGGGAACCCCGCCGGCGGGCTTTACCTATGAGCTGTCTGGCGGCAATCTTCTCGTGAAGCAGGGCGCCACCACCGTGCTGACCGTCACGCTGACCAACCCCGCGACGGGCGCCTATACCGTCACGCAAAATGCACCGATTGTGCATGCAGCGGGCAACGACGAAAATAACCAGCTGTTCACGCTGAACTATACGGTCACCGACGTCGATGGGGATGGTGCGAACGGAACGCTCAGCATCAACGTTGATGACGATACGCCGACCGTGGTCGCGAACGCGATCCAGCCGATGCTGACCGTCGATGAATCCAATTTCGCGGACAATGCCAGCACGAGCTTCGCGTCGGTGTTCACCACGTCGTTCGGCGCCGATGGCGCGGCGACAGCCAATGCGACCACCTACGCGCTGGGCTTCAACCCCGGTTCGACCGGCCTTGTCGATACAGCGACCGGTCAGGCGGTTGTCCTCAGCCTCAACGGGGGCATCGTCGAAGGGCGCACCGCGGGCTCTAACGCGCTGGTCTTTACGGTCAGCGTCGCGGCGAACGGCACCGTCACGCTCGATCAGAGCCGCGCAGTGGTGCACACACCGAACGCCGGTCCCAATGACACTACTTCGCTTTCGGTCGACAATCTGATCACGCTGACCGCCACGGTCACGGACCGCGATGGCGACAAAGCGACCGCAACGGCCAATATCGGCCAGAATCTTGTGTTCACCGACGATGCGCCGACGGTGACGGCCACGGCCGCCGGTGCGGCCATCGCGCTGAACGACGAAACTGCGACGACCAGCCTGGCGGCCACCATCAACACCGGCGCGATCGTCAAGGGCGACGACCTGAATGTCAGCGGCACGGGCGCGATCAGCGTGGCGTCGTCGGGTTCGGCGGTCGTGACGGCTGCCCCCGTTTATGGTGCAGACGGTGCAGCTACCGTCAATCCGCTGACCTATGCGCTGACCGTGACGAACGCGGCCTCAGGCCTGACGGTGACCGATGGTTCGGCGATCAATCTCGTCCTTGTGGGCAATGTGATTGTCGGCCAGGTGAGCGGCGGCGCCTTCAATAATCAGGCCGCCTTCGCGATCGAAATCAATCCCCTGACGGGTGTCGTCCGGGTCGAACAATATCTGTCGCTGAACCATCCGGTCACGACGAACCCCGATGATACGGTTTCGCTTCTGGCCGGCCGCCTTGGCGTCATCGTTACGGCAACCGACCGCGACGGCGATACCGCGACTTCGGGCACCGTCGATATCTCGGCGCAGATCCGTTTCGACGATGATGGCCCGACGGTAAATCTTGTCGCAACCGACACGGACAGCGTTCTGCTGACCACGCGCGACGCTGCAACGATCGGCGCGACTTCCGATACGGCGACCTCGACCGTGAATTTCGGCGGTTTGTTCACCCACACGTCTGCATCGGGATCGGACGGCGCGGGCGCCGTGACTCTCAACTATGCGCTCGGCCTGATCGCAGCACCCGGGACCGATTCCGGCCTCGACAGCAACGGTCTGTCGATCTTCCTGTACACCGGGACCGGCGGCACGATCGTCGGTTCGACGTCAAGCACGTCGGCGGGCGTGAGCGCCGCGAACACGATTTTCTCGCTTGGCGTCAACGCCGGGACGGGCGCGGTCACGCTGACCCAGCAAGCTGAAATCGATCACGCGCCGAATGCCGATATCGCTCCTCCTTATGATGACCAGTTTGCGCTTCTCGCGAACAATCTGGTCCGTCTGACCGGGACGGCGACGATCGTCGATGCGGATGGCGACAGCCAGAGTTCCACGGCCTCCATCGATCTCGGCAACAATATCCGTTTCGCCGATGACGGCCCGTCGATCACGGTCGGCGCCCCGCTGCCTACCTTGACGGTCGATGAATCGGACCTTGGAACCAATGCGGTCAGCGCGGCGGTGTTCACGCCCAATTTTGGCGCCGATGGCCCGGGAACCGTGACCTATGCGCTGGGCATCAACACCGGTTCGACCGGCCTTGTCGACAGCGCGACCGGTCAGGCCGTGGTGCTCAGCATCTCGGGCGGCCAGGTGGTCGGCCGCGCCGGCACTGGCGCTGGCGACCCCATCGTCTTCACAATCTCGGTCGATGCGGGCGGTACGATCACGCTCGACCAGCAGCGTGCGATCATGCACGCGAATGGCGGCGCAGCGCACGATGACGCCAAGTCGCTGGCGGCCGCCAATCTGGTCACGCTGACCGCGACGGTCACCGACGGTGACGGCGACAGCGCCAAGGCGACGATCAACCTCGGCGACCGGCTGAGCTTCGAGGATGATGGTCCGACGGTGACGGCAGATTCGGGCACGACGACCGAAACGACGCTCGATTTCAACGCGGCTTTCGTGCTCGACTTCTCGGGCAGCCTCAACACCACCGAGTTGAACGCGATGCTCAACGCCGTGCGCGACGCCGGGCTGGCGCTGTTCGGCAGTTCGAGCGGCGACGTGTCGATCCGGCTGGTGGGCTTCGCATCGTCTGCCATAAGCTGGGGACCTTTCACCGACCCCGTCAGCTTCATTCAGCAACTTGACGCGCTCAACCCGTCGCAGGGCGGGACCCGTCCCCTTAATGAGAATACGAATTTCTCTGTTGCTATCAATGAGTTGCTCAGTGTCTACACAGCCGATCCAGCCGCCAACAATCAGGTGTTTTTCCTGAGCGACGGGAATCCGAACGAAGGAACGGGTTCGAACAACGCGCTGAATTCGGCCACGGCGACCGCCTGGAATAATTTTGTGAACAACAATGGCGTCAATGTTACGGCGATCGGCGTCGGCGACGGCATCAGCAACGGTCCGCTGCAGAATATCGATGTCGACGGCCAGGGCGCAGTCCTTCGTGCCGATGATTTCGACGCTCTTGTGCAGACGTTGCTCGACGCCGTTGTGGCATTGCCGGTCAGCGGCGACCTGGATGCCAACGACAATTTCGGCGCCGACGGCGGCCGGATCCTGTCGATCACCATCAGCGGGACGACCTATACCTGGGATGGTAACAACACGATCACCCGGTCGGGCGCGCTTACGGGCAATGTGCCGGGCAGCAGCATCTCGGCGACCACGCCGCAAGGTGCCATGCTGACGCTGAACTTCGTGACGGGAATCTGGTCCTATGCTCCCGACTCCACCCCCACTGCCGCAACCGAGGTGTTCAACTACTCGGTGATCGACCGCGACGGCGACACGGCGGGTTCGACCCTGTCGGTGACGGTGGTCGAAGGTGGCGGACCCGGAAGCGGCAATATCGCAGCCGCAGACATCGTCATCACCAACGCCAGCGGCTCGGGTGCGGCGGTTCAGATCGCCGAGGCAGCCCTGCTCGCCAATGATCAGGCTGGAACGACGATCACCGGGGGAGCGACCAGCGTCACCGACGCAACCGGCGTGACGCGCGGTGGCGGCAATTTCACCTTCACCGACAATGACACGGATGGCGGCAGCTTCTTCTATTCGACCACGCCGACGGACACGGCGCGGGTCACCGTCAATCGCGCACAAGCGGGCGAGACCCAGCTTGACGGGACCAGCGCCAACGACATCCTTGTTGGCCGCGACGGTGCCGATGACACAATCATCGGCAAGAACGGCAGCGACTATCAATATGGTCTGGGTGGCAACGACACCTTCAACCTTGCCAACGGCAACTTCGGTGCAGGCGAGTATATTGATGGCGGCACCGGTACCGACGGCATCGTGCTAACCAATACGACCACGGTCAATTTCGCGACGGGTACGCTCGTCAGCGTTGAAACGCTGACCGGCAGCGGCGGCAACGATGCTGTGACGATGTCGGCACAGCAGTGGGCCGCGTTCAGTACAATCAATCTGGCCAGTGGCAACAGCGATGTGTTGACCGTTAATGTCAGCGGAACGGTCAATATCTCTGGAGCCGTGGCGACGACGGTCAGTAACACCGAAACGGGCAATCTGAGGGGTAGCGATGGCGCGGATAATCTCACCCTTACGGGTGCCCAGCTGAATGCTATCCTGATCGGCTCGGGCACGATCAATCTGGGCGGAGGCACCGACACGATCGCCCTTACCTCTACATCGACCGATCTGAACGGGCTGACCGATGCCGGCTTGTCCGATGTCGAAGTGATTTCGGCGTCGAGCGCAACGGCCGGCGTGACGATCAACCTGGGCAATCAGACTGAAGCGATTACGATCATTGGTTCGACGAACGACGATGCGATCACTGCGAGTGCCGGCAACGGTAGTATCATTAATGCTGGCGCGGGGGCTGATCGGGTTACCATCAACGTTGGCAATCTCAGCGCGCGCAATTGGACAGTCGACTTGGGCAGCGATGCCGCAGCTGACAAGATTATCTTCAATCACAATGACGTTCTGCCTGGCGACAATACGGTTGCGATCGTTTCCAACTTTAACGTCGCTCAGGACAAGATTGCGATTGCAGTCGACGGGACAAGCGAAACAGATGGGCTTTTCGCGACCGTGACCGGAACCCAGTCCAACATCGGGAATACGGTTGAAATTATCGAGCTGCTCAACAACGCGTGGGTTACCTCTTCGCTCGGCGACGACGGAAACGGATCGACGATCGAAGGCTTTATCCAGGCCGCAACCGACAATATTCCGACCGGAACATATACTTTTATCGTCTATTCGGACACGACAGGCGCGGCCAATGCCGGAATTTATTCGGTGACGATCAGCGACAGTACCAATCCGACCAATAATGGCATGGTGGTCGAGCATATCATGACCATCAATAACGTCGGCTATGGCAGCCTCTCGGCCGCCAACTTTGTCGGCGCCGGCGATCCGATCATCCTCGATCTCAATGGCGACGGCTATTCCTTCGGTCCGACGGCGGCGTTCGATCTCAATGCTGACGGTGCAGCCGACAATGTGACGTGGAATTCGTCCAACGACGGTATCCTTGCAGTCGATCTTGACGGCAATGGCATGATCGACAACGGAACCGAGATCTTCACCCCGGACTTCGCGGGCGGCAAGTTCGCGAACGGCGTCGCGGCGCTGGCCTCGCTCGACGACAATGGCGATGGTGTGATCGACGCAAATGATGCGGCCTTCGCCAAGTTGCTGGTGTGGCAGGATGCCAATGCCAACGGCGTGAGCGAGGAGGGCGAGCTTTCGACCCTCACCGATCAGGGCATCGCCTCGATCGCGACGGGTGCGACCTCGACCGACGAGACGATCGACGGCCAAGCGGTGACCGCTCACGGCAGCTTTACCCGCAACGACGGCAGCACGGGCGGCTATATCGAGGTTCAACTCGACACCCAGCTGGGCGCGCGCGGTACCGATCGTGAGGCCGAGGATGCCCAGCGCACTTCGGGCAACCAGGCGCTGACGGCATCGCTGGTTGCCGCATCGCTGGTCGCCATGGCGCAAGGCGCGCAGGCCCAGACCGATACGGAAGAGAAGCCCGTCGTTCAGGATGCTCCGACGCCGGTTCCGGCCGATGATGCCGCGGCGCAAGGCGCTTCGGTTGCACCGGTCGAAACGACGCCGATTGGCGGCGCCGAAGACCTGTCGACTACGCAGGAAGCGGCTCCGGCCAGCACCAGCACCCTGTCGCATTCCGATGATGAGAGCGCTTCGTCGGCTTCGATCGACGACGCGCAGAGCAATGTCTCCAGTGACGACCAGGGTTCGGCCGATACGGACACATCGGACGCCTTGTTCGACATGGTGTCGGTGCATGCGGACTCGCCGATGGACGGGCTGCTCACGCTGGGTCTTGCCGCGGCGGAACAAGCCGCGGCGGCGGTCGCCGACGCGGCCGCCAAGGGGCCGGCGGCGGAAGCAGTGCTCGCCGAGGTTCTCAAGGACGGCGGACTCGACCATCTCCTCGACGCGGTCGTGGGCAACGAAAGCCAGCACGCCGCGAACGACGATGCGCCGGCGATCGACCTGGCGCAGTTCCTGAGCTCGAGCGTGCCGGGCGATATGGGGGCGCTTGTTCACCAGTCGGTCGAACAGGACCTGCACCAGATCGCAACGCAGGTGTGATCGCAGCGAAATCAATAACCAGTGGATCAATAAAAGTAGGGGGCTAGAACATGGCACATCATAAGGCAAAATGGATGGCGGGGGCGGTAGCCGCGCTGGCGTTTGCCCAGCCTGGCAGCGCTTTTGCCCAGGCACTCGCGGACCTTCCGGTTCGCGAACTGCGCGGCGAAGTGCAAAAACGCTATGACGCGGGCGTGGCGGCGTCGACCGACCCGGCGATCGTGTCGGCGAACACCAACGCCTACACCTGGGCGTCCGAGACGAAGGTTCAGTGCGGCATCGCAAAGGGCTTTCTGAAAGAAAGCATCAAGGACGGCGAAAGCCTGCGGCGTTGCGATTTCGCCTATGGCATGCTGACCCGCGGGCCGCAGCCGACGCCGGAGGCGCCGATTGCACCGCCGCCGCCACTGCCGCCCACCGAAAATTGCCCGCCGGAAGTGGCATCGACCTTCTTCTTCGATTGGGATTCGATCGTCGCGCCGGCCGACGCTGGCCAGTCGGTCGCGTTCATGGCCGACAATCGCGCTCGCTGCGGCTGGACTGCCTTCACCGTCGTCGGACACACCGACCGGTCGGGGTCCGATGCCTATAATGACAAGCTGTCGGTCGCGCGTGCCCGCGTGATCGCCGACATGATGGGCGCGGCGGGTATCCCCGCCGGGACGATCGCCGTGTCGGGGCGCGGTGAAAAGGACCTTCGGGTCGAGACGCTGGACGGTGAACGGACGCCGGCAAACCGGCGCGTCGAAGTCCGAGTGAATGGAATGGGGGAACGTTGATGAAACCGCAGCTCAAATGGACCGGCCTTGCTTCGGCGATCGCAATGTCCCTTTTCGCCGGTTCGGCTTTTGCCGAGCCCATCTCCATGCAGAATGTCATGGCGGTCGCGATTGATTCCAATCCGCAGATCAACCAGGCCGAAATGAACAAGCAGGCGATCGAGTTCGAACTCGAACAGGCCAAGGGCCTGTATCTGCCGCGCGTCACGCTCGAAATGTCGGCGGGTATTCGCCGACTTGAAAATGCGACCCGTCGCAATCTGGGTATCGCCGATGACGAGCTCTATCCGCTCGAAATGTCGATGCGCGCCGAACAGACGCTGATCGATTTCGGTCGCCGGCGCGGCGAGAAATTGCGTCAGGCTGCGCGCGTCGATGGCGCCGCCCTGCGCGTTGTGGAGCGGTCGGAATTTATCGCGCTGCAAACCGCGCGGCAATATCTCGACGTCCTGTTGCAACAGCGCGTCGTCGCGGCTGCCGAAGACAATATGACCTTCCACAACAGCCTGGTTTCGGACCTGTCGAGCGGCGTCACCGCCGGGTCGATCAGCGTCGCCGACCTTCAGCAGGCACAGGAGCGCGCCAAGGCGGCGAGCGTCCGCGTCGCTGAAGCGAAGGAAGCGCTGACCAATGCCAAGATCGAACTGCTCGCGCTGAGCGGCCTCGAAGTCAATGAAGTGCAGATGCCGTCGGCGATGACCGAAAAGCTTCCGACCAGCCTCAGCGAAGCCGTAGGCCTGACCCGGACAAAGCATCCGAAGGTGCTAGAGGCGCAGGCCGATGTCGACGCGTCCAATGCGGAGGCCAAGAAGGCGAAGGGCGATTTTTTCCCGACCATCGGCCTCGAACTGTCGGGCCGCGTCGGTGACGATATCGACGCTTTCCGCGGCGAGACCAACGATCTGCTCGGGCGCGTCGTGATGCGCTGGGACCTGTTCGATGGCGGGATCAATCGCGCCAAATATCAGGAGATGGTCCGCCGCGCGAGCGAGAGCCGGTTCCGCCTGCATGAAACCGAACGCAATGCGGAAGCCGACACCCGCCGTGCGTGGAACAGCCGCGAGACCCAGACTGCGGTGTTCCGCGATCTGGTCGATCAAAGCAAATCGACAGACGAACTGCTGGTTTCCTATCGGGAGCAATTCTCGGTCGGTCGCCGTTCGTTGCTCGACGTTCTCGATGCGCAGAACACGCGCTTCAACGTCCAAGTACGGGCTGAAACCGCACGTTTCTCTGAGATATTTGCGGCCTATCAGGTGCTGGCTTCGACCAACAGCTTCCTCGAGGCATTCAACCTGACCGCACCGGAATCGCGCCGCGTTTATGCACGCGAAAAGGTGAATTACGGGCCGCCGGCACCCGCTGAGACCCAGCGCCGCCGTTATCCTCAATAATTTATTCACAGGTTTGATTCTAAAAAGAAATTATCAAGATGACCGGGAATCAATCCTCTGTGGCATATATCGGCAAAGGGAATATGGACGATCCACTGATCGCCTGTATTCTCTTTGTCGCACAACATTTTGGTCAGAATTTTCAGCGCGGGGCGCTGTCGGCACTTGCGCGTGACGAGAGGGGCTTTCTGCCCTTTCATCAGGCCGAAGCGGCACTGGACCTGTGCTTCATCAACAATGAACGGCTGCGGGCGCGCAAGATAAGGAATCTGGCGCGCGACCTGCCGGTCATCATCCGCCAGCAGGACAGGCGCTGTGCGGTTCTGCTCGAGACGCAGGGCGATCAATATCTTGTCTGGGAACCGGGCTCCGATGCGCCGGTCTGGACCGACGAGGCTGCGCTCGAGGAAAAATATGCGGGGCAGGCGATAGCCGTCACCGCCGATCCCACCGCTATTCGCGCCGAAGAGCGGCCGTGGGATGAAGCGTCGAAGCGCCACTGGTTCTGGAGCGAAATCCGGCGGATGCGCCGTTCCTTCTATCCGGTGCTCGGCGCGGCGTTGATGATCAACCTGCTGGGCTTTGCCCTGCCGTTGTTCACGATGAATGTTTATGATCGCGTGATCCCCAACAAGGCGGTTTCCAGCCTTTGGGTCCTCGCGGTGGGAGCGTTGCTCGCCTTTGGCGTCGAATTTGCGCTGCGCCTCGCGCGGGCCACATTGCTCGATGATCTGGGCCGCGAGCTCGACGTCAAATTGTCGGAGAAAATCTTCTCGAAGGTGCTGAACATGCCGCTGGCGGATCGCCGCGGCAGTACCGGGATGCTCGCGCGGCGGGTATCCGAATTCGAATCCGTTCGCGACTTCTTCGCCTCGACGACGATCGTCCTTCTGGTCGATGTCGGCTTTCTGTTCCTGTTCCTGATCATGATCGCGGTCCTCGCGGGATGGCTGTCGCTAGTCCCCCTGTCGATCATATTGGTGATGGGGGTCGCCGGCTATTTCCTGCAGCGGCAGATGGTACAGGCCTCGCTCGACAATCAGGCCGATTCCAGCATCCAGCATGCGATGCTGGTCGAATCGATCGGCGGCACCGAAACGATCAAGAGCTGCGCGGCCGAAGGTCAGATTCTGGGCCAGTGGCGCCGGATGGTCGATACGAGCGCGCGGACGCAGGCCAGCCTGCGCCGGACCGGCGCCGCCGCGATCAATCTCGCAACGCTGGCGCAGCAGTTTTCCAGCCTCGCTCTTGTGGTCGGCGGTTTTTATCTCTTCGATTCGGGTAAGATTTCGATGGGCGCGATCATTGCCATCGTCATGCTGGCCGGCCGATCGATGGCCCCCATCGGGCAACTCGCCTTCCTGATGACGCGCGGGCGTCAGGCGTGGACGACGATGGCCAGCATCCAGCAGATGATCGAGGCCGACGACGAACGCCGTATGGGCAGCAGCGCGCTGAACCTGACGATCGACAAGGGACATACTGTGGTCGAAGGCGTGTCCTTCACCTATCCCGGCGCGTCGGCGCCGTCCTTGTCGGACATCAACCTGAATATCGATGCCGGAGAGAGGATCGCGATCGTCGGCCGGGTCGCGTCGGGCAAGTCGACGCTGGGGCGCCTGCTGTGCGGACTCTATGCTCCCGAAGCCGGCAATATCTTCATCGACGGCCTCGACAGCCGCCAATATTCGCCCATCTATCTGCGCTCACAATTTCGTTTCGTCGGGCAGGACGCGGTCCTGTTCAGCGGGTCGATCAAACAGAATATGCAATATTGCGCTCCGTCGGCGTCCGACGCGGACCTGATGGCGACGCTGCAGTCGATCGGTGCCGACCGGTTCATGGGCCGCGACGAGACAGGCCTCGACCGCGGAACCGGTGAACGCGGAAGCCAGCTGTCGGGCGGCCAACGCGGTTTCCTCACCATCGCCCGCGCTCTGGCCTCGCCCTCGCGCTTGTTGTTTCTCGACGAGCCGACGGGCGCGATGGACACGCAAAGCGAGCGGTTGTTCATCGCCGCGCTCAAGGATGCTGTCTCGCCGTCGCAGACCGTGGTGATCGCGACCCATCGCGAGGCGATCTTGCAGATGTGCGATCGCATCATCGTTATCGATGGCGGACGCATCGTCGCCGATGGTCCGCGCGCAGAAATTCTTGCGCGATCGACGGTCAAGGAACCGGTCACATGATCGCGGAACTCAACATAGCGGATGACCGCGCCGCCGCGACCGAAGCGCCCTGGTCGGATCCCGACGCACTGCCGCCGCGGTCGTCGAAAAAGCTCGTACTGGTTTTGCTGGCTCTCGCGCTTGCTGCGGCGATGCTCATTTTTGCCTCGACCAATGACAGGCTGGGGCGCGTGTTCGAAAATCTGGTCGCCAGCTGGACCGCCGATCCTGCCGTGAAGGCCAAGGCCGCCAAGCAAAAGGCGATTGCGAAACTGATCACCGAAACCGAGACGGATTCGGTTGTCCCGACCGCCGAGGGGGCCGACGCCGTTGCCGGCAATGCCTTGCTTCCGATTTCGACCCTGCCGGTCGAAGCCGCACGGCCCTTCATGATGCCGACAATCTCGCTGACCCAGGCGACGAATGCCCAGCGCTGCCTGACTCAGGCGATCTATTATGAAGCCGCCACGGAATCCGACGCCGGAAAGGCCGCGGTCGCGCAGGTCATCCTCAACCGGATGCGGCACCCCGCCTATCCCAACACGGTTTGCGGCGTCATCTATCAGGGCAGCTCGCGTCCCGGCTGCCAGTTCAGCTTTGCATGCGACGGCGCGATGAAACGCCCGCCGGTTCCGGCACTATGGCGCCGCGCGGCGGAAATCGCGCGCGCCGCGCTGAGCGGTCATGTCGAAACGAGCGTCGGCATGGCAACGCATTATCACGCCAATTATGTCCTGCCGCGCTGGGCACCCAAATTGACCAAGATCGAGCAGATCGGCGCGCATATCTTCTATCGCTGGCCGGGCTCGTGGGGGAAACCCCGGGCATTTTCGGATGCTTATGCCGGCGCAGAATGGATTCCGGCGTTCAGCCAGCTTTATCAGGGCGGCGCGGCAACCGCAGACCTGCCGGGCGAAGTCGTCGCGCTCGATGCCATTGCCCCGGTTCGCGATCCGACCGATCGCCGCACCGATACCGACGTCGGCGGCCGTGTCGATGTGACTAAGGGCTGGGTTCCCAATATTCCCGATCCGACGCAGAGCAAATCGCGGTTCGACAGCTTGACGACCCAGCAGGGTGCGCCGACGGTATCCGAACCCCCAAGTGACCAATAAAGGCGCGTGTCCATGTTGAAATTCTGGCAGCGTTTGCGCGGCAGCGAACAGATTATGGTGGCGGCCGCCGCCGGCTTTGTTCTGTTTCTTTTGTGGGCGAGCATCGCTCGCGTCGATGAAGTCACGCGCGGGCAGGGCCGCGTGATCCCGTCGTCGAAGGTCCAGATCATCCAGTCGGCCGAACCGTCGACAATCCGTGAAATACTGGTTCGTTCGGGGCAGACGGTGAAGAAGGGGCAGCTTCTCGTCCGGCTCGACAATACCTCGTCGCAGTCCGAACTTGGCCAGCTCGAAACCGAAAATGAACGACTGGGCCAGCGCGCCGCGCGTCTCGCCAGCGAAGGCGGCGGCGGAGCCGGATGCACCGGCGAAAGCTGCGGCGATGAGATGCGGCTGGCTCAGGTTCGCCGCTCGTCGCTGCAAAGCCAGCTCGCCGCGCTGTCTGCCGGGGTCGAGCAGCGCCGCCGCGACATGGGCGAAGCACAGGCCACCGCCTCGTCGCTCGAGAGCAGCCTGCGCCTCGCCCGCCAACAGGTCACGATGCTCGAGCCGCTCGCGGCAAAGGGCGTCGTGCCGCAGACCGAGCTTCTTACCGCGCAGCGCGAAGTTGTCGACATCCAGGGCCGCCTCGCTGCCGCGCGTCAGGCGATTTCACGTTCGCAGGCGGCTGTTCAGGAGGCGGGCGCCGAAGTGGCGCGCGCGCGGTTCGATTTCCAGCAGGAGGCATTGAACGAGCGCAGCCAGCTGACGACCAAGATGGCGGTCAATCAGGAAACGATCCGCGGAGCCGAGGGGCGGCTTGCGCGGTCCGAAATCCGGTCGCCGACGCGCGGCGTCGTGAACGACCTGCTGGTCAACACGGTCGGCGGATATGTGAATGCTGGCGAGCAGATCATGCAGGTCGTTCCACTGGGCGACAAATTGCTGATCGAAACGCGCGTCACGCCGCGCGACATCGCTTTCATCAAGGTTGGCGATCCTGCGAACGTCAAGGTCACCGCCTATGATTTCTCGATCTATGGCGGGCTGAAGGGCCGGGTTGTTCGCGTCTCGGCCGACAGCATTTATGACGAGGTCGAACGGCAGGCCTATTTCACCGTCGTCGTCGAGACGAGCAATAGCTATCTGACGTCCAACGGCCGGCGCCTTCCGATCACGCCCGGCATGCTCTGCGACGTCGAAATCGTGACGGGGAAGAAGTCCGTGCTCAGCTATTTGCTGAAGCCGGTTCTGAAGGTCAGCGGTTCGGCATTGACCGAACGCTAGTCGTTCAGCGCCAGCGCGACGGGTTTCGGCGACGCCGGCAGCGAAACCATATTCGGCGACGGCTGCGATCCGCGATAGGCATGCACCCAGCGCCGATTTTCGCTGAACGACAGGACCGGCCGCACCGAGTTGGGGTGGCTGCCATCATAGACGCGGTCGGTCATATTATCGAGGACGACCTTCCCGTCCGCCGTCTGTACAAGCAGGAAAGCATGGTCGCTGTTGGCGGCAAGGTCGCGTAGCAGGACGAGCTTCATCCGGTCGGCATCGACGCCTGCGGCGCGCAGCAAATGCATTTTCAGGATCGCATAATCCTCGCAGTCGCCGCTACCGCGCGCAATCGTCTGTTCGGCGGTAGCCCAGAAATCGCTCTGACGGTAATTGCGGTCGTCGTTGACATAGGCGATCTGCTGGTTGACCCACTGATTGACGCGCGCGAGCAGATCCCGCTCGCTCAAACCTTCTGAGACATTGGCACGGCGCAACTGCGCCTGCATCAGCCCTGCGGGCGCGGCCCGGCGGACCCGGTCCCAACGGTCGTCAAAACGGGTCCGCTTGACCGGAATCGCGCGGGTGCCGAGTTCGGCATCGGGGTCATAGGCATCGCCGCTGCCCGGCGCATTGTCGAAGATCGACGGCTGATCGCGGTCTTCCGAGGGGCAGTTTCCGAAGGCCGGCGGCGTGAACGAGATCGGCGCGCGGCTCGCGGGCTCCAGCGTCATGCGGGCCGGGAAATCGCCCAGACCGGCGGTCACAAGCACAGGCATCCGGCGCGGAGCTGCTTCGGTGGCCGGGGCCTCCTGCTGCGTCTCGCGGATGCGATCCAGCGCGCTGGGGGCGCCGCCCAGGATAGCGCGCGAAACATCCGGCCGGGTCCATGCCGCGCTGCTGGATACGGTCGTGCATGGGGGCCCGGATTCAGCGACGAACCCGGTTGGCGATGCCTGAGCGGTCGCCGGCACGAGCAGTGCGGCGACAAGCGCGATCGAGACGGGAAGCCATCGCGATTCGCCAGCGACAAGATGGGCGGTCTTTCTCATGCTGCCGAATCTGCCGCGGCGGGATGAGGATTCGTTTCATGACGATAGTAAACACCGTCTTCAGTATGTTAAGATATTGGAAACAGGAGAGTGAATATCGGCGCATGGCGATGGGCGGATCGAAAATCGTTGATGCCCATGCCGATTTTATGGCTTCTGACGCGTTTCGACTTCGGTCGCGGATGAGTTCCCAACAGAATGACAGGCGCGTCGGTCGACCGCGCTTCAGCAAGATTTCGGTCTCGCGCGCCATGAGGGCCATGCTTGCCCTTGCCGTTACTCAACGTCTCTACTAGCCCATATGGCGTGAGCACAGCCCCGCCTTCTTCCTCGTCACCGCTGTCTCCTTTCCAGTTTCCGGCGTTTCGTGCGATCTGGATCGCGAACCTTGCGTCGAACATGGGCTCGATGGTCCAGTCGGTTGCCGCGGCCTGGCTGATGACCGAACTCACAAGCTCGCACAGCCTGATCGCGCTCGTTCAGGCAAGCGCGACGATCCCGATCATGCTGCTCGGTGTCTTTGCCGGGGCGATCGCCGACAATTTCGATCGGCGGCGCGTCATGCTCGCGGCGCAGAGTGGGATGCTCCTCGTCTCCGCGGCGTTGACGATTACCACCTGGATGGGCGCGATCAGTCCCGCTCTTCTGCTGTTCTTCACGCTGGCAGTGGGCTGCGGCACCGCGCTCAACGGGCCGGCGTGGCAGGCATCGGTTCGTCTGCAGGTAGGGCCGCGGCATTTGCCGCAGGCGATCGCGCTCAACACCGTCGCCTTCAATCTGGCGCGCAGCGTCGGTCCGGCGCTGGGCGGCCTGTTGATTTCGCTGACCGGTCCCACGCCCGCTTTCGCACTGAACGCGTTCAGCTACATCCTCCTCATCGCGGTTCTGCTGCGCTGGCGTCCACAGATCACGCCGCCGACGCGGGCGCCGATGCTCGCGGCAATCGCCGCTGGCATTCGCTTCTGCGCCAACTCCAGCCCCTTGCGGCGCGTGCTGACGCGCGGTTTTGTCTTTGGCCTGGGTGCCGCGGGGTTTCAGGCGCTCCTGCCGTCGTTGGTGCGCGATCGGCTGCATGGGACCGAGACCATCTATGGCCTTTGCCTTGGCGCATTCGGCGCGGGTTCGATCTTCGCCGCGCTGTGGGTTTCTTCGGTCCGGCGAAAATTGGGCAGCGACCGCGTGATCAGCGTGGCCGGTTTGGTCTTTGCCGCCGCGCTGCTTCCCATCGCATTGACGACAAATCTTACGCTGTTCCTGGCGGCGGCCTTTGTGAGCGGTGCAGCGTGGGTGTCGACGCTCACCACATTGAATGTCGCAATGCAGCTCCGGTCGCCCGAAGCGATTTTGGGCCGCTGCCTGTCGCTGTATCAGGCAGTGACTTTCGGTGCGATGGCGCTCGGCGCCTATGCGCTCGGCTCCATCGCCGATCTGTGGACCTTGCCGGGCGCGATCCTCCTCGCGGCCGGCTGGCTTGCGCTATCTGCGGTCATCTTGCCTATCGTCGCGCCGATGCCGCGGCGTGACGAAGGCCGCATCCTTCCCTGAGCAGTTCGAACGGGGCAGAAATGGGGATTGGCGGTGGCCGCGCGACGCGCTCCCGAGCAGCCATTGACGCCAATTACGAAGGCGAATGTTAAGCTATATTTGGCCGATCTGGAGGCGCTCCACAGCAAGATCGACCTGGTTGACGCCCCAATCCGCCAAGCCGGTCGGCCAGCTGCCGCCCGTGATCAGCGACTCAGTTGCGGCAGCCATCGCAGGAGCGGTCTGCAGGCCATATCCACCTTGGCCGGCCAGCCAGAAAAACCCCTCTGCATCGGGTGCGAAGCCTGCAACCGGAATGCGGTCGTGCGTGAAAGTGCGTAATCCGGCCCAGCTGTGACTGATCCGCCGGACGGCGAGGGAGGTATAATGCTCGGTCTTCGCCGCGGCGAGGGCGATGTCATATTCCTCCGGCTGCGCGTCGGTCGGTTCGCTCGGCACTTCATCGACGGGGCAGGCCAGCAGGCGACCCGATTCGGGCAGCATGTAGAAATCGTCGATCGCGGTTTTGGTGAAGGGCCAGTCGCCTGTCTGCTGGTCCGACGGGGCATCGAAAACGATGATCGTCCGGCGCAGCGGCTGAAGGCCGAGCGGCACGACACCAGCCAGGCGCGCGATCTCGTCGCACCAGGCACCCGCCGCGTTGACGAAGATCGGTGCCGAAAAGCGGTCCCCGGCTGCCGTGGTCGCAATCCAGTTCGCGCCTTCGCGTTCGATCGCGACGACGCTGGCACCCGCGATCGACTGGCCCCCCGCGCGCTTGATCGCGGCGCGATAATCCTGCTGCAGTGCTTCGCTGTCGAGACGGCGGGCGGTCCGGTCGAGCACGGCGGCAATGATGCCGTCGCCCCCGCAGCGGAGTACCGGAACCATGTCGCGCACGGCATCGGCGTCGAGCCTCTCCAGCCCGTCGCTATAGGGGCGCATGTCCGCTTCGAGCACATCGAGCCCCGCGAGCATCTCGGGCGGCGCGATAAACAGCGCAGGGGAGGGCGACAACGCGGTACCGCTTGCGCTGGGGGTTTCAAAATACGCGCGGCTGAATGCGGTCATGCCGCGCACCACCGATTTGCCGATACCGAAATGATAATAGGTCGCGCTGCGGCCACTCGAATGATAGCCGAAGCTACTCTCTGCTTCGAGCAGGATTGTCCGTCCGTGCTGAGCGAGCCGCGCGGCGGCCGATACGCCGGCGATGCCGCCGCCCACGATCAGAAAATCGGCTGTCTGCAATTCCCGTTCCTCTTCCATAATATTTCATGCCGGGTTGGCTGTCCCGAACGGCGGCAATTCGGATAACGCCGATGCCCTGCATAATCGCGACCGCAGTGCCAAAAGGCACCGACAGATGCTTGAACCGTCCGATTGATTGAAGCTCCGTATAAGCCAATGAGGGTTTCTGCGCGCTCCTCGCATAAGCTACCCGACCGCAGCCGGCCACCAAGGGCCATTTTATGGCAAGGTATTGAGTTCCGGAATGGGGTGATAATTTGTAACGAGAGGGGCGAAGGTTTTAGGCGCGATCTTTACTGCCTTTGCAAGAGAGGCGGTCGCTGTGGTTGCACTTGCGGGTTTCAGCTGGTTCGGCGTAACCGGACAAGATCGACAACCACCCATTTCCCTTCGCGCTTCTCGACGAGACCGTGATCCTTGAAGTAGGTAATTTCCCGCTGAACGCTTTGGCGCGTTACATCGAATATGCTGGCAATGTCGCTCTGGGTGAACGGAAAGTCGAGTTCGATCGGTCCTTCGGCCGTGTTAGTGGCGCATCGCTCGGCAAAATCGGCGAACATGTTGGCGATCTGCTGGCGTAGCCGCATCGTCGCCCGCATCTCTCGCGCGGCAAACTGCCAACTGATGGCATCGGCGAACTTTCGACATAATGCTTCGGGAATGGCGGCATGCATATAATAGAGCTCCCAGAAGTCGCGCTCGTGCAATATCCGGATGCGGCTGCGGACCATCGCGATGGACGTGTGATTATAACGTCGCCGCGACACCATCGCCGTCTCGGCGTAACAATTGCCGGCGATGTAAATTGTAATCAGCGCTTCGCTACCATCCTCGTGGAGGCCCACAAGGCGCACATATCCTTCGACGACCTGAAAGATGCGGTTCGCCTCACGACCGGCCTGCGCAATGATCCCGCCAGGCTCGATCGTTACTTCTTCCATCCGCGCAAGCATTGCGTCGCGGACAGTCTCGGGCAAATCGCCGATCCAGTTTCCGTGGTTGATGAACCTTTGCATGGATGGTTTTGCCTTCTCTCCCTAAATGGGCTTGTAGCACGTCCTTATGATTGCACTGTGTAACATAGGTGTCATGCCCATCGCGCCGCTTGGAGGCACATAGCTCTCGAATCACGGGATCGACAGCAGTCGGCCCACGAACAGGAGAGGCGATATGACACCCAACACACGGCACCTGCTTTTCGCGTCGAGCGCATTCATCTTCGCGTTGGGGCACCCCGCACTCGCGCAAGAGGCGCCGTCGGCTGCTGAGACGGTGGAGGAGGCGGGCGCCAGTGAAGGCGGTATCGGCGAAATCATCGTGACTGCCCGCCGCCGCGAGGAGTCGCTTCAAAGTGCGCCGATTACCGTCACCGCATTCTCGGGCGATCAACTCGAAGCCAAGGGTATTACCGATTTCAGCCGGTTGGCGCAGGCGACACCGGGCATCAACTTCGACGCCTTTCCGAAGGCTGCACCGCGTCCCTTCTTCCGCGGGGTCGGTAGCAGCAACCAGGGTGCGGGCGGAGATCCGTCCTCGGTTGCGTTTCTCGACGGGGTCTATCTGGGCCGCGCTGGCATGCTCGGCATCGATTTCTATGACATGGAGCGCGTCGAGGTGCTCAAGGGGCCGCAAGGGACCTTGTGGGGCAAGAATGTCGTCGCTGGCTCGGTCAACTTCGTGACCGCGAAGCCGGTCGATTACGCCGAAGCCAATGCCCAACTCACCTTCGGCGAATATGGTCAGATGAACGGCAACCTCATGCTGAATGCGCCGATCACCGACGGTGTTGCGGCACGCCTGACCCTTGGTGCAGTTACGAATGACGGGTTCCGCAAGACGTTCGATGGCCGCGCGCTCGACGATGAAAACAAGCTGAGCGGCCGGCTCCATGTGCGGGCTGAACTGTCGCCGGATACGACGCTGCTGCTGACCGGCGACATTGCAAAGCAGGATCTGGCGGAGAGCTCGCGCTTTAACGTGATCGTCAATCCGTTCACCCCCGACAAGGGTTACGCCGATTATGACAATCCGCGCCGCGCCAATCCCGACCGTTATGGTTTCACCAAGTCCAAAACGGGCGGCCTTCGCGCCGAATTGTCGACGGACGTGCTCGGTTTCGCAAACTGGACGACGGTCGCTGCGTGGCGCACCCTCGACTATGATTTTGCGAACGATCTTGACGGCACGGATGCCGCAACAAATGCTGCGAATGGACTTCCCGTCAGCGGTCTTCAGGTGCTCGCGCAGGAGCAGGCCAACTCCTACTCGCTCGAAAGCCGGCTGTCGTCGCTCGGCAACAGCCCGTTCAGTTGGGTCGCGGGCGTCTTCTATAACCGCGACGAAGTGTCGCGGGAGCGTGAGTCGCAGCAGTCGATAACGCCCACGACGATCAATCGCTTTTTCGGCCGGTCGACCAACGACAGCTATGCCGTGTTCGGCGAGGGGCAATATAAGTTCGACTTTGGACTGCGGCTTTTCGCAGGCGGCCGCTTCACCAAGGAGCGCAAGGTCTATCGGGCCCGGCGTCTGCAAGGGCCGATTGCGGCTCCGGTAACGAGCTACGATACCGAAACCACCCCCGGTATTTTCGACAAGGGTGTCTTCACCTATCGCGTCGGCGCTGATTACCGCCTTAGCAACAATGTCTTCGCATTCGGAACCGTATCAACGGGCTTCAAGTCGGGAGCGTTTCAGGAGCAGCCAGGTGATGCCACGCTTGCCCGCCTTCCGACCGATCCCGAGCGTCTGACCAATTACGAAATCGGTCTCAAGACCGACTGGTTCGGTCGCACTCTCCGCGCAAATGTCTCGGCCTTCTGGATGGATTATCGCGATTTCCAGACGATCAAATATGTGCCCGATGCCGCACAGGCGCCCGTCGGAACGCGCGTCGCGATCGATTCCGCCGACGCCACGATCAAGGGGGTCGAGACCGAGTTCATCTTCCAGCCGACCGACTGGATCGACGCCAATGTGCGCTACACTTATCTCCATCCCTATTTCACGCGCTTCATCCAGACGTCCGCCTATCTGGCGGATGGTACGGCAACCTTTGTCGATGGGGCGGGCAACCGGATGAGCCGTACCCCCAAGCATGCAGTCAACGCTACTTTGGGAATGCAAAGTTCGCGCGACGCGGCGTGGGGATGGCTGCGCGCAGAAGTGACGATGGACTATCAGAGCGACGCGTTCGAGAATAACATCAACGAGTATCGTGAATATCGCAAGCCGCGTACCCTGTGGGATGCGAGCCTCACCTATAATTTCGATGATCGTTACTCTTTGCAGCTCTGGGGCCATAACCTCACCAATAAGGTCTACCGGATCTGGCAGACCAACGGCGGCGTCTATCAATATGTCCAATATGGCGCGCCGCGTCAGCTTGGCGTCACCCTGCGGGCCAAGTTCCAATGAGCGACGAGACGGCCTCCCGCGCGTCATGCAAAGTCCTCGTGCCCTCGGGCGTGCTCGGTGCGGGCTGCCCCGAAGCCGCCTTCGAACGTGGCGTTTCCCTGTTGCCCGACTGTATCGCGGTCGACGGCGGTTCGACCGATAGCGGTCCTTACTATCTCGGCAACGCCACCTCCAAGATGACCCGGCAGGCAACCAAGCATGATCTGAGGCAGCTCATGCTGGCTCGCGACCGGCTCGATGTTCCGCTCCTCGTCGGATCCTGCGGCACCTCGGGAACCGATTCTGGCGTCGACTGGATGGCGGACATCGCCCGTGAGATCGCGCACGAAGAGGGCCTGTCCGCGCGGCTCGCTCTCGTCTATTCCGAAATCGAGCCTGAGGCGCTGCTATCCTGTATCGAGGCCGGTCGCACGGCCCCGCTGGATCCCGCCATGCCATTGACGGCCGAGCGGGTGCGGGAGTGCGAGCATATCGTCGGCCTGCTCGGCTATGAGCCGCTTGCTGACGCCATCGCGGGCGGCGCGGATATCGTGCTGTCCGGGAGGACGACCGATACGGCTGTCCTGTCCGCCGTGCCGCTGATGCGCGGTTTGCCGGCGGGCGCATCGTGGCATGCGGCTAAAACGGCGGAGTGCGGCGGCCTCTGCACGGTCGAGACGCGGCGCGGCGGAGTGATCTTCACGATCGACCCCGAGGGGTTCGAGATCGAACCTCTCGACAGCGAGAATAGCTGCACGCCCTACACCGTCTCGGCGCATCTGCTTTACGAGAACAGCGATCCGTTCCGACTGAAGGAGCCCGGTGTCGTCCTTGATGCGAGCAACGCCCATTACGAAGCGCTTGACGGTCGGCGGGTACGCGTGACCGGTTCGCAAGCAGAGATCATGCCTTACACGATCAAGCTGGAAGGGGCGGGCGGCCACGGATATCGCACGATGGTATTCAGCGCCATTGCCGATCCGAAGCTCCTGGCGCGGTTCGACGAATGGCTTGCCAATATGGATGCTTGGCTGCGCGCCGGCATCGCGCGGGTCTTTGGGCTTGGCGAGGGCGATTATCGGCTCGATTTCAGACCTTATGGAAAGAATGCGCTGAACCCCGTGCCGGCTGCCTCGCCGCCGCACGAAGTTGGATTGATGACGCTTGTCTGGGCGCCGACACAGGAGCTGGCGACCGAAATCGCAAAATACTGCAATCCGATGCTCCTCCACTTCCCGCTCAACATGGATGACCCGTTGCCGAGCTTCGCCTTTCCCTTCTCGCCCGCCGAGGTCGAGCTTGGGCGACAATATGAGTTCAAATTAAATCATGTTGTCTCGGTCGATCGCCCCGACGCATTCGCTCGAACGGTGTTCGAAACGATCGGGGAGAGTGCCCGTGGCTGAGCTGGGTCAAATTGCAAAATACATCCGCTCGAAGAGTGCCGGGCCATATTGGGTGACGATCGATATCTTCTGTGAGGATGGCGAGAGCTTCGAGAGAATTGCGCGGTCGCCGGCGCTGGCCTCGCGCGAAATCGCTGAGCTGTTCGGCGTGTCGGAGAACATGATCCGCCAGTTCCAACTGCCGTCGATCCATGTTCTCAAGATCAGCTTCCCGCGCCCGCACGTCCAAGGATCGCCTGAAGACACGGATTCGCATGCCGGACAATATTTCGTTCCCTTGCTTTCCGTCGAAATCGACTAGGGAGCCCCCACATGACCCCGAATTCTTCAGAAGCCGGCGCTCCGCCGCTCAGACGATCGACGATGCTGCTCTACGGACTGGGTTCCGCGTCGAACGGAATCAAGAACCGGAGTATCGCGACCTTCCTGCTCATCTTCTATGGTCAGGTCATCGGGTTGCCGTCGACGTGGATCGGAAGCGCGCTCGCGATCACCCTCGTGATCGACGGGCTGCTCGATCCCGTGATCGGCCAGGTCTCGGACAATTTTCGCAGCCGCTGGGGGCGCCGGCACCCCTTCATGTATGCAGCAGCCATTCCCTATGCCATTGTATTTGCGATGTTGTGGATGCCGCCTGTGGGTTGGTCTCCCGAAGCGACGCTTGGTTACATGATAACTTGCATCGTCGTTCTGCGCTTCGTTGATACCTTCTTCGAGGTTCCGGCCTCGGCAATGGCGGCGGAACTGACGACCGATTATCACCAACGCACGTTGCTCGTAGCCTATCGCTACTTCTTCACCTTCGCGGGTGGCCTTTTACTCCTGTGGGCGGCCTACACATTCTTCCTCGACGAAAAGTCCGGCGGTCTGTTCATACGCTCGTCCTATGGCGCCTACGGCATCGTCGCTGCCGTCGTCATCGCGACATCGATCCTGATCTGCGCGATCGGCACTCACAGCCGTATCCCGACCCTCCGGCAACCGCCGGCGCGAAAGGCGACGCCCAAAGTCGTCCTGCGCGAGGTTATCGAAACTCTGTCGAACCGATCGCTTTGGACGGTCAACGCGGCCGGCCTGTTCGTCGCCGTTGCTACCGGGCTGGTCGGGGGATTGTCGACTTACTTCCAGGTCTACTTCTGGCACCTGACGCCCAAGCAGCTCTCCTACCTGCCGATCATCGGAATCGTCGCTGCACTGCTGGGGATATTGATCGGACCTCAGATCACGAGGCGTCTGGGCAAAAGGCGCGGGGCTATCGTGATTTTCGGGGCTTTGGCGTTGGCGTCGACCCTGCCGGTATCGCTGCGGCTGATGGGGGTGCTTCCTCCGAACGGATCCCCGGACCTTTTCCCGATCCTGATCGCCGAGGCTCTTGCAGTAGGCGCGCTGACGCTGATGGGTTCCATGGCAATTACATCTATGATTGTCGACGTGGCCGAGGACAGCGAGTTGAAAACCGGTCGGCGCTCCGAAGGTCTTCTCGTTTCGGTCGACAACATTCTGAAAAAGACGACTGCGGGGGTGGGCGTGTTTGCCGCAAGTCTCGTTTTGGCGGCCGCCGGCTTATCGGACCGAATTTCGCCGGACCAGGTGTCCGACGCCAATATGGCAAAGATGGGATTGGCCTATGTCCCGGCAATATGGGTTATCTACGTCGGTGCGATCCTCAGCCTGCTCACCATTCGTCTCGATGAAGCAAAACATGAAGACAATCTTCGCATCCTCCGAGAGAAACGTTCGGGATCAGGCAGCTAGCGGTAGGAGATTTTCCTGTTCGATAACGAGCTGCGCGCGCGATTCAATTCTTGTGGGTCCCGCGCGACGGAAATTGCTGCATCGACCAGCGGATATTCGAATGATCGGGGGCATTGTTTTGCGAGAACGTAAGATCGTCGCCTCAATCGCGACCGTTCTGATTTTAACTAACCGCTTCTTATGACCAACTCCTGGAATTTACACGCAAAGCCGAGATTTATCAGCGTCGGCTTTCTGCCAGTTCACCATAAGCGGACCGTCTCCAACCGGCCAGTTGAAGCCGGTTAGCGGCGGGAAGTAACGCGCTCGTGCAGAGGGTCCAGCCTCCTTGAACGAACGTCGGCGGTGGCCTTTCGCGAAATTGGTGCGGTCTTGGAGGATCGCGCTTGCCAAATGGATGGTCGACACCACCACCCTTTATCTACTCGGGCCTCGAATATTCGAGCACGATTGCCAGATCGGTCAGCTTCGACAGGTCGGCGTCACCGAAATCGAACGTGAAGGCCTGGTCCATCGCGACGTCGTGGAAGGCATTGAGCGGCATCGCACCTGTTACGCTGTCGAACGGTGGCGCGTTCGAGGCCGCGATCCCGTCGGCAAATTGAATTGTGGCGGTTTCGCCGCTTCCCTGTGCCGTCAGGGCGATCGGGGCAGGACCGTCCCCCAGCCAGATCAGCCCTATATTGGCGATGGTGCGGGTCTCTCCCTCGCGTTCGCCGGCGAAGCCGGCCAGATCGAGCGTGAGCTGGCTGGCGGTGCCGTCGCGCAGCGCCGCCAGCCCGTCGGGGGCGATCGACGAGCCAGAAAAAAGGATCGTCCGGTTCGCGATATCGGGAGCGGGTTGGTCGGCGACGAACATATCGTCACTGTAGAAGCCATAACCGTCGAAGGTGATCAGCACGTCTGCAAGACCCTGCGGAGGCGGGGCGTGGCTCGCCAGCGCGATGTCCCACCCGGTGGTGAAGCCGCTGCCCTCGAACTGGAGGAGAGCTTCGCCGGGCAGACCGAAGGCGTCCATATCGTCCTTCATGTTGAACTCCGAAATCGGCAGGGCGTCGGGGAAGCGGATCAGAACCTGTTCCGACTTGCCGCCATCCCGGCCCACCGACGAGATGCCGCGATTGCGCAGCGTCCCGCGGATGATCTGTGCCCCCGTCGACTGGATCGCGACGCTGACCGTCCGCAGCCGGAAGCCGAACAGGCCCGGATAAAGCGTCCGTAGCAGCGCCTCCTCGGTCGTGAAGCTGCAGCGGCCGCTCGCCTTCAGCGCGCCGAACGCGATTGGAAAATCGCGTGCGAGCGACAGGCTGTGCTGCACCGGCATTGTCAGCTTGATGCCGAGCAGGCGGCTGTTTTCAAGCGCCGCCAGATCGGCCTGCAGCGCGTCGGGTCCGGTGAGGCCGCGCATCGCCCGCGGCAGATAATTCTTGCCGATGATATCGATCGTCCGCGCCTGCTCGAAGGCGAGCGCCCGTTCGGCAAGCCAGCCGAGGCGCGCGGCATTGTCGATATAATAGGCCATGAGCTGTTCGGCGAAACCGGCCAGCTTCGCCCAGGTTTCCACGCTCAGGAAACGGTCGCGATTGAAGCCGGCCACCGCCCTCGCATATTGCAGATCGGCTTCGGCAATCCGCCTTTGATGCGACGCGATGCTGACCGCGCGCTGGCGCAGCTGGACCTGCGCCTTCGCTGCGGGCAGGGCGACGTCGCGCAGTCGCTTGATGTCGCCGGCACGCCGGTTGGCCTCGGTCTCCATTCCCTCCATGCTGATCCACGACACATAAACAAAGGCCGCCATGCCGCCGAGCACCATGGCGCCGCTGCCGCCGACCGCGGCAACCTGTGTCATTGCCTTTTCGCCGGCGGGAGACTTGCTCTCCTTGGTGAGTCCCTCGAGGGCCTTTTTCGCTCCCGACAGATAGTCCTTGAATTGGCCGAAGAAGCCGTCGTGATCCTCAATCTCTTCCTGCTTCCGCTCGATCTCCTTCTCGACCGCCTTGACCTGCTGGCGCGCGAGTTCGACATCGTGCTGTGCGATATCGACCTGCTCGCCGGCGATGCTGACGGATGCCTTCGCCTTTTCGACGAGCAGCGCAGCGTGCATTCGGTCGAGCTGAGCCTGTTCGAACCGATCGGTGTAGGCGATGAAATCGTCCTGCGCCGATTTTGCTGCGGCGGCGAAGGCATCGCTGGCATCCTTCAGCGGCCGGAAGCGCAGGATCGGCACCATGTCCTCGCGCCAGCCATAGGCATTCAGTCCTTCCTCGATCAGGAACAGGCCGTAATTGGCGCGTTCGACCTGCGCGCGGATCGCTGGATTGCCGATAAGCTGGAGGAATACGAAGATCGGGTCGCCTTCCTTGGGATAGGTCGGGATCGTTCCCGGATCGATGCCGTGCAGGATGAGCACGCCTTTGTAGATTTCGCGGGCGCGGCGGATATTCGACGGCTCGTCGGTCCGGAACAGTTGTTCGGCCCAGTCGAGCATCGCGCGTCCCTGCGCGAGCTTGAAATACCGCGCTTCGCAGTCGGGGATTTGCAAGCCCCGGTCGAGCGTCGACAACTGATAGGGGTCTGACCAATGGAGGTCGAGCACAACGAGATTGCTCTTCGCCTGCCGGTTCGTCTTCTCGTCATATTGGACCAAGGCCGTATAAGGCAGGCTCTCGATTCTGTGGAGATAGGTCCCCTCGGCATAGGGTTCGCCCGTCTCGGCCTCCGCGACGCCGATCTGGACGCCTGTCAGGTTGCCGAGATGGCGCAAGGCTTCGGCGTAGTTCCCAGTCGCCTGCGCGACGCGGGACCGCAGGAAGGGGAGCATGATCTGGCGCACATAATAGAGCCAGTGAACGGCTATCGTCGCGATCTCGAGCGTTCGCGCGATTTGTGTTCCCGGTTCATAATAGGACCGGAAATCCGCGGGCTGGAAGAATTTCTCGATCGCGCCCAGCTCCTCGATCGAGCTGCCAGGCATGTCGGCGCGCGACGGCAGCGTTAATTCCCTGGGATCTTCGGAATTCTCGAATTCGAACGTCTCCTTGTACCACCCCTTGCGCAGCAGCTTGCGCAGCAGGTCTTCCGCACCTCCTTCGAGCGCGCCAATGGTGGTCAGCGCGCCGCCAAGATCGGCGGTGTCGATCTGCCATACGGCGTGGTTGAGCTGGTCGACCAGTCCGAAGAGCGAGACGATGCGGACGCCTAGCCCGTCATCACTCTGCAGAAATTCACTTTGTGCGGCTTCGGTAAACTCTTTCGACGCCTCGAAGTCGCGATTGCCCATCCGGCTGATGAACTCGTCGCGAATCCCTTGCGGGAAGACCGGCACCGTCCGGCGGATATCATAGGCATTTTCGGCATACACGGGCCGCCGCCGGTCCAGCCACTCCTCATATTGGAGGTAGAAGGGCGCGGTGCCGGCGAAACGCGCGGTGATGATGGGCAGTCCGGGGCGACCGGGGTTGGCATCGGGCACGGCCGGATAGGGATCGCGCGGCGCCTGGTGGGTGTCGGACAGGAACAGCCGCAGCGCATCGATGTTGAGCTGGACCGGCGATGTCTGAGCCCCGCTCGCGGGCGCGAAGTCCAGGCGGAAGCGATTGTGCAATTCAGTGAGGGTCACGCTCGAAAACTGGACAAGCCTGCCCAGATAGGCTTCGGGGGTCTCGTCGGCCGCCTCCGTCGGCACCTCAGCCGCAGTCTTTCCGAACCCGCCCTCGGTTTTGTCGGTCGTCAGCGCAGCTTTGAGGATGCCGGCGAGCAATTCGGCGGCCGACGATTGCGCTTCAATCGGGGTTTTGAAATTCTGGTGCAGCCGGTTGTTGAGCTGTTTTTCAAGTTTTGATCGGGCGGCGTCGAATGAATAGACTTTCTTGTGCGCGAAGGTGGCGGCGCTGACCCATATCCCGCGCAGATAGTCGCGATAGAGGCTGAGATTGGTCTTCTTGCCCCAGATATGGTCGAATATGCCCTCCGGGACAAGATCGCCGGTGACCGAGCATCGCAGGTCGCCAGCGTCGAGGATGTCGAAATTGAGCATCTGATCGCGCCCGTCGCGACCGCTGCGGTCGGCATGCTTCATCTCGCGGTCGAAGCTTTCGAGGGCATGGAGACGCGCGCCGGGCGACCAGCCTGCGGCCGGGCTGTCAGACCATGGGGCGGAGAGCTGATCGCGCAACGCGCCCGCAGTCAGGAGCCGGTTGACCGCCAGATATTCGCCCAGCGATTGGACCTGGGATCGTTGAAGTGACTGAACGTCCTGGCCGGTCTCGACAGCGAGGGTCACCCCGTTATACTTTCCGGGAGAGAGTTTTGCTTCGCCGCAGATATCCTTGTCCGCCGTTTTCAGGACGGCCCAGGATTCCGAAGAGCCCGTCAGAAACCGGACGGCCTCCCGGGCTTCGGTATCATCACGCAACATGATCGTGAATTCCCCGTTCCTGCCGCTGAGCCCCGCGCCGAGCAGAACTTCCCCGGGATCGCAGATCAGCGCGCCGTCGAGCATCGCCACCCAGATCAGCGAGACGCCTGCTGCAGGAAGGCCTGTCGCCTTGTGCTTGACCCGGCCCGAAAGGGTGTTGCCGGCGCCGGGAAAATCGGCCGCGTGCCGGTCCAGAGCCGAAACCAGTGCGGTGGACATCGGGCGCGCGCGATCGTTGGGAACAGTCATGCTCTTTTCTCCACTTCAATGTCCAAGCCGCCTTCAGGAAAAGGGACTAGTCGGCCGCTACCGACGCGGGTGCTGATAAATTCCTAGGACGCGTCGTTGCGGTGGTGCGGCGGCGTGTGAGCGGCGTGCCAATTTCCTGCATGGAAACGGTATCGATCCTCAGCCGCCGACGGTTGTCTGGAAACGGCTTTGATCGCTTCAAAAACCGAATGCGACCCCAACGCGGCCGCCGGTCGAACCCTTGACGGTCGATCCCGCAAAGCCGCCGGAGATGTAAACACGGGGGGATGCGCGGACCACAACGGCTCCTGAGAAACCTTGCTCGCCGCGGAAGGTGGCGAGATTGAAGTTCATCGAAACCATGCTGTCGGGTACGATCATCGTTCCGCCCATCGCCATGGCCGCTGCGATCCCGCCATTGGCGTGCCGGAAACGGCGATCAGAAGAAGCGTTCAGAGAATCTATCCGGGCGTCGATCTGTCCCAGCCGGTCGTCCACCGCGTCGAGTGCGGATCCGACATTGGCATGGCTTTGCCCGCCGATCATATAGCTTGGAGCCGATACCGCGCCGGTTGCTGTGTTATAGGTCGAGCCGCCCCCAAGCGTGCTTGCCGCGCTCGCTCCCAGAGCATCGCCCCGCACAATGGCGGTGTCAGCGGTTTGCTGAGCGGTCGTCGTAAGTCCCTCTATACGATCGTCGGTGGCCGTCATGTCGCCGCGGATCGCCGTTTCTCTGGTGTCGGTATAAGCGTTTGCGCCCGCCAGTGTCGTCGCACCCACCGCGGCGATATCGGCCCGGATTGCCGCCTCACGGGTGTCGGTATAGCCATTGGCCGCGACGAGCGTTGCGGCGTCGCTCGCCGCCATATCGCCTCGGATCGCCGCCTCGCGGGTGTCTGTATAGGCGGTGGCGTCATTCAGGGTCAGGGCATCGGCCGCGTTCATCTGGCCGACATTCGCCGCGTCATTGAGCTGCGTGCCCTCTGACACATTGGTGATCCGTCGCGTCGCGAAGAGCGAACCGACTGACACGGTGTTGGCCTCATCGGCTCTCGATCCGCTGCCGAGGGCGACGCTGTTGGGGGCACTGGCCGAACTGTTCTCACCGATGGCGGTGCTGTTCGGTTCAAAGGCAACGGCGCTGACACCGATCGCGGTGCTGTTCTTGCCGAGAGCGGTGCTGAAGGCGCCGCATTCGGTCGTACCAAGTTGAACGTCGTCAGGCGTGCCGAAGAAGCCGTCCGGGCCCGGGTCGTCCACCATTCCGATATTGCATTCAGGCGTCGAATCCGCCCAAGCCGGGGCCGGCAGCGCAGCGATTGTGAATAGCAGAACGGCGCTGCCGCAGTGCAAAGCCAGTTTTGAACCCTTGATCATGATGCGCTCCTCGGTGACCCGAAGCGGAAATGCGCCTCGGAAATTCTTCCCCCGAGGTCATAAAAAAGCCCGTCACCCGGTGCATCGGCCAGACGGGCTAGCCGCATGGCCGATGCCACGGCCGGATGGCCTACATCCCTTGCGCCGGTTCCGGATTGCAGCAAGATTGCTGCCATGATCGATGACAGGCAGCCCGTTCACAGGTCTCACACCCGATGAGAAGGGCGCGCGCCGATACGCAGGATGCGCCGCTACGCGATGGTGAAGCCGATGCGGCGGCCGATCAATATCCGATCGGGCTGCTGGCAAGTTTGCTGCGCTACATGGGACTCGCAGCCGCTTTCTATTCCATCTCCGTGCTGTTTGCCCCGCATGTTCCGCTGTCCACGATGCGTATCTGGAGCGTCGTTACGATCATTTTCATGGGTATCTGGCTGGCCTCGATCGCCGCCCATTACTGGACCCGCCCTTCGCAGCCGATCGAGCTTCAGCGCTGGAATCTGATCGGGAAATCGCTTTTGATCGGGACGGTATTGATCATCCTGACAATGATCTGGGCTTTTCTGCCGGGAGCGCCCGAGCCGCTTCATCTGTTGATGATCATCTTCGTGATGGCATATCTGTCCATCACCATCATCTCGGCGCCGCAGCATGCGGGGGTGAACAGATTCGCGATCGTCGCGATGCTGGGATCGCTCCTTGTCGTTCACGGCTATCAGACAACATTGTTCAACGGCGTCATTTTCGTATTCGTCCTCCTGTTCGCAGCGATCATGTTTTTTCTGAGCAAGGTGTTTCCCGACACTATTAAGCAGGCGGCCCAATCCCAGCAGATAGCCGAAGCTGCGCGCACCGAGGCCGAAATGCAGCGTGACGCGAAAGGGCGATTTCTTGCCTCGGCCTCACATGACCTGGGTCAGCCTTTGCAATCGGCGCGATTATTCTTCGATCAGGTCGTGAGAGGAACCGATCCGGCGTTGCGGGCGAGCGCCGTGATGCACACCGAGGCGGCCTTTTCGCTGATTGAGCGACGGCTGCGGCAAATGATCGAGCATCTGCGTCTTGAATCCGCGGACAACGCTGCGACGCTCGTCGAGATGGAATTGGGGTCTTCCATCGCCCGAACTGCCTCGCTGGCGGAAGCCATGGCGGCGCAGAAGGGCATCGCGATCCATGCGCTACCAAGCGGTTTGCGAGCCATAGGGGACGTCGAACTGCTCGAGAGGGCGCTGCTCAACCTGATCGACAATGGATTGCGCCATGCACAGGGTAAGCGATTGTTGGTGGGAGCGCGGCGATGGGGCTCCTCCGTTCGCATCTGGGTCATCGATGACGGTGTCGGTATTGCGCAACAGGATATTGCATCGCTGTTCGAGGCTTATTTCCAGGGCAGCGACCATGGCGACGAGGTCCGCGGCGGGTTTGGGCTGGGGTTGGCATCCGTCCAGCGGACCATGGCGTTGATGAATGGCAAAGCCGGTCTAGACCCCAGATGGAAGCGGGGAGCGGCCTTTTTCCTTGAGTTGCAAGGTGTCGCTGCCTAGCTTGGGCTATGGATAGCTGTTTGATCTGCGATGATCACCAAATGATGTTGCAGGCGTTGAAGGGCAGCGTTCAGCTGTCATGGCCGGAAGCCGAGATTGTTCTTGCCAGCGATTTTCCTTCAGCTTGGTTATCAGCAGCGACCTGTCCCGACTTGATCTTGTGTGATTTGGGGATGCCGGGCGCGACCCCGGTCGAGGGTGTCAGGCGCCTTCGCGAAGCGGCCCCGGGGTCTCCTATATTGGTGGTGACGGGCATCGAAGATGATCAGGTCCTCCTCGACATGTTCGATCTCGGGGTGGCAGGTTTCGTGCCCAAGATTTCCAGTCCTACGATACTGGAACTGGCGATCCGGCTTATCCTGGCTGGTGGCCAATATTTGCCGGAGCGCATGGTTAAGTTGACGACCAGGCCTCCCGGGGCGAATGGCGAGCCACCACGGTTCGCCGCCGGGGCAAGTTTTTCAAAGCTCACCGTGCGTCAGATCGAAGTGTTGCGGATGATCGCAACCGGAAAATCCAACAAGGAAATTGCTCGGGCCCTTTCCCTTTCGCCCGCGACGGTTAAGGCCCATGTGGCGGCGGTGATCGCAGCGCTCGGTACCACCAACCGTACCGAAGCGGCATTCGCGGCCCGGAATTTCGGCGTAATCTAGCGTCTTGTATTAACGATTGGCTAAGCGCCGACAATAAGGCGAACTGGCTACGCGATTGCGTGACCAAGTAGCGCGCCGTTCGAATGTCCGCGTCCGCCGGTCCGGACCGCAGTTATTTTCGATCGCTGCGGTCCGCGTTGACGACTTGGCGGGAATTTCATTCGCACCGATACCAGCGACCATCGGATGCGCGGTAGCTGTCGCTTCGCTCGTCGTAGCTGCCATAGCGGTCCATACAATAACCCCGGCGATTGCGGCGATCCTCCTTCGGTTTCTTCTTGCCGCTCGTCGCCGCAGCGATGATGCCGCCGATTAGTACCGTACCGATCACGCCGGCAACGATACCGTCGGCCTTTGCGTCCTTGCGGCGCTCGCGTTCCCGATCATGCCGGTTCCTGTCGCGATCCCAGCGATTGTGTTCGCTTTCGCGGGCGCGTTCGCAGCGGCTCCGCTCGCGTCCTTCGAGACCGCGGCAAGAGGAGCCGCCCCAGTTCTGGGCGTGAGCGGGCGCCGCGATGGGAACAACCGCACAGGCAGAAGCAGCGGCTCCAACCATCAGCGTCCATCGACCAACAAGCGAAACCATGATTTGAAACTCCTTCGACCGCGCCCGCTTGCCGGGCGCGTTCTCTAAAGACGGTCCGTACATTGCGTCAGCATGGCGTCGCATCGGCGCGCGGTTCACTTCGTCGACGGAGCCCGCCGATCCGAGGCGTGCGTGCGATCGTCAGGCTGGCGCAATGTTGGGCGCAAATTCGGTGGTGCGGCGATGCGTCGTCGTCGTCTTCACCTTCGCAATCCGGAAGGACGCACTGTTCATTGCCGATCATTACGGACGCGCCCCAGACAGAGGAAAAACTGAATGAAAATTCTCACTGCCACCGCCGCAGCCATCGCCGGAGCCCTTGCGATCGCACTCCCTGCCGGAGCTTTCGTGCAGACACAGACCGTCGATCCGTCCATCGATCGCAGCTTTGCCGCGATGGATGCGAATAAGGACGGCAAGATCGACCGGGCAGAATATCACCAATTTGCGCAGGATAAGTTCGACCGGCAGGCTGCTGCTATGGAGATCGCCTTCAACGAGATGGACACGAACAAGGATGGGCTTGTCAGCAAATCCGAGGCCGCTGCTGTGCCTGTCATCGCAAGTGCCTTCGACGGGCTGGATGCGAATCGCGACGGCAACCTGTCCGGCGCAGAGATGCGAGATGCGCTGATCAAGGCGCGCGCTGCCGAAGCGGATGCGCAATAGGCATTGGAGGTTTCCTGACGGCGCCTCGCCTTTTTGACGTGCCAGCAAGCGCCATTCCCTATGGCTGTCTCCGCTTTCTCTGGAGGGAGAGGCGAGAAAGCGGAGACAGTCCGGGCGGCCAAAGGCCGGTTGGCAAGGTGGAGGGCACTGGACCTTGCGGTTCCTTTTTGACGACGCTCGATTGCAGCAACATTGCGCAAGGGTGTGTCTTGCCGCGGTGCAAACGCAATGTTGGCGCAATGCATCGCCGCCACCGCATTTTCGGGCAATGTGGGGATTTCCCCGCGAGCAGGGTAAGGCGGCGTTCAAAGGCGTCCGACAGGGAGACGAGAGTGAAGATATTGCTTGTCGAAGACGAAGCGGAACTCGCCGTCACCATCCGTTCGGTTCTGGAGCGAGAGCGGTTCGTCGTTGATTGGGCGAACAGGCTGACATTGGCGCAGGAAGCGGCGCGTAGCTACACCCCCGATATGGTCCTCCTCGACCTGACGCTGCCTGATGGCGACGGCCTTGAACTGATTCCGATGATACGCGCGACTTGCCCCGGGGTGCCGATCATCATCCTGAGCGCACGCGGCGCATTGTCCGACCGCGTGGCAGGGCTCAACGAAGGCGCCGACGATTATCTTGCCAAGCCGTTCGCGGTCGAGGAACTGCTAGCACGCATCCGCGCGATCCGCCGCCGTCCTGGCGAACTTGCCAGCGAAGAAGTGCGGGTCGGCCGCCTGCTGTTCGACTTGAGTTTCGAGGAAGCGACGGTCGGTAGCGAGCGGCTCGACCTGCCGCGGCGCGAACTGTGCGTTCTTTCAACCTTGCTCCGCCGCCGCGGCCGCACAGTGTTGCGTGAATCGCTGGAGCAGGCGGTCTATGGGTTCGACGACGAAATTCAGTCGAATACGCTCGATTCGCATATTTCGCGGCTTCGCCGAAAATTGACCGAAGCCGACGCGGGGGTCGAAATACACGCGATCCGGGGCGTCGGTTACCTGCTCAGGGAAAGCGAATGACGACGCAGCGCCAACCTTCGCTGAAGCGGCGGCTGCTCGTCCAGCCCCTCATTATCCAGCTGATCACACTCGTCGTGTCCTTCACTTTGCTATGGGCTGTGCTCCTCCGCATGGACAGCGGGGGGCCATACGCCAATCCGGCCTTTCTGCAGATTGCGGCAAAAGCGGTGAGCCGGGATGAAAACGGTAACCTCGTTGTTCGAATGACTCCCGCACTCGCGGAGGTGCAGCAAGAAAATCCCCAGCTCTGGTTCGCCGCGCAGGATGAACGGGGCCAGCGCGTGTCGTTTGGACGCGTGCCGGAAGAATATGCGTCTGTCGTCGCTTCGCTTGGCGAGTTTTCGTTTGGCGACGTCCGCGGCCTCAAGGCGCCGCACCGACTCTCCGTCGCAGTTCGCCAGGAAAGCGGGCCCGCGGGGAAGCTGACCCTGGTCGGTCATGGCGACCTCACCAAGCTGTCGATGTTCATCCTCCTCGTCAGCAACATATTGGTCATTCCAATATTCCTGGTGCTGGCGATCATGGCGCTGATCGTGACGCCATGGGTTGTGCGTCGCTCGCTGGCCGGTGTCTCGCGAATTGCGTCCGAAGCGGAAAGCATCGACATCGACGCACGTGGTATTCGGTTGACCGAGACCGAGGTGCCGCGCGAGATCGCCCCGCTGGTCCGCGCGGTCAACGAGGCGCTCAGCCGGCTCGACGATGGATATGAGCGCCAGCGGCGCTTCATCGCCTCCGCCGCTCATGAACTGCGTACCCCGATTGCGATCCTGGGGGTCAAGATCGACGCGTCGGACTCTCCCGAAACGCGCAAGCTAACCGTCGATATCGCGCGCCTTTCCAACCTTGCAGAACAATTGCTCGATCTTCACCGGCTCGATCTGGAGCCGCATCACGATCTTATCGACCTCACGGTCCTCGTTCGGCGCGTGGTCGCCGATCTCGCTCCGGTCCTGATTGTGTCGGGCAAGACGGTCGAAGTTGTCGCCGATGAACCGGCTTCCATTCGCGGCGACAGCGGCGCGATCGAGCGTGTTGTCACCAATCTCGTCCAGAATGCCGCTGAACATGGCGGGCAGGCGGTTTTGGTGCGCGTCGATCGGTGCGGGTTCGAAGTGCAGGACGATGGTCCGGGTATTCCCGCCGAGGAGCGGGAACAGGTTCTGGAGCCGTTTCACCGTATCCGTCCGCGTCAAACCGGTTCGGGACTAGGCCTGAATCTCGTGCAGCAGGTGATCGAACGGCATGGCGGCCGCGTGACGATCCACGATGCGCCTGGGGGGGGAGCGATCATACGTGTCGATTTTCCCGTGAATTGACCGGGGCCGCGATCGACGCAATGTTCCGGCAATATTGGGATGGTCTTGGCCGAGGCGGTCATGATCCATTCTCGAACCTTCCACTCCATCCTGTGTGCCCTGATGACGGCGCTCGGTTCGGTGGCCGTTGCACAGGGCTCCGTCGATGCGTCCCATCAGCTTCGGCAGGCCGAAGCCGATATCCGAATTATCGGACGGGAGGCCGAGACCGAAAAGGGCGATGCCGATCGCGCGGTGCTTCGCGCGCGGGTCTCGACGACCCGGCAGTCGGCACTTGCGGCGACCGAGCAATTGTCCAGCCAGCTGGCGGCTGTCGATGCGCGCATCGCCGAACTCGGGCCAAAGACCGGCACCGGGGAGGCTCCCGAGGTTGCCCGGCAGCGAGCAAGTCTCGCCGCCGAACGCCTCGGTATCGATGCCATGGTCAAGCGCGCCCGGCTGCTCGACCTGGAAGCCGAACAGCTTGCCGCCTCGATGCAGCGGCAGGACGCCGAGCAGTTCAGCGCGCGCATGTCGCGGCGCGTCGCTTCGCCCCTGTCACCGGGGTTCTGGAGTTCAGTGCTGCGATCCTTCGACGCGGATGTCGCCCGCATCAAACGCTTCTTCGCTGAAGGAAATCCGAAAGCCGGTCGCACTGCGATCGCCGGTGAACAGCTGCTAGCCGTGCTTTGCCTTGTTGTAGCCTTGCTTTTGATCGTGCCGGTGCGACGCGTCGCGCTGCGGCTTGGACAGCGCTATCTGATCAGCGACACGCCGGGAAACCGGCTGCGACGGTCGGCCTATGCGCTGTGGGCGGTATTGGTACGAAGTCTTGTGCCCTTTCTTGCCGCCCTACTCCTCGTCGTGGCGGTGGGGGTCGCCCATCTGCTTCCCGCCAACTGGAAAGGTCTTCTGGAGGCCTTTGTCTCGACGACGGGTTTCTGCGCACTGGTCGCCGCCCTGTTCGGTGCGGTTCTGATGCGCAGCCAGCCAAGCTGGCGGATCGCGCCGATCAGCGACGAGGTGGCCAACCGGCTGCGGCCACTTACGCTGATCCTTGTGGGGATCACTTTCGTCACCAGCATGATTGAGGCATTTAACGGGGCCGTGGGAGCGAGTTCGGCCGCGCTGGCGGCATCGCAGGCGGTGGAGGCGGCCGTCAGCCTGTTTCTGATCGGTGGGGCTCTGGTCGCTTTCGGCCGGTTGCGCGCATCCGAAGCAGATCGTGAGGAAGGGATTGTCACGCATCCCGGCCTGAGCGCGCTGGCTTTGATGCTCTGGATCGTGGTACTCGCTGCCACCGCCGGGCTTGCGCTCGGCTATGTCGAGTTTGCGCGTTTTCTCGTCAACATGATCGTCTGGGCGGGAGTGGTCGCGGCGGCCACCTATTTGCTGATGAACGCGCTCGATGACGGCGTGACCGCGCTGTTCAACCGCGAAGGCCGGCTCGGCCAGACGCTCGTCCGCGGGGTTGGCGTGCGCGCGAGTGCGATCGATCAGTTCGGCGTTCTGTTGTCGGGCACGCTGCGCCTGATCCTGATCCTGATTTCGTTCGTCGTGCTGATTGCGCCCTTTGGCGCGGGCAGCGGCATCGTCTCGACCGTCGAGACGATCGCCTCCTTCGCCGAAGGCATCTCGGTCGGCGGCGTGATGGTTTCCCCCGGCACGATCATCCGCGGTATTCTGGTCTTGCTGGTCGGGCTCGCGCTTGTGCGCGGGTTTATCGGTTGGCTCGAACGCCGCTATTTGCCGGCGACGGACCTGGACGGTTCGGGCCGCAACTCGGTCAGCCTGGTCGCGCGCTATGTCGGGATCGCGTTGGCAGCAATCTGGGCGCTCGCCTCGCTTGGCATCGGTATCGAGCGAATCGCGCTGCTGCTCTCTGCCCTGTCGGTGGGCATCGGCTTTGGCCTCCAGGCCATCACCCAGAATTTCGTGTCAGGGCTGATCCTGCTCGCCGAGCGGCCGATCAAGATCGGGGATCTGATCAAGGTTGGCAACGACGAAGGCGATGTGAAACGGATCAACGTGCGGTCTACCGAGTTGACGCTCGCCGACCATTCGACGTTGATCATCCCCAACTCCGAACTGATCACCAAATCCGTCCTCAATAAGACGCTCGCCAGCCCGCTCGGGCGCGTGCAAATCCAGTTCGCGGTGCCGATCGAGGCCGACGCGGCGGCGGTCGAACGCATATTGCGCGACGTCTTCGCAGCGGACGGCGCGATTCTGGCCGATCCCGCGCCTTCGGTTTTCATCGATTCGATCGCCGACGGGAAGATGGTGTTCAACAGCTTCGCGCATGTAACGGGCCCACGCGCCGCCTATTCGGCGCGCAGTTCCGTGCTCAAAGCGCTGCTTGGGCGTTTGCGCGAGGAAGAGATCGAGATCGGCACAGCGCCGCAGCGGCTCGAACTGGTCCAGCCGTCCGAAGAGCGCGGCGAAGGCGGAGCGTCGCGCCGCCCCGGCGAGCGGCCATGAACACAGCGAAGGAAGTTCAGGATATGAAACGGCGCTTTTTGCTGGCCGCTCTCCTAGCCGGCGCTTTGGGTGGCTGCGCAGCGACGTCGGCCGATCAAACACTGCGACCTGATATAGCGCCGCCCGATCAATGGTCCGTCGACGCCGCTATGTCTCCGACGAATAGCACCGCCTATTGGACCCGGCTTAACGATCCGCTGGTCGATGATTATGTCGAGCGTGCGCTCGCGAACAATCGCGACATTGCGCAAGCGGCGGCGCGCGTGGCGCAAGCGCGGGCAGGGGTGCGTGCGGCGCGGGCCGGTTACTTGCCGCAGATGAGCGCGTCAGGCGGTATTCGGCGCGACGTCGGCGACCGCGCGGACGACCGGCTGCAATTCTCTCTTGGCGCCGATGCGCAGTGGGAAATCGATCTGTTCAACCGCATCGGCAGCGATGTGGCAGCCTCGCGTGCCGATCTCGCGGCGGCGGGCTTTGGTCTTGCCGACGTCCAACGGTTGATCGTTGGCCAGGTGGCGCAAACGACAGTATCGGCGCGCGCGCTGGCGGTTCAACTGGGAATCGCGCGCGAGACGCTGGCGATCCAGGACGACAATCTCCAGATCGCGCGCTGGCGTTTGCAGGCCGGCCTCGTGTCGAGCCTCGATGTAGAACAGGCCGTGGCGCAGCGCGCGCAAACCGCCGCGAGTATCCCCGCGCTCGAGCGCGACCTTGCGCAGGCAGCGAACAGCATCTCGACGTTGATCGGCGAAGCGCCCGGCCCGGTGCGCCTCACGCTTGAGGCCGATGCTTCGCCCATTCCGGCCGCGCCCGAGGATGTCGGGCCGGACACGCCAGCAGCTGTTCTGCGAGCACGGCCCGACGTCCGTCAGGCCGAAGCGGCACTCCTCGCGAACAGTGCGCGTATAGGCATCGCGCGAGCGCAGATGCTGCCGCTTGTCCGGCTCACGGGCAATATCGGGACAGGGTCGGCGGGCATCGGCGGGCTTTTCGATGTGATAACGGGCGGCGTTATCGCGGGCATCAGTCAGTTGATCTTCGATGGCGGGCGCGCCCGAGCGCAGGTCGCGGGGGCCGAGGCTGCGGCGCAAGGATCGCTGGCCGTTTGGGAGCAGGCCATCCTCGCCGCGCTCGAGGATGTCGAAAATGGGCAGGCGGCATTGCTTGCATCCGGTGAACGTGTGCGGCTGAACGGCACCGCGCAGGGGGCCGCGAACAATGCCGCGCTGCTCGCCCGTAGCCAGTATCAGGCAGGTCTGATCGATTTCCAGACCCTCCAGATTGCCGAGAACCAGCTGCTTGCCGCGCGCAACGCGCTTTCCGCAAGCGAAGCCGAACGCGCCAACGCGTTCATCGGCCTCCATCAGGCGCTGGGAGGCGGCTGGGAGGAAGCGAAACTCGATCTGGACCTTTCCGTCCGGACGAAGGGATGACCGAAATGACCGACACGACGACCGCCCCGCAGGGGCTCGACGACTTCCTTGGCGCGACGCCGACGCCGCGCTGGCGGCGCTGGATGAAATATTGGCTTTCCGCGCTGGGGGTGCTGATCATCATTTTCGGGATCGCAACATGGTCGCGCGGAAATGGCGGGGCGAATTACATCACCGAGCCGATCGTCGAGAAATCGCTTTCGCTGAGCGTCACTGCGACCGGAAATTTGCGCCCGACCAACCAGGTCGAGGTCGGCTCCGAAGTGTCGGGCAAGATCGACCATATCTATGTCGATGTGAACGACCGCGTCACCAAGGGGCAGATTCTGGCGCAGATCAACACCGACGTGATCGAGGATCAGATCGTACAGGCTGAGGCCAATCGCAATGCCGCGCGCGCGCAGGTTGCGCAGGCGCAGGCGGGAATGGACGTCAATCGCGCGCAGCTCGCGCGGCTCGAAAATGTCTTCAAACTGTCGGGCGGGAAGGTCCCGGCGCAGGTCGAGCTCGATCAGGCACGGGCCGCGGTCAAGCGCGACACGGCGGCGGTCGCCGCCGCGCAGGCGAATGTCCGCGCGGTCGATGCGCAGTTGTCGACGGCGGTTACCAACCGCAACCGCGCGGTCATCCGGTCGCCCGTCTCGGGCATCGTGCTCGCGCGGCAGGTTGAGCCTGGGCAAACCGTCGCGGCGAGCTTTAGCACGCCGACGCTGTTCATCATTGCCGAGGACCTGTCCGTCATGCAGCTTCGCGTCGAAATCGACGAAGCCGATGTCGGCCAGGTGCGCGAAGAGCAGAAAGCGACCTTCACTGTCGATGCCTATCCCGGCCGGCGCTTCCCCGCACTTGTCGAACGCGTCGATCAGGCATCGAGCAACACGGCTTCGCAGGCGAGCCAGGCGGCGGCTGCAACCGCGATCACGGGCAATGCGGTGGTCAGCTATGAAGCGCGGCTGGCCGTTTCCAATGCTGGCGGAGAACTCCGTCCCGGGATGACTGCCACCGCCACCATTTCCACCGGCAGCACTGCGCGCCAGCTTCTCGTGCCCAATGGTGCTCTGCGTTTCCAGCCCGATGCCAAGGAGAAGGAGGACGCCAGTGTCCTCGCTCCCGACATCGGTCTCGAGAAATCAGAGCAGCAGGCGACGATCGGTGTCGGCAGCCGTCAACGCGTCTGGGTGTTGGAGGCGGACGGCAAGCTGAAACCGGTCGACGTGGTAACCGGGCTGAGCGACGGGCGTCTGACGGCGGTAACCTCGTCCGCACTACGGCCCGGCATGAAGGTCGTGACGGGCAAGGGAGCAACCGCCCCGTGAGTGGTGAACGGCCTTCCGGCAGCCCGCTGATCGAGCTTGCAGGCATTACCAAGACCTTCGGCAAGGGCGAGGCGGCGTTCCAGGCGCTAAAGGGCGTCGATCTGCAGATCGAGCGCGGCAATTTCGTCGCCGTCATGGGGCCGTCGGGATCGGGCAAATCGACGACGATGAACATCCTCGGCTGCCTGGACGTGCCGACGAGCGGCGTCTTCCGGTTTCGCGGCGTCGAGGTTCAGGCACTCGACCGCGACCAGCGAAGCCTGCTCCGTCGCCGCTATCTGGGGTTCGTCTTTCAGGGCTTCAATTTGCTCGCGCGGACCAGCGCCGTCGAAAATGTCGAACTGCCACTTCTCTACCGCGGCGAAACGAAGCGCGCGCGGCACGCCGCCGCGATGCGCGCGCTCGATCAGGTCGGGCTTGCCCCTTGGGCCGACCATACGCCCGCCGAGCTTTCGGGCGGTCAGCAGCAGCGCGTCGCAATCGCGCGTGCGCTCGTCACCCAGCCGGAAGTGCTGCTCGCCGACGAGCCGACCGGCAATCTTGATACAGAACGCTCGATCGAGATCATGCAATTGCTCACGCGGCTCAACAAGGAAGGCATCACGGTCCTGATGGTCACGCATGAGGAAGACATGGCGGCCTTCGCCGACACCATCGTCCGGTTTCGCGACGGTCTGGTCGAAACGATAGACCGCGATGTGCGCGCCCGCCGGGAAGGGGGCGCCTGATGTTCGGCGCGACGCTCATGCTCGCGTTCAGCGAAATCCGGCGCCACTTGCTGCGCTCCTTCTTGACCACGCTCGGCATCATCATCGGGGTCGCTGCGGTGATCACGATGGTGACGCTCGGCAACGGTGTCACCGCATCGATCAAGAACCAGATTTCGTCGCTGGGGTCGAACGTGCTGATCGTCTTTCCCGTGCAGGGCGACCGCGGAACCCCGCGTCCGTTCAAGCAGGCCGATATCGAAGCGGCGCGCAAGCAAATCGCCGGGGTCGAGGATATCTCGGGCAGCGTTTCGACGAGCGCCACCGCTTTCCACAATGGACAGAGCTGGCGGACGAGCGTTCAAGGCGCGGGGAATGACTTTTTGCGAGCCCGTTCGGTCGAAATCGAGCTCGGTCGCAGCTTTTCGCCGGAAGAGGAAAGCGCCGGCCAGAATGTTTGCCTTATCGGCCCCAAGGTGCGGCAGGCGATCTTTCCCGCGGGGACGAGCCCGTTAGGAACCCAAATACGCCTCAACAATGTGTCCTGTTCGGTGATCGGCGTGATCAAGGAACGTGGGCAGAGTGGCGGGGCTGGCGAGGATAGCGACAATGTCGCGATGGTGCCGATCAAGATGGCGCAGCGGCGTTTCATCGGCAGCACCGACATCCATTATTTCGTGATCAAATATGACGCGGCCTATTCGAGCACGTCGGTCAAGGAGGCGCTCGTCGGCCTTTTGCGTGAACGGCGCCTGATTCAGGGCGTGACCGACGACGACTTCAACATTGTCGACACGGCGCAGGTCAACCAGGCGCTTGGTTCAGCGACCGGGGCGCTGACCGCGATGGTCGCGGTAATCGCCGGGATCAGCCTGCTCGTAGGCGGCATCGGCATCATGAACATCATGCTCGTTTCGGTGACCGAGCGAACGCGCGAAATCGGTATCCGCCTCGCGATCGGAGCTCTGGCGCGTGAAGTTCAGCTCCAGTTTTTGACCGAGGCGGTTGTATTATGCTGCTTTGGCGGGATCGTTGGCATCGCGCTGGCTTTCGTGCTTTCATCCGGCATGGCTGCGGTGATTGACGTGCCGTTCATCTTCAACCCGCTCGTCAACGCGATGAGCTTTCTGTTCTCCGCGCTCATGGGAATTGCGTTCGGCTACTATCCGGCGCGGCGGGCATCCCGGCTCGATCCGATCGAAGCACTCCGTCACGAATAGATCGGCGTGGCGTCGCGCATTTGACGTCTGCTTTTACTGTTCGAAAGTCATAAGCGGAGTGTCCGCCGTCGGCCAAAGTCTGCCTATCCTCTCTCGATTTGACGACGTCTCTGGCTTGGGGAGAGAGGGTGCGCATGCTATGTTTCTTTGCCGAGATTAGCGCCGCGGTGTCATGAGGCGGTGTGATGGGTCAGGATATCGGTGAGGGCGTCCGACAAATCGTCGCCCGTCAGCGGCTTCTCGATGAGCGTCGCGCCGAGCACCGCAGCGGACGCGCGAACGGTGCGGTCAGGATGCGTCACGAGCAGAATGGCCGGCGACGCGTTTCCGTCCGCGCGGAGGCTGGCAAGCCATGCCAGTCCGTCGCTGCGAAAACCCTGGTCGATGATCAGGCACATGGGGCTCGTGGGGCGTTCGGTGTTACCGCGAACGTCAAACCCCTCGAGTGTCAGCGAAAACCGGAGTGCGGAAAGAAGGGCAGGATCGCTCGCGAAGAGTATCACAGGGCGATCCATGTCCTTCCTCCCTTGCTCGGCTCTGCGGTCAGGCGGCCTTCTTCCAGTTGGGTTCGAGCGTCACGTGCGGCGGGCACTCGGCCACCGGACCGGCAGGCAAGCCGGCGAGCTCGTTCGCGAAGCCGTGATTGACGTCTCGGTGGTGCGCCTCGTCGGCGCGGACCACCAGGACGACATCGCGCAGCGTCGCATCGGCGGGCAGGCCCCAATAATCCTTCGCGATTTTCGGGGCAGGCACATTGGGGCTGCGGCCTTCGTCGATCTCGGCAAGATAATGCGTATAGCTGATCACCGCCTCTTCCTCGAAATAACCCACGACGCGGTGCGCCGTCTTGGAACTGATCAGGTAGAGCGCGAAGAAGCAGATATAGAACACCCATTGCACGCCGATGATTACGGCCCGTTCGAAGATCGTCGGCTTGGAAATCTCGATGAAGGTCATCAGGTGCATGCGCTCATTCTCGGCCTCGTCCATGAGCGTCTTGATCCAGCCCTTGTCGTCGCACATGCGGCGTAGGCAGGCGAGATGGTTGATTGTCGCCCCCACCATCCCCGGAACCGCAGCGACCGTTTCCAGAACGACAGCGCGGTGTCCGTAACGCTCGGCGAAAAAGGTGTCGGCGCACCAGCGCAGAACCTTGGTGAAGCCATAGGCGACGCGATCGGACAGACCCTTGGGGTTGTGATGGACGCTGAGATCGATGAAAGGTGCAGTCATGGGAACATCTCCGTTCCGGCGGCAGGGGTAGGGATGCCGTCGATGGAGACGAAATAGGCCGGAACGAGGAGCGCGAAAATTTGGATGATGTCCCTACCGTATCTCCCCTAAGGGATTTACCGGAGGTCCGCCGCGCGCGCCTGACGAGCCGCTTCCTCCCACGCCTGCCGGTGCTGGCTGCCTTCGGCATCGCGCTGCTTTTCGTCGCGGCGGGGATGGCGGTCCGCCTCCTTTTCGCGGCCGATCTTGGCCAGCGCGCGACCTTTATTTTTTTCGTGCCGGGGGTCGTCGTCGCGGGCGCACTTTCGGGACTGCGTGCGGGCACGCTCGCGGCGCTGGCCGGCGCGTTGGCAGGCTTGTGGTGCGACAGCCGCATCGGACCTGTCGAAGGCGCCAGCCTGATCGCCGCCGGATCCTTCTTTGTGATTTCGCTCGCAATCTCGCTGGGTGGAGAGTGGTTCCAGCATGCCCGTGTTGAAACCGAGGAGGGCGCCGCGGCGCTGGCGGGGCGCGAGGCCCATTTACGTTCGATCCTCGAAACCGTTCCCGACGCCGTGGTCGTGATCGACGAGGCGGGGACGATCCGCGATTTCAGTCCGGCGGCCGAACGGATGTTTGGCTGGCGGGCCGAGGAGGCGGTGGGCAGGAATGTCCGGACGCTGATGCCCGAGCCCTATCGCGCCGCGCATGACGCTTATCTCGATCGCTATTACCAAACGGGCGAGAAGCGGATCATCGGCAGCGGGCGGGTCGTCGTTGGCGAACGCCGAGACGGATCGACCTTCCCGATCGAATTGTCGGTCGGGGAGATGCAGGCTGGCGGCGAGCGCTTCTTCACCGGCTTCATTCGCGACCTCACCGAACGCCAGCAGGCCGAGGCGCGATTGCAGGAACTTCAGAACGAACTGGTCCATGTTTCTCGCCTTACCAGTCTGGGCGAGATGGCATCGGCGCTGGCGCATGAGATCAATCAGCCGCTGTCGGCGATCGCCAACTATCTGAAAGGGAGCAGGATCCTTCTTGCGCGTGAGGAGGTTCCGCACGACCGCCTGGCCGAAGCGGTGGAAAGAGCGGCGGCGGAAGCGCTGCGCGCGGGCGACATCATTCGGCGGCTACGCGATTTCGTGGCGCGCGGCGAGACCGAGCGCGCGATCGAAAGCCTGCCCAAACTGGTCGAGGAGGCGAGCGCGCTTGCGCTGGTTGGGGCCCGCGAACATGATATCCGCATTCGCTTCGCCTTCGACCCATCTGTTGATCTGGTGTTCGTGGACAAGGTGCAGATACAGCAGGTGGTACTGAACCTGGTCCGCAACGCGGTCGACGCCCTTGCTGAAACAGCGGCCGGGGACCGCGAGCTGATAATCGCGATCGAGGCCCATGGCGACATGGCCCGGGTCATCGTCACCGACAATGGTCCGGGTATTGCCCCCGCTGTCGCGGCGCAATTGTTTCAACCCTTCATTACCACGAAACGCATCGGTATGGGCGTGGGCTTGTCAATCTCACGCACCATCGTCGAAGCGCATGGCGGGAAGATCCGGGTCGATCCGGCCCCCGGCGGCGGCGCGCAGTTCAGCTTCACCGTATCGAGGATGGGCCAAGAGGAGTTATATGATGGCGAGTGATCCGATCGTCTATGTGATCGACGACGATGACGGCGCGCGCGGTTCGCTCGAATTCCTTCTCGATTGTGCCGAAATTCGGGTCCGGGGTTTTGCGTCCGCCGATTCATTTCTGAAAGCATCGCCGCCCCTCGAAGGCGCCTGCGTCGTGACCGACGTGCGGATGCCAGGCACCAGCGGGATCGAGCTGGTAGAGGCGCTGAAGGCACGGGGCGCGGCTGTTCCCGTGATTGTGATTACCGGTCACGCTGACGTTCCGCTTGCCATACAGGCCATGAAGGCGGGTGTTGCCGACTTTATCGAGAAGCCGTTCGACGATGAGGTCATGCTGAGCGCCATCCGGCGGGCGCTGACGCAACAAGCCGGGAGTGAAAGTGCGCGAGCCGAGCGGCAGGCGATCCTCGACCGGATGGGCGCGCTTTCGGCGCGCGAGCGCGAAGTCGTCGAGGGCCTTGTTGCCGGCAAGGCGAACAAGGCTATTGCCTTCGATCTTTCGATCAGCGCGCGGACGGTCGAGGTCTACCGCGCGAACGCGATGATGAAGATGCAGGCGAAGACGCTGTCAGACCTCGTCCGGATGGCGACGATCGTTCAGTTCGACGTGTCGCCGTAAAGTGCGCCGAAACTTTTCGGCTACTTTTATCACTCTATTGTCGCTTAGCGGACCGTCCGCTCCCGGCTAAACACTGACCAATATTCTAATCGTCGCAGAAGCCTGTGGATTTCCAGTCGCTGCCCGGGATGACGAAAGGCTGTCCGCTTGGCGCGAGGATGAGGACGAGGTTGCGGCGACCGCGCGGAGCAGCTTGCAGATGGGGACCTGCACGCACAATGTAGGACGTACCGGCAGCCAGCTTTTGCTTCTCTGTCGGCGTTTCCATGCACTGCTCGCCTTCCACAACGTAAAAGGCCTCGGGTCCCGGGTGCGAATGAACGCGTGTTCGCATTCCCGGCGGGAAAATCGCCTCCGAAAAATGGGCGGTCACGTTTCCTTCCGGAACGTCGAGCGGACCGATTGCCGCTCGCCGTACCCCGCCTTCCACCGCTTCCTTCTCGACACCGAGGACATACAGCCAAGTCCGGCCGTGGACTGTGGTTACTGCCGCGAGGTGATGTTTCTTCGCTTCGGCCGCGGCGGCGGCTTCGTTCTGAAACTCGAATATGTGCCAGTAGAGCGTGTCGAAATCCTCTCCGAGCTCGACAATATTGGTCTGATAGCAACCGGGAGTATCCCTGTCGGCAGGGACGGGTGCGGTGCAGAGACCGGGAACCGGGGGCGGTGCTGCATGCGTTTCGAAAGCCGCCAGCAGCAGGAGAGACATCAGCATAGGTGGGCCTCCATGATCGGACTGCATGGCTTGTCCGCAGTCTTCGCTTCGAAGGCAAGATCATGATAAGCAATCTGCGCGGTGGCGCTTCCCTTTGCCACGGTCGCCCCGGCCCCCTGCAACACAGGAAGTAGGCTTGATGCTTGCTCGTCCAATTCAGGAGGGAGAGGACAGGGCGTTGTCCGCTGGTTAATGGCGGGCCGGACGGCGTCGTCAGGCTGAGACAGGTCCGTCCGTAATGCTGGAGACGAGGCAATAGGGCGCGAGGCCGCGGCCTTCGCGGAAGCGGTTGATGCGCTTCCCATAATGGCGCGCGAGGTCGTAATTGGCGGTCGCGAGGCCGGTCTGGCGTGCGCGGCCAGCATCCATCAACGCCATCTGGTGCTGGTAGAAAAGCTGGTTCATATCCATGACTTTGTCCTCATATGGTCCGGGGGAGTGTGCTCAGGCGAGGCACTGGCCTCTCGCTGCGTCGGCAATCCGGTCCTTTTCGGCGCGAACTGCCTCTGACTTCTGTTGCCGGCTTGCCATGGCATGCCAGGCGGCCGCCGAGCGAAGGTTGCGGTCGCGCACCTCCATCAGGTCGGACGCCTCTGCATCGGCCTCGCAGCGTTCGGCCTGCTCACGATAATGCTCACTCGTTGCTGTTGCGGCCATGCTGCTATCCTTTCGATCAATCGATCATATCGGCGATGAGGCGTCTGAGTTCGCGCCGCGAGAGCGTCGATGAACGGGCTCGTTGGCTGGGCTGCATCGGCTTTCCGGCGAGCGGAAGAGCGGAGAGGCTGGGGAAAATACTGCTATTCTGAAACATATTGATCTTCTTGGATTAGATGTCAGCACCGATTGCTCGCGGCGCCGGGGCTGTCCCGGGCGCGATCGCATAGGCGATGCGGCCCTTGGTCAGGCATAGGGCGTCATCTCGACGCGCACGGCGTCGCCGACAACGGACCGGATGCGAAGCCGCATCCGGTCCGCCGTATAGGCGATCAACCGATGGCCATTTTGGGTTCGACGCGGAAGCGCCCGTTGGGCAGAATCTCGTCGACCATGTCCTCAAGCGTGAGGACATCCTTCTTGGCCATCCGAAGCGTCAGGCCGCTTCCAGGCTCACGGCCGAAACCTTGCCGTCGCGGCCGGTCTCGAGTTCGTAACTGACTCGCTGGTCTTTGTTGAGGGTCGCCATGCCGGCGCGCTCGACCGCGGAGATGTGGACGAAGCTGTCGCCCGAACCATCCGCATTCGCGATGAAGCCATAGCCCTTGTCGGAATTGAAGAATTTGACGTTGCCGATCGGCATGATTGTTTCCTTTCACGAAAACAGGGTACCCGCCGGCAAAAGCACCGGCAGAGCTGGAGGCGTGAGAAGGGAAGAAATAGACCCCGCGAGGGGCATCAAAATTCCGTCGCAGGCGACGTTAGCGAGACGCGTATGAACTGACGAGATATAAAAGTCAAGGAATTCCTTGATTTCTTACATTGATGCCGAAGTTTTCTACTGGAGAAGGTGCCGAAAAATCAACCTCTGGATTATAATATATCAGCGATCGATCGGAGAATAATTTGATCGGGTTCTTCTCGTTTATTCTGCTTATCGAGCCTGTTCGTTCGGGGTCGGCGGGCGATAGAAACGATGCCGTGTCACTTCGCCGTCGATCACATGCCCGCGAAGCCTGAGGCGCATCTCCTCCGCGCCGGCGCCCGTGGTGCAAATGAGCCGGGTGCCGCCCGATCGGAGCGGTTCGATCGCGCTGATGCTGACGCCATGTTCCTGGCAGAGGCGCTTCACCTCCGCCTCGGGTAGCGCGAGATTCATTGCGCGGCTCATGCGAGCCCCGGATCGCGCGACCATGACCGGATTGCCGCGGCGACGCGCTCATATCCTTCCGGGCTCGCGGTCGCGACCGCGAGCGGACGGCCGCCGAGCTCGGCGTTCTCGCTGTTCAGAAAGGCAATTGCGGGATCGCGTCCGCCCATGGTGAGGAAAGCGAGCTGGCTGATGTCGCCTTGGCGACGCGCATCGCCGGGCGGCAGCGGCGTGCGGCTCTTGTGGAAAAAGCGGCCCGATCGGCTTTTGCTGGCCGTGGGACTTGTTGCCGCTGACGTCTGATCTTGATCGGCTTGGTAAGTCATGGCGCGGGGCCCCTGCTTGTAAGCGGGAGCACCATGTCTCTCAGTCGCGGCGGCCTACGAGAACGAGTGCAGCGATAGTCATGATATGGGGGCTTGCAGCGACATTGTAAGATGCCGGTCAAACGGGCGCGCCGGCGCCGGGCAGGCATGTGGCGAAGGCGCATCGACGAAGTCATCGTGCCGATTTCGGAATACCGGCGCTCGATGAAATTCGCGCGCGGGCGAGGTTGATGCGTCTTGCATATGTGGAGTTCGACAAGCGAGCGCGCGCCGGGAAATTCTTTCAGAAATCGACACGCCGCCCCATGCTCAAGCAGATGTCGGCGGCGTCAAAGCTCTTGGGCGGGGAGGTTCTGATCGAATGGGAAGGCGACGATTTGTAGCGGCAGGCCGGCGTGGTTGGCTCCGCTTTGCAGATTGCACGGATATGTCAGTCGCTGGCAACTTCCGGCGCGCAGTCCTCAGGGCACCATCTCTAACGATAAGCTGGCTGCAACTTACCCGATTCTATTGAGGCGCGAATTTTCACGCCGGAGACTTCGGGAAAATTCCCGGTGTCGCTCGGTTCGAGATCTCAGCCTCTCGCCTCAGGGATGAAAATGACGCCTCGAAGCGGGCGCCGAAGCCGGCCCCTTTGGGCTGGATCGCAAAAAACTGTTTTGTCCCAAATACTAGGACTGAATGGTGCGGTCGAGAAGACTCGAACTTCCACGGCCTTTCGGCCACAACGACCTCAACGTTGCGCGTCTACCAGTTCCGCCACGACCGCACATCATGATGGTCCGGATCGGGTCCGGCACCAGGTAGGAGCGGGCGCCTGGCAAAGCTTTTCGGGCGATGCAAGCGAGCTT